>OLOC01000421.1_pt1 | contig 33491 bp, 19 predicted proteins | sample 1643111 | NCBI WGS metagenome assembly OLOC01 (sample SAMEA3136633, study PRJEB25190) | human gut metagenome
CGATGCCGCGGGCGCCGCTGCTCAGCCCGCTGCGGCTGCCGGCTCCGATGCTCAGCACGATGAGGCTGCTGCGAAGGCCGCGCTCAAGGCTGCCGAGATGGAGGCAAAGCTCGCCGCCATGGATCCCGAGAAAGCGGCCAAGGTCCGCGCGGCGCTTGCCGCCAAGGCCGCCCGCGACAAGCAGAAAAAGGAGGCGTAGGGGCCATGGCGCATCGCTCCGTTATTCCGTTTGGCCCGCAGCACCCGGTGCTGCCCGAGCCGCTTCATCTTGACCTGGTGATCGAGGACGACCGCGTTATCGAGGCGATTCCTCAGATCGGTTTTGTGCACCGCGGACTCGAGAAGCTCACCGAAAAGCGCGATATGCATCAGTTTGGCTACATTGCCGAGCGCATCTGCGGCATCTGCGCCGTGGGCCACAGCTGCGGCTATGCCACAGCCTGCGAGCGCATGCTCGACATTGAGGTGCCTGGTCGTGTGCAGTATATCCGCACCATTTTGCACGAGCTTTCGCGCATCCACTCACATCTGCTGTGGCTGGGCCTGCTCGCCGACGCCTTTGGCTTCGAGGCGCTGTTCTATCGGTCGTGGACCCTGCGCGAGCAGATTCTCAAGATCTTTGAGAGCACTTGCGGCGGCCGCGTGATTTTGTCGATCAACGAGATCGGCGGCCTTAAGCACGACATCGAGGACTCCGAGCTGGCGGGCATTGTCCAGACGCTCGATACCATGCGTCCCGACTACGAGGCCCTGGTGCATACGTTTTTGGACGACGACAGCTGCGGCGAGCGCTTGCATGGCGTGGGTGTGATCAGCAAGAAGGATGCGCTGGAGCTTTCGATGGTCGGCCCGTTCGGTCGCGCTTCGGGCGTGGATTACGACGTGCGCATGTTTGGCGACGGCGCCTATGCGGATTTGGCCGCGTTTGAGCCCATCGTTGCTACCGATGGTGATTGCTATGCCCGCTGCCAGGTGCGTTGCGCCGAGGTCACGCAGGCCATGGACATCATTAAGGAGCTTGTGGGCAAGATTCCGCATGACGGCATCGGTGGGCGCACCAAGCTCACACCGGCCGACGGCGCGCGTGGCGAGGTTGTGATTGAGCAGCCGCGTGGCGAGGCGTATTACTATGTGCGCGGCAACGGCACCAAGAACCTGGATCGCTTCCGCGTGCGCACGCCGACGTCGCAGAACCTGGCGGGTCTGACACATGCGCTGCAGGGCGTGCTCCTTGCCAACGTGCCCATGATTATCCTGACCATCGACCCCTGCATTAGCTGCACGGAAAGGTAGGCACGGCATGAGTTTGCTGACATTTGCCAAGACGGCCTTGGGCTCTATGGTCAAGCAACCGGTCACGGTGTGCTATCCGCAGGAGAAGCTCGCGGCGCCCGAGCGCCTGCGCGGGCATATCGTCAACGACATGGACGTGTGCATTTGCTGTGGCATGTGCGCGCGCCGTTGCCCGGCGGGCGCACTCGCGGTCGATCGCAAGGGCGGAACGTGGTCGATTGACCCGTATGCCTGCGTGGTGTGCGGTGAGTGCATCGAGAGCTGCCCCAAGCACTGCCTGACTATGGACACCGCCCGCACTCCAGTCGCAGCGGACAAGACTCTCACAGTAGAAACCAAGCCGGAGTAGCGCTGGAATAGAGCTGGAATAGGGGCCGGTGGGGCAAGAATGCCCGCCGGCCCTCATTCGCATTCGTTTACCTGCAAAAATCCCGTGTCTCAACTTTGGTGAGACATTTGTCTCACGCTCAAAACCGAATCTGGAACGTGTGTCACCTGCTCAAATTGTGTCTCATTCCGTAACTTTAGGCTGATGCAAGGTCTGAGCCTGCGAGAAGGGAGACGCGATGGGTAAGTACACGAGGGGTCTCTTGGCGGTGATACTGGCCGTGGTGCTGGTGTTGCCGGCTGCAGCATTTGCCATGCTGCCCGAGGCCAACGCCAGGTCCAGCACCGGTATGGACGGACCGACAATGACCGGAAAGATCGTCGACTACGACACCAGCAACCACTGGAAGATCTGGGCCGGCGGCTATGACGGCAAGGAAGTAACAACTCAAAACATCGGCCGAATCTGGACCGACAAGACGGTCAAGAAAACCATGGATAACGAAGATTCGGATTTCCTGACCACGTTGTCTGCCATCTCTTCGACATCCGATACGACGATTTCCGGCAAGCCACTCGACATCGTGATGGTGCTGGATGCTTCTGGCTCGATGAGTGACCCCATGGGTAAGGGTGACCGTACAAAGCGCATCGATGCGCTGAAGACGGCCGCCAATAGCTTTATCGATGCCATCGCCACGCAAAACCAAAGCATCACAGATGAATCCAAACAGCATCAGGTTGCCATCGTTAAGTTTGCAGGCAATAAGACTCCTGAGGTTGGCAACAAAACATATCGCGATGGTTGGTGTGGGGGACCCATCTGCAACTACTCGCAGACCATGAAGAACCTGACGCCCTGCAAGGGCAAGGACGCGGAGAGCCTTAAGAGTACGGTCGGCTCCATCAGTCCCGCTGGCGCCACGCAAGCCGACTATGGCTTGGAGCTGGCTGAGGGCATTTCGTCCGGTCGCGCAGACGCCAAGAAGGTCGTCGTCTTCTTCACCGATGGCTCACCTACGAGTTCCAGTGGATTCGAGGCCGAGGTTGCCAATAGCGCCATCCGTAGCGCCAAGAACCTCAAGAATAAAGGTACCGACATTTATACGATCGGCATCTTTGACGGTGCAAATCCCAGTGACGACCCCACGGCTGATGACACAAGCAAAGAGAATAAGTTCATGCATGCCGTGTCGAGCAATTATCCTGTTGCCTCGTCAAGCATTACTTACAAGAATCGCCGTGAAGTGTGGACCATCGATTATGGCACGCGTGCGGAAAACTCCGATTACTACAAGTCGGCAATCAGCGCCGCCGAGCTCGAGGAAATCTTCAAAGATATCTCCGGAAGCATTATCCAGGCTGGTTACCCGACCAAAATTCATGGCGGATATGGCGAGCATAAGTCTGGCTACATTACGTTTACTGACGAGCTGGGCGACTTTATGCAAGTCGACAACTTTACGTCTGTCGTGTACAACGGCGAGACGTTTACTGGCCCGGCAAAGAAGACCGAGGGGAATGTCGACACCTACAAATTTACGGGTGCCGCTGCGAACCTGGTCATCACCGTTCAGCATGCCGAAGAGGGCAAGCCCCAGAACGGCGATATCGTGACGATCAAGATCCCCGCGTCGCTGATTCCGCTGCGCCACTTTAACATCAACGATGGCATACTTACAGTCGACGATACTGAGCCCATTCAGGTGAGCTATACCTCGAGCGTTAAGAAAGCCGCGCTTGACAATCTGTTTACGCCCGAGAATCTAACGGGCCTCGAGGGCTACATCAAGAGCAATACAACCACTGTGAAGAACGGTTCCAAGACCGTAAACTTCTACGCGAACAAGTGGAGCGGTGGCCAGCTGGGCGATACAATCGCGAACTTTGAGCCTGCCGGCACCAACCGCTACTACTATTTCCAGAAGCAGACTCCCATTTATGTGGACGAGGATTGCACACAGCCTGCGAAGGATTCGCTGGCTGCCAAGGGCATCTATTACTACAAGGATGAGTTTGAGGCGCTGGGCGCAGACGGTAAGGCCGAATCCCGTATTGCCGTTATTGAGTTTACCGGCGGAGACGCCGCGAGCTTTGAGGGCGCCATCGTGCCCGATGCGAGCGGAAACCTGTCGTTTAGCAAGGGAACTGCGCGCCTGGCCTTTATTGACGAGCTCCACACCACCAAGGAGCACGTCGGCGGCAACCCCACCGGCACCGCCGCCGACGTGCTCAACCCCAAGTGGAACGACACTTCTGTCAAGTCGAGCGCCACAGAGGTTGACGTTCACCTGGGCAACAACGGCAAGATCAGCTATAAGTACGATATGACGCCGACAAAGGTGGATACCAAGACTGACTTTGGCCTGACCAAGGTGCTCGAGGGCCGCGATTGGACGGATGCGGATGAGTTTAAGTTTGAACTCTCAGCGACGTCCGAGAATGACGCCCCGATGCCCGCACCCGCGACCGTGACCGTGACCAATGCCGACCTGGACGACAAGGGCAAGGCGGCTGTCGACTTCGGTGAGATCACCTACAACAAGCCGGGCGAGTACACCTATGAGGTCCGCGAGGTCAAGGGCGACGCCGGTGGCATTACCTACAGCAAGAACGTTGCCACGTTCAAGGTGACTGTGACGGTTAACGCCAAGGGCGAGCTTAAGGCCGACGTTGAAAAGATCTCGGGCGAGACCGAGTTCAAGAACACCTATAGCGCCAAGACGGAAACCCCGCTGACTCTTGAGGCAACCAAGACGCTCACGGGGCGCTTGATGGCCGATGACGAATTTAAGTTTGCGCTGAGCTATGCGGGGCACGACGAGGTTCTGCTGGATGCAACCAACAAGGGTGGCAAGGTTGAGTTCGGTCCGCTGACGTACACGACCGAGTCGCTTGCCAAGTTGGTCAAGGAAGATAAGGCGTCGTTTGACCCCCGCGCAGACAAACCCACGTGGACCATTCATTACATTGCCGCCGAGCAGACCGGCGAGCTGCCTGCGGGCGTGAGCGCTACCACGGCGGCAATTGACGCATATGTGACCGTTGTCGACAACGGCGATGGTACCCTGACGGCGACGGCTGTCTACGGCGACGCCGGCAACAAGTTTGTGAACTCCTACACTGCTGCGTCCGCTGAGGTATCGCTTGTGGGCAAGAAGGACCTGCAGGTTCCTGATGGCCTGACCCCGGCTGACATTGCCGGCAAGTTCACCTTTACCGTGACCGGTGAAGAGGGCGCACCCATGCCCGCGAACGCGAGCGTGACCAATGATGCCAAGGGCAAGGTCGACTTTGGCAAGATTACCTTTACGCTCGATGACCTTAACAAGGCCCTGGGCGAGAAGCCCGAGAAGCGCGAGCACACCTTTACCTACACCGTGACCGAGTCCGGCGAGGTCGCTGGCGTGACCAACGACGCCAAGCCTTCGCGTACGGTTTCTTTCACCGTGACCGATGATGGCGAGGGTAATCTGAGGGTGTCCCGCAAGCCGGATGGCAACGTAGCCTTTACGTTCACCAATACCTATAGCGTGACGCCTGTCGAGACGAGCGTCACCGACCAGATCACCGCGACCAAGGTTCTGACCGGGCGCGAGCTTGCTGCCGGCGAGTTCTCCTTCGAGCTCGTCGAGGGCGAGGGCGAGGACGAGGACGCCAGGGTTATCGCCACCGGCACTAACGCCGCCGATGGCAAGATCACGATGAGCGCCGTGAAGTACACCAAGGCCGGGACGCACCCCTACACGCTGCGCGAGGTCAAGGGCGGAACCACCAGCAAGGGCATCACTTACAGTGACGCCAAGTACACCATCGAGACCACCATCACGGACAACGGCGACGGTACGCTCAGTGCCACGCATGTTCTGAAGGACGTCAAGGTTGCCGAGTTCAAGAACTCCTACAACGTGACCCCCAAGAGCTCCAGCGTCACCGACCTGATCACCGCGGACAAGGTCCTGGACGGGCGCGACCTCAAGGCTGGCGATTTCCGTTTCGAGCTCGTCGAGGGCAATAACGTGGTCGCCACCGGTACCAACAATGCCGACGGCAAGATCGTAATGGATCCCGTCACCTACACTGCGGCTGGCGAGCACACCTACATACTGCGCGAGACCAAGGCCGGCACCACCGAAAACGGCATTACTTACAGCACCGCTGAGTACACTATTGTGACCACCGTCAAGGATAACAACGATGGCGCCCTCAGCGTGGAGCACAAGCTGCAGAATGTTGACAAGGCGACCTTCGAGAACGCCTACACCGTAACCCCCAAGAGCTTCAGTGTTACTGATCAGATCACGGCGACCAAGGTCCTGACCGGGCGCGATCTCAAGGAAGGCGAGTTCTCCTTCGAGCTCGTCGAGGGCGAGGACGCCAAGGTCGTCGCCACCGGCACTAACGCCGCCGACGGCAAGATCACGATGAGTGAGATCACCTACAACGAGCCCGGCAAGCATACCTATACGCTGCGCGAGGTCCCGGGCGACGCCAACAACGGCATCACCTACGACAGCAAGACCTACACCATCGAGACGACCGTCACCGACGACGGTAAGGGCGAGCTCGTGGCAAAGCATGAACTGCAGGGCGTTGATGAGGCGAAATTCAGCAACAGCTACAAGCCGAATCCTGACGAGTTCAGCGTCAGCGACCAAATCACCGCGACCAAGGTCCTGGACGGCCGCGACCTCAAGGACGGCGAGTTCTCCTTCGAGCTCGTCGAGGGCGAGGGCGAGGACGCCAAGGTCGTCGCCACCGGCACCAACAATGCCGAAGGCAAGATCACAATGAACGCCGTGAAGTACACCAAGGCCGGCAAGCACACCTACACGCTGCGCGAGGTCAACGGCGGAACCACCAGCAAGGGCGTCACCTACAGCGATGCCGAGTACACCATCGAGACCACCATCACCGACAAGGGCGACGGTACGCTCGAGGCGAAGCATGTCCTGAAGGACGACGTCAAGGCTGCAACTTTCGAGAACGCTTACAGCGTGACCCCGCTCGACACAGAGCTCGACTTTGACCTGAGCAAGGCCATCGACGGTCGCGACTGGACGGACTCCGACAAGTTCAGCTTTACCATCACCGCTCCCGAGGGCACCCCGCTGCCCGATCCCGCAACCGTAACTGTGAGCAAGAAGGACGCGAAGGACGGCATCGCCGCCATCAAGTTCGGCAAGATCCGCTACACGGCTGCCGGAACCTATAAGTACGAGATCCGCGAGAACGCGGGCAACGCGGCTGGCATGACGTATGACGCGCATGTCGCGACCGCCGAAGTGACCGTGACCGAGAACGGCGAGGGCAACCTGATCGCCAGCGTCACCACGGAAAACGGAAGCTTTACCAACACGTACCGCACTGAGCTCAACTACACCGCGGCCGGCGGCCTTAAGCTCAGCAAGACCCTATCCGGACGTCCCATGACCGAGGGTCAGTTCACCTTTACCGTGACGCCCGCCGACGAGGCTTCGGCCATCGCGCTCGGCCTGCACGAGGGCGCCAACGTGTACAAGTCCCCTGCAACGGCAGAGGCAACGGTTGGTCTGATCGACATCCTGGCCGGCCATGAGGTCAAGTTTACGCAGGCTGCCGCGGGTAAGACCTTTACATACACCGTTGCCGAGAAGAACGATGGCCTGCCCGGCTACACCTATGACGACGCTGTCCGCACCGTGACGATCGCTATCGCCGACGATGGCGCCGGCACGCTCACTGCCACCACGACCGTTACTGGCAACCCCGATAAGGGAACGCTGGTAACCGAGTACAAGACTGGTGCCGCTACGGTCGAGAGCGCCGTGGTTCCGTTCCGCAACAGCTATAGCGCCACGACCGATGCACATGGTGGTGCCGTTGCTCAGGTCGTTGCCACCAAGACCCTGACCGGTCGTCCGCTGGCCGACGGCGAGTTCTACTTTGGCATCGCCTATGCGGGCGAGAAGGAAGCCATCGAGGGTACGTGCGTTACCAACGTTAACGGCCAGGTGAGCTTTGGCGCTCTGCATTACACGACCGAGATGCTCGCCGATCTGGTAAACGCCAAGCGCGCCATCCGTACCGACACGGATGCGAATCTTGCGTGGACTATCAATTACACGGCGTTTGAGTACACGTCCCCGCTCGCAGCAAAGGGTATTACTGCCGCGAAGTCGAGCTTTAGCTTTAAGGTCGTCGTCGTCGACAACGGCGACGGTACCCTGACGGCAAAGCCTGACTACGGTGGCGTCGAGCCCGTGTTCGAGAACGTTTACGGCACCGATGCCGCTGATGCCGCGTTCGCTGGCACCAAGAAGCTCCAGGCAGCCGAGGGCCTGACCCCGGCCGACATCGCGGGTAAGTTTACCTTTACCGTGACCGCTGACGAGGCGGGTGCCCCGATGCCCGAGCGCACGACCGCAACCAACGACGCGGCCGGCAACGTGGACTTTGGCAAGATCCACTTTACGCTCGAGGACCTCAACCGCGCCCTGGGCGTGACGGACGATGCGACCGATAAGGCCGAGGCAGACGAAGCTGACGAGGCAGAGGCTGAAGAGGCAGAGGCTGAAGAGGCCGACGCCGACGCTGATGCCAACGCCGACGAGCCCAGCGACGAGTCCGAGTCCGCAGATCCCGCTGCCCCGCGCTCGCACACCTTTACCTACACGGTGGCCGAGTCCGGTAGCGCCCCTGGCGTGACCAACGACGCCAGCGCCACGCGCAAGGTTTCCTACACCGTGACTGACGACGGCGCCGGACACCTGAGGGTCGTGCGCAACGGCGACGACGGTGCGGCCTTCACATTCACCAACACCTACAGCGTGACGCCCACCGATTCTTCCGTGACCGATCAGGTCAAGACGGTCAAGCGTCTGACCGGACGCGACCTTGCAGCTGGCGAGTTCACGTTTGATCTGCTCGAGGACGGCGTGACTGTCGCTAGTGGCACCAACGACGCCAACGGCACCGTTACGCTGAGCCCGATCCGCTACGAGGCGCCCGGCACGCACACGTACATGCTGCGCGAGGCTTGCCCCAACGCGCTCGGCCTGTACAAGGGCGTCACCTATGACAGCGCGACCTACACCGTCGTGACCACCGTCTCCGACAATGGCGACGGCACATTGACCGCGACGCACAAGCTCGAGGGAACCACCGAGTCGGCTGGCTTTACCAACAAGTATCACGCCATGCCCACGCAGGTTTCCATCGGCGCCATCAAGGTGATCGAGGGACGCGAGCTCAAGAAGGACGAGTTTAGCTTTAAGCTCGTTGGCGAGGACATCGAGTCCACCGTCACCAACGATGCCGACGGCAAGATCAACTTCGACAAGTTCGAGTACGACGAGCCTGGTACGTACGTCTACACCATCAGCGAGGTCAAGGGCGACGAGGCCGGTATGACCTACGACAAGTCCGTCTTTACCGCGACCGTCAACGTGGTCGACGACGGCGAGGGCAACCTCAAGGCGAACGTTGCCTTTACCAAGGGCGACAAGAGCGTCGAGGGTATCGTGTTCAACAACACGTACAAGAAGCCCGAGACGCCCGTGCCGACGCCCGATCCCGGCACGCCCAAGACCGTGACGAACATCGTCAAGACGGTCAAGGGTTTCCTGCCCACCACGGGTGACCAGCAGGCAGCCGCACTGCTCATGGCATTCGTCATCGCCATGGCCGGCGTTGGAGCCCTGGTCTGGGGTATCCGTAAGCGCTAGGCACGCTGGCAGCGCCCGGGGCCAAAAGGCCCCGGGCGGCCGGCGGGGAGCCAGAACATAGCCCCCACCCCCAGCCCCAGCCGCCACGGAGACATCTCCCTTCTCCGTGGCGGCGCTTTTGTGCGTAGGCGAGAAGGGTTCGCCACGAAACCGGCCCATTTACTACGTTTAGCCCCTTACCCCCAACCATGCCAAAAAACGCGAAAACAAAACCGCAGGTAGAACGCCTGCGGTTTTGTTCAAAACGAAGGTATGGTCAGGGGTATCGAGTCAAACGTAGTAGATGGGCCGATTTCGTGGCAAGCGGTTCCGGCTGATCCCTTGGGGATGGAGGAAAACGGATCATTTTGGTCCCGCAAGGCTTGCGGAGGCGCTCGTGCAGGGTTGCTCGAACAAAACTATGCCGGTTTACGGGGCCGGATTCCGAATCCTCAACCATACCGAAAAGCGTGAAAATAAAACCGCAGGTAGACGAGCCGTCATTTTGCAGAAAACGCGGGTATGGACGGGGTTCCTGGGTTTAGCCCCGTAAACCGGCATAGTTTTGAAATGGTATTAAATCGCTAGCAGCCATTTTGCTATGCCGGAGCGGTCGGCCGTTGGGTAATTACCCTCGCAGGTAGGCGATAGCGATTTGCGTGCGGTTGCGTAGGCCCATTTTGGCAAGGATCGAGCTGATGTGGTTGCGTACGGTGCCTTCGCCCATGTATGCCGTGGCGGCGATCTCCTTGTTGTCGAGGCCGCGGGCGATGAGCTCGGCGACTTCGAACTCGCGGTCGGTCAGGCTGACAAAGGCCGCGGGCCGGCGGGTCGCGTCGGCCTCGACGCCCGCCCCATCAAAGTCGATATCCTCGATCGCCTTACCCTCGAGCACGCGTTTGCCGTCCATGACTTGTGCCAACGCCGGCGGAATGGCGGCGACATCGGTTTTAATCAGGTAGCCGCGGGCGCCCAGTTTAAGCGCCGACACAATGTACTCGTCATCCGAGAATGTTGTCAGAAACACCACGCGCGCCGCAGGGTCGTGCTCAAGGATTTCGCGCGCCGCCGATAGGCCGTCACGTCCCGGCATCTGAATGTCGAGCAGCGCGATGTCGGGCGTGTGCTCGGCGTAGAGCGCGACCGCGTCGCCGCCGTTGGCGCCGGTGCCCACTACCTCGATCTGCGGCTGGGCGCCCAGGATAATCTTGAGCGAATCGACCACTAGGCGGTCGTCGTCGACAACGATGAGCCTCATCGGCCCTCATCTCCTTGCTGTTTGGGAACGGTGGCAAACACACGCCAGCCGCCGGCGCCGGCGCGCGGGCCGGCGGTGAAGGTGCCGCCAAGCGCCTCGACGCGCTCGCGCATGGAGCTCAACCCCATGCCCTCTGCGGCGCCGCGACCGTTTGCTTGGACCCCGCCCGCGCCATCGTCGGTAACAATGAGCTGGTAAAACGACGGGTGCTCCATGCACCGTACGGTGACGGTCTGGGCGCAAGCGTGGCGCATGGTGTTGGAGAGTGCCTCGCGCAGGACTGCCGCAAAGCAGTTGGCGACGTTTGCGGGCGCATGTTCGGCCAAAACTTCAAGCCCAATCTGCGGGCCGCCGTCCGAGCGTGCGCCTTCAACGATGCAATCGAGCTGTACGGAGAGGTCGACGGCGTTGTCGTTGAGGGCGTGGACGCTGGTGCGTACGAGCTGGAGCGCCTCGTCAACCGTGCGTTTGACGTCGGCAAAGTCGGCGGCAATCCTGGGCTCGTTGGCGTGGACCACGCGCAGGGCCTCGGTCTGCAACGAAGCACGCGTGAGCTGGTGGCCGACGTTGTCGTGAATTTCGCGCGCGATGCGGGCGCGCTCGGCCAGGGTCGCAAGTTCGACCTCATAGTCCTGGCGATCGGCGAGGTCGCGGTTGCACGCTTCGAGCGCGAGGGCTCGTTCCTGCAGTTCGTCGCGGGTACGGCGCACGCGCTGCTGCTCGCGTTCCAACTGGGCGGTGCGTAGCGATAGCAAGGTGGCGGCAACCGAAAGGATGGCGGTCAGCAGGAGCGTTCGGGCGGTAAGCGCGTCGGTGCGAAGGTCCGCGATGAGCGCAAAGGCAAAGACGGGGCCAATGCCCAGCGCGACCCGGGCGTGCTCACGGCGCACGCGCCGCGCGATGTCATAGAAGGCGAGAGGCGCAAGCGGCACAAACGGCGGTACGAAAACTGCCGCGATGATGTAAACGTAGCTCGCGGTCTCGCTCGCACGGCGGGCGCGGTTTCCCTGTGCGACCTCGGCCAGCGAGGTGGCAATAACGCCAAGGCAAAACGCCGCGACCAGGCGAGCGTCCACAGCAAGACCCATGGCGGCCGCAATACAGCACGCCAGCACGATCGATTTGTCGAAAAGCCTGTTCATACGGGTATTGTACGCGAAGCCGCGCATGGTGGAGGGGCCGCCTGCGCAACCGTGACATTCCTCCCGCGCGGCAAAGCGGGGGCGTCGGCAGGCCGCACGACCAAGACCTCGCACTCGTGACAAAGCTCACTGGTGCGCACCGGCGGCTCCTGCGATGATGCAATCGTACCGGGCCGCAAGCAACAGAAGGACCGCCTCATGACAGATATCGTCCACGTCGAAAACCTCGTCAAGCGCTACGACGATCTTATCGCGCTCGACCACTTTAACCTGAGCATCGCCCCCGGCGAGATCTTTGGCCTGCTGGGCCCCAACGGCTCGGGCAAGACCACGTCCATCAACTGCATTCTGCAGCTGCTCGCCTACGACAAAGGCACCATCGAGCTGTTCGGCGAGCCCATGACGCCCGCCCGCTACGACCTCAAACGCCGCATCGGCGTGGTGCCGCAGCAGGTGGCGGTATTCGACGAGCTCACCGTGCGCGAGAACATCGACTATTTCTGCAGCCTCTACGTCAGCGACCGCAAGCGCCGCCGCGAGCTGGTGGACGAGGCGATTGACTTCGTCGGGCTGGGCGACTTTACCAAGTTTCGCCCCGGCAAGCTCTCGGGCGGCCTGGCGCGTCGCCTCAACATCGCCTGCGGCATCGCGCACAAGCCCGAGCTCATCTTCTTTGACGAGCCCACGGTGGCGGTCGACCCGCAGAGCCGCAATGCCATCCTGGAGGGCATCTGCCGCCTACGCGACGAGGGCGCCACGGTGGTGTATACCAGCCATTACATGGAGGAAGTCGAGCAGATCTGCAGCCGCATCATGATCATGGACGGCGGCCGCGTGCTGGCGCAGGGCACCAACGACGAGCTCAAGCGCATGATTCAGATGGGCGAGCGCGTGACCGTCGAGGTCGGCGCCGTCGAGCCCGCTACGGTCGAGCGACTGCGCGCCCTCGAGCACGTGCTCAGCGTTGAACTTTCCGGCGGCGAACTCGTCTGCACCTGCGAGGCGAGCCCACACAACCTGGTGGACATCCTCGACACGCTGCGCGCTGCCGACGTTGCGCTCGGCCGCGTGTGGAGCGAGCCGCCGACCCTCAACGACGTGTTCCTCGAGATCACCGGCCGCGAGCTGCGCGACTAGGGGGCAGCCATGTTCAACACCATTATCATTACGGTCAAGACGCTGCTGCGCCGGCCGAGCACGTGGGTTTGGGGCGCTCTCTTTCCCATCGCGCTTTCCACGATGTTCATGTTTATGTTTGCGAACCTCAGCTCCGACGGCACGGTCGATCCGGTGCCGGTTGCTGTCGTGGCGGACGAGGCCTGGGACGCTTCGACCTTTAAGGACGTGGCGACATCGCTTGCCAAGGAAGGCGACGACCAGCTGCTCGAGATCCACGAGTGCGACGACGCAGCCGACGCGAACCGTGCGCTCAAGGCCGGCGAGGTCGCTGGCATCTACACGGTCGACGGCGCGGGCACGCCCAAGCTCATGCTGTTTTCGAGCTATGACAGCTCGCGTGCGTCGTCGGTGCTCACCGACCGCAGCATTCTGGAGACGGTGGCAAGCTCGTATACGCAAAATGCCGAGCTCATGTCCCAGATTGCTCAAGATGACCCGGCGGCGCTCGCCGATCCGGAGACGGTTGCGCGCGCCCTGTCGCTCGAGGGCGGAACCCGTCGCGTGAGCCTGACGCGCACCACGCCCGACGGCACGACCATTTACTACTACGCGCTCTTTGGTCTGGTCGCGATGATGTCTGCCGAGTTTGCCGCTTTGAGCGTCGTCGACCTGCAGCCCAATCTGTCGGGCCTTGGCGCGCGCCGCTGCGCGGGTGGCCTTTCCAAGACGGCGTCACTAGCCGGCATCTTTGTCGGCTCGTGGCTGGTTTCCTTTGCCTCGATGGCGGTCGCGATTGGTTACGTGCGCCTAGTCGTTGGCGTCGACTTTGGCGGGCGCGAGGGGCTGTGCCTGCTGGGCGGTGCTGCATCCGCGCTTGCCGCCACGGGCCTGGGGCTCTTTGTGGGCACGCTTTCCGTTAAGGGTGGCAAGGCGTCCAAGTCGGGCATCCTCACGGGCTTTGCCACCACGTGCGCCCTGTTCGCCGGCCTCTACGGCGAGCCGGCGATGGCGCTTGCCGACGATGTCGCCCGCGCCTGCCCGGCCGAGTGCTGGCTCAACCCCGTCAAGCTCATCTGCGACATGTTCAATCGCCTGTATTTCTTTGAGGACCTGGGGCCCTTCGCCGTCCGCGCCGGCGCGCTCGTCTTGATGGCCCTGGTGTTTGTCGCCGCCGCTACGCTGATCTTTGGAAGGAGCCGCTATGAGCACCTTTAAGACTGCGCTTCGCATGGCGCTCGCGCACCCGTTCTACCTGCTCATCTATACGGTGTTCATCTCGCTGCTGGGTGTGTTTATCGCGGCATCGGTGAGCTGGAACTCGTCGCAGCTCACCGAGTACAAGCCCTACGACACCAACGTGATCGTGGTCGACCGCGACGACAGCGACCTTTCGCGTGCGCTTACCAAGCATCTGGGTTCGCGCTTTGAGCTGGTCATGGGTGTCGGCGACGGCACCTACGACCTCGCGGGCGCGCTCTCCAAGAGCAACAGCGCCAAGGGCAGCGCCGACTGCGTGTTCTTTATCCCGGAGGGGTTTGAGGGCGACCTCGTTGCAGCCGCCCGCGCGGGGGAGTCCCTGCCCAAGCTCGATGTGACCTACGGTGCCGGCACCATGGCGGCGGCGCTTTCGTCTGCCGAGGCTTCACGCTGGATTTCACTCGCGGGCGCTGCAGCGGCCCTAGAGCCCGCCGCCTCTAATGGCAGCGTCGCCAAGGCCGCCGAGCATGCCGCCGCCAAGCGCGCGGAGGTCGAGATTGAGCAGGTCAGGGTTGACTCGACAGCCGCTGCCACGCTCGAGTCGTACTTCAACTTTGGCGCGTACGCGATCATCTCGTCGGTCATCGTGTCGGTGGGTCTGGTGTTTTCGGGCATGAACGAGCCCGAGCGCGTGCGTCGTATGGATGCCGGCCCAATCTCCGAGCGCCGGCGTTCACTCGCCGTGTTCGCGGCTGCCGCGGTGCTCACCGTCTGCATTTGGCTCGTGTCGAGCATGATGGGCGTCGTGGGCTTTGCCGGCGCGGTTGCCGAAGTCGGCGTGGGCCGTGTGTGCCTGGCGCTGGCGGCGACGTTTGCGCTGGCGTGCACGCCGCTGGCCGTTGGCTTTGCCCTTTCGAGCCTGGGTGCGCGTGAGGAGCTGCTCAATGGTGTGGGCAACCTGCTTGGCATGCTCATGACGTTTTTGGGCGGCGCCTGGATGCCGCTGTCGCTGATGGGCCCAGCCGTGCAGACGGTGGCGCACTTTGTGCCGACGTTTTGGGTGAACGACGCGATCGGCAAGGCGCTTGCCTCGGATTTAACGTCCACCGTGCTGGGCGACATCACCTGCGACCTGGGCATCACGGTGCTCTTTGCCGCGGCCATCGCCGCCGTAGGCCTAGCCCTTGCACGCACCAAATCCCGCGCCTAGCCACCTAGTCATCGGGTACTTATTGGGGACAGACTTAAACGACCAAGAGTGGTCATTGGGGACAGACTTAAACGACTAGTTATTGGGGACAGTCTTTGCCGAACCGCCGGCTTGTCAAGGACTGTCCCCAGTTGCCGGCAGATAAGGAACGTCCCTAACTGCCGGGCGGCGAAAGAGTGTCCCCAACAGATAGTCATTTAAGAACGTCCCCAATGACTAGTCTGAAATAAATCCCAGGCCTCGCTCCAAAATAGTTCGCCATGGTTTACTATTACGCTCATAAAGTAGTACGAGGCTAACAATGGGGGATACCATGGCAACGCGGGAAGCCTATGTCCAGGTCAAAGGGCTCAAGAAACACTACGGCGACGGTGACGCGCGTCTGACGGTACTCGATGGCATCGACACGTCCATCAATCGCGGCGAGATCTGCGTCATGCTGGGGCCTTCGGGTTCGGGCAAGTCCACGTTTCTTAACCTGATCGGCGGCCTGGAGGATGCCGACGCCGGCTCTATTCTGGTGGACGGCTGCGACCTAACGGTGCTCAAGCCTGCCGACCTGGGCGAGTATCGCCGACGTGAGCTGGGTTTTGTCTTCCAGTTCTACAACCTGGTGCCCGATCTCACCATCAAGGAAAACATCGAGGTCACGGCACATTTGTCCAAACACCCGCTCAACATCGACGACCTGCTACGCTCGCTGGGCCTCTACGAGCACCGCAACAAGTTCCCGCGCCAGGTTTCGGGCGGCCAGCAGCAGCGCTGTGCCATCGGCCGCACGCTCGTCAAAAACCCGGGTCTGCTGCTGTGCGACGAGCCCACGGGCGCGCTTGACTACAAGACGTCCAAGGAAATCTTGCAGCTCATGGAGGATGTCAACCGCACCTACGGCTGCACCATCATCATCGTCACGCACAACGCCGCCATCGCTCGCATGGCCAACCGCGTGCTGCGCCTGCGCGACGGGCGCATCGTCGAGGATGAGCTCAACAAGTCGCCCGTCGCGGCCGCCGAGCTCGATTGGTAGGCGGCGCCATGACACCTCTCGCAAAACGTCTCCCGCGCGAGCTGCGCCGCAATATCGGCAAGTACCTGGGCATCTTTTTGCTTATGTGCGGGAGCATCGCTCTCACCTCGGGCTTTTTGCTCGCGGCGCATTCCATCGGTTGCCTTATCGACGAGATGCGCGATGCGTACACGATTGAGGACGGCCGCGTGACCACTTCCTTCGAGGCCACCAAAGACCAGCTCAAGGCCGCCGAGGATGCAGCCGGCGACGTCGGCGGCGTCACGCTCTACAAGAATTTCTCCATCGACGCCATCATCAAAAAGACCACCGGCGACGACGGCACCAAGCGCACACTGCGCACCTATGCGCACCGCACCAAGGTCGATATCGCGTCCTACTGTGAGGGCAAGCAGCCCAGGGCAGATGACGAGGTGGCCATCGACCGTGTCTTTGCCACCAATAACAACCTGTCTGTGGGCGATAAAGTCGAGCTCGAGGGCCGCACCTACACCATCTGCGGCATCATGACCCAGCCCGATAGCCAGGCGCTGTTCCTCAACAATTCGGACTTTACGGTGAACACCATCACCTATGGTGTGGCCGAGGTCACCGACGCCGGCTTTGCCGCGCTCGAGGATGCCGGTGGTGCACCTGCCTACACCTACTCCTTTGCCTTTACCGATCGCGACCTCCCCACCGCGGATCGCATCGATGCGGAGCAGGATATGGTCGAGGCGCTGACCGATGCCGATGCGCGCGTGGACGATCTGATCGACGCCGATTCCAACCAGGGTATTGGCTACGCGCGCGACGACGTAGGCGGCGACTCCATGATGTGGATGACGCTGCTCGACATTATCATCGTGATCATGGCGTTTGTCTTTGTGGTCCTTACCGACGCCACCATCGAGGAGGAGAGCGCCATCATCGGCACGCTGCTCGCCAGCGGCTATCGTCGACGCGAGATCGTGCTGCACTACCTGGCACTTCCCGCCATCGTGGGCGTGGTCGCGGCGCTTTTGGGCACTGCGCTCGGCATTGTGTTCTTTACCGAGCCCATGCGCAGTCTCTATTACGGTTCGTACAGCCTGCCGCCCTTCCAGGTGTACTGGAGCTGGGAGATCTTTGTGAAGTGCGCCGTGGTTCCCGCCGCCGCGCTCATCCTCATCACGCTGGTGGGCCTGCTTCGCAAAATGGGCAAGACGCCGTTGCAGTTCCTTCGTCACGAGGCGAGCGGCGAGTCGGGCGCCAAGCGCGGCCTGCAGCTGCCGGAGCGCATGGGTTTTGTTTCTCGCTTCCGCCTGCGTATCTTCCTGCGCAATCTGGGCAACTTTGCCACGCTCTTCGTGGGCATTGCATTTGCGTCGCTGCTGCTGCTTTTTGGCTTGGCGATTCTGCCCACGATGACGCACTACGCGGACAACCTGGAGACGAGCCTGGTCGCCGAGCATCAGTACACACTCAAGGCTCCGCTGGAGCTCGAGGGCACTGCCGAGGAGCGCGAGCAGTGGTCGGCACTCGAGCGCTTGCAGTCGGTTGACGGCGCGCTGCTTTCCGCCGCCCAGGATGCCGATGACGAACTTGACGACGCGGCCGATGCGGCGCAGGCGGCAGCCGATGTCGCAGCCAACTCTCCGTCTGCCGAGAGCCTGGCCGCGGCGCAGAACGCGCTCGCAAGCGTTCAGGACAAGAAGGATGCGCTCTATGCGCGCCTCGACGATCTGGCCGATGCCCTTGGCTGCGACCGCGACGAGGCTATCGACCTGATCGACAAGGCCTCTAAGATCGACACTGGCAACGACGACATTCACCCGGTCAACACGATCGACAACGGTGCGGCCAAGATTGCGCAGGCCGAGAAATACGCTGTCTACCAGCTGCAGTACGATCGCGGCGACGGAAACGGCGAGGAGACGATTTCCGTCTACGGCATCTCGGTAAACTCGCGCTACTGGAAGGGCCTCGACGTCGGCGATGGCCGCGTCGTCTTTGGCGGCGGTCTACTCGACAAGTTTGGCTGGAGCGAGGGCCAGAAGGTCACGCTCAGCGACAAGTACGAGGGCGAGCATTATTCCCTTGAGTACGCGGGCAAGGACTGTGCCTGGGGCTCCAAGTCGGACATGAATATCTATATGAGTATCGAAGACTTTAACGAGCTGTTCGACAACGACGCCGTCTACTTTAACGGCTATGTGAGCGACGAGAAGCTCGACCTCGATGCTCGCTACTTTGCCGGCGACACCACGCCTGATGACATGCGTGCCGTGGGCGACCAGTTCATCGGCATGATGAGCAAAATGATCGGCATGATGGTCGGGCTCGCGGTGTTCATCTTCCTGCTGTTTATGTACCTGCTGACCAAGGCTGTGATCGACCACAGCGCCCGCTCGATCAGCTACATGAAAGTCTTTGGCTATCGCGATAGCGAGATTTCGCATCTGTATATCCGCTCGATCACACTGTGCGTGGCGGCGTCGCTCGTGCTGAGCCTGCCCGTGATTATTGGCTCGCTTGCGGCCATCTTCCGCTCGATGCTGCTCGCCTACAACGGCAATATCGAGATCTACGTGCCCGCTTGGTCCATGGCCGCATGCGTCGGCATCGGCTTTGCAACCTATCTGGTCGTGGCGCTGCTGCACACGCGCTCCATCAAGCGCGTCAGCCTGGCCGAAGCTCTCAAGGTGCAGGAGTAGTCGTTTAAGAACGTCCCCAACGACTAGGTTTCGCGCTTGACTTTAACTCTGCTTTAACTGGTACCATCCTCTATGTCTGTAACGCCATATAGACCGAGGGGATAGATCTATGACCGCAACTGCACCCGCAGCACCCGCTAAGGTGTACTTCACCAACCTGCGCACGCATGCTCGCGAGAGCCAGCTCGACAAGCTCAAGCGCCTCATCCGTCACGCCGGTATTGAGCAGATCGACTTTGAGAACAAGTTCGTCGCCATCAAGATTCACTTTGGCGAGTTGGGCAACCTGAGCTTTTTGCGCCCCAACTACGCCCGCGCCGTCGCGGATGTCGTGAAGGAGCTGGGCGGCAAACCCTTCCTCACCGACTGCAACACGCTCTATGTCGGTAGTCGCAAAAACGCGCTCGAGCACATCGACACCGCCTACCAGAACGGCTTTACCCCGTATGCCACGGGTTGCCAGATCATCATCGCCGACGGCCTCAAGGGCACCGACGAGGCGCTTGTCCCGGTTGAGGGCGGCGAGTACGTGCACGAGGCCAAGATCGGTCAGGCACTCATGGATGCCGATATCGTGATCAGCCTCACCCACTTTAAGGGCCATGAGCAGGCCGGTTTTGGCGGCGCCATGAAGAACCTGGGTATGGGTGGCGGCAGCCGCGCCGGCAAGATGGAGCAGCATGCCGCCGGCAAGCCGAACGTCGCGACCGAGCACTGCGTTGGCTGCCATGCCTGCGAAAAGATCTGCGCGCACAACGCTATCTCGTTCGACGACACCCGCGAGCGCGAGCTTGCCAACGGCAACACCCGCACGGTGCACGTGGCTGCCATCGACCACGATCGCTGCGTGGGCTGCGGACGCTGCATTGCGGCATGCAACCAGGACTGCATCAAGCCCGGCTATGAGGCCGCGGCCGACGTGCTCAACTGTAAGATCGCCGAGTACACCAAGGCCGTCGTCGACGGCCGCCCGAGCTTCCATATCTCGCTTGCCATGGATATCAGCCCCAACTGCGATTGCCATCCAGAAAACGACACGCCTATCGTCAACGATATCGGCATGTTTGCGAGCTTCGACCCGGTCGCCATCGACCAGGCCTGCGCCGATGCCGTCATGGCATCCGAACCGCTGCCCAACACCGAGCTCACCGATAGCGTGGCCAAGATGGAGCATAACCACGAGCATCTGGAGGGTGAGCAGGCGCGTGATCCCTTCTGCATCACGCATCCCGACACCGATTGGCGCGCGTGCATCGCGCACGCCGAAAAGATCGGCCTGGGCACGAGCGAGTACGAGCTCATCGAGGTCAAGTAGCGCCTAGTCATTGGACAAAATAAGCGCCTTTGTGGCGTAAGTTGAGCGAAAGCCGCCCGCGAGCACAACGCCCGCGGGCGGCTTTTTGGAAGTGCGGTGAAAAATCGAATACCGCCGACCACAAACCGTTTTTTGGCAACAAAACCCCTGATAAATTGTTGGTAAAACCGTGATCTGGCCGGGCTTCTCGCGATTTTCCCCGCACTTCCGAAACTAGGGGGTCAGATAAATTAATAAACCGTACTATTTGCCTAAAAACTCGTCGAGGAAGCCGTTGACGGTGTTCCAGTAGAGCTCGGGGTCAACTTGCGCGCTCGTGGCGTGGGTGGCGCCATGGATGGTGAGCTTTTGCTTGACCTTGCTGGCGCACGCGTCGTAGTTTTGGTCGAGCATATCGTACGGCACAAAGGTGTCCTGGTCGCCGTGGATAAACAGCATGGGGACCGTTGCGTGTTTGAGTTGCTCCACACTGCTCGCCTTATGAAAGTCGTAGCCCGCGCGCACGTTGCACACCAAGTTTGCTACATCGAGCAAGGGAAAGCTGGGCAAGCCGAACACGTCCTTGAGCTGCAGAGAAAACTCGTCCCAAACACTCGTATAACCGCAGTCCTCGATAATGCATTTCACGTTTGCGGGCAGAGATTCCCCCGCGACGTTCATGGCGGTTGCCGCACCCATCGACTCGCCAAAGACCAGGATGCGCGCCTCGGGGTCAGCCTGAACGATTCGTTCGATCCATGCGACGATGTCGAGGCACTCGGGCCAGCCCATGCCGATATAGTCGCCGCCGGAGCGCTCGTGGGCGCGGGCGGCGGGTGCGAGTACGTTCATGCCGCGGTCATGGAATCGTTTAGCGTATCGGGCCATGCCGATGGGCTCATCGGTGTATCCGTGTAGGCAGACAGCGTAATTGTGCGTGGTCTCTGGGGCGGCAAAATACCAAGCGGCAAGCTCGGTTCCGTCATCTGCGGTGAGGCTGCTGCTCTCGCGATTCTCTTTAAACCACGCTCGCGCCTCGGTTTCCTCGGCATCCGGCTGCTCACCTATTTTGTCGTCTTTGCCATCCTGCATCATCTTCATGGTGTACGGCGCTTGGGGGTTCAGGGCAAAGTCAAACAAAAAGTTGCCGGCAAATCCGAGCAACGTGACAACGAGCGCCAGCGCAGCAACGACGGTTATCTTAAGCTTTCGATGGGGGTGTGCGCTTTGAGACATTTACAGCTCTCCTTAAAGATGTTGATACATCAACATTTAAAACAAGCGCATTATGGATGTTCAACGTTGATGCGTCAACAAGCAAAGAATGGGTAAACAAAGGGCCACATATGGTGCAAATTTCGCACATACCCAGACGCTTTGATATAGTGTTGAGAACTATTTACATTGGAGGATGTAACCGGCATGTCCGATTCGAGCGACAGTTCCAAGCCGCGACCTGGGGCCGCGGCCGTTCCGCACTACACGGTGGGCGAGGAGATCATGAACTCCGTCACCCATGGTGTCGGTTGCCTGCTGGGCATCGCAGGTCTTGTGCTCCTGATCGTATTTGCCGCTCTTCGCGGTGGCGGTCCGGCGCATATGGCCGCGGCAATCGTCTACGGCGCCAGCATTATTCTCGAATACCTTGCCTCCACGCTCTACCATGCGATTCAACCCGCGGGCGCCAAGCGTGTGTTTCGCATCATCGACCACAGCTGCATCTATCTGCTCATAGCTGGCAGCTATACGCCGTTTTGCCTCATCACGCTGGCAAACGACGGTGGCCCCGTGCTGTTTTTTGCCGTATGGGCCATCGCCATTATCGGCATCGCCCTCGAGTGCTTTTTGCGCGAGCGCCAACCGCATTGGGTAAGCGGCCTGGTCTATCTGCTGATGGGCTGGCTCGTCGTCTTTAAGCTGCCCGAGCTCGTGTCGCTGCTCAACCCCGTGGCACTTGCCCTGCTCGCTGTCGGCGGCGTGTGCTACACCGTGGGCGTGCCGTTCTACATCGCTAAAAACGTGCGCTACCTGCATAGTGTGTTTCACCTGTGGGTGCTCGCCGGAAGTATCTTCCAGTTCATGGCGGTGATCCTCTTCGTAATCTAGCGATCGCGTCTGTGCCCGCGGGCCCATCCAAGCGTCCGCCGGGCGCAACTGCCCTATCCGCCACCTACGCTTACTACCTAACGTCCCGAATCTTGGAGGTTCGAGAAACTCCCGATGGACATAACCATCTCCCTTATCACTACCCTCGTTTTGACCCTCATCAACGGCTACTTCTCTATGTCCGAGATGGCGCTCACCACGGCCAAGCGCGCCGTGCTGGAGCACGAGGCCGAGGAAGGCGACAAACGTGCCGAACGCGCCGTTAAGCTGGCCGCCGATTCCGACGAGCTGCTGGCCACCATCCAGGTTGCTATCACGCTCGTGGGCTTTGCCTCGTCCGCCGTCGCCTCGACGAGCCTGTCAGACCCGCTTGCCGCTTGGCTCACGAGCTTTGGCATCGCGCCGCTCTCCGCCATCGCGCGTGGCCTGGCGCCGGTCATTATCACCGTCGCGGTCGCCTTCGTGTCCATCGTGATCGGCGAGCTTGTGCCCAAGCGCATTGGTCTGGCCAATGCCGAAGGCGTGTCCAAGCAGGTCGTGGGGCCGCTTTCCGTGTTCCAAAAGATCGCCCGTCCGCTCGTGTGGCTGACCGGCGCCTGCTCCGATGGTCTGGCCCGCATCCTGCGCATCAAGAGCGCCGACGATCGCCAGAACGTCTCGGAGGAAGAGATCAAGTACATGGTCTCGGAGCAGGACGACCTGCTCGACGAGGAAAAGCGCATGATCCACGAGATCTTCGACCTGGGCGACACCGTTGCCCGCGAGGTCATGGTGCCGCGCGTTGACACCACCATGTGCGAGGACGACGAGACCGTCGCCGACGTGCTGTCCACCATGCGCCAGACCGGCTTCAGCCGAATCCCCGTCTATCACGAGGATCCCGACAACGTCGCGGGCATCGCGCACATCAAGGACCTGATTCAGCCCGCGCTCGACGGCAAGGGCGACCAGCCCATCGCCGATTACCTGCGCGACGCCACCTTTGTGCCCGATACCAAGGACATCCTGCCGCTGCTGTCCGAGATGCAGACTTCGCACGACCAGATTGTAGTGGTCGTGGACGAGTACGGCGGCACGGCCGGCATCATCACCATCGAGGACATCGTCGAGGAGATCGTCGGCGAGATCGAGGACGAATTCGACCCCGACAACAAGTACCTCACGCGCCTTTCGCGCCGCGAGTGGCTCGTCGATGGGCGTTTTTCGTGCGATGACGCGATTGAGCTTGGTTGGCCGCTCGAGGAAAGCGATGATTATGAGACCATCGCCGGCTGGATTTTGGAGCTTTGCGACTCGGTGCCCGACATCGGAGAGGTGTTTGAGGTTGCGGGGTACAAGTTTAAGGTGCAGTCGATGCGTGGCCAGCGCATCTCGCTTATTCGCGTGATCGCTCCGGCCGAAACCGATAAGAAGGATTCCGAGTCTTCGGCAGAGAAGCCGGCGGCGTCGGGTGCGGGCTCTGTGGATCCGCACGATGGCGACGAGTAGGGCAAGGAAGAGTAGGGGAGAGTTATGGCAGGCCTGTTCAACATCCTTAAGGTCACCGTCAGCGAGGACAAGATTTGCGCGCATGTGCTGGTGAACCCCGGCATGCCGCTCATGACCTCGGAGGATATCGAGGCCACGGCGCGCGTGTATTACCTGGTGCCGGCGATCGCCAAGCACCTGTGTCTGGGTGATTCCGGTCGCGAGTTCCAGGACTGCATGGGCCAGACCGAGCTTTGCCACCTGCTTGAGCATGTGACGGTCGAGCTCATGAACGAGACCGGTCTTGCGGGCAGCATTTCGTGCGGCCGCACCCGCGTGAGCGAGCACGACGAGCGCGTCTTTGAGATTGAGCTTTCGTGCCCCGATGATGCGCTGGCCATCGGTGCGCTGTCTTCGGCCACCTTTATGATGGACTGGGCCTACCTGCACGCCGACCAGCCGGCTCCCGACGTGGAGGGCACGGTCGCGGGCCTACGCAACCTGGTGCTGGGCATGCGCGCCGAGGCCGAGGGCAAAGATCCGCACGAGGCCGTCGCTGCCGCGAACGGCGAGGACGTGGCAGAGGATGCTGTTGAGGGCGACGCCGCTGCTGACAGTGAAACCGCCGCCGAGCCCGTTTCCGATACGGCTGCCGAGCCTGAGTCCGAGCCTGCCGAGCCCCAGGGCGTTCCCAGCTTTGACGACGAGCCGCAGGTGGCTATTGATACTGAAGGCGCGACCGTCGAGAGCCACGAGGTCCCCGCTGCCGTCTTTGGCGGTGCGGCAACGGTTCCGGCAGGACCTGCGCACGAGGGCAGCCTGCCGCTCGTGGACGGCTCCGGCGAGGACCCTGCCGCCACGGTGGCCATGCCGGCTCTGCCGCAGGAGTAAGCTTACGCGTTTATCACCGCCGTCTACCTGCGCTTTTACCGTATGCAGATGAGCGGGGCGGCAAGTGTTGCGCTGCGGGTATAATGGACAGCATTCAAACGGTGGGCACCGAGGTGCCCGCAGGAGAGGAATGATCATGGGAAAGACTTTCAGCTTTGTCTCCGGCGCGCTCTTTGGTGCTGCCGCCGGCGCCATCATCGGCGTTGCCCTGGCCCCGCGTTCGGGTGCCGAGACCCGCGCCATGGCTGCCGATATCGCCAACGATGCTTGGGATAACATGCGCGACACCTACGAACACGGTGCCGAGGAGGCCCGCGCCGCGGTCAGTGACTTCGGCCCGATGGTCGACGCCAAGACCGATGACCTGCGTGCCAAGGTCGACTTGGCCCGTGAGCGCATGGACCAACTGCGCGAGCAGCTCAACGATGCCATCTCGGGTGGCAACGTGACGCCCGCCGCCGATGTCGTGGTCGAGAACGCCGTCGAGGCCGACGCCGAGGCTGCGGAGCCTTCGACCGAGGCATAATGCGCACCGGGGATTTTGTCGGCATCAAGGTTTACCGCAAGCCCGCCGAGGACAAGCGTACTAAAAAGGACGGCACGCCGCGCAGCCCCAAAAAGCTCGGTAAGATTCACTTTCCGGTCTTTTCGCCGGGCGGCACGCGCGTGGTGGGATTTATGGTTCGCCAGTCCGATATCGCGGGCATGATCGAGCGCCCCGACCGGTTTGTGGCGCTCGATGCCATCGGTGTCTACGAGGGCGCCATCGCGGTCGATGACGCCAAGGGCACCTACGATGCCGCCGCTGCCAAGCGCCTCGATATCAACCTGGACGACTGCATTATCTGGGTCGGTATGGATGTGCGCACGGAATCGGGCGATGTCGTGGGCTATTGCTCGGATGTTGAGTTCAAACCGCGTTCGGGCATTGTGCAGACGTTCTATGTGACCGCCAGCGCCGCATCGAGCATGTTGGTGGGCGACACGCAGGTGCCGCCGACGATGCTGCGCGGCTACGATAACGGCGCGATGATCGTCTCGGATGAGGTCAAGACGCTCGGGTATTCGGGCGGTGTGGCCGCCAAGGCTGCCGAGGCGAGTGTCGCGGTGGGCGATAAGGTCAAAAAGGGTGCCAAGGCGCTCGACGACAAGGGTTCGGTTGCCGTTGACAAGGGCAGTCGCGCACTGGGCAAGCAGCTCGGCAAGACACGCGGCATGTTCAAGGCCTTTAAGGACGAATATCAAAAGGCGAGCGGGGGCTCGTCGAAAGCTAACAAATAGCGACATACCAAACGATGGGAGGCGAGCCGGAGACATGTAACTCCGGCTCGCTGTGTTTATGGGGGAGGGCACATGCGCCAAAACGGATCTAATGTTAACGGGCGATCGAGTGCGCGCCCGACGGCGCGTCGCGACTTGGGGCAGCTGCCCAGCGGTCAGCGCCGTCGTCGCCGTAAGCCCGGTGCGGTGTACCTCAACCACAGCCGTGGGTTTAGCGACCGCAGTGCACGCATCGGCAACGGGCGTTCGCCCCGCCGTTCGTCTCGCCTGCCCTACGCGCTCATCGCCGTGGGCTGCGCGTTCGTACTGTTTGTCGCCGCCGTTGTGGGCTACATCAACCGTAGCGTGGACGTCGTGCTCAACGGAGAGCAGACCGCGGTGCGCGTGGGCTCTACGCTGCAGACGCTTATCGACGATCAGGAGCTGGCGGACACCTATTCTGCCGGCGACCTGCTGGCGGTCGATGACAGTGTGCTGAAGCGCCATGGCGGCGAAAAGCTGTCGGTGAAGGTTGACGGCAAGCGTGTAAAGCAGGGCAAGTGGGATAGCCGCGAGCTTACCGGCGGCGAGAAGATTACGATTAAGGATGGCCGCAACGTCTACGAGAAGCACGAGGTACAGGCTACGACCATCGAACCCAAGCTCAAAGTCGAGGGCACGGGTGCCATCGAGTACGTGCAAACCTGGGGCGTCCAGGGTCGTTCCGAGGTATGGGTCGGCGAACAGTCGGGTAAGACGCAGGACCGCGGCGAGGTCGTGCCCGCCACCGATTGCATCGTCGCCTGTGCCAGCGTGGCGCCCAAGGGCAATGAGAAGGTCGTGGCTCTGACGTTTGACGAGGGCCCCAGTGGCGCCACCAAACAGATTTTGCAGGTGCTCAAAGAGAAGGGCGTTGCTGCAACGTTCTTCCTCTCAGGCGATAGTGTGGAGGGCGACCCCGCTACGGCCAAGGCGATTGTCGATGCCGGATGTGAGATCGGTTCCAACAGCTACAGCGACGATTCGCTCAAGGGCGCGGACCGCGAGACGGTGCGCAAGCAAATTTCGAAGGGCACCGATGCCATCAAGTCGGCGACCGGCGTGAAGACGATGCTGCTGCGTGCCCCGTACGCCGCCTTTGACGAGCAAAACTGGATCGACTCGATGGATTTGGTGTCCGCGGTGGTCTCGTGGAATATCGATTCGGGCGACTGGCTGCTCAACGGTGCCGACGAGCAGGTCTCGACGGTGCTGAATTCGGTGACGCCGGGCAATATCGTGCTGCTCACCGATAGCGATGAGTGCTCCGAGCAGACGCTCGAGGCGCTGCCGCAGATTATCGACGGGCTTATTGCCGACGGCTACAAAATCGTGACGTTGAGCGATCTGGTCAAGACGGATACATCGCTGAGCAAAAAGCTCACCTCGCTGACGAAGGTCACCATGCCCAAAAACGCCGTGTTCCCCCAGCTCGCCGAAAATGACGACACCACGGAATAGTCATTTAAGAACGTCCCCAATGACTATGTCACGGATGCGTCAGCGTTTGGTATGCCTGCAATGTGCAGCGCATAAATTCGGCGCCACGGCGCGATGCTGATGCTATAGTTACTGCGGATAACAAGGGTCAAGAGAAAGGTTACAGGTGAAATCCAAACCTCGACCATACAGTCGATGACCCCTTGCAGGTGCTTCTTGCGCATGCACGGGGTGTGAGCGCCGAGCGGCGTGCCGCCCGCGCATGCGTATACATATCCAGAAGTCCACGGAGTGCGTGCCATCACGGCCGCAGCCCGAAGGAATAATGATGGGGAGCACCATTGAATTATCTGAGTGAGATGCTCAAGTTGCCGGTCTTGGACGTCGATGGCGAAAAGCTCGGCGTAGTGAACGATTTTGGCATTGCCACCGGCGAAGTTTTTCCGCACGTGACGTCGCTCGCGTTCCGCGGTCCCGGCAAGACGCCGTTTATGATCAGCTGGCGCAAATGGGTCGACCGTATCGACGAGACGGGCGTGTACCTCAATACATCTGCGACCAATATTCGCTTTTCGTATCTGCAGCCGACCGAGCTACTGCTTGCGCGTGACGTGCTCAACAAGCAGATCGTCGACACGCAGGGCATGAAGGTCGTGCGCGTAAACGACATCAAGTTTTCCATGTCGGGCGAAAATCAGCTGCGTTTGCTGGGTGCCGAGGTGGGCGCTCGCGGCCTGCTGCGCGCGATTAGCCCCGCGCTCGAGCATGTCGTCGAGGGCTTTATGAAGCATCTGGGCAAGCCGCTTGGCGAGGACATCATCGCTTGGTCCTACATGGACCTGCTCGACCGCTCGACTAAGAACATTCAGCTTTCGGTGTCGCATAAGACGCTCGGCGAGCTGCACCCTGCCGATATTGCTGACATTATCGAGCAGCTCGACCCGCGCCTGCGTGCGCAGGTATTTGCGCAGCTCGACACCGCCCAGGCCGCCGAGGCCATCTCGGAGTTCGATGATGACGAGCTTATGACCGAGATGCTCGAGGGCCTGTCCGACACGGATGCGTCGTCGATGCTGGCCATGATGGACCCGGATGACGCCGCCGACCTGATTGACGAGCTCGATTACGAGAAGGCCGAGAAACTCCTGCGTCTGATGGGCGTCAAGGAGGAGAAGGCGATTCGTAATCTGCTGGGCTACGAGGACAACACCGCTGGCCGCATCATGACCTCGGAGTTTGTCTCGCTGCCCGCCACGGCGACGGTCGGCGATGCCATCGAGGCGATTCGCAAACTCGACGAGGACTTCGAGAGTGTCTATTACGTCTATACCGAGGATCCGAGCGGCATGCTGACGGGCGTGCTTTCGCTGCGCACGTTGATCGTGGCCGACCGCGACGCCACGCTGGGCCAGCTTGCCTATCGCGATCTGGTCTACGTGTCGCCCGACGAGGACCAGGAAGACGTGACGGACGAGATGACCAAGTACGACCTGGTTGCCATCCCCGTTTGCGACGAGAACCGTCACATTCTGGGCATCGTGACCTTCGACGACGCCATGGACGTTATCGCCGAGGAGCATCAGGAAGACCTGCAGATCGCCGGTGTTGGATCGGGCGATAGCGCGTCGGACGACTCGACGAACGTGCTCAGCTGGTTCGTGCATCGCCAGTACTGGGTTGTTGTATGGGGCATCGCGTCGTGCATCATGGCGACCGTGCTGGGAACGGCACTCGGCTCCGCGCATCTGGTGGTGTTTCCCATGTGCGCGATGCCGCTCGTGCTGCTGGCGGCCTCGCGCATGGTGTCGTTCGTCAAGAACTACTTCTTGGAGTACGACGGCCACGACGACGAGCCTAAGCCCTACTTGGGATTCTTCTTCCAGAGCACCGGTATGGGCCTGATCTTGTCGCTCGTGACCTATCTGTGCGCGCAACTGGTGCGTACCGCCGCGTTCCTCGACGCCCCCATGTTTGAGGAGCAGCTCTTTACCGGCTGCTTTAATATCGCTGCCGTCATTTGCCTGGTTGGCAACATGAGCGCCGTGATTTATCTGATGGTGCTGTTCTGGCGCGACGAGCATGATCTCAACACGTCGGGCACCGCCATGAACGTCATTGCCGTCATGATCTCGTGCGTGGCGTACTGCATCGCCGCGGTGCTGCTCACCATGTCAGCCATGGGTTAGGTGGTCGCGTGCAAAACACGAAGCAAAAGGCGAGCACCAAGCACAAGCTGACCATTGCGGCCATCTTTGGCGCCATGGGCCCCGGCCTGTTAGCGGCGCTTTCGGGTAATGACGCCGGCGGCATCGCCACGTATTCCAGCGCCGGTGCCAGCTATGGTTACAAGATGCTCTGGATGCTTCCCGTCATGACCGTGCTGCTCATCGTGACGCAAGAGACCGCGGCGCGTTGCGGCTGCGTCACAGGCAAGGGTCTGGCGTCGCTCATTCGCGAGCGCTTTGGCGTGCGTAAGAGCGTGCTGGCCATGGCGGCGCTGTTGATCGCCAACACGGCGGTGACCATCTCGGAGTTCGCGGGTATCGCGAGCGGCCTGGCCCTGTTTGGGGTGCCGGCGAGTATTTCGGTGCCATTGGTGGCCTTGCTGGTTTGGATGCTTACCATGTCGGGCAGTTTCCAGCGCATCGAGAAGATTTTGCTGCTGGTGAGCTGCGTGTTCGTGACCTATATCGTTGCCGCTTTTATGGCCGGCCCCAACTGGGGTGAGGTCGCGGTCGACTTGGTCGTCCCCAATATTCAGAACGATCCTAGCTACGTGTCGCTCGTGGTCGCAACGATCGGCACCACCATCGCACCGTGGATGATTTTCTTGGCTCAGAACAACGTGGTCGATAAGAATGCGGGCGAGGACGACATCGTGCTGCAGCGCATCGATACCGTGAGCGGCTCGATTGCCGCTGACATTATCGCTGGCTTTATCATCATCACGACCGGTACGGTGTTGTTTCCGGCGGGTGTCCAGATTAGCGACGCTGCCGATGCGGCTCGCGCGCTGGAACCCATCGCGGGCCAGTGGTCCACGGTGCTGTTCGCCTCGGGTCTGGTCGCGGCGAGCTTTTTGGCCGCTTGCGTGCTGCCGGGCGTTACGTCGAGCGCTATCTGCGAGGCATTTGGCTGGGAGCGCGGCGCCGACCGCAGCTGGGACGAGGCTCCGGTCTATCGCGGCATCATTACGGCCATCATTGGCATCTCTGCCGTGCTGGTGCTTATGCCCGGCGTCGATTTGTTCCAGATTATGATGACCTCGCAGGTTATTAACGGTGTGCTGCTACCCGTAGTACTGGTGTTCCAGGTGGTTATCGCTGCCGATCGCCATATTATGGGCGGCAACCGTAACGGCCGCGTGTGGAATGTGCTCACGTGGGCGACCATTGGCGTGATTACGGTGCTGACGGTTGTCATGTTTGTCCTACAGGCGATGGGCTACAGCGCGTAGCGCCTCTTTTTTGCCCGCTGTAGGGGGTTGGCCATATACGTGTGGGCAAAAAATGCCAAATATGAGTACTGTTGCTAATCCGGTGGCAATTAAGACAAAGAAGATAATGAACATAATTAAAGGACCTGTTCATTAATATCGATACAGCCAGGCTTTAAGCCGATCATTCTGGTCGGTCCAAAGGGGTATGGCGACCGAAAGAACGCCATGTTGGGCCATTTTGCCTGTTACTGAAATGGTATCAGTACTCATATTTGGTATTTTTTGCCCACGGCCTCTCGGAGTCGGCTCGAAAAGAGCAACCTTGGGGTGTTTGCTGCTGGTGCAGGGCTTGCAAATAACGCTCGGAGTGGCGCGGAGCTCAGAATTCGGCCGAAGGGAGGGCATTCATCGACTGCGTCAGGAGTGTTCCTAAGTGCCGGCACATAAGGAACGTCCCTAACTGCCGGAGGGGGCGTCGGTTGTGACCGACGCCCCCTCCGGGTACAAGCGGATTTGATGGTGCGTTACTTGTCGCTGCCGAGCTTGTGCGGCTTGTAAGCGAGAGCGTTGACGAGCGCGTCGCCGGCGGACTTGACGGCTGCCGGTTGCGGATCGTTAACGTGGTCCTCGGGGTGCACGGGCAGGTCTTTCTTGACTGCATCGTGGATGAGATTGAGGTACTCGGTCACGCCGGTAGTCGACAGGTGCGTGCCGTCGCCGTCGAACAGGTCGTTGCGATTGGCACTGTATCCGTACCAGTCGATAACGCGCACGTTCTTGTAGCGCGTGGCGGCATTTGCGATAGCCTGGTTGGTGGAACCCACCCACGGCTGCGGACTGCGTGTGTTCACAAACGCGACGATACGCTTGTCGCCGGCATCGGCCATGATGGCATCGATCTGGTCATCGGTTACCAGGCCATTGGTGCCCAGTGCAAAGACCACGACCTTGCCGGCAAGGTTCTGTTGGAGATAGCCCTCAAATGTTGCGCGGCCCGCATCAAACTGGCGACCCTTTTCGGCATCGATGTGACTGTGGGGGAACACACCGTCAAAGGAATCGACGGCGCGCAGTGACACGGAGTCGCCGATCATCAGCAGGTCGTAGGATCCGTCGGGGAAGCCGTCGTTGTCCTTGTCGGTGTCGTCGGCTGCCTGCTGGTCTTTGGGTGCGGTGTTCTTGGCTTCTTTGTTGAGGATTTCGGCACCTTCACCACTCAACGCGGAGGTCTCCGGCACAAAGATGAGGCCTCCTAGGGCAATGATCAGCACGACGCCGCAAGTGGCACACACGGGAATATGCGCGTGCACCCAGCTTGCGGGCGTGGTGGTTCCGTCGCGGAATTCGGAAACAGTGCGCCCAAAGGCGCCCTTCCTAAACGGAGTCTCGATAAAGCGATAGCAGCACTCTGCCACGGCGACCACCACAAGTACCTGCAAGATGTACTGCCACCAGGGCGTATCGTTGATGTTGGCGACCGGGTTCATAAGCAGCAGCAGCGGATAGTGCCACAGATAGATACTGTACGAGCGCTTGCCGACCCACACGAGCGGCTCGGCGGCAAGAGCGCGCGCGACCAAGCCCTGGGGCTGCACACAGGCGGCGATGACCATGAGCGTGAGGATGGAGCACAGCAGCGTGCCTCCGCGATATTGGAAAGCGGTGTAGCCGTTGGTGAGCGCGACCATGGCCGCAAGGCCGACCAGGCCCACAACGCCCATCACGTCGATGGACGCAGGCGAGGACCAAAAGCGTGTGAGCGCACTCGGCTGAGCTGGGGCGGTCTCGGCTGCGGAATCGGTTTTCTCTCCATGCCCACCCTTGGCGTTCTTGTCGAGCTTACCGCGCTTGGCAGCGCTCACTAGGCGGTCGAGTCCCAGGCGTTGGGCAAGGCGAACCGGCGCCAGGTCGCGATCGGGGATAAATGCCATCCATGCACCTAGCAGCAGCGAGAACACGCGGGTATCCGTGCCGTAGTACACACGGCTGGGGTCGGCGGCAGGGTTGTAGAGCACCATCATGGCAAGGGCGGATACCGCTGCGAGCCCCAGGACCACACGGCGCGTGTTGGGCTTGCTCACATGCATGGATGCCATGGCAAACAGCAGCGGTGGCCAAATCAGATAGAACTGCTCCTCGATAGCGAGCGACCAGAAGTGCGTGAGCGGCGAGGGGTCGCCCAGAGCATTAAAGTACGAAACATCCTGCGCAATCTGCCACCAGTTGTTGAAGAACAGCAGCGACGGCAGGATGTCGGGGCGCATCTTGGTGAGCATTACGTGGTTAAAGATGGTGCACAGCGCACAGGTCACCACCACAACGGTTACCACGGCGGGGAATAGGCGGCGAATGCGGCGGATCCAGAAGCTCTTGAGGTCGATGCGGCCGGTCTTGGCTACTTCGTTGAGCAGCAGGCGCGTGATCAGATAGCCCGAAAGCACAAAGAAAATCGTGACGCCGAGCAAGCCGCCCTGTGCCCAAGTGAGGTTGAGGTGATAGAGCACCACCGCGACGACGGCGAGTGTGCGCAGGCCATCGAGGGCGGGGATATAGCGGGACTTGGGGCGACCGGGCGCCTGCTGGTCGGCGGCCGACAGGCGGGCGCCGTCGTTGGCGCTGGCG
>OLOC01000429.1_pt1 | contig 32971 bp, 36 predicted proteins | sample 1643111 | NCBI WGS metagenome assembly OLOC01 (sample SAMEA3136633, study PRJEB25190) | human gut metagenome
CGGGGCCGCTGCCCTGACCGGCCTGCTGGAGCTTTCCGGCAGCTGCAAGGAGACGCTGGCAAAGGCAGAGAGTGCCTGCCGCAACGACCGGATGCGCGCCGCCGCCGCTGAGCTGCGGGCACTGGCCAAAACGCTGGAGGCCTCCGGCGGGGCGGGCCGCCTTGACCTGAGCCTTGCCGGTGAGATGGAATACTACAACGGGCTGGTCTTCCAGGGCTATCTGCAGGGCCTGCCGCGGCCCCTGCTCAAGGGCGGCCGCTATGACCTGCTGATGCAGAAGTTCACCCCCGGGGCCGGGGCCATCGGCTTTGCGGTCTATCTGGACGAGCTTGACCGCCTGAGCGCCCCCACCCCGCCGGTGCAGAGGAACAGCACGGGCCGGGTCATGCTGAATGTTGCCCTGCCCAAGGGCCGTCTGGGTGACAGGATGTATGACCTGCTGGCCCGCATCGGCTACGGCTGCACTGAGGACTACAACGCCACCCGAAAGCTGGTGGTGGAGAACCCTGCGGCGGGCATCCGCTACTTCCTTGTCAAGCCCAGCGATGTGGCTATCTACGTTGAGCACGGCGCGGCAGATGTGGGCATCGTGGGCAAGGATATCCTCACCGAAGCCTCTGCCGATGTCTACGAGCTGCTGGATACCGGCCTTGGCAGGTGCCGGATGTGCGTGGCTGCCCCGGCGGATTACAAGGATGACCCCAGCCGCCCGGTGCGGGTGGCGACCAAATTCGTCAACATTGCAAAGAGCTACTATGCGTCCATCGGGCGGGATATCGATATCATCAAGCTGAATGGCTCCATTGAGCTGGCCCCCATTCTGGGCCTTTCCGATGTCATTGTGGATATCGTGGAGACCGGCACCACCCTGCGGGAGAACGGCCTGCGGGTGGTCACCGAGTTCATGCCTATCTCGGCCCGGTTCATTGCCAATAAGGCCAGCTACCAGTTCAAGCACAACGAGATGAATGCTATGCTGGAAGCGCTGCGCAAGACCTTGCAGGAGGAAACAAAATGATCAAACTGTATAATTTTGATGAGCTCAGGCCCGAGGAGATCCTGAACCGGGACATCCGCGCGGAGAAAAACGTGGAGGATGTGGTGGACGGCATCATTGCCGAGGTCCGCGCCCGGGGCGACGAGGCACTGAAGGAGTACGCACTGAAATTTGACGGGGCAAAGATCGACGACCTGCAGGTGACGCAGGCGGAGATCGATGAGGCCTTTGCCAATATGGACCCCTATTTCCTTGAGACCCTGCGGGAGGCTGCCGCCAACATTGAGAGCTTCCACCGCCAGCAGGTGCACAAGAACTTTGTGATCAACGAGAAGCCCGGCATCGTGCTGGGCCAGAAATATACCCCCATTGAAAAGGCGGGCGTGTATGTGCCCGGCGGCACGGCGGCCTATCCCTCCACCGTGCTGATGGATGTCATTCCGGCCAAGGTCGCGGGCGTGTCGGAGATCGTGATGACCACCCCCGCCGGAAAGGACGGCAGGGTGAATCCGGTCATCCTTGCCGCCGCCGCCACCGCCGGTGTGACCAAGATCTTCAAGACCGGCGGTGCACAGGCCGTGGCCGCGCTGGCCTACGGCACCCAGACCATCCCGGCGGTGGACAAGATCGTCGGCCCCGGCAACATCTACGTTGCCACCGCCAAGCGGAAGGTGTTCGGCAAGGTGGGCATTGATATGATCGCCGGCCCCAGCGAGATCCTGGTGCTGGCCGACGGCGGCTGCAACCCCGCCTGGGTGGCGGCAGACCTGCTGAGCCAGGCCGAGCACGACAAGCTGGCCAGCCCGGTTCTTGTTACCGACAGCCCGGAGCTGGCCAGGGCCGTGCAGGCAGAGCTGGAGGTGCAGATCCCCCAGCTGCCCCGTGCCGCCATTGCCCGCGCCAGCGTGGACGACAACGGGAAGATCATCGTCTGCACCGACCTGCACAAGGCCATTGAGGCCTGCAACATCATTGCGCCGGAGCATCTGGAGGTCTGCGTGGAGGACCCCTTCGGGGTGCTGAACGAGATCAAAAACGCGGGCAGCATCTTCCTGGGCCGCAATGTGCCCGAGGCCCTGGGCGATTACTTTGCAGGCCCCAACCACACCCTGCCCACCAGCGGCACGGCCCGCTTCTCCAGCCCGCTGGGTGTGGACGACTTTGTGAAGAAGTCCAGCTTTCTCTACTACACCCGCGAGGCGCTGGGCGAGGTGGCACCCCGCATCGCCGATTTTGCCGAGCGCGAGGGCCTGCACGCCCATGCGAAGAGTGTGACGATAAGATATGAAGAGACGGATTAAACCTCTCAGTCACGCTTCGCGTGCCAGCTCCCCTAGTAGGGGAGCCATTGGCATAGCGGGAAAGTTTTTTGCAAATACGGAGGGCTGTATTTATGAGCCGTTATCTATCGCCCAAATTGGAATCTCTCACCCCCTACACCCCGGGGGAGCAGCCGCAGGACCAGCAATACATCAAGCTGAACACCAACGAGAGCCCCTATCTGCCCAGCCCGGCGGTGGTGGCGGCGGTGAGCGAGCACGAGGTGGAAAAGCTCCGTCTCTACTCCGACCCCGCCTGCACTGACCTGCTGAAAACGGCGGCGGCGCACTTTGGCCTGCAGCCGGATCAGATCATGCCCGGCAATGGCAGTGACGAGAACCTCTTCTTCGCCCTGCGGGCCTTCTGCGACGAGACCCACCCGCTGGCCTATGCCGACATCACCTATGGCTGTTACAGCGTTTGGTGCGGGCTGATGCACATCCCCAGCCATATCATCCCGCTGAAGGAGGATTTCACCCTTGACCCCGCCGATTACTACGGCCTGAATGAGACCATCGTCATCGCAAACCCCAACGCCCCCACCGGCTTGGCCCTGCCCTGCAGTGCCATCGAGGGCATCCTGAAAGCGAACCCTGACAATGTGGTCATTGTGGATGAGGCCTATGTGGACTTTGGCGGCGAGAGCTGCGTGCCGCTCATTGACCGGTACGACAACCTGCTGGTGGTGCAGACCTTCTCGAAATCCCGCCAGCTGGCCGGTGCGCGGCTGGGCCTTGCCATGGGCAGCGCCAGCCTCATTGCGGATCTGAACCGGGTCAAGTTCAGCCTGAACCCCTATAACATCAACCGCCTGACTTTGAAAGCAGGGCAGGCCGCGCTGGAAGATACCGTTTATTTTGAAAAGACACGTGCCGCCATCGTGGACACCCGGGCCTGGACAAAACAGCAGCTGGAAGCCCGGGGCTTTGCGGTGCTGGACAGCCGCTCCAACTTCCTGTTTGCCTCTACACAAAAGAAAAACGGCGGCGAATTGTACCGGAAGTTGAAGAAAAAAGGCGTTCTGGTGCGCCACTTTGATGCCCCGCGCATTGAAAACTGGCTGCGCATCACGATCGGCACGCCGGAGCAGATGCAGATCTTCCTGAACACTCTTGACAAAATAATGGAGGAATGACCCATGCGGGAAGTGACACTGGAACGCAACACCAACGAGACCCAGATCGAGCTGACCCTGAATCTGGACGGTGCGGGCCGCTATGAGGTGGACACCGGCTGTGGGTTCCTGAACCACATGCTGGAGCTGTTTGCCCGCCATGGCCGGTTTGACCTGGTGCTCACCTGCCACGGGGATGTGGAGGTGGATTACCACCACACGGCTGAGGATATCGGCATTGCACTGGGGCAGGCCTTTGCCCGGGCGCTGGGCGAGATGCGGGGCATCCAGCGGTATGGCAGCTTCTACCTGCCCATGGATGAGGCGCTGGTGCTCTGCGCGGTAGACCTTTCGGGCCGGTGCACCCTGAACTGGGATGTCCACTGCAAGACCGAAAAGGTGGGCGATTTCGATGTGGAATGCGCCTCGGAGTTCTGGCTGGGCTTTGCCCGCAATGTGCCCGCTACGCTCCACTTTGTACAGTTTGCAGGGGAAAATACCCACCACATTCTCGAAGCCTGCTTCAAGGGCGCGGGCCACGCACTGGCTGCGGCAGTCGCCATTGATGCCGCCCACCGGGACGAGATCCCCTCCACGAAAGGACTGCTGGTATGATCGCGATCATCGATTACGGCGTGGGCAACCTGTTCAGCCTGCGCTCCAGCCTGACGCATCTGGGGCTGGAGGCCGTTGTGACCGCCGATGCACAGACCATCCGCAAGGCCGACCGGCTCATCCTGCCGGGGGTGGGTGCCTTTGGCGATGCCATGGACAAGCTCTCGGCCACCGGTCTGGTGCCGGTCATCCGGGAGCAGGCGGCGCAAAAGCCCCTGCTGGGCATCTGCCTGGGAATGCAGCTGCTCTTTGAAAAAAGCTATGAGTACGGCGAACATGAGGGCCTGGGCTTTGTCAAAGGCGAGGTCTGCCCGCTGGAGCCTGACCTGAAAGACAAATCCCTCAAGGTGCCGCAGATCGGCTGGAACGCCCTGCACATCGTACGGGATGACCCGCTTTTCCGATACATCCGTGAGGGCGAGTATGTCTATTACGTCCACAGCTACTACGGCAAAAATTGTACCGGGAGTACACTTGCTGTCAGCGATTACTCCATCCCCGTGACCGGTGTGGTCAGGGCGGGCAGGGTGTACGGCACCCAGTTCCACCCCGAAAAGAGCGGGGAGACGGGGCTGCGGATCTTGAAGGCGTTTGCAGAATTGTAAACTGGCTCGCCCTCTCAGTCAAGGCCTGACGGATTTGCGAAGCAAAGACGGAGAGGGTAAGGCCGCTAAAGGAGAAACTATGAATCTATTCCCAGCCATTGACCTGCGAGGCGGCAAAGTTGTCCGCCTGACGCAGGGAGATTACGACCGTATGACCGTTTACGGGGAGGACCCCTGCGCACAGGCCCGGCAGTTTGTGGAGGCCGGGGCCAGGTATCTCCACGTTGTGGATCTGGACGGCGCAAAGGACGGTACCCTTTCCAACTACGGATCCATTGCCGCGCTGGCAAAGCAGGGGGGCTTGTACATTGAGGTGGGCGGCGGCATCCGCACGGAGGAGCGCATTGAAAAATACCTTTCTCTGGGCGTGAATCGCTGCATCCTGGGCAGTGTGGCCGTGACGGATTTTGATTTCACGGCCCGGATGCTGAAACGCTACGGCGAACGGATCGCCGTGGGGGTGGATGCCAAAGATGGATTTGTTGCCATCCATGGGTGGAAGGAGGTCAGCTCCGAAAAGGGCGTGGACTTCTGCAGGCGGCTGGCAGATGCCGGATGCACGGCCATCATCTACACCGACATTGCCTGTGATGGTGCCATGCAGGGCACGAATCTGGCGCTGTACCGCCAGCTGGCGGCAGAGGTGCCGGGCGTGGCCTTCACGGCCAGCGGCGGCATCTCGTCGGAAGCCGAGCTGCTGGAGCTGAAAAAGATGGGCACCGCTGCCGCGATCCTGGGCAAGAGCCTGTACACCGGGGCACTGGATATGAAACGTTGTGTAGAACTGGTGCAGAATTAAACGGAGGGGAACGAAAATGATCACAAAACGCATCATTCCCTGTCTGGATGTCCGGAATGGCCGGGTGGTCAAGGGCACGAACTTTGAGGGCATCCGGGATGTGGCCGACCCGGTGGAGATGGCCCGGATGTACAACGCTGCCGGTGCCGACGAGCTGGTGTTCTACGATATCACCGCCAGCTTTGAGGGCCGTGCTCTGTTCACCGATATCCTGACCCGGGTGGCAAGCGAGATCTTCATCCCGCTGACCGTAGGCGGCGGCATCAACACGCTGGAGGATTTTGACCGGGTGCTGAAATGCGGCGCCGATAAGGTCAGCGTCAACTCGGGCGCTCTGCGGGACCCCGGCCTCATCCCGGCGGCGGCCCAGAAATACGGCGATCAGTGCGTGGTGCTCTCGGCGGACGTGAAGCGGGTGAACGGCCAGTTCCGGGTGTTCGCCAAGGGCGGGCGCGAGGATACCGGGCGGGACGCGCTGGACTGGATCAGCTGGTGCGTGGCGCATGGCGCGGGGGAGATCTGCCTGAACAGCATTGACACCGATGGTGTCCGCACCGGCTTCGATCTCGAGATGCTGGACGCGGTCGCTGCCCGGGTGAATGTGCCCATCATCGCCAGCGGCGGCGCGGGCAAAAAGGAAGATTTCCTTGAGCTGTTCCACCACAAGGGCATCGACGCGGGCCTTGCGGCGGGCATTTTCCACCAGAAACTGCTGACCATCCACGATCTGAAAACCTATCTGAATGAAAATGGTGTCGAAATGCGGCTGTAAGCTCTTGCGTTTCGGGCAACTTTAGGATAAACTGTAAGTATCCCCTTTGGGGAGGGAGTATGGACCATGGAACTGAAATTTGATGAAAAGGGCCTCATTCCTGCCATCGTGCAGGATCACTACACCAAAGAGGTGCTTACCCTTGCCTACATGAACGCCGAGACGCTGGCACTGACCATTGCCGAGGGGCGTACGGTGTTCTGGAGCCGGAGCCGTCAGGAGATCTGGCGCAAGGGCGATACCAGCGGCAATGTCCAGCATGTGGTGTCCATCACCGCAGACTGCGACAAGGACGCACTGGTGGTGGAGGTGGTCAAGGATGGCCCTGCCTGCCATACCGGTGCTGAGAGCTGCTTCTTCAACGAAGTGTATGTCTCGCCGGAGCTCAAGCAGTTCAGCTGGCAGGGGCTTTACGAACTCATCCAGGGCCGTAGGGATCGTCCCCAGGAAGGCAGCTACACCACCTACCTGTTCGAGAAGGGCAAGGAGAAGATCCTGAAAAAGGTGGGCGAGGAGTGCACCGAGGTCATCATTGCGGGAGAAAAAGAGGACAAGGCCGAGACCATCTATGAGATCAGCGACCTGGCTTACCATGTGCTGGTGCTGATGGTGCAGGCAGGCATCACGGTGGAAGAGATCACCCGTGAGCTGGAAAAACGACACGTCATTGACCACAAGGTCAAACAGGAAAGGATGCAGTGATTTAGTTATGGCAGATTATAAGAAGTCCAGTGTTCATTGCCACTCGACGATGTGCGATGGCAAAAATACCTTGCAGGAAATGGCCAGTGCCGCCTGTGCACAGGGCCTGACGACCCTGGGCTTCTCCGGCCATAGCTATACGCAGCGGGACCGCGAGTACTGCATGAGCCCCAGCCGCACCGCCCAGTACAAGGCCACCATTGCAAAGCTCAAGGCAGAGTATAAGGGCAAGGTGGACATCCTCTGCGGCATCGAGTGGGACAGCCTGAGCGAGGACAAGCCCGAGAACTACGATTACTGGATCGGTGCGGCCCATCACCTGTACGGCAAGAACACCGGCAAGTACTACGAGATCGACTTCCGCCCGCAGGATCTGCACGACTGCATCTTTGATGATTTCGACGGTGACCCGCTGGCCGCGGTAGAGGCCTACTTTGCAGAGGTGGAGAAGGTTGCCGCCAAGGGACCGGACATTCTGGCCCACATCGACCTCATCAAGAAGCTGAACGGCGAGGGTGAGTTCTTTGATGAAGAGGCTCCCCGCTACCGGGCCGCTGCCCTCAAAGCCCTGAGCGCAGCCAAAGAACACAACTGCCTGCTGGAAGTGAACACCGGCGGCGTTTACCGCGGCTATCGCAAGGATTTCTACCCCAGTGCATGGATGCTGGAGGAGTGGAACAAGATGGGCGGCAAGGTCATCATCACCTCTGACTCCCACGATGTTTCCAGCCTGACCTTCGGCTTTGAGGAAGCTGCCGCCGCCATCAAGGCAGCTGGTTTCACCAGCGTGGAGGTGCTGACCGGCCACGGCTTTGAGACCCAGGAGCTGTAAAAAGAAAAATAAAGCACAACCCTCTCCGTTTTTGCTGCGCAATGCCGGGGAGGGTTGTTTTCCGTAAACTGTGAGGAACCTTATGACCCAAACTGCGAAAAAATCCCCCTTCAGCATGAATGTGGACCTGATGCACGGGCCCATTTTCAAAAACCTGCTGCTGTTCATGCTGCCCATCTTCATCTCCAGCCTGTTCCAGCAGCTCTATAACACCGTGGACACCATGATCGTGGGCAATGTGCTGGGCGACACCGCCCTTGCCGCCATTGGCTCCTGCGGCTCGATCTACGAGCTTCTGGTCGGTTTTGGCCTCGGTATCGGCAACGGCCTTGCAATCGTTGCAGCGCGCTCCTACGGGGCGCAGGATCACGATCTGCTCAAAAAGACCGTGGCAGGCTCACTGGTCATCGGTCTGGCGGCTTCCCTCTGCATTACGCTGGCAGGTGTGCTGGGCCTGCACCCGCTGCTCCTCATGCTGGACACCCCGGCGGAGATCCTGGACGATGCGTACCGCTACATCCTGACCATCGACCTGGGCGTGCTGGTCATGTTCGCCTATAACCTCTGCGCGGGCCTGCTGCGCGCCATTGGCAACAGCGTGATGCCGCTGGTGTTCCTGCTCATCTCCTCGGGCCTGAATGTGGTGCTGGATCTCCTGTTCATTGCAAGAATGGGCATGGGGGTGCAGGGAGCGGCTGTGGCAACGGTCATCTCGCAGGGCGTTTCGGTGGTGCTCTGCATCCTGTACATCTTCCTCAGAGTGAAGATCCTGCTTCCGGAAAAACAGCATTTCAGGGTGGGCAGCCACCTTTACTGGGAGTTGTTCAGCCAGAGCATCTCCATGGGCCTGATGAGCAGCATCGTCTCGGCTGGCTCGGTGGTGCTGCAGTACGGCATCAACGGGCTGGGCACGCTGGTCATCGCCGGTCACACTGCCGCCCGGAAACTGTTCTCCTTTACCAGCATGCCGGTCATGGCCATGGCATCGGCATGCTCCACGTTTGTTTCCCAGAACTGCGGCGCAAACCAGCCGGAGCGTGTCCGCAAGGGCCTGAAGGAGATCGCCCTGTACAGCGTGGCAGTGGCCGTGCTGGCGGTCCTTCTGATGCAGCTGGGCGCAGAGTGGATGGTGCAGCTCATCTCCGGCTCCAACGAGCCTGTGGTGCTGGAAAACGGCGCACGGTATCTGCTCTGGAACGCACCCTTCTACTCGGTGCTGGGTGTCCTGCTGGCCACCCGCTACGCCCTGCAGAGCCTGGGGCAGAAGGTCCTGCCCCTCTTCTCCAGTGTCATCGAGCTGGTGGGCAAGGTCGTATTCGTGCTCTTCTTCATCCCGAAGTTTGCCTATAACGCCGTCATCCTCTGTGAGCCCATCATCTGGTGCTTCATGGCGGCGTACCTCGTGCTGGTCTACCTGCACGACCCGTTTGTGTTCCCGAAAAAAGCAGAATAAGAAAAAGACCCGGCTGCCGATGACAGCCGGGTCTTTGTGTCTGCGGGAAGTGGATGAAACAATCGGGCAAGGAGGCTTACAGCGCCGAATAGCCGAAGCTGTTGACCAGTGCATCGATATGCTGGCCCGCCTTGCACATGGGGCACTCGCGGGAATCGAAGCTGGCGTAATCGGGCAGGTTGGAGGGGTCAAAAATAGAGGTGACCGGGATGCCCAGGCACTCGGTGGCGGTGGCGAAGATGGCGCTCAGGCCCGCCACGGTGCCGCCGTAGTAGTTGATCGCCTCGATCGCGGCCTGCACGGTGTAGCCGGTGGTGATGGAAGCGGCCAGGATCAGCACGTGCTTGCCCTTGACCATGGGGGTCAGATTGTCGCGCAGGATGATCTGGCTGCCGGTGGTGTACTCCGGGGTGATGACATAGATGGTCTGGTGGGCGTTCATGTTGGCAAAGCCGTCCTTGGTCAGCTCGTTGGCAAGGCAGGTGCCGATGACCTGCGTGCCGTCCAGGCAGAGAACGGTATCCACGATGGTGTTGTGCTGGTAGGCAGCCACCAGCTCTTTTGCCACGGCCTTTGCCTCGGAAAGGCGGGACTTCTGGGTGGTGACATCGATATAGTAATTGATGTGGCTGTGGCTGGTTGCGAAATGGCCCTTTGCCACACGCAGGAACAGATTGCTCTTGTTGGTGGGAAGCTTTACCATGTTGATCATAACTGCAACACTCCTGTTCTGTCAAACTACGGCCCATTGGCCCTTCTCAGGCGGAAACACAAACAGCGCGGCGGCCCCTGCCGCTGCGCTCCCATTCTTTTCCATGAACCTATGGTATCAGAAAATGCAGGTGTGCACAAGATACAGAATTGCTGAAAATTTAAAGAAAAATTGAGATACTTTGCCAATGCGACGGCGCAAAAAAGCCGCCCGGCTTTCCCGGACGGCTCAGAATGCAGTGAAAAGGGGACATTACTCCACGGTAACGAACTTCCAGTTTACAGAATACTCTGCGTAAACGGGATCGGGTGTATAGGTCAGAAGCACGACATCGCCCTTGGCCAGCGAAGGCAGATCGGAGACGGTGACATTGCCGGAGACGGAGGAACCCTTCTTCAGGTTGGTCTCACGCAGGGAGTTATCAACAACCAGATCGGTGCCGATGTACTTCTTCACGGTCTTACCATCCGCACTGGTGAATGTGACTTTGAAGTTGCCGGGATTGACGGGCAGCGCATTGGTGCGGCCATTGGTGATCTTCAGGGGGAAGACAAAGCTGGTAGCGCCCACCTTGGGAGCATCTAGAACGAACTTCTTGTCCTTATCAGAATAAGTGCCCAGATCGGTCTGGATCTGCAGAATGGTCAGAGTGCCGGCACCATCACGAACCAGATTGTAGCTGTCGCCCGTGGACTCACAACCGGTAAAGAGGCTGGCACCCGCAACGGCCACAGCTGCAACAGCGGAGTATTTCAGGAAAGAGCGGCGAGAAAATGCTAACGACATAATCGTTCCTCCTTATAATGTGCAAAGCGCACGAAAATGCCAAAAGGCTCTGCCTATACAATAGGCGAAACGGGGGCGAATGTCAATGGTTTTCACAAATATTTTGTGAAATTTTCCCACCGTCGCCGTGCAAATCATACGAAATTTCGTCCTGCTTGATCAAGCTTTGGTCAGGTCAGAGGCGTTGATGGTAAAGTTCAGGGTCTTGCCGGAAACAAAGGTCGGGGTGTAGGTCACACCGATCTGCTGCCAGGTGGTGGGTACCATGCAGACCAGCTCAATGTAGCCTGCACCCTGCGGGGGAATGGCAGAGGCCGTGGTAAAGCTCTCGGTGGTGCTGTCGTACAGCTGGACATAAGCGCCGCCCTCGGCTGCCTGACCGTCGCAGGTGAAGGAGAAGTCGGTGGTGGAAGCGGACAGAGCGTGGAAGTAACCGGCAGTGTTGGCTGCGATCTGCTCCGGGGTATCCAGAGGATAAGCCTCGCCGATCTCCAGAATGTTCTGTGCGCCGATGGCAAAGGTGTCGCGGCTGGAACGGTTTGCAGAGGTGATCAGCATGGCAATGTACTCATAGCCCTCGGCATCGGGGGCACTTGCCAGAGTAAAGACGCTGGTCAGCTGGACCGCCAGATTGTTCCAGTTGCTGATCTTATCGCCGACCTTGACCTCGATGGAAGAGTTATCGCCGGCCTGGCAGCCGCCCAGCACAGCAGCAGCGCCCAGAGCAGCGGCAGAAGCACCGGTGACCTTGAGGAAGGTGCGGCGGGAAATCTTGTTCGACATAAAGCTTGCCTCCTTAATCAATAGCAGAAATCTTTTTCTTCGCTGATTCGTTTATAGCATTTTTTACCGGAAATTGCAAGGCCCTGAGCACAGAATTAACAGGAGTTTCACACAGAAGCTCACTGGTTGGGGTCCAGGCCGCGCACATGGGTCTCGCTGGTCTTGACCAGATTCAGCAGGCTGGGGGTGTACAGCGGGTATTCCCGGGTCAGGCTCTCGGTGGTCATGGCAAGGCAGGAGGGGTCTTTCACGCCCTCGGCACCGTTCAGGTCCTCACCGGCCAGCAGGTCCTCCACATTGCTCTCGCTCATCCGCATCACGGCATCGGAGTAGCCGGGCCAGCGGCGGGCCTCCACGCTGAACAGGCTCTGGGCGTTGTGGGGTTCGGCGGAATAGAGCAGGCGGAACATCTTGGCCACGGCCATCATCAGGTAGGTGCTGACCTCGGTGGTCAGGGCCTTGCTGTGGCACTCGGCGATCTTGGCGTACAGCACATTCAGGCTGTTGGAGATCAGCTTTTTGTTCATGGTGGGCAGAACGCTGCCATGGTAGACGTTGTCCTTCATCTTATCGGGGTTGGGCAGGTCATCGGCGTTCAGCATCATGCCGTTGCGCTCAGCCGAGCGGCCCAGCAGGTAATCGCAGGACACATTATAGTAATCCGCTACCCGGACAACAAAGTCCAGACCGCACTCGCGGATGCCCTTTTCGTAGTGGGAGAGCAGTGCCTGGGACACCCCAAGATCCTCCGCGGCCTGCTTCTGGGTGATGCCGCGCTCCTTGCGCAGCAGCTTGATGATACGGTTGAATTCCATGATTTTGGACTCCTCAGTAGTGGAAATTGAACTTCTTTGAGTTTTGGTTTACAACATGTTGATTATACACAGTGGAAAACAAAAAGTAAAGCAAGAAAAGTGACGGAAATTCTCGTCGTTTTTCGTCATTTTTGTCAAAAGGCTTGCCCCGGATACCATATCTATGCTAAACTAAAGATAATCAACGCATATTTTGTGGCGCACGGCCCGGGCAGGATGCCCACTGCCGGTGCGAAATTTTACAGCAAAGAGGAACTCTTTGCCAGATAGAGGTGTTTTTCCATGAAAACGTTCAAACTTCATCTCATCCGCCACGGCATGACGGCCGGTAATCTGCAGGGCCTGTACATCGGCAGCGGCACGGACATCCCCCTGTGTGATGAGGGACGCGCCCAGCTGAAGGAGCTGAAGGAGCGGTTCGAGTATCCGCAGGTGGACACGGTGTTCTCCTCCCCGCTGGTGCGCGCTGTGGAGACAGCGAACATTCTGTTCCCCAATGCAGGCCACCAGTTCACAGTGCACGACCTGCGGGAAGCGGGCTTCGGTGTGTTTGAGAACCGCCCCGTGAAGGATCTGGTCAAGGAAGAGGATTTCAAGAAGTGGATCACCCCCGGCTCTGGCTTTGTGCCCGAGGGAGCAGAGCCCACCGAGCAGTTCCACGCCCGCTGCGCCGAGACCCTGCTCAAGCTGTTTGAGTATATGATCCGGATGGATGTGACCGAGGCTGCCTGCGTGACCCATGGCGGCGTGATCATGAGTATGCTGAGTCAGCGCGCGCTGCCCTCCCGCCACCCGGAACAGTGGATGGCCGACCCCGGCTGCGGCTATACCGTCCAGACCGATGTGCAGCTCTGGATGCGCGACCGTCTGGTGGAGGCCATCGACATCGTGCCCTTTGGCTACGCCGATACCCTGCGCGGGCAGGCAGAAGCCGAGGAAAACGAGGCATTTGAGTAAGAATCTTTGCCGCGCCGCCCTGAAAATATCCAAAACACGTAAAATCGCGGAAGAACAGGTAAAATTCCGGGCAAATCTCTTGACAGAAAGCCCGGAATTTACTATTGTATAAAGAGAACTTATTTTCCCGTTAGGAGGAATCCCCGATGTCACAATCCCTGTCCCGCCGCTCGTTCCTGAAATATGCCGGTTCCGGCGCAGTCAGTCTGGCTGCTGCCCTGCTCACCGGTGTTTCGGGCGCGGCTCTGGCCCCCTGCTATGAGGGCGAACCTGCTCTGCTGGACGGCAAGGCGGCAGTGGAGCTGCTGGGCTATGCACCGGCCCCGGAGCTGGACAGCACGCTGGTCTATCTGTCGGTGGAGAACCTCTCGGCCCGGCCGCTGGCTGTGGGTGCCAGCTACCTGCAGAGCCGCGGGCTGGACAGCAGGAACGCCCTGTACAGCCTGGGTACCGGCCTGACTGCCCTGTGTGACGGCAGACAGGTGCGGGTGGGCAGCTTTGCAGCTCCCCTCTACGGTGAGAATGCGGCAGATGCTTCTGCCTTTACCCTGAATCTTTCCGCAGGGCGCGGGGCGATGCTCCACTGCTTCTGCGAGACCCCTGCGGACTGGCAGGCGCTGGAGCTGATCTATCAGCCTGACTTTGCCGCAGGGCAGACCGTCCATTTTGTGGTGCGCCGGGATGCCGATGAAGTCCATCTGGGCGCGGTGCCTGCCACCCTTGCTGAAGTGGGCAGCGTGGTCGATCTGTAAATAGCATAGCGTAAAAAGAGACGGTTCTGCATCGGATTGCAGGACCGTCTCTTTTGCTTATAACAGGTTTTCCCCGGTGGAGTTCTGCACGGTGAGCTCCTGCCCGGTCAGGCTGGACACCAGCGCCAGATAGCTGCGGCCTGCCGTCAGGGTCAGGGGGCGGCCGTTGGAATCATACAGGAAGAAGGTGGTCTCGCTGCCCTGCGTCCAGGTGATGTTCCACAGGTGGCCCTCGTTGAGCCAGACACCGCCGCCCATGGTCAGGTCGTAATCCAGCGTCACATCATCGTCACGCAGGGTGGATGCACTGAACAGAATGAGCAGGTTGTCGAAATCTGCCTGCTGGCCGTTGTTGGCATCCAGCTGCGGTGTGCCGTCTGCGTGGAGCATCCGGTAGGTCTTGCTGTCGGCATTGTAGGTGAAGCCGGTGGCGTTCTGTGCGTCAAACTGGACCCGGACACTCATTGCGTCCGAAGCATCTGCATCGGGCAGCTTGCCGTTTTCCTGCATGGGCAGCAGATTGGGCACGGAGAGGAGGGCTCCGCTCTCGCTGTCGGAGCTGCTGGAAGAGGTGTCCGTGACGCGGGATTCTGTCAGGGCCGGGGAGATGTTCAGGCTGCCCAGCACACCCGAAAGTGCTGCACCGCTGGTATGCCACAGCGGGACATTCTGCCAATTGGTCTCACAGGAAAAGGCATTGGTGCCCACCTCCAGCGCGTCTACCGCGCGCAGAGAGTAGTAATCAAGGTAGTTCTGGTCAAACTGTCCGCCGCCCCGCTGCACCGGCAGTACCTGCTGGCCCACCAGCAGCCGCCAGTAAAGGTCCTGCCCGGCAGAAACAGGCCCGACCTGCGGCACGGCCCCCACGGCAGGGTAGACCAGGCAGAGCCTGGTGGCCTGCTGCTGTGCGGTCAGGGCTTCCAGCACCAGCGAGGCTGTGGAAAGCCCCCACTGAGTGGTGCTGGCGGCCGCGTTGTCAATGGTGATGGCGACCGGCCGCTGGCCCGGCCAGACAAGTTCCTGCCCAGTGAGCGGGTCAGTGGGACTTTCAGCGGGCTGGGAGCTGGGGCTGAGCGCACAGCCTGTCAGCAGTGCGGCGCTGAGCGCAAAACAGAGCAAAGCGCGCATCCAAAAGCGTTTCATCGGTTTCCCTCTTCTGCCCCGGAGGGCGGGTGATTTAGTAGCTGAAATTGCTCCACTCATCATTGTCCACCAGTGCCAGATAGGTCTTGCCCCGGTTCAGGGTCATCTCCTCGCCGGTTTCGGTGTAGAGCTTGAGCGGATGGGTGGGATGCGGCTTCTCCCAGCGGCCCACCTGCACGCCGCCCCGTGTGAAGAGGTACGCCTGCCCACCGGCCACATAGTTGACCGACTGGACATCGTGAGAATCGCCCGCATAGGCGGCGATATCGGCAAAGCAGACCACCACGTTGTCAAAGGTCAGCTGCTTGCCGGTCAGCTCGTCCACCGTGTTCTCAGAGGCTTTTTTGGAGCGGTTGTACATTTCCAGCTTGTAGCTGCGGCCCCAGCTGTTGTAGGTCAGGCGGGTCCTGTAGCTCTCGGAGTGGGTAATGCTGATGGTTTTGGCCGCAGGGGCACCGGGAAGGTCATTGGAGGCCGCGGTGCGGTAGTCGGCAAAGTGGAAGAAAGGCGTTTCGTTGGCGTAGGTCAGGCCGATGCCGGCATTACCGGCTGCCTGTTTGATCTCCTTGCCGGAGGTGAACTCGGTGTGTTCATAGGCTACATTGCGGCCGCGGTTGTCACGGTGGGCAACGTGGGGGTGGACCGGTGTGTTGAAGTAGCTCTTGCCGCCGATGTTCAGGCCGGAGTAATCGTATACATTGATGAACTGGGTGCAGAAAATGCTCTCGCCATCGTGGTAATAGAGGGCCTGATGGGGCATGAGCAGCTGCAGGAACTGGTCGCGGCCGGAGCGCAGCGGCCCGACCTCCGGGATGGTGTCTGCATCCCGGAACACGGCACACAGGCGGGTGATGCCGCCCTCCACCTTGCTCTCGATGAGCAGGTCTGCCGAGCCGATGCCGCGCTGGGGGCGGGCGTTCTGCTTTTCGGAGTTGGCGATGTTGTTGACCATCACACCCACCATCCGGCCGGTGCTCTTGCGGGCTTCGCCGGTCAGAGGGTCAGCGTCGTAGGCAGGCAGAAGGTTGAACGCAGAGCTTGCGGCTTCGCTGGACGCTGCCGAGGAGGCGGCTGCCTCACCGGCTGCGACCTCACCGGCTGCGACCTCACCGGCTGAGGCCGCAGAGGATGCAGCGGCCTCAGAAGAAGCGGAAGAGGATGCCGCCGAGCCGCAGAACAGGCTCTTCATCCAGTCGGGCAGGTCACCGCCCAGAATGGCACTGCCGGGGCTTGCAGAGCAGCCGGTGAGCGCCAGCAGCGCCGCCGTCAGCCCGGAATAGCGAAGTACGGACCGTCGAGAAATTTTCATGGAAAAAGCCCTCCTATCGGATCGGCTTGCCCGGCGCGGAAGTGCGCCCGGCAGGTCGGTTGCAGTTTTGTAATGAACTGCTTTGATTGTACTGGTTCTTGCCCGGTTTGTAAAGGGGCAGTTCGTGGTAAAATCTGCCCGATGACAGCTTTGGGAAAGTTTTTTGTGCAGAAAGCTTGCTTTTTGCCCGGGAGTATGGTAATATTATTCGGCAGTATCGTGTTATACTGCGCTTTATAATGTATGCGCTCGTAGCTCAGCCGGTAGAGCATCTGACTTTTAATCAGAGGGCCAGGGATTCGAGTTCCCTCGAGCGCACCAAAGAAAAACCCACGATCGACCGTTGAAAACGCGGTGTGAATCGTGGGCTTTTCTGTTTTACAAGGGGTGCGAAACAGCCAGAATGTGCCTTATTTGTGCCTTACTCTTGAAAAAATGCCTTGCCGTGTGCCTTACACTGTGCCTTGCTTCTGATGCCCGGCGGTGTGGGCGGGGCGGTTCAGGCTACGAGATTTGCGGGCGGTCTGGGTGCGGCCGCTGCATATGCCGGGCGGTGTCTGCCGGGGGTTTTCCCATAGCAGGGACGGGGGCAACGTGGGCCGGTCTGATCGTGTGCGTGGTTGCTGCTACTCCCGGCGGGATCTGCGGTCGGCTTCCAGTGCGGGCCGCTGTTCGGTGTGGCTCTTACTGGGCGTGGGGCTGTGGTCGTGCTGGTGGTGCTCTCCCTGCCTGGTCTGTGGATGATCTCCCCGGCGGAATGTGGATGCAGCGGGCAACGTGGGCGGCGGTCTGGCTGTGTGCTGCTGGGCATGGATGCCGCCGGGGCGGGGCTGCTGCTTGTGCTGCCATGTTGGACGCGGTGCAATGTGAACTGAGGTGATACCATGAAAGCAAGCTATCCTGTGATTCTGACACCCGCCGGGCGTGGGTATGTGGTCTTTGTCCCTAATTTGAACATCAACACAGAGGGCGGCACCCTCGCGGAAGCGCTGGACATGGCCCGGGACGCTATCAGCATTTGGGGCATTACGGAACAGGATGCAGGCCGGACAATCCCGGAAGCGTCCGACACGATGCCCACAGCAGTGGGCGGGCAGATTGTGCGGCGGGTTGAGGTGGACTTTGAAGCGTACCGCCGGGGAGCAACGGCATATCCGGCTTGTTTCTACAAAGAGAATGACGGTTATTCGGTAATCTTCCCGGATTTGAATTACCTTGCAACGCAAGGTGACAACTTCGGGGACGCTATGCAAATGGTTCTGGAATGCCTTGTGGGCTATTTGCGCGCTGCACAGCGGGATGGGGATGCAATCCCCGTGCCGTCTGATCTGGCGGATGTTGATCCGGTGGCCGTGTCTAAAGAGCTTGACCCCGCTTTGCCCATAGGGAAAGCGAGTGTGCATCTGGTTTCAGTGGACATTCGGCGGGGCTGATGCGCTGCGGGAAAAAGAAAAAGCCTGTCCGGCCTGATGGTCGGGCGGGCTTTCGTGCTGTTTGGATGTCAATCATCTTCCAGTGCGGTGAGTTCTTCCAGCGTCTTTGTGACGGTCTTACCCTGCTGCATCTCGTCAATGCTCCTGCGCAGGGCTTCCATGTTGGATGGCTGATAGAATGGCTCGGGCGTGTGTTCCGTGCGGGGCTGTTGTCTGTGGGCCTGATCGTGCGGGGCTGCGGGTGCTGCACAGCTTCCAGCATGGGCGGCTGGGTGTCTGATCTGGGCCGTATGGGTATGTGCTGCGTGTGTCCGGGGATGCCGCTGGGCGTTCTCCTGCCGGTGCTGCTGCGGTGTGTGGTGCTGCTGATCTGCGCATGATCTCCCCGGCGGGGTGCGTTGGCTGCGTGCATCAGAGTGCGGGCCGGGTGCGTGCTGCGGCGCTGCCAGAGCGGGGCGGCTATGTGGGTTTGGGATTCTTCCCAACAAGTTCTTGCAACGCAAGGGGCCGTGTATGTACAGGGCCATTGCTTGCAAGAGCAGCGTATTGTATATACGTCTGCCCTGCTTGCAAGCACTAGGCCCTCTGCAAGAGCACACGACTTTCCGTGAAAGTCTAGTGTGTTACACCTCGCCGCCGGGCGGGGTGTACGTTCTCGGTGTGCTCCCGGGTGTGTCCATCATCCAATTTGTCGGATGCCGTGGGCGGTCTGGCTTTGCTCTGCCGGGGCCGGGTCGCCCTGCTCAAAGTACCGGGCTAGGCTGTCCAGATTCACAAGCCAGCCGCGCCCGGCATTCACATACCGGACTTTGCCGGTCCTGCAAAGCCGCCGGATATAGTGGGGTGACAGTCCGTAAATTTCAGCGGCCTGCTTTACGGTTCCCATGTTCGGGTAGCGGATCGTATTGTTCAAGCAATGCACCTCTTTTCCTGCTGGTTGGTTTGTGTCGTTCTCTGTGTGCCTGCATTAAACCATGAGGCGGGCCATTTTGCAAGAGGGCTGAATGTGGGCGGCGGTGCAGCGGGATGCAGCATTGATGAACGGAAATCCTTACGCCCATTGGGAACAGCGTGGAATCTCTTTGCATCTGGTGCCATGGGGTGCCGTCCTATGTCGTGGGGTGCCGTGGCTTGCATCAGGTTTTCCCGGCGGGCTATGGACAGATGGGGCGGCATTCTGCCGGGACGGACATTTGATGAAATTAAATCGTCTTTGTGATGAAAGATTCTTGTGCGTAAAATGTGGAAAGTTTCAGCTTGCAATTGTTCAATATGTCAAATAAAAGTACGCGGAAATATTTTTCTTTGCATAGGTGCATTCAGCAGGCAGGGGGGCGGGCTATGCGCGCGCAAATGAAACAGCTTCCGCAAGCCCGAAAAGTTCCATGGAAAAACAACTTGCGAATAGATCAGGGCAAAAGAATGTCACAGGCAAAAAGACAAGGCGCACGGCCAGAAAACAGGACGGCGCATACTGTGCCCGACATGATTACAAAATACCCGGCGGCAAGCAAGGGACAAAGCGTCATTACATAGTGACAATGCAGAGTATAGGCGGCTCTATTCAGCGGACTATACACACCACCCGGCGGAACAGATAAACAGGGGCAACACATTCCAATTGGGGCGATATGCACAGCGGCGGCGGATGATTGCCACAGCCTGCCCGATCATATCCAGCGGCTAGGGGTCAACGGCTACAATGTGCGCATGAAAACCATTTCCGCAAGTGTTGAAACCCCGCCAGAAAAACAAACTTGCGAATACAGCAGAGCAAGGACGCAGTACAAGCAAAAAAGCAAGGCGGGAAGCGAGAAAACAGGCGGGGCCTATCGCGCAAGAATGATAACAAAACCATGCAGAACCGGACGTTTGAGTGTAGCCACAGTGTAACGACGTGAGCGCATTGTGCTATTTGATGTTATTTTGTCGATTTTCTGCTCAGCATGGCGGTTGCACTATGGGATGATCTTCCCCAAGGCGTTAAGGTACTGGGGCGCTCTTTTGAAAACTATGCGGGTCCAGAAGCGCGAAATAATTTTAGACGGCAGGGATTTTTTTCACTTCCGCAAAAAATGGCCGTGAAAAATCTGCCGGGGGTCAAAAAAGCCGCCTGCCCTCTATAGCTCAGAGGGGCGGCGGCTTTGGATGTCAATTACTTGAACAGCGGCCCAAGGTCATAAGGGCTATAATCAGCAAGGACGTTGAAAGCATCAGAAAATCCACAAGTCTGATTTGCATAGTCTCCATGGTATGCCCTCCAAGGGCTAGTTGCTGTAATTAACAGGGAGTTGGGCGAAACATCCAGCCCGGCGGCAAGGCGATTCAGGGTATCAAGATGGATTTTCCCGGCGGCGCGTAATGGCTTAATTTCCGCTGGGTCAAAGCCTGTATGCTGTTGCAGTTCGGATAGTGTACACTTCTGTTCGCAAAGCCGCTGTAACAGGTTGAACGGGTCAACACGCAAGCGGGAACGCTGGTGACCTTTTTTCTTTTTCATGGGATTCCTTTCTGGATGTTGTGAAAACCTATGCTTTGCCCTCTCTCCCCGATTGTGGTATACTATTGGGGGAAGATGGACACGCAAGTTATTTTCCTTTGTTCCTATGGATAGGGCTTTCAAAGTAGCATGAGAGAAGCGGGGCAGCTTGTACCATGCGAAACGAAAGCCCTTTTTATTTTTGCGGGTGATTCATTCGCCAGTTGTTGGCGGCGCGGGTAATGACCAAACGCCGGAAGAAAATGATGTGTCCAGCGCTTGCATATTCCTTTTCGATCATATCGTAGTATTCTGCTACGGAGTGCCGCGTGTCCTCTTTTTCTCTGCGGCTTGATGCTGTGCCGGTTCCGGCTCCCGTTGTCATGCTTTCTTCTCCTTTTCGGCGTTCTCCATCATCTTTGCAAGTATTGCGTCAACTTCCGGCGGGATTGTGACCTGTCGGCCTTTCTGTGTCCGTGCCGGGGCAAGATGAATGGTGTTCCGGCGTTCCTGATCGTAATAGTCGCATTCTTCCAGAACGACAGACAAACGGTTGGTGATGCTTTCGCAAAGATGCTGACAGGACTTCAACTGCATTTCCAGTGTAACGCAATTTTCATTCAGCCATTCGCCGGACTCAAGTTCGGCAAGGGTCTTTCTGTGGAAAGGGATATTCAAGATAGATTCGGTATACTGAATCCGGCGCATAGCGTATTCCGTTATTTCGCCCTTTTTCATGAAAAGCTGGTAAGTTGCTTCCGCCCAACGCTCGGCGGCTTTCGCTTCCTCGAGAACAGACTTCAAAAAGTCCGCGTCAACTGTACAGCGTGGCATGATTCTTCACCACTCCTTTTCAAAAATGATTGATGGTAAGTTGTTCTTTGTGGTTACAGCGCGGCAAGCTCGGCTTTCAGGCGTTCCAATTCTTCCCGCTGATCTGCAAGAATGGCGGTGCGGATTCGGGTTTCCTGCTCTGTGCTGGGCTTCCAGTCAAACCCACGCACCTTTACTTCCTCAATGCTGTTCTTCTCGAGGATGGTCAAAAGCTGCTCGATCTTCTGGATTGTGGTGTAAAGGTCAGTTGCGTGTAAAAGTGTTTCTTTTGTCATAATGGTCCTTTCCTTTGGTTTTGTTTGTGCATAGACACACAGAATGATATTTTCATCGGGTGATTTATGTGCATCCAGCAGGCCGGGGCAAAATGCACTTTTATGCGGCCTGCCAGAGTTTGACCATGCTGCCGTCTGCGTTCAGCAACACCCGGCGGGCTTCATCGGTATCAAGGCGGCGGCACTCTACCACGCAGGACACCCGGCGGGCAGCGGCATAGGCTCGGGCGGTGCGTATGGCCTGCTCAAGTAAGGGCGTTTGGCCTAAAGTCTCGCCAGTGAGTGTATAGAGGGTGTAAATAAACATGGTGCATACTCCTTTCTTTTGGCTGTGAGGTCTGGCCGCTGGCTCTTTTGGTGGAGAATCAGCCCGGCGGGGGCTGGGCATATTCCGCCGGGGTGGGCTGTTCTTCCGTTGCTCTGTCCTGTCGAAACGCCTTTTTCAATTCGGCGGTCTCTGTGTCCTCTTGTTGTGTCTGCGGCTGGGCGGCTATTTGCTCTGCTGCCTTTTCAATCTTTGGTATCTGCCGCTTTTTCAGCTCTTCCGTTCCAGCGTAGCCGATTCTATTTGTGCCGCTAGGCAGGCTTGAAAAGACTGCCGTTTGCGGCTTTTTCCTTATCCGCTGGTTTGCCGTTGCGGTTCCGATTCCTTTTCCTTTATCCTTATCTATCTCTTTATCTTTATCCTTTTCCTTATTGCTTGAAGAATCTGCGCTTCCAGCGGTTTCCGCATTCTTCAAACCACTGGTTTCTTCATCGTTAGAACCAGTGGTTTCTTTATTGCGTCCGCCTTTTGACCCATCAGCGCGTTTTTTTATACTGGAATCTATTGTGGGCTTAATAAGCGTCCACAAAGGTTTAACGGTTTTGCTGAGTTTTGGCTCTGTTCCATGGAAAGCATATTGAAAGATTGCATTGTATGCTTCAAGCTGTTGCATTGGCTTTAGGTCTTGGAGTGCTTCAAAGTAGGAAAGAAAAAACAGTACTGCTTTACTAGATGTACCCATAGTTCACCACCACTTACCGCATAGAAGCATACACTCTGCGGACAGAGGACGCACTATTACACTGCTCCGCCGGAGCAGGGTCGCCCTGCTCGAAGTACCGGGCAAGGCTGTCCAGATTTACAAGCCAGCCGCGCCCGGCATTTACGAACCGAATCTTACCGGCTTTGCACAGGCGGCGGATGTAATAGGGCGATAGGCCGTAAAGCTGGGCGGCTTGTTTGACCGGGGCCATGTTGGGCAAACGAGGATAGCTAATGCACTCGCCCATGGTCAATACTCCTTTCCATCTTCCAACAGGCTTTCCACGGTCACGCCCAAAGCGGAAGCAATTCGCCGGGCGGTGTTGTTGGTGATGCTTCCTCCATTCATTGCCTTGGAAATACAGGGACGCGACAAAATCAACTCTCTAGAAAGCTGAACCTGTGTTTTACCAGAACGAACAAGAGCACATTTTGCCTTTTTAATATTGAAGTTCATACAACCACTCCTTTTCGTTTACTTTTGTATGCAAGTTTACTATAACACGATCTTTATTCGTAGTCAAGAGTAAACATATATATTTTTGAAGTAAACATTGTACACAAACAAAAGCTGTGGTATACTCGTTATGAAAGAGGGTGTATGAGTGACAACCGGTGAAAAAATTCAAGAAATTAGGAAAAAAAGCGGCTTAACACAAGAAGAACTCGCAAAGAGAATAGGCATTAAACGTGGGACACTTGCACAATACGAATCTGGAAAGCGTAGTCCCAAGAAGGAAACGCTTGAACGATTTGCAAAAGCTCTAAATGTTTCGTGGTATGAACTTGCACATACAGATGATTCATCATGGGATTGGATTGTAAAGGTTGCTAATGACACAACGTCTAATAATGCACCGGATGCTCAGTGGTATGAGCGTGCTCTCAAAATTGTTGATGAGACCGAAAGGGAAGATGCTCTAAATTCATTCGATGAAATGAAACGAGTTCGGTCTCAATTGACACCGAAAGATCAACAGCTAATCAATCAAATTGTAGATTTCGCAATGGGTCTTACTGATACCTGTATGAAAACTGAAAATAAGACTGCAAACGAAGCGATTGGAAGAGTAGCGCCACTTTTGGAGTGTCTTTTGGTTTGTCTAAACCTTAATGAACATGGCGAACGTGTGGCATATTGCGAAGGACTGCAACTTCTAGAGCCAGATTTAGAACTCTCAGGCTTAATTTTCCGTATATGGAAAAAAAGACCTGAAAAGATGTCAGAACTTCTTGACATGTTAAAACGTTTAGCTCAAACACAGGACTACAGTAAACACAACTCGCAATGTGTTACAGAAGACACAGAGGATGCCGCCGGGGACACTCCCAAAGATACACCTCCCAAAAACGACTAAAGCCGCCCGGCGGGGCTTCTCTGCCGCTGTGAGTGCGGATATAGCCCCATAGAGCGCACACAACGATTGTGACAGGTGAGAACATGGAAGAACTTTATAATCAGCTTGCGGCACTGGCCCGGCGGTTTGGCGCAAAACGGCTTGTGCTGTTTGGCTCCCGTGCCCGGGGCGACAACCGGCCCAACAGCGATATAGATTTAGCCGTGTACGGGATGCCAGAGGACAACCGAGCCGAGTTCTGGATGCACTGCGAGGAACTGCCCACGCTGCTGAAATTTGACATTGTGCACATTCAGGACGGCATGGAGCCGGTATTTCTTGCGAACATCGAAAGGGATGGTGTTGAACTGATGGACAAGCTGCATGAAAAATACGACCGCTTTACCGCTGCGGTGGCCCGGCTGCGGGAAGCACTGGACGATTACAAGAAGTTCCCTCTTGATTCGGTGCGGGATGGAACCATCCAGCGCTTTGAGTTCTGCACGGAACTTGCATGGAAAACCATGCGGGAATACCTGCTTGACCAAGGCTATACCAACATCAACAGCCCGAAAGAGGTTATCAAACAGGCGTTTGCCTTTGGCATGATAGACGATCAAAAGGCATGGGTGGAGCTGCTGAACGACCGCAATTTGACTTCCCACGTTTACGATGAAGCCACAGCGGCGGCTATCTTTGCGCGGATAGAGGGCCAGTATCTACCCCTGTTCGACCGTGTGACCGCCTACATGAAGGACGAATGAAACCCGGCGGGATAGCAGAAAGCGGGGCGGACAGATGGCAAAGATAACAAAGCGGATGAAGAAAGACGGCTCTTGCTCCTACTGCATCCGGGTCTCCAATGGCTACGACCGGCGGGGCCGTCAAGTGATGGTGAACCGGACGTTTACCCCGCCGCCGGGCATGACCGGGAAGAAGCTGGAAAAGGAATTGCAGCGGCAGGCGGATGCCTTTGAACAGGAAGTGCATGCCGGTGTGCTGCTGGATGCGTCCATGAAGGTGGACGACCTGATAGAACGATGGTTCACCGAGTACGCAGAAAAGAAGCTCAAGCCCAAGACGGTTTACAACTACCGGCGTTTGGTGCCGCGTATTTCCGCCGGGCTGGGGCAACTGAAAGTGTGCCAAGTGAAACCGGCGCACCTGATGGCTTTTTACTCGAACCTAGAGGAACAGGGTGTGCGGGAAGATAGTACCTATACCGCAACGCCTGCCCTGCTGGAACGTCTGCCCCATGGCAAGCGGGGCCAGATCGCCAAGGCAGCAGGCATTGGGGACGATACCATGCGGAACGTGTATCGGGGCGCAAACGTAAGCCAGAGCACAGCCGAAAAGGTTGTCCGGGTGGTGGGGCTTCCCCTCTCCAAGGCGTTCACAGAGCACGTCAAGGACGGCGGAAGGCTCAACGGGAATACGGTGCAGCACTATCACCGGATGCTGTCCAGCGTATTCACAAAGGCTGTGCAGTGGGGTCTTGTACCGGAAAACCCTTGCAAGCGGGCAGAAGCACCCAAGGCCGAAGAGATAGACGTGCAGGCGCTGGAAGAAAAGGACGTTGCCCGGCTGCTGGAAGCCTTACAGGATGCACCGGCGCAGTTCAGTGTTATCACACAGCTTGCCTTGTTCACCGGTGCCCGGCGGAGTGAGATTTGCGGGCTGCGCTGGTGTGATGTGGATTTGGACGCGGGTACACTGTCCATTGAGCGGAACGTGCAGTACATCCCGGGCAAGGGCACTGTATTCACCACGCCCAAAACAAAACGCTCCCGGCGGTGCATCAAGATAGGCCCGGAGTGTGTGCAGCTGCTGCGGGAATACCGCCAGCACCAACGGGCGGAACGGCTCAGGATGGGCACGGCATGGGTTCGGCGTGTGGAGATCGCCGGGAAAATGGTGGAGAATGATTTGCTATTCACCAAATGGAACGGTGCACCCATTGACCCCAAGACGGTAACAACGTGGTTCCCGGGCTTCCTCGCTGCCCATGATCTCCCGCCGGTACACTTCCACAGCCTGCGGCACACCAACGCAAGCTTGCTGATAGCCGCCCATGTTCCTGTTACGGCGGTGTCGGGCCGTCTGGGTCACGCCAAGACCAGCACCACAACAGATATCTATGCCGGGTTCATCCGGTCGGCGGACGCTGCTGCATCGGATGCCCTGACAGATGTGTTTACCCGGATTCGGGACGAAAACCACGCATAAAAACAGAGCAGCCCACAGGGGGCGGGGATGATTCCGCCGGGCCTGTGGGCTGCTTTCTCTATGATGGGCTGTGTGTTGTCCTGTTTATCGGATGCAAGGCACACCGGAATGTGCCTTATTTGTGCCTTATCTGTCGCAAACAATTGGAAATGAATACGCACGAACGCGAATAAAAATGACGATGATTCTATATAAAACGGAACAAACACAAACGGTCGTTTCCCAATTGGCTCATTCTTTTAATCAGAGGGCCAGGGATTCGAGTTCTCTCGAGCGCACCAAAGGAAAACCCACGATTCACCGTTTCAAATGCGGCTTGGATCGTGGGTTTCTTTTTGTTATATCCGCCCGGCGGGGCTTGAAAAGTGCGACAGAAATGCGACAGCTTCAAAGGGGCTTTGTACGCATACCGGAGCACCTGCCGGAGGATTTAATTAAAAATGAATGACGTGGGGGCATCTGGCGGGCTGAGGGGACTCTAAACTGTTCTGAACCCTTATCCCACTATGGCCAGCGTGAAAAACGCCGCCGCACGGTTCAACGTGACACCCGAATATGTCCGCAAGCTCTGCCGAACGGGCAAGATCTGCTATACGGCCATCTCAAGCCGAAAGTGGTTGGTCAACATGGACACGCTGGCCCAGTTCTTCGCACAGGGAGAGCCGGTCAGAGAGGATTCGCAGCAGGTCACGAACGGCCTCGTGCTGGACTCAGACATGCTGCTGGATGACCTGATCGACCGCTGGTTTGAGGAATACGCCAACAAGCAGCTGAAGGCCAAGACGCTCTACGATTATAGAAGGATGCGTGGCCGGATCAGTGCCGGACTCGGGCATCTCAAGGTGTCCAAGATCAAACCGGCGCATGTGATGGCGTTCTACAACAATCTGGAAGAGAAGGGTGTTCGCCGGGACAGCACCTACACCGCCACGAAATCCCTTCTGAAGCTGCTCCCACATGGAACCCGGGGTGAACTGGCGAAACAGGCCGAGATCGGTCAGGACACCATGCGGATGGTCTATGCAGGTAAGAACGTCAGCCGAAAGACGGCGGAAAAAGTATCTGCTGTGGTGGGGCTGACCTTCTCAAAGGCGTTTGTGGAGCATACCCAAAAGGATGGGAAGCTGAACAACAACACCGTCATCCGCTATCAGGCCATGCTCTCCAGCATCTTTAAGAAAGGTGTCCAGTGGGGATTGATCAACGAGAACCCGTGCTCCCGTGCAGAACATCCCAAAGCCGAGGAAATCGACGTTCGGGTACTGACGGAGGAAGAGATTCCAAAGCTGCTGGATGCCCTCTCGGATGCACCGCCGCAGTACAGCGTGATCACTCAGCTGGCCTTGCTGCTTGGTGCCCGGCGGGGTGAGATCTGCGCCCTGCGCTGGTCTGACATTGACTTTGAGAAGGGAACGCTTTCCATCAAGCGGACGGTCCAGTCCATCCCCGGGATAGGCCTTGTGTTCAACACACCGAAAACCAGACGAGGCAAGAGGTGCCTGCGCATTGGAGCGGATTGCGTGGAACTGCTGCAGGAGTACCGGCGATACCAGAAAGCGGAGAGATTCCGGATCGGTTCAGCGTGGGTGCGTAAGGTCACACTGGAAAATGGCAAAGTGGTGGATAATGATATGCTATTCACGAAATGGAATGGAGAGCCGATGGACCCGGATATTATCTCGTCCTGGTTCCCGAAGTTTCTGGAAACACACGATCTCCCGGACGTGAACTTTCACAGCCTTCGCCATTCGAATGCCAGCATCCTGATTGCGGCACATGTACCGATCACAACGGTCTCCGGGCGGCTTGGACACGCACAGACCTCCACCACGCTGAACTACTACGCATCGGCCCTCCAACTCGGCACACATCTTCTCCACAAGGAAGGGGTCGTCCGTGCAATCGGCAGGCTTGTCCTTGGTGGTCAGGATATGAGCAGCCTTGTGGAGTGTCTCGGTTTCACTGCAAAAGGCCCCACACACCGGCATTGATCGGTATGCAGGGCATATTTGCGATTTGAGGGGAAATTACAGGGCGATCATTGTGTTACAGGTGCCAGCTCATACACACGGTCGAACTGCGCACGGCGCGCTGCCGACAGGTGGTGGCTGATGAGGATCAGTGTCAGGTCGGGATTGGTAAGCAGGCTCTTTTCCACAAGGTCGGCGTTTTTCTGATCCAGCGCACTGGTGCCCTCGTCCACCAGCAGGATGGAGCGATTGTGAATCAGGGCACGGGCAATGGCGACACGCTGCTTCTGACCGCCGGAAAGATTACTGCCATCCTCACCTACAACGGTGTCAAGGCCATCGGGCATGGCGGCCAAATCTGCGGCAAGGGCACTGCCCTGAATGGCCGCATGCAACTGCTCTTCCGAGAAATCTTCACCCAGTGTGATGTTCTCCCGAATCGTAGTATTGAACAGGAACACATTCTGCTCAATGTAACTCATCTGTTGCTGGAGCTGAGCGGGTGTAACGGTGTGAATGTCCACATCGTCAAACGAAATCGTACCGGTATAGTCCGGCAGCCAGCCCAAAAGCAGCTTGAGCAGAGTGGATTTTCCGCAGCCGGAGGGGCCTGTCAGGGCATACTTTTTGCCCTTTTCAAAGCGGAAGGAGGCATCTTTCAGGATGGGCTTTTTCTCATCATAGCCGAAAGAAACTCTATCTACCGTAATGGAGGCTTTCAGCGGTGACATAGGAGCAACCTCTTCCGATTTGGAATCAGTATCGACCGTTGGCAGCTTGCCAAAGTAAGGCTTGCTGGCTGAGAGGGAGAGACGCAAACCGGCCAAACTGTTAAAGCCGTTTGCCACGCCTCCGATCAGATTGACACCACCGGCAAGTGTGCCTGTGGTGACAAGTCCCATGCTGGTCAGCACAGCAATCAGCACAAGCGAGCCGAGCTGAAGTGCGACGTTGATAAAGCCAATCAACGCCTCCATGCGAGATTTACCATAGCTCAGCTGGCAACTGGGCTTTTCAATGTCATCGCTGATCCTATTTCCCTGCTGGAGAAAGAGATTTCCTCTGCCAAAAAACTGGAGTACGTCAAAGCCTGTCAGAAGGTCCTTCAAATGGTTGATGGCGGCAGTCTGCTGCACACCGCAGCTTTGCCCCAGTAGTTCCAGCTTCTTCTGGAACAGTTTTGGGGAAAGCCAAAGAACAACTGCTGTGATCACGGAAAAAACAACCAGCGACCAATGCAAAAAGGCAAGTCCCAAAATGCTGAACACGATCTGCGCAATTCTGCCTACACAGCCGAAGAAGGGAATCCACGTAAGCTGTTCTAATTGCTTCATATCATTGGTCAGCCGGGCGAGATATTCTCCGGTGTCGGACTGATGAAAATCGGTATGGCTCTTGCGCAGGAAGGAGTGATACAGCCCATCTCGCACCGTATTGTTCAAAGCGCGAATTGTTTTGGCCTGACAATGCTCCTGTAAAGCAGTAAAAAGAAAATAGCCTCCCCAGCAGGTCAGATCAACTGCCGTCCAAAAGATAGTACTCCGCAGATCCAGCAATACCACGGCATCAAAAATCTTCATCAAGGCAAGCTGAATCAGAGCCTGAGCACCATAGGCGATGATGGCAAACAAGCAGGTGAGGGTACTGAGCCTCCATTGCTTTTTCAGATAGTGTATCATTGTTTCCTCCATGCGTATGTCAAAGAGCTTAGAATGCATTTCATCTGCTGTTTCTGTATTTTATCACAAAAGATTTCAATTGACCATATCGTCTGGTGTAATAAAAAATTACATGGGACGACAGGTTTTCATAAGAGACGCTTGCACACATGTACAAAATCTAGTATATTACAATTATGGCAATACTAAAGTTTGGAGGGAGCTGCTAAATGCAGAATTACAAATTGGGGGAGTATATCCGCCAGCGGCGTTTGGATCTCGGGTTGACACAGGAGCAGGTCTGTGCAGGCATTTGTGAATCCGTTACATTGTCCAGATTTGAAAACGGAAAACAGACCCCCAGCCGAAATCGAATCAATGCGATTCTGCAGCGCCTTGGTCTGCCGGATGACCGATATTATGCGTTGGTAACACCGGAAGAACTGGAAATAGAAGCACTCAAGAAGGAAATTGTTTCCTGTAATGCGCTAAAGTGCGTTGAGGAGGGCTTTGACAAAATAAGTCGGCTTGAGAAAATTGCAAAGCCGGATGATCAAATCACACAACAGTTTATTCTTCGATCGAAAGTCCTTTTGGGAGGATTGGATAAAAGATATTCAAATGACGAACGGATTCAAATGTTGTTGCAAGCCATTCGGATGACCATACCGGATTTTCAACTGGACAAAATTGAAGACTTTCTCTTTACATTGGATGAAATGAAACTGGTCAATCAAATTGGAAATGCGTATTCTTTGAGCGGTGACAATGAAAAAGCAGCCGATATTTTCTATCGACTGCTTCAATATATAAGAAAGCATCTTCCGGAAACGGTTACTTCAAACAGGATGCTTCCCTTGGTTTTGTATAATTTTGCCAGATCGTTGGATTTGTCGCAAAAGTATGAGGAAGGCGCAAAGGTGGCAAGATACGGAAAAGAAGCATGTATAAAATATGGACATTATCAGGTGCTTCACTCGTGTTTGGAAATCGAAGCTGAATGCGACTTCTTTCTTGGAAAAAGGAGGAGAGTGTCGAACTGCTGGGTATCCGTAAAACAGTTTTCGAGAAATGACACGGCAACTGCCTGTCAGGATTGGTTACGGAGTACCCGGCTAGGCCGAGGAAGCATCAAGTCCCATGTCCGCACCGTTAAGGTGCTGGGTATGGGACTTTTTGCATTTCAGGAACGTGTACACCTCTGGAAAGGTGTAACACACTAGACTTTGTACCAAAGTCGTGTGCCAAGGGTGCTGCGCCCCTTTGGAATCCCTGCTTACATCGCCTGTGGGCGATGTAGATTCGCCGCACAGAAAGCTCTCACAAAAGGCACACCCGGCTGTCTGCGGCGAGGAGAAGGCACTTCTGCGGAAGTGTAATAACCCACTATGACACTTTCATCCCTGTGGTCTGCAAAGTGTAGTGGGCTCTCCGAGGGGGAAACGGCTATATAGGGTGCGCTTCGGGCAAATCGCTGCGTACGTGCGTACCAATCTCTCGTACGCACGTACGCAGTAAAACGGCTAAAATCTCCTATATAGGGGTGTTCTTCTGGAAATCAATATGATATACTCAACTTGATCAACCATCAACTAATAAGAGGAGGTAATATTATGGGAAAAACTTTTGTGTGCAGCTTATGCCGTAATGGAATCATTGGCGGTGGTTTGTACATTGATGAACAGAGCATTACATATTCCACCCAAAAGCTTACAGTCAGTCCGCTATATCGCAGCCTTGTATTGCCCATGAAGGAGATAAAGGAGATTTCATGGAGCCAGATGGTCGTTCCTGTTGCAGCAATTTCCATGAAAGATGGAGAATGTTATAAATTTATCATATATAACAAATCAGGATTTGAAAAGGCATATAAGCAATATAGCAACCACCAAGAATGAAATCACCTGGCAGGGTTTGGGGCAGGCACGCCCCAACAAGAAGCTGTCCCAAAGGGGCAGGAAATTTTCAAGAATTGAAAATTTGTGGCCACGGGACGATTCTTGCTCTCACGAAAATCCATACTTTTTGAAAAAACGCTTTCTGCAGCCAAAGGAGGATGCACCATGAAAAAAGAGATTGAAGCCTTCGTCAACGCAGCCAACGAGCAGGAGTTGGAAGCCGCATGGAATAACCTCTCGGCAGAGGAACAGCGAGTTTTCGAGCAGCTCATGGAGGAAGAACCACCCGAAGATGCACTGGCATTTTTCGCACAGCTGTATGATGATGCCCCGAAAGAGCAGACCAGCGAGACTGTGAACATCTCCGAAAATGAAATCTATTTCAAGCGGAAGCCCTTGACCGAAGAGCAGAAGAAACACAGCTCTTATGTGGACGAGAACGGCAACCTCCATGTCAAGAACCTGTCCGCTTTCTGGATTCCAGAACTGACCACCACGGAGAAAGTCGGTCACACCACCTACACCGTGACCGGCAGCTATGAGGGCAAGGAGTCCTTTTTGAAGAAGCTGGAGCGCATTGTTGCCAAGAACGCCCAGCAAAAATTTGAAGATGAGGGTGCAGACGAATGACAACTGCGTCCAATTCTGCTATACTTGACCCGGTAACCAATCCTGTACCGACAGTTGCTCCACAGAGTAAGGAGGACACAACAATGTCTGGAGCAACGAATAAAATCACCGCACTTTACTGCCGACTGTCGCAAGAGGACGCACGGCTCGGCGAAAGCCTGTCCATTGAGAACCAGAAGGCTATCCTTCTGGAATACGCCAAAAAGAACCACTTCCCGAACCCGGTGTTCTTTGTGGATGATGGCTACTCCGGCACGAACTATGACCGCCCCGGCTTTCAGAGTATGCTGGTCGAGATCGAAGCAGGGCGTGTAGGAATCGTTATCACGAAAGACCTGTCCCGACTGGGGCGCAACTCTGCCTTGACGGGTCTGTACACAAACTTTACCTTTCCCCAGTATGGCGTTCGCTACATTGCCATTAACGACAATTACGACACCATTGACCCGAACAGCGTAAACAACGATTTTGCGGGTATTAAGAACTGGTTCAACGAGTTTTACGCCCGCGATACCAGCCGCAAGATTCGGGCTGTCCAGAAGGCCAAGGGAGAGCGTGGAGTGCCGCTGACGGTCAATGTTCCGTACGGCTATGTAAAAGACCCGGAGAACCCGAAGCATTGGCTTGTTGACCCGGAAGCGGCTGCGATTGTGAAGCGCATCTTCTCCATGTGCATGGAGGGACGTGGCCCGACCCAAATTGCAAACCAACTGTGGGTGGACAAAGTTCTGACTCCCA
>OLOC01000431.1_pt1 | contig 32843 bp, 32 predicted proteins | sample 1643111 | NCBI WGS metagenome assembly OLOC01 (sample SAMEA3136633, study PRJEB25190) | human gut metagenome
CCGCAGCCGCCGGAGCGGTGCTTAAGCCGTAAGGCGGGAATTATGCGGTGTTGCCATAAGACTTTTCTGCCGCAGAAAAGCCCTGCCAAAACTGCAAAAGTGCTGTTGACGATGCTGGCAAATGTGGTATACTATACATAGACGAAAACGACATAAAAAATAATTTGCCACGGTGTTATAACTACATAATGAAATGGGGAACAAGCGAATGGCTGCAACAGTGATAACCATTGCGGTGGAAAAAGGCGGCTGCGGAAAAACCGTAACGACCTCTAACCTTGCCTATCTGATGGGCGACGAGGGCAAAAAGGTGCTTTGCCTGGACACCGACCCGCAGGGCAACCTGACGTTTGCCCTGACAGGCGGCAACGCCATTACCAGCAAGGCCTTTGCCAACCGCAGTCTGTATGATATGATCGACGGCTTCCGCTACAACACACAGACCAGAGATTTTATCGTCGAGTCGGAATATGAAAACGTGGACCTGATCCCGGCCAACGACCAGACGCCGCGCCTGTCCAAGCGGCTGGAGGATCTGTACACGGACGCCCAGCGGGACTATGACCGCGGCGACCCGAAGTATCTGGCCAGCGATACCGACGTGCTGGACTATTTCCTGCGCCAGGTCAAGGACGAGTACGATTATATCCTGATCGACACCCAGCCAAGCCGGGACAGCCTGCTGCTCTCCAACGCAATTGCCGCGGCGGACTATGTGCTGATCCCGCTGAAGTGCGATTCCTTCTCGGAGGACTCGGCGTTCCGCACCTATGTGCTCTGCAATGAGATGCGCAAGAGCAAGACCTCCCGCATCAAGGGCGTCGGCGTAATGCTGACGATGGTGCAGAAAAGTGCAGCCTCGCAGGACATCCGCAGTGACTGCCGGGCCAAGCTCGGCGCAACGCTGTTCAACGCGGAAATCGCTTTTGGCAAGAGTGTGGATAACAGCATCAACCGCTGCGTGCCGGTCTGCTACTCGGCCCGCACGCAGCCTCCGGCCAAAAGCTATGTGGCGGCGTATGAGGAGCTGAAAAAGCGCCTGGCGGAATTGGAGGAAAAGTAAGATGGCTATGAAAAAGAAGCCCGGCAGATCCAAGGTCGAGGTGGGCATTCCGTCCACCGAGGCGGTTTTCAGCGCCGGAAACAACAACGCCTCCGGCAGCCTGATTGCCAACCTGGCCACGCAGAACCGCGCCGAGCTTGCCTATGAGCTGCGGGAAATTGCCTTGCAGGACATCGAGCTGAACCCGGACAATGCGATTTTCCGCCAGCTGGACACCGACGAGGATGTGGAAACACTGGCCAACGACATTGACCGCAACGGCCTGATGCACAATCTGGTCGTATATCCGCGGACGGATGGCAAACAGACGAAGTACGTTCTGCTCTCCGGCGAGCGCCGCTATAAGGCATTGAATTATTTGCAGGCGCGCGGCGATGCAAAGTGGAACACAGTCAAAAACTGCCGTGTTGTCACAACACCGCTGAGCGACAACGAGAAAAAGGTCATGCTGCTGAGCGCCAACCTGCAGGTGCGCGGCGGATTTGCCAACGAGATGATCCGCCGCAAGGCGGTTGCCGAGCTGGTGTCCTGCCTGCAGGCAGAGCCGTACAACCTGACAGCAGCCGAGGCAAAAAAGGCCATCAAGGAGGCAACGCCCATCAACGGGCGGCAGATCGATAAGGATCTGAGCATTGAAAAAAATCTGAATGAGGGTCTCAAGGATCTGCTGGATCGTGGTTTTGTGCTGCGCAGCGAGGCGGAGAGCTTTTTGCGGATGACGCCCGAGGAACAGAGAATCGCTGCCCAAATGCTGCAGCAGCTCTATGCTATTGCGTACAACGGCCCGGGCAGCGCAGCCATTCAGGACGAGAAAAAAGCGATTCGCGGGCGGTTCGTGGATGCACTGCGGACGGTGGCCGACACCAGCAGTATGCAGGATGCCCACGAGGCGTTGGTCGCTGCGGTGTTCACGGTCCAGAAGGAGATGGCGTGTCTGAAGGAGACCATCCGAAAGGTCAAGACCATCCCGCCGGAGCAGCCCGCCGCGCAGGTCGAGCAGACAGAGGTCATCCGGGAGGTCAGGGAAAAGACCGCCGGCGCCAAGGCACAGAGCAAAATTACGGGCAAGCTGTCCAGCCAGACAAGCCGCCTGGAAACGATGCTGCGCAGGAAAAACCCCGAGAAGCGCCTTGCAGAAAAATATACCCACGAGGAGCGCCGGCAGGCCATGAAGGAGCTGGACGAGATGATCGCCACGGCCACGCGGCTGCGGGAAATAATTGCAAAGGTGGAGCACAGCGCCGATGAAACCCAGGAAGTATAGGCTGCGTATCCGCCTGCACCGCAAAATTTACGACCTGCTTGAGATGGAAGCATTGTGGCAGGACAGTAAGATCGGTACGCTGGCCAACCGCATCTTGCAGGAGGAGCTGGCCAAGCTCCGGCAGGTCGGACTGGACCACTGCGTGTGCGGGAATGAGGACGCAGCATCCGCGCGGCGCATCGAGGCAGAGAAGCACCCCGAGATCTATTACGTGCTGCCGTCGTTTGACTGCCGCGAAAAGTACATGCCGACCCATGGACGCGGCCTTGACACGAAGGGGCAGGTCACGCTGCTGGTCACAGCGGAGCAGCTGCAGCTGATCGACGCGCTGTTTGACCGGGAAAGCGGCTGTGTCCGCGGGCTTTACTCGGAATCCCAGGGGCAGACGGTCAAAAGCTACCGCTATCAAATCGTGGGGCTGTTGCTGCACAATCCCTTGCTGCAGGAATTACAGAAGCAATAATTGCTACAGAAAAGGACTCGCAATGGATTTGCGGGTCTTTTTTTATAGAAAGTTTGTGGCAGGGCAGGGGAGAGAAAGAGGTATTGCGAGAGAATTTCTTGAAAAAAATGAGAAAAAGTAAGAAAAAAGCACCTGCTTTGTTATATAGAGAATGTAGGGGCGAACATTGTTCGCCCGCCAACCTGGTGCAGCAAGGCTTTTCCGGGAAGGCCTTGCACATAGCGCGCGGGCACGGGCGAGCAATGCTCGCCCCTACAGAGTTTTATAACGGCAGAATGATTTACAAACAGTAATAGTAAATTAAATATTTCCAAATTGTACTTTTAATGCCCTGTATTGCGAGAGACTTTCTGCGAAAAAAAGAAAAAATCAGAAAAAATCTCCGCCTTGCAACTGCGTTTTATATCTGCTACAATAGCTGTAAAAAACAGGGGAGGTCTGCACATGGAACCGGAAAAGCTGTTGGAGGCGCTGCACACAGCGGAAAAACTCAAGGACACAACGCGGCATTGCTATACATCGAAGGGACGGCATGAGAGCGTGGCCGAGCACAGCTGGCGCATTGCGCTGATGGCGTTTTGGCTGCGGGATGAATTTCCGCAGGCGGACATGGACAAGGTCATCCGCATGTGCCTGATCCACGATCTGGGCGAGTGCTTTACCGGGGACATCCCGGCGTTTGACAAGACCGCCGCCGACGAGGCCGCCGAGGAAGCGCTGCTTTCCCGCTGGGTCGATTCACTGCCCGAGCCGGTCTGCACCGAGATGCGGACGCTGTATGCGGAGATGGCTGCCTTGCAGACGACGGAGGCCAAAATCTACAAGGCGCTGGATAAAATGGAGGCCGTCGTCCAGCACAACGAGTCCGCGATTGCGACCTGGGAGCCGCAGGAGTATGCGCTGAACCTGACCTACGGCGTGGAGCAGTCGCAGTTCTCGCCCTATATGCAGGCGCTGCGGGAGGCCATCCGGCAGGAAACGCTGCGCAAGATGGAGCAGGAGGGCGCGACACCGCAGCCGTGAGAACGGTATAAAAAATCCTCCTGGCGGGCAGAATAGAAGGTGATGATTCTACCGACAGGAGGAAGCCAAATGCGAGAAATGTTCTGCTTTCAGTGCCAACAAACGGCGCATAACACCGGCTGCGACGGCAAGGCCGGTGTCTGCGGCAAAAAGGCCGACACCGCCAACTATCAGGATGAGCTGATCGGGGCACTTATCGGGCTGGCGCGGGCGGCGCGGGCTGGGACACCGACACCGCACACCGATGAATTGATTTTGAAGGGCCTGTTCACGACGATCACGAACGTGAACTTCAACAACGAAACTATCCTGCAATGCAAGGCGGAAATCGAAAAGGAAAAGGCTGCCGTCGGCCCCGGGCAGCTTGACGATTACGACCTTGCCGCGCTTTGGGCGGCGGGGGAGGACGTGCGCTCGTTGAAATCGCTGATCCTCTTTGGGCTCAAAGGCATGGCGGCCTATGCGTACCACGCCCGCGCACTGGGGAGAACAGACCCCGCTGTGAACGCCTTTTTCTATGAGGCACTCGAGGCCATCGGCGCAGAGAAAACGCCTGACGAGCTGCTGGCGCTGGTGCTGAAAACCGGAGAAGTCAATCTGGCCTGTATGGCGCTGCTGGACGCAGCCAACACCGGCGCATACGGTGACCCCGTGCCGGTCACGGTGCCGCTGACGATTGAGAAGGGCCCCTTCATCGTGGTCAGCGGCCACGACCTGCACGATCTGAAGCTGCTGCTGGACCAGACCGCGGGCAGGGGCATCAACATCTACACCCACAGTGAGATGCTGCCCGCCCACGGCTACCCGGAACTGAAAAAATATCCGCACCTCAAAGGCAACTTCGGCACGGGCTGGCAGAACCAGCAGTCAGAGTTCCACAACATCCCCGCGCCCATCCTGTTCACAACGAACTGTCTGATGCCGGTGCGGCAGAGCTACAGTGACCGTGTGTTCACGACGTCGGTGGTGTCCTACCCGGAGCTGACCCACATCGGGGACGACAAGGATTTCACCCCGGTCATTGAAAAGGCGCTGGAATGCGGCGGCTACCCCGAGGATCACCCGATGACCGGGATGAACGGCGGCAGCACGGTCATGACCGGCTTTGCCCGCAATGCGGTGCTGTCCCACGCAGAGCAGATCGTCCGGCTGGTCCGGGAGGGGAAGATACGCCACTTTTTCCTGATCGGCGGCTGCGACGGTGCAGCACCGACGCGCAGCTACTACACGGACTTTGCACGGATGACGCCGCCCGACACGCTGATTCTGACGCTGGCCTGCGGCAAGTACCGGCTGAACGATATGGATCTGGGCAGCATCGAAGGCATCCCGCGCGTTCTGGATTGCGGGCAGTGCAACGACGCCTACAGCGCCATTCGCATTGCGCTGGCGCTGGCCGAGGCGTTTGGCTGCGGCGTCAACGACCTGCCGCTTACGCTGGTGCTGTCGTGGTATGAGCAGAAGGCTGTCTGCATTTTGCTGACGCTGCTGTATCTGGGGCTGCGCAATATCTACCTTGGCCCCACGCTCCCGGCGTTCGTCTCACCGAATGTACTGGACTTTCTCGTTAAGCAGTACAACCTGACGCCCACGGGCGACCCGAAAACAGACTTGGAAAAGATACTGAACCGACAATAACAACATCCGCCGTGCAGAGAGACGCCTCTCTGCACGGCGGATGCTTTTTTGCGGCTTTTGGCTTATTTAGGCAAATGGGCGTTTACACCTTCACCAGCTCATACGCCTGCGTGCCGATGCCAAGGGTCTCGGCGGTATCGATGGTGTGGGTGCCGTGGCGGCTGTTGACGCGCTCCATAAAGTGGTCGCGGCCCGGGTCATTGCTGTTTATGACCAGATCGATGCAGGCGCGGTCCAGCGCGACGGGGTCAAGGCTCGAGAGGATGCCCACATCGTTCATGCAGGGGTCCTCGGCCACGGCGCAGCAGTCGCAGTCAACGGAAAGGTTCTTCATGATGGCGACATAGGCAATCTTGCCCGCAAAGTGCTTTGCCACGGTGGAGGCGGCGTCTGCCATGGCTTCAAGGAAGGTGTCCTGCTCGGCGCAGTTCTCCCACAGGATGTTCTGATCGGTGACCTTGCCGCCGGTATGGATGTACGTCTTGCCGGCGCTGGACGCGCAGCCGATGGACAGCTGCTTGAGCGCACCGCCGTAGCCGCCCATCGGGTGACCCTTGAAGTGGATGAGCACGAGCATACTGTCATAATTCTCGATGTTCTTGCCCAGATAGTTGACCTTGAGGACCTTGCCGTTCTCGACGGGCCATTCGACGTCCGGACCCTCGGCGTCCATGATGTCAACATCAAACAGGTCGCTCCAATGATGCTTCTTCATCAGCTCGATGTGCTTGGGCGTCTCGTTGCGCGCGCCGCCGTAGGCTGTGTTGCACTCAACAACGGTGCCGTTGACGGCGTCGATGATGGGCTTCATAAACTCGGGGTGCAGGTAGTTCTGGTTGCCGTCCTCGCCGCTATGGACCTTGACGGCCACCTTGCCGGGCAGCTCGATGCCCAGCTGGCGGTACATCTTCACAACGGCTTCGGGGGTGAGCTCGTTGGTGAAATAGACTGTGGATTTAGCCATAATAGGGGACCTCCGTTTAAAATAGTAGCGTGATAAAAGGCTTCCCCCTCGGGGGAAGCTGTCCGCGGAGCGGACTGATGAGGGCAAAGCATGCGATTGCTGCCTGTTCACGGGTGGCCAACGGAGGGCTGCCCCTCATCCGGCCTCGGTCGGGGCCTCGGCCACCTTCCCCCTCGGGGGAAGGCTATTGAAACCGCAGCGGCGGTTCCGGCTCGCACCCTTACTTTTGCCTTTCTGCTGTCTCTAGCATAGCATGAAAGCCGGGTTTAATGTCAAGTGGTTTTGCAAAAAATGAAGCAAAAGCCTTGCAAAACACGACAAACTGTGCTACTGTAAATTGGTACAAAAGGGGAGCTTGCGTAAAGCGGGCTGAGAGTGGGCTGTTTCGCCCTGACCCAAAAGGCAGCGCCGCCGCGGTGCTGCCTGAACCTGATTTGGATAATGCCAACGTAGGGAGATACCGTAGCACTGCGCTTCTTGTGAGCTTTTGTGCGGATATGTCTTTGCAGGCGTATCCGCATTTTTACTTATAAGGAGCGTTTTTTATGCTGGGTACCTGTCTTGAAAATGTGCGCAACACTGTGCCGCTGGTGCACAATATCACGAACTATGTCACGGTCAACGACGTGGCCAACATTCTGCTGGCCTGCGGCGGCAGCCCGATCATGTCCGATGAGCCGGAGGACGTCGAGGACATCACGTCGATCTGCGGCGGCCTGAACATCAACATCGGCACGCTGAACCAGCGCAGCATCGAGGGCATGTTCCGCGCGGGCGCAAAGGCGAATGCCCTCGGCCATGTCGTGCTGCTCGACCCCGTCGGCGCGGGCGCGTCGGCCCTGCGCACGAACACCGCCGTCGAGCTGATAGAGAAGATCAAATTCACCGTCATCCGCGGCAATATCTCCGAGATCAAGACGCTGGCGCTGGGCAGCGGCACGACGAAGGGCGTTGACGCTGACGTTGCGGACGCCGTGACCGACGCAAATCTGGACAGTGCCGTCAAATTTGTCAAGGACTTTGCGGCCAAAAGCGGCGCTATCGTTGCCGTCACCGGTGCCATCGACCTTGTCAGCGACGGCACGGCCTGCTATGTCATCCGCAACGGACGCCCCGAGATGGGCAAGATCACCGGCACGGGCTGCCAGCTCTCCGGCATGATGACGGCCTTCGTCGTTGCGAACCCCGACAATAAGCTTGAGGCTGCCGCCGCGGCGGTCTGCGCCATGGGTCTGGCGGGCGAGATCGGCTGGAGCCGTATGGCCGAGGGCGACGGCAACTCCACCTACCGCAACCGCATCATTGATGCCATCTACAATATGGACGGTGCAACGCTGAATGGGGGCGCCAAGTATGAACTGCGATAAAAATGATCTGCTGCTCTATGCCGTCACGGACCGCCACTGGCTGGACGGGCGCAGGCTTATCGACGTTGTGCGCGAAAGCCTTGACGGCGGTGTGACGATGGTCCAGCTGCGCGAAAAGACGCTGGAGGAGGGAAAGTTCCTCGAGGAAGCGAAGGAGCTGCAAACGCTCTGCCGCGAGCGCGGTGTGCCGTTCCTTGTGAATGACAACGTCGAGATCGCCCGCGAGATGAACGCAGACGGCGTGCATGTCGGCCAGAGCGATATGGAGGCGCAGGACGTCCGCGCAATTTTGGGCCCGGACAAGATTCTGGGCGTCTCCGCCCAGACCGTGGAGCAGGCCGTCCTGGCCGAAAAGCACGGCGCGGATTACCTCGGCGTCGGCGCGGTGTTCCCGACCGGCTCGAAGGACGACGCCGACGATGTGAGCTATGAGACGCTCAAGGCCATCTGCGGGGCCGTGTCCATCCCCGTTGTCGCCATCGGCGGCATCACGCAGGAAAATGTCGCGAAGCTCGCGGGCAGCGGCATCTGCGGCGTCGCGGTCATCAGCGCGATTTACGCGGCAAAGAACATCCAACAGGCATCCGCCGACCTGAAGGCCGCCACGGAGAAAATGCTGCATGACTAAGGCTGCTGTTTTTGATCTGGACGGCGTGCTGATCGACTCCATGGGCATCTGGAACGACCTTGGCGCGCGGTATCTGCGCAGCCTGGGCGTCACGCCGGAGGAAGGACTCAACGAGATTTTGTTCTCGATGAGCATGGAGCAGGGCGCGGAGTATCTGCACACGCACTATGCACTGCCGCAGTCTGCCGCCGAGGTCGGCGTGGGCATTGCGGACATGCTGCGGGACTTCTATTTTTATGAGGTCCCCGCCAAGGACGGCGCTGCGGCACTGCTGGCCGCCTTGACCGCCCGCGGCGTGAAGCTGGCGGCGGCCACGTCCAGCCCACGGGAGCACGTCACGCGGGCGCTGGAACGGCTGGGGCTGCTCGGGTATTTCACCCGGCTTTTCACTACGGCAGAGGTCGGCGTCAGCAAGCATGAGCCGACAATTTACCTGCTGGCCGCCGAGGCCCTGCACGCAGCGCCGGCGGAAACGCTCGTCTTTGAGGACAGTCTCTACGCCCTGAAAACCGCGAAGGCCGCGGGCTTTTACACAATCGGCGTCTACGATGCCGACGGCGAGACCGACCAGGCCGGGCTGCAAATGGTAGCGGATCTGTATGTGAGAGATTTGCACGAAGCGAAAGCAGCACTCCTGTAGGGGGCGGCGTCCCACTGCCGCCGCACGGCACGGAGCGGTCAAGACCGCTCCCTACAAAGCCCCTTGAAAAATTGCATCGTAGGGAGGGGTCTTGACCCCTCCGCAGGTCGTCGAGGACGCCGACCCCTGCTGCTGCAAAAAAGCATCCCCCAGCGGTACACCGGGGGCACCACCTTGTGCCGCTTTATAAAACCTTGCTGTATACAAAAAGGAAAGGAAGTTATCACCATGAGAACAGCATTGACCATTGCCGGAAGTGATTCCAGCGGAGGCGCCGGTATCCAGGCAGACATCAAGACCATGACCGCCAACGGCGTTTTTGCCCTGTGCGCAGTCACGGCCCTGACCGCCCAGAACACCACCGGCGTGACCGACATTTTTGATTCGACCCCGCATTTTCTGGCGGAGCAGCTCGACGCAGTGTTTACCGACATCTTCCCCGATGCCGTCAAGATCGGCATGGTATCCTCGGCAGAGCTGATCGAAACGATTGCGGCAAAATTGAAGGAATACGGCGCAAAGCACATCGTCGTGGACCCCGTCATGGTCGCAACATCCGGCGCAAAGCTGTTGCGTGACGACGCCGTGACCGCGCTGTGCAAAAAGCTCCTGCCGCTGGCCGAGGTCCTGACGCCGAACATCCCCGAGGCGGAGATCCTCTCCGGCATGACCATTCAAAACGCCGCCGATATGGAGCGGGCCGCACAGACCATCAGCGAAAAGTACGGCTGTGCGGTGCTCTGCAAGGGCGGGCACCAGATCAACGACGCCGACGACCTGCTTTGGCGCGACGGCGCGGGTAAGTGGTTCAAGGGACGCCGCATCGACAACCCCAACACCCACGGCACCGGCTGCACGCTGTCCAGCGCCATTGCGTCGAATCTCGCAAAGGGCTATGACCTTGACACGTCGGTGGAGCGCGCAAAGGCGTACATCTCCGGCGCGCTGGCCGCTATGCTTGACCTCGGCCACGGCTCCGGCCCGATGAACCACATGTTCGCACTGAAGGGGGATTTTGTCGAATGAAAAAGACCTCTACCTTTCAGAACGGCCTGATCTGGTTCGGCGCGGGCGTCTCGCTGGCCGAGATCCTGACCGGCACCGCCTTTGCGCCGCTGGGTATGGCAAAGGGCTTTGCGGCCATTCTGCTCGGGCATATCATCGGCTGCGCCATGATGCTGCTGGCGGGCCTCATCGGCGGGCGCACGGGCCGCAGCGCTATGGAGACCGTAAAAATGAGCTTCGGCCAGAAGGGCGGCCTGCTGTTTGCGTTCCTGAACGTTTTGCAGCTCGTCGGCTGGACGGCCATCATGATCTATGACGGTGCGCTGGCCGTCGGCGGTATTTTTGCGATTGGCCGCTGGGTCTGGTGCCTTGTCATCGGTGCGCTGATTATCGTGTGGATCGCCGTCGGCGTGACCGATTTGGGCTGGATCAACAAAATTACGATGGCTGCTTTGTTTATTCTGACGCTGGTGTTGTGCAAGGTCATCTTCTTCTCCGGCAACGCCATGGTCGGCATTGACGGCGAGAGCCTGACCTTCGGTGCGGCGGTGGAGCTGGCCGTGGCGATGCCGCTGTCCTGGCTGCCGCTCATCAGCGACTACACCCGCGACGCCGAGAAGCCGACCCAGGCGACGTGGGTCAGCGTGCTGGTCTACGGCGCGGTATCCTGCTGGATGTACGTCATCGGCATGGGCGCGGCCATCTTTACCGGCGAGTATGACATTGCCGTCATTATGGTCAAGGCCGGGCTCGGCATTGCCGCGCTGATCATTCTGGTTTTCTCCACGGTCACGACGACCTTCCTCGATGCGTGGAGCGCGGGCATCTCTGCCGAGAGCCTGTCCGCAAAGCTCAACGGCAAAAAGACCGCCATTGCCGTGACGGTCATCGGCACGGCGGCGGCCATCCTCTTCCCGATGGACGACATCACGGGCTTTCTGTACCTGATCGGCTCGGTGTTCGCGCCGATGATCGCCGTGCAGATCGCAGACCACTTTATTTTGCACCGGGACCGCTTTGCCGTGGCTGCCGACGCGCGCAACCTTGTTATCTGGCTCGTGGGCTTTATCGCCTACCGCCTGCTGATGGGCGTTGACACGCCGGTGGGCTACACGCTGCCCGACATGGTGCTGACCGTGGTGCTGTGCCTGCTGGCCGAAAAAGTAAAACCTACCAAGCAAATGTAAAAGCGTAAACCAACGAGGCGGAGATAACGACGCCTGCGTAAAAGCGCGAAGGACGCGCTGTAAACAGCAAAATAGCACCCTGTATTTTGCGAAACCTGTCCTGTTTTGGAGCACGGGCGGCAGCTATAATGGTAGCATCATCAGCAAGAAAACCCGCTGATGACGACCCTTATCGCTGCCGCTTTTTTGCGGCCCAATGTGTTCTGAAGGAGGAACAAGAGTATGGGATTCATTATTGCTGCCGCTGTTGCCGCGGCCGTCATTGCCTTCTGCTTTCTCTGCTACAAGAAGGCCCCGCCGACCCAGGCCATCGTCGTGACAGGCTTCGGCCTCTCCCGCCCGAAGGTCGTCTGCGGGCGCGGCGTCTTTGTGCTGCCCATTGTGCAGCGCGCAGACCGCCTGAACATGCGCCTGTTGAAAATCGACGTGAAAACGCCGGAAACGGGCGTTAAAACCAAGGAGGGCGTCTCCCTCTGGCTCGACAGTGTCGTCACTGTCCAGGTCTACAGCGAGAACTCCACCGTCTCGGACGAGGAGGTCCGCAACGCCGGATATGACGACATCCGCAAGTACATCAATTCCCGCCAGCAGGCCGCGATCTCGAACTTCCTCGGCATGGACGAGGCGCACATCAATGAAAAGATCAACGATGTGCTGCAGGGCAACCTGCGTGAGATCGTGTCCGAGATGACCGTGGACCAGATCCTGACAAACCGCAAGCAGATGGCCGTCAGCGTCGTGGAGAACGCACGCCCCGACCTGGCCAAGATGGGCTTGGAGGTCGTGACCTTCAACGTGCAGGACGTCAAGGACGCCGTGGACGCCATGGGCCACAACCACGGCGTTATTGAAGCCATCGGCGTCGAACAGGAGGAGCTTGTGAAAAAGCGTGCCTCCATCGCCAAGGCCGAGCGCGACGTCTCCTGCGCGAAGGCTGCCGCCGCCATGGCCGCGAACGAGAAGGAGATCGAGGCCCAGACCGCCATTGCCCAGCGCAACAACGAGCTGGAACTGGCAAAGTCCAAGCTGAAGGCCGAGGCTGACAAGGCCGCCGCCGACGCGAACGCCGCTGGTATGATCCAGACGAACCTGCGCGCCAAGGAGGTCAAGGAGTCCGAGGCCGACGCCGAGATTGCCCGCCAGAAGAAGATGGTCGACCTGGCCGCCCAGGAGGCCGAGGTCCAGCAGCGCAAGCTGGATGCCGAGGTCCGCAAGCAGGCCGACGCCGAGCTGTACCGCCGCCAGAAGGAGGCCGAGGCCCAGAAGTATGAGGCCGAGCGTGCCGCCGAGGCCGCGAAGTTTGCCAAGCAGCAGGAGGCCGAGGGCATCGCGCTGGTCGGCAAGGCCGAGGCGGAGGCCATCCGCCAGAAGGGCCTGGCAGAGGCCGAAGCGATGAAGCAGAAGGCCGAAGCCTACAAGCAGTACAACGACGCCGCTGTGGCCGAAATGATGATCAAGGTCCTGCCTGAAATTGCCAGAAGCGTCGCGCAGCCCCTGTCCAGCATCGACAAGGTGTCCATCATCGGCGGCGATGCGTCCGGCGTGTCGGGTGTCTCCGGCAATGTGCCGGTGCTGATGGCCCAGACGATGGAGGCCATGAAGGAGGCCACCGGCATCGACATGCGCGACATTGTCCGCGCCAACAGCATCGAGGCCAAGACGGACAGGAACATTACGATCAAGACCGAGCCGGAGGACGAGGAATAAACGGGAAGCAGAGCGGTAGGGGCCGCACACGTGCGGCCCGCAGCTTACCGAAAGGCGCTTGTATTCCTTACACAGCCGGGCCGGGCATGCCCGGCCCCTACTGAGCAATAAAAGAAAGAAACGGGATGTCCCTTTTTGCGGGCATCCCGTTTCTTTCTTTTTCTCTCACAGCTCCGGCAGCGTTTAGCATAACCGATGTGCCTTTGTCAACTGCCGGTATTTGCAAGCGGCGCGGAGGGTGTGCTATAATAAGGTAGATTTCTGAGACGGGGGAGGGGCAGCCATGCTGCATCTGTACTGGGGCGACGGCAAGGGCAAGACTACTGCCGCCATGGGGCTGGCGCTGCGGGCGCTGGGCCATGGCCGCAGGGTGGTCATCCTGCAATTTTTAAAAGACGGCTCCAGCGGCGAAATTGAAATGCTGCGCCGCTGCGGGGCAGTCGTCTACGCCTGCCCCAACGCGAAATTCACCTGGCTTATGACCGACGCAGAGCGCGCCGAGGCACGCCGGACGAACACCCGGACGTTACAGACGATTTTACAGGGCAGCTTTGACCTGCTGGTGCTGGACGAAGCCTGTGCCGCCTGCAAAAATGACCTTGTGGAGGAAGCTCTGCTGCGGGAGGCCGCCGCCCGCGCCGAACAGGGGGCAGAGGTCGTGCTGACCGGGCGTGAGCCCGCCGCCTGGATGCAGGACGCCGCCGACTACTCCACCGAGCTGCGCGCCGTCAAGCACCCCTACACCCGGGGCATCGCCGCGCGTGAGGGCGTTGAATACTGATACATACGGATATAGAAAAGGCCCCGCCGCTCCCTCGCCATGAGAGCGGCGGGGCTTTCCCGTCCAAAAGAGAATTATAGAAACAGAGGATGGCGTTTTTAAGCGGTCTGCTTTTTGTCATTCCGCCAGCACAACTGCCACGTCGTTGACGTTTGTGCCGGTGGGGCCGGTCATGATCAGACCGCCAACGGCCTGTAAGGCGTGGTAGGCGTCGTTGTCGGCCAGCACACGGGGCACGTCCAGACCCGCCGCAGTGAGGGCGGCTAAGGCTTCGCCGTCCGTGTAGCCGCCCGCGGCATCGGTGGGACCGTCGGTGCCGTCGCTGCCCACCGAGAAAACACAGCATCCGCGCAGCCCGGCCAGCGCCGGGGCTGCGGCTAAGGCAAGCTCCTGATTGCGCCCGCCCAGCCCATGGCCGGTCAGATGCACAACGGTCTCGCCGCCCGCGATAAAGGCCCGCTTGTGGCCCTGCCCTGCGTGGGTGCGGGCAATGCTTCCCAGAAGGCTGCCGGCCTCCCGGGCCTCACAGCAAAGGCAGTCTGTCAGCAAAACCGGCTCGTACCCTTCGGCGCGGCAGGCGGCCGCAGCGGCACGGCACAGCTCCCGCACGCTGCCGGTGATTTTTGTGGTCACGTTGGGCAGCGTTTTGGGCGTTTCCTGCCGCAGCAGGGCCGCGGCAGCAGGGGAGAGCGCCAGCCGGTATTTTTCCGCAATGGCAGCAGCCTGCGCGCAGGTCGAGCTGTCCGGACAGGCCGGGCCGCTGGCGATCATATCGAGCGGGTCGCCGAGAATGTCGCTGAGCACCACGCTGTACACCGCGGCGGGCGCACAGGCCAGCGCGAACCGCCCGCCCTTGACGGCAGACAGCCGCTTGCGGATCGTGTTGATCTCAACAATATCCGCGCCGCAGGCCAAAAGCGCCTGTGTGATGGCCTGCAGCTCCTCAGCGGGCAGCAGCGGTTTTTCAAACAGCGCGCTGCCGCCGCCGGAGAGCAGAAACAGCACGGTGTCGTCTGCCCGCAGACCGCTGACAAGCGCCAGCGCCCGCTGGGTGGCCGCAAAGCTGTTGCCGTCCGGCACCGGATGCCCTGCCTCGCAGCAGGTCACGCCGGGCAGCGGCCCCCTGACATGGCCGTATTTTGTGATGACGATCCCGCCGTCCACACAGCCCAGCACGGCCAGCGCCGCGTGGGCCATCTGCCACGCGGCCTTGCCCGCCGCCACGAGAAATACACGCCCCTGCGTGTGAAAATGCTCCAAAGCGCGGCGCACCGCCTCATCCGGCAAAACGGACCGGATGGCCGCTGTCCAAATTGATTCTGCGCGTTGGCGCAAGAGCTGCTCCATTGTGTTGCTCCTTTCCTTTCGTAAAAGCAGGGGACAGCCGCCAGGCCCACTGTGGTTTGTCGCGCCGGGCGTTGTCAGGATATGCTCTGCATATTCTCTTATCCGCAGAGCATGACTTTGGCGGTGAAGGTGCCGTTCTGATGGGTAAAGGTACTTGTGCCGCCGGTTTTCTCCGCAATATGAGTGACGGACTGGATGCCGATCCCGTTTTCCCTCCGCTTGGAGGAGCGGAAAACGCCGTTCTTTTCGTTGACCTCGCCGTCAAATGCATTTTCAACCTCGATCAGCAGAATCCGGTCGGCGTGAACACAAGCGGTTATTTCGATCTTCCGCCTGCCCGGTGCGGTGCGAAGGCTTGCCTCCAGCGCATTTTCCAGCAGGTTGGAAAGCACGAGACACATATCGATCTCGTCAACCGGCAGTGTTTCCGGCAGGTCGAGTCTGGCGCGGAAGGGGATCTCATCGCGCTTTGCCATGGCGCAGTAATAGCCGACAACACTGTCAGCCGCACGGTTTTCACAGAAGCACATATCAAGATTCGGGATGCGGGAGACAGTTTTTGCAAGGTAGCTTTTCAGGTTCTCCAGGTCACCTGCCTCGGCCAGCGCAGAAATTTGATTTAATTGGTGGCGCATATCGTGCCGTGCCTGCCGCGCTTCCTCGATGGCGGTCCTGAGGTTTTCATAGCGCTGCTGCTGCATCGAAAGAAACTGGTTTTCCTGCTGCAGCTTCGCATTGCGGTTGAGACTGGTTGCCATCAGCAGGAAAACCGCATTGAAGCAGAACATAAAGACCAGAAGCGCACTGCTCAGCACAATATAGCCCTGCAGTACGCGGCCTGTCTGGAGCGTTGACTGATAGCGCGGGATCATGAAAAGGTTCAAAAGAATGAATGCCAGCGGCAGGAACCAGAACACATACCAGGTCTGCGCAAAATTGTCGTCCTCGACCATCGCACGCACCGTATGTGTCGCAGGATAATACGCGGCCAGCACGATGACCCAGCAAACGGCGTTATAGAACACGCAGGCGCCCAGGCAGAGCCACGGTCCGTCCGGCGGCTGCTGCAGATTCCGGATGATCGCGGCGCTGACGGCACGGGACAGGCTGTTCACGCACGCGAACACCGCGCAGACGGACAGCGCAATCGTGCCGGATTTCCAGAGGGAGATGGTAAGCGTTCTGGTATACAGGCAGATCGCAGCCAGCGCGACCCCCGCAAGGGCAAAGACCGTGGAAGCATGAAGCCGATAGCAGACAAGCCCGCTGCCGATGCACAGGCACGCCATCAAGGGAAAAAGCCAGGCGGCCAGCCTTCCGGGGGACTGCTTCAGATAGGTTTTTACAGGGAAATATCCAAGCAAAAGGCCGGGGAGTACGACGAGAAGCTCCAAAATCGGACGCAGACTATCCTTCATTTCATACGCTCCCTTTGCAGCAGAAATTCCATAAACGCCTGCCGGGCAGGCTTTAAAAGCTCCTGACTGACATAGACGCTGCTGCCGTCTGTCATGCAGAAGGCGCCGTCCCGAAAATCTGCGGCGTGCTCTAAATTGACGATCATGCCTCTGCCGCAGACGAAAAAGCGGGGATCTTTTTTCAGAGGCTCGGTGAACACCTTAAAGCTCTGGCGGGTGACCAGCGTTTTCAGGGCAGTCGTGCGGATGTTGATCAGATGTGCAAAATGCTCTGCCGAGATAATGTCCCGGTAGCAAAGACGGACATCACTGCCGCTGACCTTCACCGTCAGGACCGGCTCGGGGCGGGGGAGTCTTGCAAGCATCTCGGCAAGCAGAGCGGAAAGCTCCTCCTCGGAAAAGGGCTTCACGAGATAGTGGAGCGCACGGACCTGAAAGCCCTCCAGTGCGTGGTCGGTTGAGGTCGTGGTAAAAACCAGAAGGCAGTCTGCGTCCGTTTTGCGCAGCTCCTTTGCAGCGTCCATGCCGCTCATCCCGTGCATGTAAATATCCAGAAACGCGGCGGTAAAGCGCTGCTCTTTTTCTGCGGCGAGAAAGCTCTCGCCGCTTTCAAATTCCAATAGCTCCGCCTCGGCGCCGCACAGGCGCAGCTGCCGCGCAAGGCGCGTTTTCAGCTGCGTGCGCTCGGTCTCAAGATCATCCACAATCGCTATTCTCATACCGGACTGACTCCTTCGGAAAAGATTCTATGTTAATTATACCACAACTGTCCGGCACCGGCACGGCGGAAAAACCCGATTTCGTGCCGGAATTGGGGCTTTCGTGCCAAAAGGCTTGAAAAGCCTGCACCGTTCCGTATACTGAAAGCAGAAACAGTCAACGACGGCAGAAAGGGGGCGGAGCGCTATGTACCACATTGCCGTGCTGACAAAGAGCGAAACGCAGGAAACCTTTTACAGAGAACAGCTTTCACGGTTCTGCGCAGAGCGCGGTCTGTTTCCCAGAGTAGACTGCTACCGCGGGCAGGAGGTATTCTTTGAGATCGCGCGCAAAAATGCGCCGACCAACGCTGTAATTTCCCTTCCGGGCGTGGATGGGCTGAATGCAGTGGAGCACCTGCGGGCGCTTTTCCCGGAAACGCGCATCATCTGGTGCAGCGAGCTGGATTTTTCCCTGCATGCGTTCCGGCTGCGCGTAGACTACTTTCTGCTGGAGCCGATAACAGAAGAAGCATTCCGGCAGGGGCTTTATGTATGGGCAGAGAAAAAACAACCGTCTGCTTCGCCCCGAGCGGATCACAACCAACACAGCAAGGAGGATCACCGATGAAAAAGAGAAACCCGATTTATACTGCAGGCAGTTTCCTGCTGGCAGGAGCATTGACCCTGTCGATGGCAGCCTGCAGCGCAGCACAGACACAGGCAACGGCGGAGGCCGCGCAGACGCCTTCCGCCACTGCAACACCGGCTGCCACAGCCGCACCTGCCGAGGAAACGACCCCTTCCGCGCCGGATACCGACGCACTCCCCGTGAAGGCCTTGCAGCCCAAGCAGGTCGAGGAAAACCCCTACATGGCAAAGAGTGATGCGAACATCCATCACGACGGCTATAACACCGATTCAACCGATGAGATCCTGCCGCTCGGCATCTATCCGGAGATCCATGTCTCTTATGAGACGACAAACGCGAATGCGTCTCCCGCCATTTACTTTGACAGCTACGGCCATGCAGTCGTTCCGCTGCTCGGCGGCATCGCCATCCGTGATCTAAATGCGGAGGAGACAAAGACGCTCGGTTATTTTTCCCCGAAGCAGCATGACGGCGGCAGCTACCTGATCCAAAGCTCCTACACCTTCCTGGACGCTGAAAACCGTATCGTCTGCCCGACCAGCAACAACCATGTACTGATGCTCCGCGCAACGGACGAGGAGGGCAATGTCCTTCCCGAGTTTGAAAAGGTGCTTGACATCGACATCAAGGCGGCGGCAGAGGCCGCGCTCGGCAAGGAGCTGACGCAGAATCTTCTTTCCGTGGTATTTGACTACGACGGGAACCTCTGGTTCGCCACCGGCGGCTTCCGTATCTATCCCGAGCGCCAGCAGCAGGGCGTTCTCGGCTATATCGCCCACTCGGCAATCGAAGCGATCCTCAACGGTGAGCAGACCGACCTGTCGAAGGCGGTTTTCGTCTACGAGCTGACGCCCGGCGAGGGCGCGGAGAACGGCATTGCCGCCTCCAAGGACGGCGCGGTCATTCTGACCAATAAGAATTGCTATCTGCTGCGCCCCAACAACGGTGTCGAGGCTGTCTGGTGTACGCCGTATGAGAGCGTCGGCGCGAAGGTCAGCGGTGAAGGCGACAAAACCACCGGCGGCGGTCTTGCGTGGGGCGGCGGCTGCTCGCCGACGCTGACGCCGAACCTTGTGATGTTCACCGACAATGCAGACCCCGTGAATCTTCTTGCGCTCGACATGAAAACCGGTGAGGTCGTGGCAAAAACGCCGGTGCTCGATGATCTGCCCGATGGCTATCAGGTGGCAATCGAGAACTCTGCCATCGTCTATGATGACGGCGCGGGCACGGTCAGCACGATTGTCTGCAACTGGTTCGGCGCAGGCAACGCAGGCCTTGCCGACCCCAACAACGATTCTTCGATCCAGAGCTACGCCAACATTTATGACCAGAACTGGCTGATGAAGGGCAATGCCATGATCGCCCCCGGCGTCGAGCGCGTGGACACCGTGAAAACCGACAGCGGCTACGAGATGAAGAGCATCTGGACCCGAAACGATCTGAGCGACACCGCGATCATGAAGCTCTCCACCGCAACGGGCTATATTTACGGCTATGTACAGGATCTGAACACGGGTATGTGGCAGTACATCATTCTCGACTTTGAAACCGGTGAGACTGTCTTTACGATGGATGTATCCAACAAGTACGGCTACAATAATATGGCCATTGGCATGTACACCGGCAATAGCGGAAATGCACTCTACTGCCCCACCGGCTATCTGGAGCTGCTCCGCCTGCAGGACCGCTTTGTCTACCTGCCCGAGCTTCCGTACCGCGAAGTCGATCTCGATCAGGCGGCAAGAAATGTGCTTGCGCAGGAACAGTTTGCACAGGACGGCGGCGAAGGTACGGTTGCAAGCTGGCGCAATACAGCAACCATCCGCAATGTGCACCCCAATACCACGGTGGCCTTCCGCATGAACAACCTGTCCGGCAGTGCCTCCGATTTGACGCTCTACGCCTATGGTCCAGACGGCAAGCTGGCAAAGGCAGCCTCCGAGCTGTGGTCGATCACGGACGAAACCGGCGCGGCTGTGACGGAACTGACGGACGGCGTACTCTATGAGCTGCGCGTGACCGTCGCCGACGGCGGCGATTTTGACCTGAGCGAGACGGAAAAGGAAATCAAGCTGTCCGTTGTGCTTGGAAAATAAGTGGGTTTTGAGAGGCTGCTGCACATTCCTCCCAAAAAGACCCCAAAAAGACCGAAATAAAAGCCATAAAATGCTTGGAGGTTCACACCGTCAAGCAGACAGAAAAACAGTATTCGTTTATCGTTCGCCGTTTCCACAAGGAAACGGCGAATTTTTCGTGCAAAGACGAAACAGCCAATGCACGATCCTCTCCGAAGCATCGGGTGCAATGCAATCTTAACGCAATCTTAATATTCCGGCAGAAAAGCTTAACACCATCTTTAAATGGGCGGCGCTATACTGTATTGTACGAAAATTCTGCTGGAGTGTGATTCCTTTTGCCATTTCATCGGCGTTTAGCCTGTAAGCTCAATTACTTTCAGTCCATAATTCTGATGTTTGCAGCGGTTATCCTTATCGGGGCGGCACTTCTGATGCTGCCGATTTCTGCGCAGGAGCGCACCGTCACCCCTTTCCATGAGGCATTATTCACAGCAACCTCCGCCGTCTGTGTCACAGGGCTGGTTGTGCGGGATACGGCTTCTCACTGGTCAGCGTTCGGTCAGGCCGTGTTGATGGTGCTGATCCAAATCGGCGGCTTGGGTGTGATCACAGTCGGCGCGTCTTTCTCGCTTTTATCAGGCCGGCGCATTTCCCTGTCCCAGCGCGGGCGGATGCAGGAGGCCATGTCTGCTCCAAAAGTCGGCGGCATTGTGCGGCTGACAGGCTTTGTGATTCGTGCCTCTTTGATGATAGAAGGAATCGGCGCGCTTTGTATGCTCCCGGTTTTCTGCCGGGATTTCGGCGTTTCCGGGATATGGAAAGCCGTTTTTCATTCCGTCTCCGCTTTCTGCAACGCGGGCTTTGATTTAATGGGTACCCCCGACATGCCTTTTGTCTCGCTGACCGCATATCGCGCAGACCCGGTTATCAACCTGACGATTTCCGCCCTGATCGTTGTGGGCGGCATCGGCTTTCTGACATGGGATGACGTGCGGACCAATCGGCTTTGCTTTCATCGCTATCGGCTGCAGAGCAAAGTGATTCTGACGGCAACAGCGCTCTTAATTTTGCTGCCAACGCTATACTTTTTCTGCTTTGAATTCAAAGGCGGCACATTGCGGGAACGGCTGCTGCTCTCGCTGTTCCAGTCCGTAACGCCCCGAACAGCGGGATTCAATACGGCAGACTATACGTCACTGTCCAGCAGCGGGCGCGGCCTTACCATTCTGCTGATGTTCATCGGCGGTTCATCGGGTTCTACGGCGGGCGGCATCAAGACAACAACGGCGGCAGTGCTTGTCGCCAATGCGTTTGCTGTATTCCGCAGGCAGAAAAGCCCCGAAATGTTCGGGCGGCGGATGGAAGAAAAAGCGGTCCATGATGCCGCAGCTATTTTTACACTGTATCTCGTCCTTTCGCTGACGGGAGCGTTTGTCATCAGCACGGTGGAGACGCTGCCGCTGTCCGAATGTCTGTTTGAAACGACCTCGGCCATTGCCACTGTAGGGCTGTCTCTGGGGTTGACACCGCATCTTGGAATCGTCTCGCAGGGGATTTTAATTTTCTTGATGTTCATTGGGCGCGTCGGCGGACTGACTATGATTTATGCAGCGCTCTCCGGCAGCAAAAGCAGCGTGGCACGGCTGCCGCAGGAACGCATCACCGTAGGATAAAGAAAGGTACATACCATGAAATCTATTTTACTGATCGGGTTGGGTCGATTTGGCCGCCACATCGCAGAGGAGCTGAACAAGCTCGGCCATGAGGTCATGGCGGTGGACGAAAACGAGGACCGCGTCAACGCCGTTCTGAGCATTGTGACCAACGCCCAAATCGGCGACAGCACCAACGCGGAATTCCTGGAGGCGTTGGGCGTCCGCAATTTTGATGTCTGTATTGTGGCGATCAGCGGAAATTTTCAGAGCTCACTCGAAACCACTTCCCTGCTGAAGGAGCTGGGCGCAAAAATGGTCGTCTCCCGTGCGGAACGGGATGTGCAGGCTAAATTTCTGCTGCGCAACGGTGCGGATGAGGTGCTTTACCCGGAAAAGCAGCTGGCCAAGTGGGCGGCCATCCGCTACGGGTCCGACCATGTGCTGGATTATATCGAGTTGGACCACGACCACGCCATTCTGGAAGTATCTGTGCCGTCCGCGTGGATCGGAAAGACCGTTGGCGACATCAATATCCGCAAGAAATACAGCATCAACATTCTGGGCATCAAGCGCAACGGGATTGCCGACGTCAACATTGACTCGGACACGGTTCTGCCCGGTGACGGCACATTGCTGGTGCTGGGCGAGGGCAAGGCCCTGAGCCGGTGCTTTCATATCTGATCGTTTGCAAGGGAAGTGGTTCATTTGAGAACGGCACTGCTGATTTTGCTGTTTCTGGCCGCAGGACTTTTTCTTGTTTTTATTGGTGTCCAATGTGATGCGTTCTGGCGCAGCGTTCGCCGCGCACAATTTGAGCGGCGTGAAGGCTTCCGGCGCTGGTAATGCCGCCCGAAATATGGTATGATACCCTTCAGAAGGGAGGATTTGCTGTGAACATTAAAAAGCCATCTCCCGATACAATGAAAGAACAGGCCGTCCGACAGGCAAAGGATCTTTTGATCACGGTGCTGATTCTGACCGCTGCAACCGGCATCGGCAATATTTTCTGGTATTTCTCTTTTACCAAAAATATCATATCGGTGTATATCCTGGGGACATTGCTGACCTCGCTTTTTACCAAAAGCTATTTCTACGGCTTTTTAAGCTCGTTTTCCAGCGTGCTTCTTTTCAATTTTTGCTTTACAGAGCCCCGCCTGACGCTGCACGCATACGAGCGCGGCTACCCTGTCACCTTTGCCATTATGCTGATCGTTTCCATCATTACGGTCACATTGGCGATTCAGAATATCCGCAATGCCGAGGAGAAAGAGCGCGCTGCCGTCCGCGCCAAGAATGAACAGCTGCGCGCCGATTTGCTGCGCACGATTTCCCACGATCTGCGTACCCCGCTGACATCCATTTCCGGCAATGCCTCCAACCTCATCAGCAACTATGAGAAGATGGACGACCCCACCCGCAAGCAAACGTTTCTGGACATCTACGACGACTCTATGTGGCTCATCAATCTGGTGGAGAACATTCTTTCCATCTCCCGCATTGAGGATGGGCGGATGAATCTGTCCATCTCTACAGAGTTAGTAAGTGAAGTGTTTGAAGAAGCCCTGCGCCATACCAACCGGCACAGCGGGCAGCACACGATTACGGTACAGATGGACGATGATCTGCTGCTGGCGCACATGGATGCCAAGCTGGTTGTGCAGGTCCTGATCAATCTGGTGGATAATGCCATCAAATACACGCCTGCCGGGTCGCACATTGTCCTTTCCGCTGCGGCGCAGGGGGAAAGCGCCGTAATTCGGGTAAGCGATGACGGCCCCGGTATTCCCGACGAATCAAAAGAAAAGGTCTTTGAAATGTTCTCCACCGGGGAAAAACGCATTTCGGACAGCCGCCGCAGCCTTGGGCTGGGACTGGCCTTATGCCGCACGATCATCGCAGCCCACGGCGGCACCATTACACTGTCCGACAATAAGCCGCACGGCTGCATCTTTACTTTTACACTGCCCCTTGGGGAGGTTTCTTTGCATGAATAAACCCTTGATTCTGGTTGTGGAGGACGATGCGCCTATCCGCAACCTGATTACCACGACACTGAAAACGCAGGATTACAAGTACATTGCGGCGGCTACTGCGTCCGAAGCGCTCCAACAGGCAACGATCCATGCACCGGATGTGATGCTGTTGGATCTTGGCCTGCCTGATCTGGACGGTATCGAGGTGATTCGCCGTATTCGCAGTTGGTCTGCGATGCCCATCATCGTTATCAGTGCCCGCAGCGAGGACAGCGATAAAATCGAAGCCTTGGACAGCGGCGCCGACGACTACCTGACGAAACCGTTCTCGGTAGAGGAGCTGCTGGCGCGGCTGCGGGTAACGTTCCGCCGTATCTCGATGCTGCAAAACGCCGCCGGTTGTTCGGTTTTTACCAACGGTGATCTGCAAATTGATTTTGCGGCTGGCTGTGCCACCTTGAAAGGTCAGGAACTGCACCTGACGCCCATCGAGTACAGGCTGCTCTGCGTCATGGCCAAGAATTGCGGCAAAGTGCTGACCCATACTTATATCACCCACGAAGTCTGGGGCAGTTCCTGGGACAATGACGTGGCCTCGCTGCGTGTTTTTATGGCTACGCTGCGCAAAAAGCTGGAATCCGAGCCGGATTCGCCGCAGTATATCCAGACGCATATCGGCATTGGATACAGGATGCTGAAGGTGTAAAGAGATTTAGCCGAAAGAGGTATAATAAAAACTCGCAAAATTGCGGAAAAGTGTGGAGCCTTCCCCTGTCCTTCGCTAAACTTTGATTTAGCGAAGTTGTGTATGGAGGGCTTTTACCCTATCGATTTTGGAATCGCAGCGGTTGCTATAGTCCCCCCCTAGTGAGCAAGACAAAAGCACTTTCCCTTATTTGCAATGCAAATAAGGGAAAGTGCTTTTTTGTAAGGGCAAAATTCCGCGTTTAAAGCTGTGCAAGACCTGCCGGGTGCCATTCGTCCCGGATGCCGATGTCGGCACAGACGATCTCACCGCAGAAGGGTGCGGAGCTTGGAGCTGTGTGCAGGGGCTTGCAGCTGTCAAACGTCACGGTCAGGTCTGCGCGGACGGCTCCCTCGGCGGCCTCACCCGTATCGGTGTTGATGCCGCTGGGCAGATCGACGGCCAGCACGAATGCGCCGCTTTCCCGCTGACGATTCATCAGCGCACAGGCAGCCAGCCCGGCCGGGCGAAGGCTGCCGTGAAACCCGGTGCCATACAAAGCATCCACGACGGCGTCAAAGGGCTGTGCTGCCAGCGCTGCCGCATCGCGGTATTTGGTGACCGGCAGGTCTGCCAGGCGTGCATAGTTCGTCATGGCATCGGGCGTTTTAGGGTCGCCCTCGGCCAGCAGGACGGCCACGCGCCAGCCATCTTGGGCGGCGGCGCGGGCCATCACAAGGCCGTCTCCGCCGTTGTTGCCCTTGCCGCAGACGATGAGCAACGCCCCGCCCAGCGGAAGGCGCGCCCGCAGCTGAGTGTAGGCGGCCAGCCCGGCGTTTTCCATCATTTGCAGATAGGGCAGGCCGTGGGCGTTGCCTGCACGCTCGATTTCCTTCATCTGCGCAGCGGTCACAATGCGGTGCTTCATAATTTGTGCCTTCCTTTATCACGGTATGACATTTTGTAATCAACTGTACAAATTATAGCAGTGCCGTGCCCGTTTTGGGCACAAAAAAGCGGGTCATGTCGGCCTGCTCCAGCGCCAGCAGCTTTACCTTTCTGTCAATGCCTCCGGCATATCCGGTCAGGCTGCCGCCGGTGCCGACCACGCGATGGCACGGAATGATAATAGAAATTTTGTTATGCCCGACAGCGCCGCCCACGGCCTGCGCGGACATCCGGGGTCTTCCCTGCTTTTCCGCAAGCTGCCGCGCGAGCTCACCGTAGGTCACGGTCTGCCCGTAGGGAATTTGCAGCAGCAGCGCCCACACCGCCTGCTGAAACGTCGAGCCAGCCGGGTGCAGCGGCGGCAGAAAGCCAGGCTCCTGCCCCGCAAAGTAAAGGTCCAGCCAGCGCCGGGCCTCGGAAAGGACCGGCGTTTCCCGTTCGGTATGCTCGGCTGGCAGTCCGTCGGCAAAATATTTTGCGCCGTCAAACCACAGCCCGGTCAGCCCGACCTCGTCCGCCGCCAGCAGGATACGGCCCAACGGGGCGTCATAATGCTGAATATATGTCATCGTATATGCACCTCACCGGCTGAAAAACAGGCCGTAACGGCCCGCAGCCTTTTTATCATTATACCGCATTCCGCTGCAAAGCTCTATCCGTATTTTGCAAAATAGCCAAGACTGTTGCCTTTTTCCCGCCAATCCCCTATAATCATGGGTAATGACAGATAAAGGAGCACTACCATGAAAATTGCAATTCCCTATCAAAACGGCCAGGTTTTCCCGCACTTCGGCCATGCACCGCAGTTTAAATTCTACACCATCGAGAGCGGCATGATTTTACACACCGAGGTCGTCGAGACCGCGGGCAGCGGCCACAGCGCCGTGACGGCCTTTCTGATGCGCGGCGGCGTTGACACGCTGATCTGCGGCAGCATCGGCGCGGGCGCGCAGACTGCCGTAGCCGGGGCCAACATCAGGCTGTACGCCGGTGTCAGCGGCGACGCCGACAAGGCCGTGCTGGCGCTGCTGGCCGGAAAGCTCGTCCATGACCCCTCTGCCGTTCACTGCGGCCACCACGACGGCGAGCACCACTGCGGCGGGCATCACTGCCACTGACAAGGAGGCTTGCACCATGACCCTTACCGAACGTGCAGCCGCAGCTGCAGAATTAAAAACCACCGGGCAGTGCAACTGCACCCAATCTGTTGTAAAGGTATTTGAGGACAAACTGCCCGTGGAGGGTGACACCCTGCGGATGCTGGCGGCAGGCTACGCTGCCGGTATGGGCTGCCTGGAGAGCACCTGCGGCGCACTGATCGGCGCTGTGATGGTGGCCGGCATCCTGACGGAGGGCCGCGGCACGCCCGCTGTGGCACGCGCACTGGTCCGGAGCTTTGAGCAGCGGTGCGGCGCGACTATCTGCAAGGAGCTGAAGGGCGTTGCCACCGGCGTGCCGCTCTGCCCCTGCCCCGAATGCGTGCGCAATGCCGTGCTGGCGCTGGGCGACGTACTGCCCGACGCCGTAAAGGAGTGAGCGCCGATGTTTTTTGCCTACGGGGAAGCCGAGCTTGCCTGCCTGCGCGCCAGGGACAAGCGGCTGTGTGAGGTCATCGACAAAATCGGGCATGTGGACCGCGTCGTCGATACCGATTTGTTTTCGGCGGTGGTGCACCACATCATCGGCCAACAGATCTCGACGAAGGCGCAGGCCACGATCTGGCAGCGGATGCAGGACGCACTGGGCACCGTGAACGCCGAGACGATCCTGGCTGCCGGTGTTCCCAAATTGCAGGCGCTGGGCATGACCTTTCGCAAGGCGGAGTACATCACCGATTTTGCCGAGCGCGTCCACAGCGGTGCGTTCGATCCGGAGGGCATCCGGCAGAAAAGCGACGAGGACGCCATCCGCGAATTGAGCGCCCTGAAGGGCATCGGTGTCTGGACGGCGGAGATGATTTTGCTGTTCTGTATGCAGCGGCCCAACATTTTCAGCTACAACGACCTTGCCATCCAGCGCGGTCTGCGGATGGTCTACCACCACCGCAAAATTGACCGCAAGCTGTTTGAAAAGTACCGCCGCCGGTTCAGCCCCTATTGCAGCGTGGCCAGCCTGTACCTGTGGGCCGTGGCAGGCGGAGCGATTCCGGAAATGCGCGATTATAAACCGAAAACCGCACGATAAAAAAGGCAGCCGACCCGCTGTAACTCTGTCAGCGGGTCGGCTGCTCTTTTACATTTTAAATTTGCCACGGAGTTATAAAGCCTTACCGCGCTGCTCTTGCCGGAATTTTGCTGCGCAGCGCCTCAAGGCGGTTCAGCGCGTCGTTCAGCGTCTCGTCCTTCTTGGCAAAGTGGAAGCGGATCAGGTGGTTGACAGGCTCCCGGAAGAAGCTCGAGCCCGGCACCGCGCCGACACCGACCTTAGCGGCCAACTCCTCGCAGAACTTCAAATCGCTGTCATAGCCGAATTCGGAAATGTCCATCATCACATAATACGCACCCTGCGGTACGTTGTGGACAAGGCCCAGAGCGTCCAGGCCCTTGCAGAACAAATCGCGCTTGTGCGTGTATTTTGCCAGCAGGTCATCGTAGTAGTCCTGGCCGAATCGCAGTCCCGGGATGATGGCCTCCTGCAGGGGAGCCGCCGCGCCGACGGTCAGGAAGTCGTGTACCTTCTTGGCGCGCTCAATGATGGGCGCTGGTGCAATGACGTAGCCCAGTCGCCAGCCCGTGACCGAGTAGGTCTTGGACAGCGACGAGCAGGAGATCGTCCGCTCCCACATATCTGGCAGCGCGGCAAAATAGGTGTGGGTGTGCGGCGCGTAGACGATGTGCTCATACACCTCGTCGGTGATAACATAGACATCATACTTTTTGGCAAGGCCCGCAATCAGCTCCAGCTCGTCCCGGGTGAACACCTTGCCGCAGGGGTTCGAGGGGTTGCACAGGATCAGCGCCTTCGGGTGTTGGCGGAAGGCATTCTCCAGTACCTCGGGGTCAAAGGTAAATTTCGGCGGCGTCAGCGGCACATAAATTGGCTCTGCCCCGGTCAGGATCGTGTCCGCGCCGTAGTTCTCGTAAAACGGCGAGAAGATAACGACCTTGTCCCCCGGGTTCGTCACGGTCATCATGGCTGTCATCATCGCCTCGGTGCTGCCGCAGGTCACAACGATCTCACTGTTGGGGGCAATTGTCCGGCCCATATAGCGGGTCTGCTTGGCGGCCAGCGCCTCGCGGAAGTTCTGCGCGCCCCAGGTGATGGAGTACTGGTGGTAGTCCTCGTGCGCGACCTCGGCCAGACGGTCCAGAATCGCTTTGGGCGGGTCAAAATCCGGGAAGCCCTGGGAAAGGTTCACCGCGCCGTATTGGTTGGAGATACGGGTCATGCGGCGGATGACGGAATCGGTAAAGCCTGCGGTACGGTCAGAAAGCGGCTGCATTGGTAGATCACCCCTGTTGTTTATTCCTATCTGTTTGCTTGGTTACTTTGCATTGTACCGCGGCAGCGCGGGTTCGTCAATGCCGTTCCGCGGAAATTTTGCATTTTGGAAAATCGCTGGTATAATAAAGGAAACAGACAAACCGGAAAGGATGTTCCCGATGCCGCAAGATAAATCCTTACAGATGAATCAAACCATCGAAACTGCCATTTTGCAGCTGCAGCAATCCCCTACCCCGGAGCAGCTGGCCCACACGCTGACCGTCGTCCGCCGCTGTATGCAGGCAGGCGGGCAGTGGATCGTGGCCGTCGAGCCTGTCCCCGGTGGCGGGCAGGTGCAGCCCCGGGTCGTGACGACGGCGGACGGCGCAAGCTGGTGGTACGCCTTCACCTCGTTTGAGGAGCAGATGAAAAGCCCTGATACGGTGAAATCGACCTTCCTTGCAGACATTGACAAGCTGTTTGCCGCAGCGCTCTCCGCACCGGAAATCGCGGGCATTATTGTAAATCCGTGGCACTGCACCCTGCATCTGGATAAGGAGCTGATCCGCATCATCCAGCCGGGCCGTGCCGACTGACGGGAGGATGTAGACGATGAAAATTCAATCTGTTGCTATTTTGGGGGCCGGAGCCGTCGGCTGCTATGTGCTGTGGGGCCTGGCCGACAAGGCCGCTGCCAACAGCCTGCAGCTTGGCGTCGTGGCGGAGGGTTCCCGCGCCGAGCGGCTGCGGCAAAACGGCTGCACGATCAACGGGCAGGTCTATCACCTGCAGGTCTGGACCCCGCAGCAAGCCCACGGCGTCGATCTGCTGATCGTCGCGCTGAAATACGGCGCACTGCCCGGCGCACTGGACAGCATCCGCACCATTGTGAGCGAACGCACCGTTGTCATGAGCCTGATGAACGGCGTTGACAGCGAGGAGCTCATCGCCGCACAGGTCGGCGCGGCTCATGTGCTGCCCGCGCTTATCAAGGTGGCCTCCCACCGCACCGAGGACGGTGTGCGGTTTGACCCTGAGACGACCATCGGCATCATCTACGGGGAGCTGACCGCACCGTTTGACAGTGACCGGGTGCAGGCGGTGCGGGCACTGTTTGCGGACACGGGCATTCATTTCCGTGTGACCGAGCATATCTGCGAGGAGATCTGGTCCAAGTTTCGGCTGAACGTCTGCAACAATCTGCCGCAGGCGATCCTCGGCGCAGGCGTCGGCTGCTACAGCGACAGTGCCCATATAAAGGCCATCAGCGACGGCCTGCGCCGCGAGCTGGAGGCCATTGCCGCCGCCAAGGGGATCGACCTCTCCAAGGCAGCTGCGGCCTCCACCCACGGCAGCACCGTGCCGCCAACCGCGCGCTACTCCACCCTGCAGGACCTCGACGCCGGGCGGCACACAGAAATCGATATGTTCTCCGGTGCGCTCATGCGCATGGGGCGCGAGTTAGGCATCCCGACGCCCTACAACGAATACACCTACCACATGATCAAGGCTCTGGAGGAGAAAAACGACGGCCTGTTTGACTATACAGCAACAGATGCTGTGACCTGCTCCCGGTAATAAGGGGGTGCTGACGGCCCTTGCGGACGGCTGCATTTTTCCGAATTTTCTTTATTTTTTGCAGAAAAAAACTCTCAATAGACGCCCGCGGTGGGACTATTGAGAGTTTTTTTCTGCATTTTTATAAAAATAATTACCTGCGGCTCTGCGTCGCCTTTTGGCAGTCTGCATTTTAGAAAAGCTTTGTTTCTCCTGCCGGCCCTCTCCCCTTCCCTGCCGGTTTCCCCGGATGTGCATGATTTTATTTGCCATTTTGTATATTATATATAAATTATTACAATTTGTTTCTTTTGTGCTATTTTTGCAGCGGAGAAGATTTCTCGCAATACTTTTTGCTTTTTTCGTATACTTTTACGTACTATCGAAGATTTCGGAGAACTTTTTTGTTCGGAATAAAACTCGCAATACAAAAAGGAGCATTTTTCTGTTTTTTTCTTCTGTTGTCAGAAAATTTCTCTCAATAAGCCTTTTTCCCCTCTGCCCTCTCTTTTTTGTCACTGTGCTCTCCCCTGCTCCGCCGGAAAAGCCGCGAACTGATTTTTTCACTGCGCAGCATTTTTCTCTCAACAGCGCAGAAGAAAACTCGCATTTCGCTGTCTGCTTTGCCCGCAGCCGCTTGCGTACTGAGAGTTTTTTTCTGCCGAATTGAGAGTTTTATTCTGGCAAAATCAGCAGAAGAGAACTCTCAGCACAGCAGAATATTTCTCTTTTTTTCGTGGGAAGAAAACTCTTTTTTCACAGGAATTTTTCTCTCAATTCAGCAGAAGAAAACTCGCAATCTACTTATTATATATAAAGAGATAAATTTATAAAATAATAAATAATAATTATAAGAAAAAATACAAAGGGCACATTTATTTTTTATTGCGAGAAGCCGTTGACATTTTCCGCAATTGCGTGTATGCTTAATGTACTGTATTTGTGGAGGTGTAGGTCTATGTCTGAAAAGCGGAAAAATGACACCATCATTGAAGGCGAATACTATGACCCGGACCTCCCTGCGCAGGAAAACACGCCGCCACAAAAGCACCGCCGCACCCGCTCTGCAGGCAATGTGCCCAAGTACAACCCGGCGTCGGAATCGATCATCACTAAGAGTAATGACCTGATCCAAAAGACAAAATATGCCCTGCCAAAGCTGGAGCAAAAAGTGCTGCTGGCGATGATGGCACAGATCAACCCCAAGGAGACCCCGGATGCGGACCGCGTTTATTCGTTGAGCTTTTCCGACTTCGGGCGGCTGGCCGGGGTCAACATGCACGACAACACCTATCTGGAATACCTGAAGGACACCGTCAAAAGTTTGGAGGACCGCTCCTTCTGGAGCCTGGACCCGGCCAGCGACGGCCACCAGTACAAGGTCCTGTCCTGGCTGCAGCGCGGCTCCACCGTGAATGACCGGGACAAGCAGATCCGCGTGCGCTTCAATCCGGAGATCCTCCCCTATCTTTCCCAGCTGAAAAGCAACTATACCTCCTACAACGTGGAATATCTGCTGACGATGAACAGCACCTACTCCATGCGTTTTTACGAAATTTTGCTCTCCTACGACAACGGAGACACCGATTACAGCTACACGAACGGCCTGGTGTTTCAGCCGGTCACAAAAGAGATACTGGACCGTTTCCCGGACAAGGCGCAGGACATCCGCGGCTTCAAGTACAAAGTGTTTGACATTCAGGAGCTGAAGGAGCAGCTCTCTCCCCCGCCGGAAAAGCGCAAAAAGGACAAGGAAAAGCCGCTGACCGAAAAGTACAGCAACTTCCACGATTTTGAGCGCTACGTCCTGACCAAGGCCAGGGACGAGATCAACCAGATGACCGACCTCTGGTTTGACTATATCCCGGTCCGCATCCGCGGCGGCAGAAAATACGAGCGGCTGTACTTGTTCATCCGCTACAAATCCGCGCAGGAGATGGACGCAGTGCGCCAGCTTCACGCGCAGAAAAGCGCTCGCAATGAGGAAGTCCCGCGCCGCAGAAGGACGCGGAAAACCACCGAGCCGGAACGAAGCGCGGCAGCTGTGTCCGTGGCAGAGCCGCTGGGGGACGAGCTGTTTACTATGACGGTGACGCGGGCTGTTCGCGTGCTGGAAAGCAGGGCGCGCAGCCAGACCCTGCGGGAAAAAATTTCACCGGAGCTGTACAGTGCGGTGTCCTCGGTGCTGGTATACACGGCGCGTCTGCTGACCAACACCAACAGCGAGAAAAAGGCAAAGCAGGCGCAGGAGACCCGCGACGCGCTGAACCGCATCCTGGCCCAGCAGCACGATTTGACATGCTGGGCGCTGGGCATGGCGCGGATGATGCTGACCAAAAAGGAGCACGGCCAGCTCAAGTCGCCGCAGTACAACGCGACCATTGTATACAACGCGATGGAGGATATTACGATCATCCCGAGCGGCAGGGACGAGCTGCGCAGCGCTGGTGCAACGGATCATTTCAAGGCAGATCTGTCCGTCTTTGATGAATAAATTTGCCACGGAGTTATAAGACCAAAAGACATAACAAAAAGCGTATGGATACCCGGTCCGCAAAAAGCTGCGGCATGGGCGTGTCTATATGCTTTTTTCTTTATATAAAAATTTGCCACGGAGTTATAAGGCAATACCGCACAATTCTAAGTGCCGATACGGCGAGCGAGGTGCGGCAGCTG
>OLOC01000432.1_pt1 | contig 32835 bp, 29 predicted proteins | sample 1643111 | NCBI WGS metagenome assembly OLOC01 (sample SAMEA3136633, study PRJEB25190) | human gut metagenome
TCATGCAATTGCATGACGCGCACCTCGCAGCAAGAATGCCTCGGCATTCTTGAATTATGGCGAACAGGTGGAAAGTAAGATGACCAAATACGAAATAATCAAGCAAGAGATAAAAGAACAGATCAAAGATAATATTTTAAAACCCAATCAGGTAATCAAATCCGAGAATGAAATGTGCCAGTGTTATAAAGTCAGTCGTGTGACGGTGAGAAAAGCAATTGACGAATTGTGTGCAGAAGGGATCTTGTACCGGATCAAGGGAAAGGGCTGCTTTGTGAGAGAACTGGCAGATCAGAAAAGATCAAGAATCTATAGTTTTACAGAGGCTGTAAGGAACGAAGGAAAGTTGCCGGGCAAGAAGCAGTTGTCTTTAGAAAAAAAAGAAGCAGATGCGTATCTGGCAGATAAACTTCAGATAGAAGAAGGAGAAGAGATTTTTGAAATCCGCAGCCTTTATTATGCAGATGGTATTCCGTTTAGTTTAAATACAGCAGTATTACCGGCAAAAAGATTTGAAAAGTTAGATTTTTTTGACTTCAATAACCGGTCTTTATATGAAGTGCTTGGTTCATTCTATGGGACATATATGTACAGGGTGAGACAGACACTGGAAGCTACAACAGCAGATGTGTCGGTGAGCCGGTTACTGGAACGGGACGAAAGTCAGCCTTTATTGAGAATTAAAGCGATTTCCTATTGTCTGGAAGACAATCAGGAGATTCCGGTAGAATATTATGAGGCGTATATTTTAACAGATATACAGAATTATTATGTAGAAAAGTTTCATTGATAAAGGTTATATCAGCTGGAAGTGCCTTTCAATCGGGAAAAGCAGCAGAAGCAATTGAGAAAATAGAAGATAAGGAACTGGCGCAGATCGCACAGGGAGAATATTATTTCTTTTCGGCGCAGGCGGAAAAATGTGTGGAGACGGTAAAAGATTACCTGGATTACGATGATGTGATGCTTCGGCTATCGGCGGATATACTTTATACATTTGCGAATCTTACACTTGGAGATCCACAGGCAGCATAGCGTACAAGGGAAGATGTACATCAGTGTTTGACCCAGGCAATGCAGGAGGATGCACCTGTGAATGTAAAGGCGGCCGGTCTGTTTGCATTTTATGTAATCAGCATATTCCTTCATATATCGCCGGAGGAAGGAACACCGCCGCTTCAGTAGTACATTCCGTATCTGCCAATCGGACAGCGGTTATTTGCGGTAAGCCTTCTGGCGCATGAGATTTATCTGAGACAGGATTATGCTAAGGTAAAAGGTGTTGTGCAGGGTGCATTTTTGATGGCAGACGGAGTATACCCAATCTCCATGATTTATCTGGGCTGTGTGCAGGCAATGTGTCAGATCAATCTGAAAGAACAAGAAGAGGCGATTCAGACGGTGAGCCAGGCATGGGAGAGGGCAAGATTTGACAAATTCATGGAGCCATTTATCGAGTATCACGGTCTGCTTCATGGAGTTTTGGAAGTCTGTATCCGGAAAAAAGAGTCGGTTATGCATTTGCAGGCTGGTATACAGATGCAAAATGTACGAAAGAGTACAAAGCGAATATGCCGGATCAGGATCCAAATGCGAAGACCCAGACGGCAGACGATACCGGGGAAAAGCCGACAGGAATCCGGATACCGGGCTATCCGACCATTACGATTGAGGCAGACAAAAAAGACGTGCAGATGAACCTGATGAATCCAGAAGGAAACCCGTGTTACTTTACATTTGAAATCGTACTTAACGACACAGATGAGACGATTTACACATCGAAGATGGTGGAGCCATAAAAAAGAAGACTGGAAGAAGGCGGCAGCCGGAGAGTACGCAGATACGGTGACATTTACTATATCATACGTGGACAAAAGTGAGTAAGGGGGCGTGCATATGAGGAAAAAGACAGAAAATATGGATATCATTGTGGATAAAAAGACTGTCCGCGTTACAACGGCAGTGTTTGTGTCAGTGATGACTATGCTGGCTGCAATCGCAGCAATGTTTTTTATGACCATGTCCGTTCTGGCAGCAGATGCAGGAAGCTCATCGAATTCCCAGAGCACCATCAGTACAACCGTGCCGGACTCCCATAATATCCGTGTGGAAAAAAGTCACGCAGATGTAGTGATAGAAGGGGAAGAAGATCAGATAGAAGGCAACATAGATAACTTTGTTGTGGATCGTTTTGCCGAGCCGAAGATACGGATCGCACCGGAAGAAGGATGGAAGGTTTCAAGGATTCTTCTGAACGGGGAAGACGTTACGGAACAGTTCCAGGACGGATATCTGACACTGGAAGAAGTCTGCGAGGATACGACACTGGTCATTGAGACAGCAGAAGATACCAGCGGCGGCGAAAGCAAAGACCCGGACAAAGATAAGGATAAAGGAACACCGGGCGGTGGAAATGGACAGAACTCGGGCAAGAAAACTCCGATGAATAAGCTGAAGAATCGGATGGCAGCAGTCACAGGAGACGAAGCAAGACCGATGCTTTATGCACTGGCAGCAATTGCAGCGGCAGCAGTTGTGATTAGTGTGACGGTTATAAGAAGAAAAAATAAATAAATAACAAAAGGGCATATCGGTACAGATATCAAAAGATTTTATCCCCCTCTCAGGTATAATACATCTGGGAGGGGGAATTGTTTGACAGGGTAGTAAAATATATCAGCCATGAGATGGTGAAATCTTGTTTGAAAAGATTACGGAATATGTGGTAAAATAATAAAAACAGATAAGAATTACGAGAGGTAAAAGGGGCGGAATTTTGGAATTTCGTCTTTTTATAAAAAACATGAACAAAAATTTTATCATTTATCTTTGTGTTATTAATATCATTACATTCCTGGCATTTGGCCAGGACAAATGGAAAGCGAAGAATGACGAGTGGCGAACCAGCGAGAAGACTCTTCTTGGGTTTGCCTGTATCGGTGGCTCTGTGGGAGCATGGATCGGAATGCATGTATTCCACCATAAGACAAGAAAGAACGAGTTCCGATACGGGATTCCGGCGATTTTTGCAGTGCAGGTGATTCTTACACTGATTCGATATTCGGGAATCTTGAGGTGATGAAATATACCATTACAAATGGAAAAAGTTATGGTATATTTTTTTGAAAAGATTCGCTTGTTATCAGGCGCTTACAGTGGTATGATAAGCCTGATATGTAAATATCATAGTAAATTTTATAAAAAAGAAGGGAACAAAAAACGTGACCTACAAAGAAGCAAGGGTATATTTGGACGAGATGTCGAAATACGGAAGTGTACTTGGCTTAGATACGATTCGAGGTCTGTTGCATGAGCTTGGTGATCCACAGGACGATCTTAAGTTCATACATATTGCAGGAACGAATGGCAAGGGCTCTGTGCTTGCGTACACTTCGACTATATTAAGTGAGGCTGGCTACAGAACCGGGCGATATGTTTCTCCGACCGTTATGTCTTATCTGGAGAAAATCCAGGTGGACGGAACATGGATCTCGGAATTGGATTTTGCACAGAGTGTAGAGAAGATAAAGGAAGCGATTGCCAGTCTGAAAGCAAAGGGAGAACCTCTCCCGACGTTATTTGAAGCAGAGACGGCAATGGCTTTTTTGTATTTTCGGAAAATGCATTGCGACATGGTCGTACTTGAGACCGGACTTGGCGGTGAGACGGACGCGACGAATATTGTGAAGAATACCATCTGTGCAGCATTTGCAACCATCAGCGTCGATCATCTTGGTGTGATTGGAGATACGCTGGAGGAGATTGCCCGGACGAAGTCGGGCATTATCAAACCTGGTTGTGCGGTAGTATCCGCGAGACAGACAGACGTTGTGAGAAATGTCCTGAAGAAAAAAGCAGAAGAGAAGAACTGCTCTTATGTAGAGGCGGAGCCAAAGAAAATGGAAATTCTGACGGACAGTTACGATGGAATCACATTTTCTTATAAAGAGTTTGAAAAGATGCATTCGAATCTTGCGGGGCAGTGCCAGAGAGAGAATCTTGCCACAGCGCTTGAGATTATAAAGCAGTTAAGAACACTTGGATATGAGATCCCGGATGAAGCAGTGCGGGACGGGCTTGCAAAAACCGTGTGGGAAGGCAGATTTACCTGCCTTAGAAAGAATCCGGTTTTTATCATAGACGGAGCGCATAATGAGGATGCTGCAATCAAACTGAGAACATCCATTGAGCGATACTTTAAAGGAAAGGAAATCCAGCTTATTATGGGAGTATTTCAGGATAAGGAGTATGAAAAGATTACAAGTATCCTGTGCCCTCTGGCAAAGAAGGTTTACACTGTAGAACTTCCGAACAAAGCCAGAAGCTTAAGTGCCGGGAAACTTGCGGACTGTGCCAGAAAATATTGCGAAGAAGCAGAAGCAAAAGACAGTATTCAGTCGGCGGTGGAATCAGCGACAGCAGCATGTGGTGCAGGAATGAATAATCAGGTAATCATCGCATGTGGTTCACTTTCTTATCTGGGAGAAGTGAAGCGGATTGTGGAAGAAAATAGAAAAATAGAAAAGAGCGAATAAGAATGATAGATCATGAAAAAGTAGAACAGGCAGTTCGGCTTTTATTAGAAGGAATAGGTGAAGATGTGAACCGGGAGGGGCTTATTGACACTCCGGACCGGATTGCAAGAATGTATGAAGAGATATACGGCGGCATGGAAGAAGATGCAGCAACACATTTGTCCAGGACATTTACAGTAGACAGCAGTGAGATGGTTGTGGAAAAAGATATTACATTTTACTCCACATGCGAACACCACCTGCTGCCATTTTACGGAAAAGTACATATCGGATATATCCCGGATGGAAAAGTCGTAGGACTGAGCAAGCTTGCAAGAACAGTAGAAGTATTTGCAAGAAGACTGCAGCTTCAGGAGCAGTTGACGGGACAGATTGCCGATGCGCTGATGGAGCATATGCAGGCAAAAGGCGCAATCGTGATGATCGAGGCGGAGCATATGTGCATGACTATGCGCGGAATCAAGAAGCCGGGAAGCCAGACAGTGACGCTGGCAAGACGTGGAGTCTTCGAGACAGACCCGGCACTGGAAGAACGATTTTTCCGCATGTTGGAGAGATAGCGATGCTGATGGAAAAGTATATAGAGATGCCGCGCCTCAATGCAGTCTGGAATCATCCACTTTATCAGAAGTATTACCGGGAAAATGAAAAAATTGAGCATGACCGTGAATTTTGTTGTCACCAGATTACACACCTTTTGGATGTAGCGCGGATTGCGTATATTAAGAATCTGGAAGCAGGTCTTGGCATTGATAAGGAGTTAATTTACACAGCAGCAATTTTACATGACGTTGGAAAAGCTTTGCAGTATACGGACAAGATTCCTCACGAAATTGCAGGTGAGAAGATCGCAGGCGAGATTTTAGATACACTTTCGGAAAATGATGCATTTTCAGAGACGGAACGGGCATGGATATTAGAAGCTGTGCGCGGACACCGCAGAAAATGTAACGGCATGTCGGAGGTGGCAAGACTTTTTTATGAGTGTGACAAGCGTTCCAGAAATTGTTTTGCGTGTCCGGTAAAAGAGCAGTGTAATTGGAGCGAAGAAGAGAAGAATATGGAGATAAAGATATGATTATTGGCGGAAAGAAATTTGACGTAGAGCATGAAACTTATGTTATGGGAATCTTGAATGTAACACCGGATTCCTTTTCTGATGGTGGAAAATATAATGGCATGGATCAGGCAATGGAGCATGCAAGACAGATGGTCGAGGACGGCGCAGACATCATTGATGTAGGAGGCGAGTCTACAAGACCGGGACATATAATGATCACGGATGAGGAAGAAATTGCAAGAGTGACTCCTATCATTGAGAAACTGAAAAAAGAGTTTGATGTGCCAATTTCCATTGATACTTATAAAAGTAAGGTGGCGGAAGCAGCAGTTCAGGCAGGAGCAGATCTTGTGAATGACATCTGGGGATTGAAATACGACAAGAAGATTGCAGGTGTCATTGCAAAATATAACGTTGCCTGCTGCCTGATGCACAACCGTGACAATACAGAATATAGCAATTTCCTGGATGATTTTATGGAGGATATGCGGGAGTGTATACGTCTGGCAAAGGCAGCAGGGATTGCAGATGATAAGATTATTCTGGACCCAGGAGTTGGATTCGGAAAGACTTACGAGATGAATCTGGAGATTATTGACAAATTAGAAATCATGCAGAAGCTCAATTACCCAATCCTTCTTGGAACTTCCAGAAAATCCGTCATTGGTTTGACACTGGATCTGCCAGTCGATCAGCGGGAAGAAGGAACACTCGTGACGACGGTATACGGTGTTCAAAAAGGCAGTGCATTTGTGCGTGTCCATGATGTAAAGAAGAATAAGAGAGCCATTCAGATGGCAAAAGCGCTTATGCGTGACCATGAGGTATAGAGGATGGAATTAGATCAGATTAAAATTGAAGGTCTGGAAATATTCGCAAATCACGGCGTATTTCCAGAAGAAAATGTACTGGGACAGAAGTTCATCGTGTCCGCAACACTTTATACAGACACAAGAAAAGCCGGAAAGACTGATGAGCTGACGGCATCGATCCATTACGGAGAAGTCAGTGCATTTATTACAGAATTTGTAAAATCACATACATACAAATTACTGGAGCGCGTGGCCGAAGAACTGGTAGAAGATATGCTTCAGAAGTTTGACGGGCTTGAAAAAGTAACACTGGAGATCCAGAAACCATGGGCACCGGTAGGACTTCCGCTTAAAACTGTCAGCGTCAGAATCACAAGAAGCTGGCACACGGCTTACATTGCCCTCGGATCTAATATGGGAGACAGCAGACAAATCCTGGACGACGCAGTGTCAGCAATTGACGCGCTTCCTGCAAGCAAAGTGGAAAAAGTCTCCGGATTTATTACAACCCCACCGTACGGTGTGACAGACCAGCCGGATTTTCTGAATGGCTGTCTGAGAATGAAAACTCTTTATTATCCGAGGGAACTCCTTAGAGAACTGAACCGGATTGAAAAGGAAGCCGGAAGAGAGCGAATCATTCACTGGGGACCAAGAACGCTGGATCTGGATATCATTTTCTATGATGATCTGATCAGTCAGGAGGATGACTTATGCATTCCCCATGTTGAAATGCATAAACGTTCTTTTGTACTGGAGCCTTTGGAGGAAATCGCACCATACAAACGGCACCCGGGAAATGGAAAGACAGTACGACAGATGCTGGAAGAGCTTACCGATTCATAAAAGTAAGAGAGAATACGGTGCATGAGAAAAGAAAGACCACGTGCAGACAAAAACAGATAACCAGATATGAAAAGAGGTGGCCTTATGAGTCTGACAGAGAACCATACAATAGCGGAATTATTGTATGAAAATGAAAAGTTAAGCGCAGAACTGGAAGCGGAACGATTTATGCTTGAGCTGATTACAAGTCTCAGCAGTACAGAACTGATCGACGATGGAATCAATAACGTATTATGCAAAGTCGGTGAGTATACATGCGCAGACCGTGCCTATGTATTTGAAATTAATGAAGATTATACAACAACCAATACATATGAATGGTGTAAAGAAGGGGTGACACCACAGATTGATAATCTAAAAGGAATTCCATTCGAGAGTATGCCGAACTGGATACATCTGTTCCTGCAGGGGGAAAATATCCTGATTGAGGAACTGGAAGATATTAAGGCAGAGATGCCTCAGGAATACGGACTTTTAAAGTTCCAGAATGTTCAGACACTGATTGCATTTCCAATTTCTGTCCATGAAAAATTAATGGGTTTTGTGGGCGTAGATAATCCGGATATGAAGAAATCCAGACTGATTCGAAGGCTGCTTTCCCTGTTGGGCTATTATATCGGAGTGGCAGTTGATGCTTACAAGAAAGAATGTACAAAGCTTGAGATGGCATCTATCAAGTCCAGACAGAAATACCGCAGGAATATAGAAGAAATCTTTCGCGGAGCACAGATTGGTATCTGGTCGATTATCAAGCAAGAGGGAAAAGAACCGGTGATGGAGGCCGATGCAAATATGCGTGAGCTTCTGGGGCTGACGAAAGGTACCACAAGTGAAGAATGTTACCGTATATGGAGAGACAATATTCCACCGGAATATACGGAAAAAGTGGATAACTGTGTGAAAGAAACTTTGGAAAAAGGATATGCTGACGTCATTTATCCGTGGCACCATCCGACTCGTGGAAAAATTTGGATCCGATGTGGAGGAGTGCGGCCGAAAGATTATGAGGGAATCGGAGTCTGCATACGTGGTTATCATCAGGATGTTACTAAGAACATCGAGCGGGAAATGCGATTTCGAAGTCTAAAAGCTGCAACAAGTGAGATTTATTATGCAATCTATAATATAAATCTGAACACAGATTATATGGAGCAGATTTCTGAACCAAATAAAATGTACAAAATTGCAAATGACAGAGGAATTGCATCTGAAAAGCTGATGGATTTTTGTACATTTCAGATTCATGAAGATTATCAGGAAGAAATGCGAAAGTTCTTTGACTTGTCAACACTGAGGGAACGGTTAAAAGAGAAGAACTTTGTCAGCCGGGAATATCCGAATAAGCAGGGAATCTGGAGACGTGCATTATTTATCGCGCAGGAGAAAGTTCCGACAGAATCCGTAACAGAAGTGTTATATGTGACGCAGATTATTGATGATTATAAGCAGAAAGAGCTGGCTTATCAGCAAGAGCTGGTTAAGGCATTGAAAGAGGCAAGAATTGCTAATGATGCCAAGGCAGAATTTCTTCGGAAAATGTCCCATGATATCCGGACTCCGATCAATGGCATCATGGGTATGCTGGATATTGAAGAGAAAAACTGGGATGATCCAGAAAGATTGAAAGAATGCCATGAAAAAATGAAAGTGACAGCAGGTAATCTTCTGCATCTTGTAAATGATGTGCTGGATATGAACAAATTGGAGACAAGCAGGCTGGAAGTAGAACATAAGCCATTTGATATCCGGGAAGTACTTAGAGGCTGTTGGACAGATCTGGAATCCCAGGCAGAGAAAATGGGACTGGAGCTGGAAAAGAGTGGAGTGTCAGAAATTGAATGTCCACATGTAGTGGGAAGTCCGATGTATTTCCGGCAGATATTTGCAAATATCCTTAGTAATGCAGTAAAATATAATAAAATCCATGGTAAGATCACACTTCGCGTAGATATGGTATCACGGACAGAAGATGATGTAGTGTATCGATTCTCTGTCTCGGATACTGGAATTGGAATGAGTGAAGAATTTCAGAAACATATTTTTGAAACATTTACACAAGAGGATACGGGAGCGCGTACGGTTTATCGAGGAACCGGTCTTGGTATGGCAATTGCAAAGAAGCTGGTGGACGCTTTGGGCGGCACGATTAAGATAAAGAGTAAAAAGAATGTAGGAAGTACATTTATATTAGTTCTTCCATTTGCAATTGACAAGGATTATGAAAATGCAAGTGTACAGTCAGAGCCGGAGACACCCAATGTGGAAGGTATGCACGTATTGCTTGTAGAAGACAATGAGCTGAATCTGGAAATTGCCCGGTATCTTCTGGAAGAAGCAGGAGTACAGGTGATAGCTGCAAAAAATGGACAGGAGGCACTGGATATCTTTGAACAATCAGAGGAACAGGAGATTGACCTGATTTTGATGGATATTATGATGCCAGTTATGGACGGTCTCGAAGCGACCAGAAGAATTCGTACATGCACTCACCCACGGGGGGCAACTGTACCGATTATTGCAATTTCAGCAAATGCATTTGCTGACGATATTCAGAAAGCAAAAAATGCCGGTATGAATGAGCATCTGGCGAAGCCATTTGAGATGGAGAAGGTGCTTCGTGCGATTTCAAGGTATCACAAGGTGTAGAGTAAAAAAATATAATTGAAGGCTTTTGTACTCAACATCATCTTATGACATATAAAGAGGAGGAAAGAATGATGTATATCACATGTTTAGACGTAGAAGGAGTATTAGTACCGGAAATTTGGATTGCTTTTGCCAAGGCAAGTAATATTCCAGAACTTAAGAAGACAACAAGAGATGAGCCTGATTATGACAAACTTATGAAATGGCGTCTTGGTATTTTAAAGGAGCATGGTCTTGGATTGAAGGAAATTCAAGAGACAATCGCCAAGATCGATCCGCTTCCGGGAGCAAAAGAGTTCTTAGATGAGCTCCGTACATTTAGTCAGGTGATTCTTATCAGTGATACATTTACACAGTTTGCAACACCACTGATGGAGAAATTAGGATGGCCTACATTGTTCTGTAACACACTGGAGGTTGCGGAAGATGGAGAGATTACCGGATTCAAGATGCGTGTAGAACAGTCGAAACTCAGTACAGTCAAAGCGCTGCAGTCTATCGGATTTGACACAATCGCAAGTGGAGATTCTTATAATGACCTAGGCATGATTCAGGCTAGTAAAGCTGGATTTTTATTTAGAAGTACCGATAAGATCAAAGCAGACTATCCACAGATCCCGGCATATGAAACATATGATGAACTGTTAAGTGCGATTAAAGAAGCAATGAAATAAATTTATAAGAATACCCGGTTGGTTTTATATATTATTTATCTTATTGCAATAAAAAAGATGCCAGGTTAATCTGCGTGGTAAAAACACAGATTTCTGGCATCTTATAAAATCAATAAGTATAAATTAAATCCAGATTCTTAATGTATTGATTAATTTCTGTTTTTCCAGATCATTCATCTGAGCTACAAGATGCATAACTTCATTGTCCAGAGCGTTCTCTTTATAAGCAGGCTCCAGAGAACCAACAAGAGAATCCAGTGTTGTATTCATAAGCTTTGCATAGTAGATCAGGATACGAAGAGACATTGCTGTACGATTGTTCTCTACGTTGCTGATATATCCTGGTGTTACGTGCAGGGCATCTGCGACCTCTGCCTGTGTCAGATTCATCTCCTGGCGTAATTTCTTCACGCGGGAGCCAAGGTTTTCTTCAAAATTGCCGTCTTTTTGATTTTTATTCATAATGACCTCCATGATCAAATTTTTTCTTTTAAGTACAATAATAAGTATACTTAGAATTATACTATAAATAATCAAGAAGTGCAACGTTGGAGATTAGTTGTAATCTCATTTTTTGCGCATTAAACCGAATGCCGAGGCATTCTTGAATAGGAAAATAAAACAAATTTCCGGAAAAAGAGGGAGTAATCACTCTTCATGGGTGCTTGCAGCAATCACGACACCGACCATAATCAGAAATGCCCCAATTGCTCCTTGCAGAGATAATTTTTCATGGAGAAAAATATAGGCAAAAATCATAGAAAATACTGGTTCCAGTGCGAAAAGCATGCTGGTATGTTCCGGAGATGTGTATTCTTGAGCAACTGGCTGAACGATAAATCCAAAAGCACTGCAGAGTATCGCCAGACCAAGAATTGCACCCCACTGCGCGCCACTGCCTGGAAGTGAGGGAGTCTCAAATAAAAATGTAAAGATCACACCATACAGACCGGTAAATCCAAGTTGCCAGATTCCAAGAAGAAAGCTGTCAGTTTCTTTTGTAAAATGATCCATCAGAATAATCTGGATGGTGTAGGAAAATGCACTGAGGATACATAAAATATCTCCAAGATTAATTGTAAAGGTGGAGAGAAATGTAAGCAGGCAGATTCCAAGTAAAGCCAAAAGGACTCCAAGAGTTGTACGTTTGGATGGCAGTTTGTGTTTTAAAAAGCTGTGTACTACCGGTACGAATACCGACACAATACCAACCAGGAATCCAGCATTGGAAGCGGTCGTGTATTTCATTCCTGGAACGAGAAAAGCAAACACACCAAACAGAAGCAGCCCGAGAATACTTCCATATCCAAGAGTGCGCAGGTTCATCTGTTTCATTTTCGGTAAGAAAACCAGTGCAACAGTAATAAATGCAATGCAAAAGCGCAGTGCGATAATAGAGAATGGCGTCATTCCAGTCAACCCGATTTTCATCATCAGATATGAACTTCCCCATGTCATGGCTACGATGGCAATCAGAATATCGGCCTGTCCCTGTGATAGCCCTTTTTTCGTTGTTGTATTAGCAGTTGCAGATTTTGTTATAGTGTTTTTACGTTCCCCAGACATAATAGACACTCCTTTAACATTCTTGAATTGGTAAATCTCTCAATGAATGATAATACCATTATTCTTATTGTACATGGTTTACGAAAATTTGAAAAGAGTAGATATGAAAGGAGTGTTCTAGACACAGCGAAGCCCCGCGGGTGCGTTCCCGGCGAGGCTTCGTGTGCTGTTATAGTTATATAAAGGAATGAGAGTAAGTGCTTTTCGCACTTCTATGAGGGGGTGATAGCTGATGTCTTTCTCAACTATCTGTCATTTAGTATAAGAGGAAAATGTGACGAAAGTATGTTGAAACTCTTAAACAAATCGAAAATTTATAAAAAACCACTTAAGAAATAATAAAGTTATGGTAGAATAGTACTTACGGAGGTGGAATATGAAAAAAAGAATATTGTTACTGGGACTTGTAGTGCTTATGGTACTTACAGGCTGTGGGACAACAGAAAAAGAAACGAAGACAAAGGAAAAAGATCCAGACAAACTGGTATTAAATATAGAAGATAAAAAAGAAGACAATATACAAGAGGAACAGACAGATATGCAGGAACAGGCTTCACAGCCAGACGGACAATCACAGGCAGAAGAGGCGAATGAACAACAGCCGCAGAAAAATGGACATTTGATTGCGATTGATGCAGGACATCAGGCAAAGGGGAATAGCGAGAAAGAACCGGTCGGTCCAGGTTCTTCTGAAATGAAAGCAAAGGTGGCTTCCGGGACAAGTGGCAAGACATCAGGGCTTCAGGAATATGAACTGACATTGGCTGTTTCTATGAAGCTGAAAGAAGAATTGATGAACCGTGGGTATGATGTTTTGATGATACGAGAGACGAACGATGTAAATGTATCGAATGCAGAGCGTGCACAGATTGCAAACAATGCCAATGCCGATGCATTTATCCGTGTTCATGCCAATGGTTCAGATAGCAGCAGTGCCAATGGCATGATGACGATTTGTCAGACTGCTTCCAATCCATATAATGGAAATCTATATTCCCAAAGTCAGGCACTTTCTACAGATATTTTAGATCAGATGGTGGCAGCAACCGGAGCAAAAAGAGAGCGTGTCTGGGAGACAGATACCATGAGTGGAATCAACTGGGCACAGGTTCCGACGACCATTGTGGAGATGGGATATATGAGTAATCCGACGGAAGATCAGAAGATGGCGACAGACGAATATCAGTGGCAGATCGTAACCGGGATTGCCAATGGCGTGGATCAGTATTTTGGAATTGCGAGATAAGGGAGTTTTGACAGATGAAAAAAGCAGCATTATTTTTTGATGTAGATGGTACATTGATTGACGAACAGACGAAGATAGTGCCGGAAAGTACACTTCGTGCATTGAAGCAGGCGAGAGAAAACGGACATCTTGTGTTTATCAATACAGGTCGTACATCTTGTAATACATTGGATTCCATGAAGCATATTCCAGTAGATGGTTATGTGTGCGGTTGTGGAACGGAAATCATTTATCAGGGAAATGTGCTGATGCACAGTACACTGACCAAGGAGCAATGCAGACGTTACATACAGGTGATTCAGGAGTGTCGTATGGAAGGAGTTCTGGAAGCCAGTGACGATCTATATTTTCCCCAAAATAGTTCCCGTTTTCCGGAAATCGAAGATATCAGACAGCGCATGGGAAAAGCCTGGGGATTAGGCTGTAAGAAATATATAGAGGATGGTGGATTCATTTATGATAAAATGTTCTTACTCTCTGATCAGACAAGTGATGTAGTAAAATTCATAGAGGAAGTCCGTGACAATCTGGCAGTCATCGATCGGAGACATGGAAGTTATGAGTGTATTCAAAAGCAATATACAAAAGCGACCGGGATTGAGTATATGAGGAAATATCTTGGCTATGACATGGATCAGATATATGTATTTGGAGATAGCAGCAATGATCTGGCGATGTTCGAATACGCCACACATACAGTAGCGATGAAAGAGCATGATTCTGCATTGGATCCATATACAGAATATGTGACGGACAGTGTGATGAATGACGGAATTGAAAAAGCAATGAAACATTATCAATTAATATAGAAGGGACTGTATCATATGGGAGAACAACTGACAGAAAGTGATGTAAAGAAAATAAAGGAAGAAATTGAGTACCGAAAGATTGTTGTCCGTAAAAAAGAGTTGGAAGCAGTAAAAGAGGCAAGAGCACAGGGAGACTTGAGTGAGAACTTTGAGTATAAAGCAGCGAAGCAGGATAAGAACCGCAACGAAAGCCGTATCCGTTATCTAGAGAGAATGTTAAAAACTGCCAACATTGTGTCTGATGATTCAAAAGAAGACGAGATAGGAATTAATAATACCGTGGATCTTTATTTTGAAGATGATGAAGAAGTGGAGACATACCGGATTGTGACAAGTGTCCGAGGAAATTCCCTGGCAGGACTGATCAGCATCGAGTCACCGCTTGGAAAAGCAGTACTTGGACATAAAGTTGGTGACCGCGTGAAAATACCGGCAGGAGATGACGGATATTATGTAGTAGTAAAGAGGATTGATAAAACTACTGATGACAGTCATGATACGTTAAGAAAATATTAGTAAAAGTGAAAAAATATTTTTGAGAATATTGCAAAGGGAATTTACATATGCTATAATGCCAGTAGGCAGAAAAGAAATAAGAAGGTCATTTATTGTGACAAACCCCCGGAAGTCTCGTACACTTTCGGGGGTTTTTAATTCAATTCCGGCATGGGAGAATCAAGACCATAGGCTAGTTACCGATTATTTGTTACCATCTAACCATTTGATGATGTAGTGGCATGCTACACCAGCCATGACAGTAACTAAAAAAGAAATAACAAAGTCGGTCATTTATTGCACCTCCTTCCTGTACCTGGTATCAGAGGCGGTAACGTAATAATTATAATATATTATAAGAGTAAAGTATATTATAATTAATAAACTTGTAAAATTTTGTCTATTATGTATAATATATATGAAACGAATAACGAACAACAGGGGGCTTGCGTATCAAGCAGGCTGAGAGTGGGATGAATGCCTTGACCTGCAACCTGATTTGGATAATGCCAACGTAGGGAAAGAGATGCGTAAATGTTAGCAGGTATATCTTTTATTAGGTATATCTGCTATTTATGTTAGCAATATAAAAATCAGCGAATGTTCACAACACAAAAAGGAGAGAGAATTATGCTAGGTACATGTTTACAGAACGTTAGAGAAAAAGGACCGCTTGTCCATAATATTACGAATTATGTTACGGTCAATGATGTAGCAAATGTGATTCTTGCGTGTGGTGCAAGCCCAATCATGTCAGACGAGCCGCAGGACGTGCAGGATATCACTGCAATTTGCGGAGGTCTGAACATCAATATTGGAACGCTGAATGTAAGAACGATTGAAGGAATGTTGGCGGCAGGTCATAAGGCAAATGAATTAAATCACATGGTTCTGCTTGATCCGGTTGGTGCAGGAGCAAGTTCTCTTAGAACGAATACAGCTGTCAACTTGATGCAGGAAATAAAGTTTGATGTAATCCGTGGAAATATTTCCGAAATCAAGACATTAGCTGCAGGAAGCGGTACTACAAAGGGTGTTGACGCGGATGTAGCTGACGCAGTGACAGAAGAAAATCTGGAAGAAGCAGTTGCATTTGCAAAAGCATTTTCTGAAAAATCCGGAAGTATAGTTGCAATTACAGGAGCAATTGATCTTGTCAGCGACGGCAGAAAATGTTACGTGATCCGTAATGGACGTCCGGAAATGGGAAGAATTACAGGAACAGGCTGCCAGTTATCCGGACTGATGACAGCATATCTTGTTGCAAATCCTGAGCAGAAGCTTGAGGCGGCAGCAGCGGCAGTTTGTACGATGGGACTTGCCGGTGAGATTGGCTGGAGTTACATGCAGAAAGGTGACGGTAATTCTACCTATAGAAATAGAATTATTGATGCTATTTATAACATGACAAAAGAGCAGTTAGACGAAGGAGCAAAATATGAAGTGCGATAAAAAAGATTTACTGCTTTATGCAGTGACAGACAGAAGTTGGCTGAATGGAGAGACACTTTACAGTCAGGTTGAGAAGGCACTGGAAGGTGGAGCCACATTTGTACAGCTTCGTGAGAAACATCTCGATCATGATGCTTTTCTTCAGGAGGCAAAGGAAATCAAGGAATTGTGTGCAAAATATCAGGTACCGTTTGTGCTGGATGATGATGTGGAGCTTGCACTGGAAGTTGGCGCGGACGGAGTTCATGTAGGACAAAGTGATATGGAAGCAGGAGATGTCCGGGCAAAGCTTGGTGAAGATAAGATTGTCGGAGTTTCGGCACAGACAGTGGAGCAGGCACTTCTCGCTCAGGAGCGCGGAGCAGACTATCTTGGAGTCGGAGCCGTATTTCCGACCAGTTCCAAAGATGACGCAGTAGAAGTTGACCATGAGATGGTAAAAGCAATTTGTGAGGCTGTAGATATTCCAGTTATCGCAATTGGCGGCATCACAAAAGATAATGTGCAGGAGTTGTCAGGCTGTGGACTTTGTGGAATCGCAGTTATCAGCGCTATTTTCGCAAAACCGGATATTAAGAAAACGACAGAAGAGCTGAAAGCAGCCACTGAGAAGATGGTGAAAGCATGTTAGAAAATAAATCTGGCGTGGAGAAAAATGCATCAGAGCAGAAATGTTGTGGAAAAGTCCCCGTACAGAATATGGGTGGTGTTATCTTAGACATAGACGGGACAGTTCTGGATTCTATGTCCATCTGGCAGGACGCAGGAGTGAGATACCTTGCGAGTCAGCAGATTGAAGCGGAGCCTGGACTTGCCGAGAAGATTTATTATATGTCTATCCCGGAGGCTGCATTATATATGCGGACACGCTATGGGCTTGAACAATCTGTAGAAGAAATCAGTCAGGGAATCAAAGATGTAGTGAGAGACTTCTATTATTACGAGGCACCGTTAAAAGCCGGAGTAAAAGAATTTCTACAAAAAATGTCAGATAGAAAGATTCCGGTCGTGGCAGCGACAGCCAGTGATGAAGATCACCTGGAACATGCATTTACACGTCTTGAGGTAAGCCAGTATTTTAAACACATTTTTACATGCGCGCAGGCAGGAGCCGGAAAGCAGAGCCCGGCAGTCTATCATATGGCAGCAGGATATCTGGACAGGAATCCGGAAGAACTGTATGTTTTTGAAGATGCATTGTATGCGATCCAGACAGCAAAACTGGCAGGATATCATACGGTTGGCGTGTATGACGAAGAAAGTAAAGAAGATCAGGAAATGATCCGCGAAGAAGCAGACATTTATATGGAAAGCTTTTTGAAGGCGGATGTGTTTTTTGAATAGATAAGAAAAGGAAAGGCAAAACAATGAGAACAGCAGTAACAATTGCCGGAAGTGATTCCAGCGGTGGAGCAGGAATTCAGGCAGACATTAAGACAATGATTGCAAATGGCGTTTATGCTATGAGTGCAATCACAGCGTTAACCGCACAGAATACAACAGGTGTGACAGGGATTATGGAAGTGACACCAGAATTTCTAGGTGAGGAATTAGACAACATTTTTACAGATATTTATCCGGACGCAGTGAAAATCGGAATGGTATCTTCCAGTGCGCTGATTGAGAAAATTGCAGATAAACTGAAAGAGTATCAAGCAAAAAATATCGTCGTTGACCCGGTTATGGTAGCAACAAGTGGAGCGAAGCTGATCAGTGAAGAGGCAATCGGAACTTTAAAGAAACGTCTTCTTCCAATTGCCAGTGTTCTGACACCGAATATTCCAGAAGCAGAAGTTCTGGCGGAAATGGAGATTCACTCAGCAGATGATATGATCGAGGCTGCAAAGAAAATCAGTGATACATACCACTGCGCAGTTCTCTGCAAGGGCGGACATAAGTTGAATGATGCAAATGACCTGCTTTATCGTGATGGTGATTATCGTTGGTTCAACGGAAAACGTATTGATAATCCGAATACACACGGAACCGGCTGCACACTTTCCAGTGCCATTGCATCGAACCTTGCAAAAGGATTTGATATGGACACATCCGTAGAGCGTGCAAAAGATTACATTTCCGGAGCGCTGGCTGCGATGCTGGATCTCGGAAAAGGAAGCGGACCTATGGATCACGGATTTGCAATTACGGGAGAATATAAGAAAGAAGCATAAAGAGGAAAAGACATCATGGAAGAAAAAAGAACAGGTTTATTTGAAAATGGACTGATCTGGTTTGGAGCAGGCGTTTCTATCGCGGAGATTCTGACCGGAACTTATCTGGCACCACTTGGAATGGGGAAAGGACTTCTCGCAATTATCGTAGGACATATCATCGGCTGCCTTATGTTATTTCTGGCAGGTGTAATCGGTGGTAAAGTCAGAAAAAGTGCAATGGAAACTGTAAAAATGAGTTTTGGACAGAAGGGAAGTATTCTGTTTGCAGTGTTAAATGTGCTACAGCTTGTGGGATGGACGGCGATTATGATTTATGATGGTGCACTGGCAGCAGATGGTGTCATGAATACCGGACGCTGGATTTGGTTCCTGGTCATCGGAGCGCTGATCATTCTGTGGATTGTTATTGGAATTACAAATCTTGGAAAAATCAACACCGTTGCTATGGCAGCATTATTTATCCTGACACTGATTCTTTGTAAAGTTATCTTCACAGGAAGCGGAGCAGGCGTACCATCGGATGACAGCATGACATTTGGTGCAGCAGTTGAACTTGCCGTTGCCATGCCATTATCCTGGCTTCCACTGATCAGTGATTATACAAGAGAAGCAAAAGAGCCGGTAAAAGCAACAGCAGTCAGCGCAATTACTTATGGTATTGTAAGCTGCTGGATGTATGTGATCGGAATGGGAGCAGCAATTATTACCGGAGAGTATGATATTGCACAGATTATGCTAAAAGCAGGTCTTGGAATCGCCGGACTTCTGATCATCGTATTTTCAACAGTTACAACAACATTTCTGGATGCATATTCCGCAGGAATTTCCAGTGAAACCGTTGTGAACAAATGGAATGGAAAACATGTGGCAATCGTGGTAACTGTGCTTGGAACGATTGCAGCAATTGTATACCCGATGGATAATATTACAGATTTCCTGTATCTCATCGGTTCTGTATTTGCACCGATGATCGCAATCCAGATTGCAGACTTCTTCCTGCTGAAACTGGATAAGAGTAATCAGGCAGTGCATGTACCGAATATGATTATCTGGGTGATAGGATTTATCGCGTATCGAATTCTGATGAATATCGATATGCCGGTAGGAAATACACTGCCGGATATGGTGATCACGATTATTTTGTGCCTTATAGTAGGTAAACTATTTCCGGTAAGCAAAAAGCGGTAAGCCGTTTTCTTCCGGCAAGACTACTTTTCCTTGAATCAGTGGTCTTGCATACTGTATAAATGCTTCTGTGACATCACAGCCGTCTTCGGTGATCCAATCAGATGGTACGGCTTTTTCCATGTTACAGATTTCATTTACATCGGCAGTTTCGTAGGAGAGCTCGTAAGGAAGATCACAGTTTCGGATAAATGTGATCATCTTGCCTGTCTCTCCTTTTAATGCAGCCTGAACACCAACGATTCCGGCATTTTCAGATTCATTTAAATCTGTAGCTGACAGGTATTCGCTGGAGCAGCGTTGGCATACATTTAACTCAATGGAGCGGACTTTTACGCCGATTCGCTCTTTGACCAGATTTTCCAGATATTTTCCAGAGCCGGTCAACATCTTATGACCAAAGGTATCAGTTCCAATATTACCGACCAGTTCGCAGACAAAGGTTCCATTTTTATCATGAATTCCTTCAGAGATGCATACAACTAAGTTTGGGGTTGTTTCCAGCATTTTCTGTACTTTTTTAAGAAATGCTTCCTGGTCAAATGCAGTTTCCGGCAGATAAATAAGGCGTGGGTTATCACCATCATATTTGCGGGCAAGGGCACTGGCGGCAGTGAGCCAGCCGGCGTGACGCCCCATAATTTCTACAATAGTGACAGATTTTTTGTTGTCATAAACACTTGCATCAATAGCAACTTCGCGGACCATGGAAGCAACATATTTTGCAGCACTTCCAAATCCCGGAGTGTGATCTGTGTGGACCAGGTCATTATCTATGGTTTTCGGAACACCGATAAAGCGAATATCGCTGTTGATCTTTTTGGCATATCGGGATAATTTACTTACAGTATCCATGGAATCATTTCCCCCAATATAGAAGAAATAACCGATACCATGCGATGTAAACTTGTTGAATAACAATGGATAAACAGGATCATTTAAATCTTCGGGAAGCTTGTAACGACATGACCCGAGGTAAGAGCCGGGTGTTGTACGGAGTAAGGAGAGTTCGTTCGTTTCAATGAGTGAACGCATATCCATCATATGTCCGTTTAAAAATCCTTCAATTCCATTAATCATACCGTATATTTCGTCGATTTCCTCAGTGTGTCTCATGGCTTCAGTGACTACGCCATACAGACTTCCGTTAATGACCGCAGTCGGGCCGCCGGATTGTCCGACAATCAGATTCTTTTTCATATGTGTACCTTCCTTTTGTTGAAAAATTATCAATTTTATCTCTACTATATCGAATCATAGCATTTTTTACAAGGAGATTGCAAAAAAGACACAAAAATTTTGGTTGGAAAAAGTGCACAGATGCTATATACTTAAAAAGATTCCTAAGGCTCTGCTTTGGGTAAGTAGTGACATAATAAGAAAGAAACTATAAATTCAAAAAGATGTGATATAAGGAGAAAGATGCATGAAATATATATCTTTTGCAATACCAAGTTACAATTCACAGGAATATATGTCTCACGCTATTGAGAGTATTCTTGTGGGCGGGGAAGATGTAGAGATTATAATTGTAAATGACGGATCTTCCGATGATACTTCTAAGATTGCACATGAGTATGAGGAAAAATATCCGACGATCATCAAGGCGGTGGATAAGGAGAATGGAGGCCACGGCGATGCTGTGAATTCAGGACTTACACATGCCACCGGAAAGTATTTTAAAGTTGTGGACAGTGATGACTGGGTAGATGCCGAGGCTCTTCGGAAGATTCTGAAATTTCTTAAGAAGCTGGAATCTGAAGATGAAGAGGTGGACATGCTCATTTCCAATTATGTTTATGAGAAAGTAGGAGCAACCCATAAGAAATGTATTCACTACCGTAATGTGCTTCCGCAGAATAAGATTTTCAAATGGGAAGAAATCGGACGGTTCCATCTGGATCAGTACATTCTGATGCATTCTGTTATTTATCGGACAGCAATGCTTAAGCTCAGCCAGTTAGAGCTTCCAAAACATACATTTTATGTAGATAATATTTATGTGTATTATCCGTTGCCATTTGTGCGAAAAGTGTATTACCTGGATGTGGATTTTTATCGTTATTATATTGGAAGAGAAGATCAGTCTGTCAATGAGAAAGTTATGATATCCAGACTGGATCAGCAGATTTTTGTTACAAAGACAATGATTGATATGTACCAATTAAAAAATGTAAAATGTAAGAAACTGAGAAATTATATGCTTAATTATCTCGCAATCATGATGACTGTTTCTTCCATTTTGTGTATCCGGTCTAAGAAAGCAGAGAACCTGGAGAAGAAAAAAGAACTGTGGATATATCTGAAACAGAAGGACTTCAAGACATTTATGAAGATCCGCTACGGAATACTTGGACAGACCATGAATATTCCGGGAAGATCCGGACGAAAGATATCCTCTCTTGCGTACAGTGTGGCAAGAAGAATTATAGGATTTAATTAGGAAAAAGTATGAGAATGACACAAAAACAAAACATATTAACAAAAACAGGTATTGTAGCACTTCTTGCGTGTGTATGCTGTATTTTGTGGGGGAGTGCGATTCCGGTAATCAAGACAGGCTATCGTTTCCTGCATGTAGATTCTTCTGATATTGCAAGTCAGATTGTCTTTGCAGGAGTGCGATTCACGCTGGCAGGAATTTTGGTATTGATTTTTGCATCTATTAGAGAAAAGAAAGTGATGATTCCTGACAAAGAGATTTTAAAATATGCAGTTCCGGTATGCCTAGCTCAGACGGTAGGACAGTATTTCTTCTTTTACATAGGTGTTGCCAATACATCAGGAGTAAAAGGAGGAATCATTACCGGACTTGGAAACTTTATTGCAATTTTGTTGTCTTGCCTTGTTTTTCGAAATGAACGGATGACAAGAAGAAAAATTGCAGGATGTGTTCTGGGATTTGCCGGAGTTGTGGTAATTAATTTGCTGGGGAACTCTCTGGATATGGGATTTAAGCTGATCGGAGAGGGGTTTGTTCTGATCGCGCAGCTATCCTATGGAATTTCTACAGTGTTGATCAACCTTTTTTCCAGAAAAGTATCTCCGGTTGTATTGAGCGGAACGCAGTTTACGATGGGTGGAATCGTTCTGATGTTGATTGGAGCAGGAATGGGTGGACATCTGGAAAATGTTACTACAGGGGGTGTGGTAATTATATTTTATCTGGCAATGGTTTCGGCAGTGGCATATACGCTCTGGTCCGTACTGCTTGCCTGGAACGATGTTTCCAAAGTTGCTATCTTTGGATTTGTGAACCCGCTTTGTGGCGTGATTTTATCAGCACTGATACTTGGAGAGGTGAAACAGGCATTTAATGTTGGGAGTTTGGCAGCATTGATTTTGGTGTGTGCCGGAATTTATATAGTGAATTGTAAAGAGAATAAGAAGGAATAATTGTACAGCCATGGAGCATACTACTTATAGAAGTAAGAAAGGAGTATGTACCATGGCTGTTGATTTTAGTAAAAGTAAGACAAGAGAAAATTTGATGCGGGCATTTGCAGGAGAGAGTCAGGCAAGGAATCGTTATACAATTGCGGCAAAGCAGGCGAGTCGTGATAATCTGTATTCTATCAGCCAGATTTTTTTATTCACTGCAGATCAGGAGCGGGCACACGCGGAAGTGTTTTATGAATTATTGAGAGGTCAGACAGAGCAGACGATTGAAATTTGTGGCGGGTATCCAGTAAATCTTGCAGAAAATGTGACAGATCTTCTGAAAAGTGCGGTGCATAATGAAATGCAGGAGTTTGAAGACGTTTATCCGGAATTTGCTAAAATTGCAAAAGAAGAAGGTTTTGATCAGGCATCAGGAGCATTTGACATGATTGCAAAGGTAGAAGCTGTGCATGGACGTCGCTTTGCATTGCTTGCAGAACTGCTTGGGAAAAATCAGTATTTTGAAAATCCAGATGGAGGAGAATGGATGTGTATGAATTGCGGACATATTCAAAAAGGGAAAATGGCACCACCTGTATGTCCAAGTTGTCATTATGATCGAGGTTATTTTATTCCGGTAGAATTGGCACCATATTTGATGCCTGAGCTCATTTAAGGGAGTAGAAATGCAGAGTCAGAAATTAGAAAATCTCTTGAATCAGGCATTGAATGCCACGGAAAGTGAACGTGAACGATCTCAGGAATTGAATGTAGGATATAATCCTGTGGACCAGATGTGGGAGTTGATTATCAAATATTCCGGTAATTTGGAGACAGTCCGACAGATTTCTGAGAGAGTCACAGAGCTGTTAAATGAATATGCTATTATTCATATACGTCAGTCACAGATACCGGATCTGGTGCAGATTGTAGAAGTAGAATATGTGGAAAAACCAAAACGATTATTTTTCCAGGTACGAAATGGAAAACGGGTGTCTTGTATCAATGAGGTACAGGACGCCCGTTTTTCGCTTACGGGACAGGGAGTACTTGTGGCAGTCATAGATTCCGGGGTTGATTACACACTACCTGATTTTCGGAATGAAGACGGGACAACAAGAATCCGTTATCTGTGGGATCAGTCATTAAAGGCGGTGGAGGGGGAACATGTGCCGAAAGAATATGGAATGGGAGTGGAGTATACAAAGGAAGAGATAGATGCTGCTTTTCCAGATTTTTATTATGTAATAACACCGAAAAATATAGTGACACAGGGAGCGATAACTATCCGTACGCGTGATATTTCAGGACACGGAACGGCGGTAGCCGCTATTGCGGCTGGAAATGGAAGAGGAAGCGGCGGTGTTTATGCAGGAGTTGCCCCTCAAAGCGAATTCATTGTAGTAAAACTTGGAAATCCTATGTCTGGGGGATTCCCAAGGACGACGGAGCTTATGCAGGGAATTGATTATGTTATACGCAAAGCACAGGAGCTGCGAATGCCGGTGGCAGTTAATATAAGTTTCGGTAATACATATGGGGCGCGAGATGGAACTTCGCTTTTAGAGAGATTTATTGATGACATTTCTAATATCTGGAAGAGCTGCATTTGTATCGGAACTGGAAATGAAGGGGCAACCGCAGGGCATACATCTGGGAGAGTATCAGAAAATGTCAGAGCAAATAGAGAACAGGAGATTGAGCTGGCAGTGCAGGAAAAACAGCCATCGTTAAATGTTCAGATTTGGAAAAGATATGTAGATCAGATAGATATTTCAATTGTATCGCCTACAGGTACACGTATCGGACCAGTCAAGGAGCAGCTTGGAACACAGCGATTTACTGTCGATGCAACAGAAATACTTTTGTATTACGGGGAGCCAAGTCCATTTAGCACAAACCAGGAGATCTATCTGGATTTCCTCCCGCGCGGGAGCTATATAAACAGCGGAGTGTGGAAAATGGTTCTGACACCGAGAAAAATTGTGGATGGACATTATGAAATGTGGATCCCAGGCGAAGGAACATTGAATCCGGGAACCGGATTTCTCAGACCAGTAAGTAGCACGACACTTACAAATCCGGCAACTGCGATGCGGGCAATCACAGTAGGAGCATATGACAGCCTGACATTTTCCTATGCAGATTTTTCCGGGCGCGGACCACTGACCGGAGAAAGTGCAAGTGCAGTCAAACCAGATCTTGTGGCGCCGGGAGTGAATGTGAACACAGTATCTGTCGGTGGAGGAGTTGCAGAATTCAGTGGAACATCCTTTGCCACACCATTTGTTACGGGGAGTGCGGCACTTTTAATGGAGTGGGGAATTGTAAGAGAAAATGATATTTATTTATATGGGGAGAAGGTCAAGGCTTATCTGAGAAGAGGGGCTAAGCCGATGCCGGGATTTGAGGAGTATCCAAATGAGGCGGTAGGGTATGGGAGGTTGTGTCTTGCGGAGAGTATTCCGGACTAATTGCTTTGGGGTGATAATATAATAACAAAAGAAAAAATATGCCTTTATGCGAAAAATAAATCGAAAAAATGGTCTTTCACGAGTATAATAACATTACAAGATAAAACAAAAAATCTATTTCATCTTTAAAAGAAGTATAGATGGTAAGTTTTGAACAGAAGGGAAGCGACAGCATTTGTTAGAGAAATTACGGGAACTTGGAATCAGAGATGATTTGATTGATGAGATAAAAAAATTTCGTGAAAGTTATCCGGCAGAAAAATCTTATGAGGCAAGAATTCCAAAGCTGGAGCAGTTTTATTATGGAAAAGATGTGTGGGAGCAGGCAATTACAGCTATTCTATGCGGGCAGAATCTTCTGCTTGTCGGACATAAGGCGACAGGAAAGAATCTGTTCGCTGAGAATCTGGCCGGAGTTTTTATGCGGCCGCGATGGGATGTGTCTTTTCATGTGAATATGGATGCTGCTTCCCTCATAGGGATGGATACATTTCGCGGCGGTGAAGTGACTTTCCGGCCTGGTCCGGTATATACAGCGGCAAAAACAGGTGGTTTTACGGTATTGGATGAAATTAACATGGCAAAAAGTGAAGCTATGGCAGTGTTGCATGCAACATTGGATTTTCGTAGGACCATTGACGTTCCGGGGTATGAAAGAATAGAACTTCATCCTGCAACGCGGTTTATTGCAACCATGAATTATGGATATTCCGGCACAAAAGAACTGAATGAAGCATTGGTGTCACGTTTTGCCGTCATTCAGATGCCAATGATTGCTAAAGAAAGCCTGATAAAACTGATAAGAAAGAACTCTCCGGCAATCCGGGAAGATGCGGCAGAAGAGTTAGCAGCATTATTTTTAGATTTACAGAAAAAATGTGAAAATGCTGAGATTTCTTCTAAGGCACTGGATCTTCGAGGCCTTTTGGGAGCAATCGATCTGATGGAAAAAGGACTTGATATTCATACAGCGCTAGATATGGGAATTGCGAACAAATCGTTTGATCCATATGAGCAGACATTGATTCGGGATACGATTCAGGCAAGGATTTCAAGAAAAATCCAAAGAAAGGATGTTTTTCGCAAAAAATCATAAAATATGCAAATATTTACAAGGTGACAGGAATGGAAGAGCAGGAATTAATAGAAGCGAAAAGAGCACATAATTTTATATGGACTGCAGCAGAAAAGTATGGATTTGAACCAATGTTTCTTGCATTTTCCCCGGATGGAACAGCAGATATGTATTTGAACCTGATTATCGGACTGGCATATAAATGGTACGATCAGGAAAAAATAGACGCATTTTTTAATCAGTTAGGAGGAAAGAACCAGGAGTTATATGAAGGGCTTCTCTGGATTGGCCTGGAAAATGCATTGTATCCAAAAGAAGAGAAGATAAGATCGGCACTTAGGGATATAAGGAAGGAGTATGCAAGGGAAAGCCTGAGGCGTTATCGGAAATATAAAGAGTATTCCAGAATTGATCAGATACGAAACGGACATTGCAGAGAAATTTTGGGACAGTCATCAGGGTTAAAAGAGGAAGATGAGCAGATTTTACATGCGTTTTCTTTTTCAGAAGATATGTCAACGGATCAAATTCTGGAACAGACAAGAGAAAATCTGTGGAAATATTTTGCGTATCGTCCGACTGAAAAGAAGAAAGGAAATTATTTTCTGCAGAAGGTATCCGGAGCATTTCAGTCTTTTGGAAAAGTAAGTGCTACTTATGTACGTGCCAGAAATTATGATGACCAAAATACATTTTTTGATGGAAAATCGGGAATAATGGAGCGAGGCAGACACTATATATTCCAGTTGTCGCTACAGAGAAATCCGGAAGAAACAAAAAGATATGTAGAGGCATGTTTTGGAAAGAGTATCTATTCGCAAGAATACCAGGAAAAAATAGAACAAAAATTGTGTGTGGGAAATCATAAAAATTGTCATCTTTTATTTACAAAAGGAAATTCAAGAGCAGGGGAGGATGGCCTGAAAGAGTCGGAGACAGAAAAAAACAGAAATAAGATATATACCGGTGAAAATGAATTATCCAAGATAAAAGGAAAAAGAGAAAAAAAGGAAATTAGAGAATTTCAGGCAGAGTCTGCCAGACAATATGAGAAGAATAAAAAACATTATGAACAGAATTATGCGATTTATCAGAATGCCATTCGAAGACTTACAGAAAAGCTAAAGATTTGTCTTGAGGAACAAGAAGAGAGATTTCCGGAGAAAGCAGCTCACGGAAAACTAAATCCACGGGAAGTGTGGAAAGCAGTCTATCTGGACGATCCAAGAGTATTTGAGAGAAAAGAAGAGGTAGAAATTCCTGGATTTTCTGTTGATATTCTCATAGATGCCTCTTCTTCGAGAAAGCAGATGCAGGAGCAGATTGCGGCTCAGGCGTATATTTTATCCAAAAGTCTGAAACAATGTAAGATTCCGGTACAGATTTATTCTTATTGCAGTATCCGCGGCTATACGATATTGCACATTTTCCCTAATTGCAAAGAAGAGAGAGAGGATGAACTGTTCCGGTATGTTGCGGCGGGAAATAATCGCGATGGACTTGCACTTCGGGCAGCAGGACACTTGATGGAGAACGGCGAAAAAAGAAAAAGAATTTTACTCGTACTGACAGATGCAAGCCCACAGGATGATCAGGATAGTGGAGAAGGTGCTTTTTATAAAAATAAAGAATACACAGATCTGCTTGCGATTCAAGATACTGCAAAAGAAGTGCAGAATCTGAAACAAAAAGGAATTCAGGTGATCGGAATTTTTATGGGAAGTGCGCGCTCTGGAGAAGTAGCAGGAAAGATTTTTGGGCAAAATCTGATAAAGATTCGAAATATCAGTGATTTTTCACAGGCGGTCGGAAGAGTATTGCAGGAAATTGTTTTTTCATGAAAAGTATTTGCACAATATATTGAAATATAGTATGATAGTGCAGAGCGTTAAAGTGACAAAGAGCTTAGAAAGGATATTTCTGAAATGGTTGTATCGTTAATTGAAAGAATTTATGCATTATTGTGGGGAGATTTGATACATGTTCCATTGCCGGGTGGAGAGAGTGTGGGAATCTCATTGCTGATTATATTATTGATTCCGACAGGGATTTATTTTACAGTGCGGACAAAAGTATTACCTTTGCGTTTGTTCCCGGATATGATTCGGGCACTGATGTCAAAGAAGGAGAATAAAGACAATCTGTCCACGTTTCAGACGTTGATCGTATCAACAGCGACGAGAGTCGGCATGGGAAATCTTGTCGGGGTTGTAGCTGCAATTTCCGCAGGAGGTGCAGGAGCAGTCTTTTGGATGTGGGTGACAGCCCTGATTGGCTCTTCAACAGCATTTGTAGAGGCAACGCTGGCACAGATTCACAAAGAAAAAGATCTACTTTACGGAGGATACCGTGGAGGTCCGGCTTACTATATTCATCATTATATGGAAGAAAAGACAGGAAAAAAGAAAAATCATACCTTGATTGCCGTTCTGTTTGCAATTTCCGGTCTGATTTGCTGGTGTGGAATCAGCCAGGTAATCAGTAATTCAGTTGCATCTTCTTTTGAAAATGCATTTCATATTCCACCGCTTTATACAACGATTGTCCTTGTTGCAGTTGCGGCAGTGATTGTCCTTCGTAAAAACGCGACGGTAAAAGTTCTGGACCTGATCGTGCCGATTATGGCTGTATGTTATTTCTTCATTACAATTTTTATTATTCTCATAAATATGAAAAGTATTCCAAGCGTATTTGGTCGGATCTTTGAGGAGGCATTTGGAATCAGACAGGTTGTATCTGGAGGATTTGGTGCAGTTCTTATGAACGGCGTAAAGAGAGGTCTGTTTTCAAATGAGGCGGGTTCTGGATCAGCACCATGTGCGGCAGCGGCAGCAGAATGTGATTTTCCGGTAAAAGCAGGACTTACACAGGCGTTGGGAGTATTTATTGACACCATTGTGATCTGTAGCTGTACTGCAATGATCATGCTATTGGCACCGGAAAATGTAGTTGCCGGAAAGTCTGGAATGGATTTACTACAGTCAGCAATGAAATATCATCTTGGAGAATTTGGTGTAATCTTTATAGCACTTACATTATTTTTATTCAGTTTTTCGACATTTTTAGGAATACTCTTTTACGCAAGAAGTAATGTATCCTATCTCTTTGGTGATAAATGGTTCTGGCAGACTGCTTATAAAGTACTTGCACTTGTAATGCTGTTCATTGGTGGAATTGCAGCTTATACATTTGTTTGGGATCTGGGGGATGTAGGAATTGGTCTTATGACCATATTTAACACTGGAATTCTGTATCTCATGGGTGGCCAGGCATTAAAAGCATTGAAAGAATATGAAAGTAACAAAGAGAAAAAATAGAAATATTGAACGAAAAAAAGACAACACATGCGTCGTGTATGTGTTGCCTTTTTTGTATGCGTTTAGTGGAAATCTTTGAATTAATGTCGGCGAATATATTCTAGAAATTGTCGCTCAAGATTGGATTCCTGTTCGGCAGTATTCTCGTCAAGTTCATATTCTTTTTGTACATTATCAGAATCTTGTGCCGCATCGGAATCTTGTGTTGTATCGGAATCTTGTGCCACATCGGAATCTTGTGCCACATCGGAATCTTGTGCCGCATCGGAATCTTGTGCCGCATCAGAATCTTGTGCCGCATCGGAATCTTGTGCCACATCAGATTCTTGCGCTGGAACGTCTTCTTTTTCAAAAGTTTGATTTGGCTGAGGTGTTTGTTCTTGAGGTTCTACGCTTGCGCGCTGAAGTTCTAATCGTTCTTCAAGCTTTCGGCGATGTTTCTGTAACTTATCGAAAACTTCCGGATGTTCACGTAGAACACGGTCTCTTAAAATACGTCTTCGTTTTTCAATTAACTGAAGAACTAATGGTTGGTTTTCTGCCAGTGCCTGTGACAACTCATTGAGATGAAGCTCGATACGGCGAAGTAATTCGTCCTCATCAAAGGCACCAAGAGAATGCCAATTTTCAAGGTGGTCTACAAGACCGTTTTCAAGAATCTCTTCAATATCCTTTAATCCGTGAATATGATTTAAGATGTGGTGAACTTCATGTTCCATTTCCTCGACTACCTGATCACCATAAGCCCATGCAAATTCCTCCAGTGTATCTTCATCTTCTGCAGGAAGAAATGTCAGGTTTAGTTTTACGCTTTCTTTTTCAGAATCCGGGATATCCAGTTCATATGGAGCGTAAATATCTGCGTCGTGAAGAGCGGCCAGTATTGTCCGGCGGACATGTCCCTCGCGGATCAGATGTTCAACACCTAACTGACGCATTTGCTGGTTCAATTTTTCAGTATGTTCAGTGATATAAAAATGTATTCCAAGGTCTGTTAGACGCGAAGATAATTCCGCAAGGCGGTCTGCAGCAGTAATGTCGATGTTGTTGATTGCTCTTGCGTCAATGATTACGACTTGCGTATCTGGACTGACTGCATCTTCAAGATCTTCCTGAAGAATCTTTACATTTGCGAAAAACAGGTTTTCATTAAACTGGTACATGACAACACCTTTGATAGGATATGCATGTACATTTCTTATAAGGTCATAATATCCATCTTTTCCGGGAATCACACCAAGAAAAGAACGAGTTGGATTCGCGGATTTTGTGATAACGGCAAAGAATGAAAGCAATACACCGATGAGCACACCGTAAATTGTTCCTAAAAATAATACACTGATACAGGCTGCCATGAAAATGTAAAAATCCTGTTTGCTTAGTCGGAAGAGGCGGATACATAAATGAACCTCTACAACGTCCATAAGTGCGGATATCACAATTGCGGTCAGAACCGGAATCGGCAGGTATCCAATGAAGCCTGTGAAAAATAACAGTAGAATTGCCATAGTAATGCCTGCAGTAATGGAAACAACTTGAGAATGCCCGTCATATTGTTCGTTCATAGATGTCCGGGAAATGCTTCCATTCACCGGGCAGGAACCTACAAATGCAGAGGCAACGTTACCGGAAGCACAGGCTAAGATTTCCTGGCGGTCATTCAGATTGTAACCATTGCGGAAAGCAAAATTGTTTTCTGCAAGCAAAGTTTCAGCCATTACGACCAGTGAAATCATCAGTCCACGCCCAACAGCCTGAGTCAGATCTACCTGACTAAAGTCAGGAATGAAAAATGGCGGAAGTCCGGTTCCAACAGAATCAAGCAGTGCCACACCCTTTGCGTCAACATGGAAATACACAGTAGATACTACGCCTGCAGCCATGATAAGAATTGCAATTGGAAATTTTGGAATCCATTTTTTGCATATTCTTATAATAAGTAATGTACCAAGTCCTAATCCGAGAGAAAGCCCGTGGAAATCCTGACCGGCGGCATAAATGTGTTCTGCAAGTTCGATGATTTCACCAGATCCTGCAGAGCTTCCCATAAGTTTCGGAATCTGCATGAAGATAATAGTTAAAGAGATTCCACTGATGAATCCGCCCATAACAGGGGTTGATATAAAGTTTACAATCCGATCGGCTTTTATAATGTAAAAGAAAAGAAGCCACAGACCAGTAAAAAGTGCCAGAATCGGTATATAATTCAACGCAGCTTCAGATCCGGGAACAATACCAAGAGAAAGCAGCGCACTGCCTGCAAGAGCAGCGGGAGCAGCATCTACACCAAAAATAAATTGTTTTGATGTAGAAAAAATTGCGAATAATAATATAGGAAGAATAGAACCATACAAGCCATAAGCCGGAGGAAGCCCGGCAATCTGTGCATATCCCATGGAAATGGGAATAGATACAGCGGCTATAATGATACCAGAGAAAATGTCCTGTTTTAAATAATCCTTTTTATATTTTTTTAATGTTGATAAAAGCTGTATTTTCATAAGTAAAAGAACCTCCGTCTAGCAATTATAACAGTAAGTAGACAAAAGAACAATATTGGAGACGTAGTGTTTTATTAAAATGTAAGATCGGAAATTGTGGCTCGAAGTGCATTTTTGAAACTGTAGTTATGATAGAAAGTAAAAAACTGAATTGTGCGAATTGCGCGAATAAAATAAAAAATAAAAATAATATTGACAATTAGAAAAGGACATGGTATATTAATTAAGCTGTTTCGAACGACAGAGATGATCGAAGCGGACAGCGAAAAGAAAAATAAAAAAGTTGTTGACAAGCGATTGTGAATGTGATAATATAAATAAGCTGTCGCTGAGACGACAACAAAGAAAAAGATCCTTGATAATTAAATAATAGACAACAACCCTGAAGATTCTTTAAGAGAAAATTCAGAACGGACATTGAATGACAATGTCAACCTTAAAACAGTAAAAGGGATAAGAAAGCTAGTAGTTTTCTTGACCTGGAACGAACTTTGATTTTAAATCCGAGTCAAATCGGAATTAAGATTTTTTAACGAGAGTTTGATCCTGGCTCAGGATGAACGCTGGCGGCGTGCTTAACACATGCA
>OLOC01000450.1_pt1 | contig 31946 bp, 22 predicted proteins | sample 1643111 | NCBI WGS metagenome assembly OLOC01 (sample SAMEA3136633, study PRJEB25190) | human gut metagenome
GGCATCTGCGTTGCCAAAATGCTCGATAATACACAAAGTATTATCTGCGCTTTTGTCTTAGCATCTGCCGCACCTCGCTCGCCGTATCGGCACTTAGAATTGTGCGGTATTGCCTTAAGTTAATTTTCGCGGTCTGTTGCGCAGGTTTGCTGAAAATTACTAGGTGTCATTCCTGTTTGCTTCTTAAATATATAATTGAAATATTGCGGATTATTAGCACACCCAACAGCTTCTGCGACAGCACTTATCTTCAAGTCTTTATCCTCTGCCAGCATTTGTTTTGCCTTTTCAATTTTTAATTCGTTTAGATATGCAGAAAATCTCTTTCCTGTATATTTGACAAATTGTTTGCTAACATAGTCTACATTCATATAAAGGTGGGTTTCTGCTATATTTTTTAGGGATAAATTCTGGTCAGAAATATGCTCTTTTATGTATTGAATTGTTTTATCTATCGCTTTGTTTGAGGAGGTCGCACTTGAAACGGCATCCTTCATTGTCCCAATCACTTCTTCTGCGATTGGCGTTGCAGGAATTCCTTTTAACGGTAATGGCACATTATGTACAAGAACGCTTACCTGTCCATGAAATTGTATTCGCTGCAACACATATCTTAGCATTTCTTCTAAGTCAGACCTAACTGTTATGTTCTCTGCAATTACACACGGGTCGAGCGTTAGGATTTCTTGATCATTCACATCACACAAAAGATATAGATTGTGCTGCGTTTGAAAAAAGCAAATGACCTTATCTGGGAACTGCTCACAACATGCATTTGTTAGAGAATTTACCACACCAGACATTTTGCTTTTATCAATGGTATAGCGGCATAGCAAAAAGTCAGTTTGGTGCATTTCGAGAAATTCAGAAAATGCTGAAAGTGAAGCATCGAGGTTTTCTGCAGATAAAGCATCTTCCATAATTGTCCATACGCGACTAGAAAATACATCTGTTTTTGCAGCATATTGCTGACTGGAAAGATCTAGGAAATGTCGTCTATTTTGACAGGTGCGTTTGGCTTCTTCTATCACTCTTATTATTTCATTTTCATTGCATGGTTTTAGTAGATAGTGATCAACGCCTAATTCCATAGCCTTTTTGGCATATTCAAATTCGCCATAGCCGGACAAAATTATAAATTCAATGTTTCCTCCAACATCTTTCAGGTGTTGAATCATTTCCAGTCCACTCATACCGGGCATACGAATGTCAGTAAGCACAATGTCAGGATATTCGTCAAGGATTGCATCATACGCTTCATTTCCGTTTTTACAAACCGCAACAACCTCAATATCCAGACTTTTCCAATCGATGAAGGTGGCTATTGTCTCTCGAATAGCCTTCTCATCATCTGCGATTACAAGTCGATACACGTTTATTTTTCCCCCTTAAACGGAAAATAGGATATGTGAATTTCTACTATAGCCCAATCATCCTCATTATAGAAGCGGATATGGTAAGCATCCCCGAAGTTGATTCGCAGACGCTGATCAATGTTCAGCAATCCTATTCCAAAGCCACGTGATTTATACTGCTTTTCCACCAATCCTTCATAAAAATCATCGGGAAATTGCGAACCGGTATTCGCAACACGAATACAAAGATCTTTTCCTTTTTGCTCGATAGATAGTTTGATGTGGCACACATCATCGCCGCTTTCCATTCCGTAATGAACTGCATTTTCGACCAATGGCTGTATGGTAAGCTTCGGAATCAAAGCGTTCTCTGCACCGGGTGTAATTTCCTGAGAATAGTCGAGCTGATCTTCAAAACGGATATTCTGAATCGTCATGAAATAATTTAAAAGTTCGAGTTCCGTTTTTAATGTGTGTATATCCGTGCTCTTACTTAGAGTTATGCGCAACAGATGCCCAAGTGCTTCCGTCATGGCAGATATTTGAGTTTCCCCGATTGCTTTGGCGCGCCAATTTACAGACTCTAGTGTATTATAAAGAAAATGCGGATTGATTTGCTTTTCCAACGCCTCAAGTTCAGCATCCTTACGCAATAACTCGTTGACATAATTTTTGTCAATCAGTTCGCAAATTTGGTGCGCCATATGGTCAAACTGCTCGTCAAGGCATCCGATTTCGTCTTTTCCATATTCTCCATCTTCCGGGGGAGCCGATAAATCGTGATGGTCTGCACCGAAGCGCCTCATTTTGTTATTGATGGAGGATACCCGAACTGTAATAGTATCTAAAAGGTAATTTGTGAGTAGTACCATACAGCTCAAAACCAATGCCATAACACAGAAAGATATTAAAGTGGCTGATTTAATAGAATGATTGATTGTGTCATAGGGGATAGATATCTCACAATTCCACCCTGTCAACTCAAGGCTCTTCTGAACAAAGAAGTGCGACGCTCCAGAAGACATTTCTACCAAATAGCTATTTTTATGATAATTATGTGGGGTCAAAAACTCCTCTGAAGGATCAGAGCTATACACCAGCCTTTGTCCGTCAAAGATAAAAAAGTCGGGGTCGTCATACTGGCTCGTCCACGAAGTCGTATCTTTTACAAGAGAATCCAAATCAATGCATAATACCATAAAGCCAAGGTGCTTTAACGAAAGCCCATTGATTTCCCTGATTTCTCTCACCAAAAGGAGATCGTACTGATCAATATAATCCGTAACAAATACCGGTGCGCCACCCCCTGCAGCAGCCTTTATGGATAGGTCTTGTATGATATCATTCGGAAGTGAAGAAATGTAAGGCGATGCGCTATAGGTGGCATAGTAATCATTTATAACGCAAATACAGTCCAGATAATTACCATAAAACTGGTTTTGATAATATTGTACGATGTTGTGCATAGCTTCAAAGCTGCGGCGGTATTGAAAATAGTCACTCTCACGCAACGATGCCTTGGTCAAGGAATCCTGCACGGTGCTGTCTGCTAAAATCATATTAGAAATGTCTTCGAGAGCAGTAAGCTGTCTGGCAATTTGCGCTCCGGCTCCCGATAAGCTGGCGACTGCAGATTCCTGTAGGTTTTTATTTGCAGCATTAGAAACCAGCTCTATTCCAAATGAAAAGCAGATGACGAATGTAAGTGTCAGAATAGAAACCAGCAGCTGCAATTTCTTTTTTAGAGGAACATCCCGAAAAAACCGACGTAGATGCATACGCTTCCCCCTGTGTTTAGACTGTTGAATTTGTGCTATCTTCCTTATAAAATAGTGTAGCATATACGAAAAGCAAAGAAAAGGACTCTCATTAAAAACCTCGGAAATTCTGAAATACGCATCGGTTTTTCGGATTCATTTTAAAGATCATATCTGGTACAATGATGGTGTCATCAGGAGAGGGAACCACAGGTTCCCAATACAACTGAACACGGAAGGAGAACGATTATGAAATTCAAGAAAATCGCGGCCGCAACCATGGCCGGAGCAATGGCTCTCAGCTTGGCTGCTTGCGGCGGAAGCAACACTGCATCTGCCTCCACGCCAGCAGGCGCTACCACTTCGGAAGCTGCCGCCGATAGCAACACCTCTGGGGAGAAAAAACTCACTGTAACATGGTGGGGAAACCAAACGCGCAATGAGCGCACGATCTCTACGCTGGATCTCTATGCGGAGCAAAACCCCGGCGTCACCTTTGACCCCCAGGTGGCTGAGTGGGCAGATTACTGGAATAAGCTTGCTACTGCCTCTGCCGGAAAGGCTCTCCCTGATGTTATCCAGATGGACTATAAGTACCTGGATCAGTACATCAAGAACGGTCTGCTGACTGATTTGACTCCCTATGTAGAGGATGGTACCCTTGATGTTTCCAATATTGATGAAGGAATTCTGAACACCGGCAAAGGCTCTGACGGTGGTTTGTATGCCATCTGCATCGGTGAAAATGCGCCTGCTCTGGTTTATAACAAAACCTTGCTGGATGAAAACGGCATTACGGTAAAGGATAACATGACCGTCGATGAGTTCAAGGCTCTGTGCAAGGAAGTCTATGAAAAGACTGGTTACAAGAGCAATTACTATTACAATCAGGGCGAAAACAACCTCGAATATGTTCTGCGTGCAAAGGATATTACCCTGTTTGAAAACGGGAAACTCGGCGCAGCATCCGCTGATGACTTCAACCAGTACTTCAGTGTTTTTGAGGATGGTATTAAGGAAGGCTGGATGCTTTCTGCAAGTTCTTTTGCCGAGCGTAATATTGGTACCATTGAGCAGGATCCGCTGGTTTATGGTTCTGATCCTGCCAACCGTTCCTGGTGCACTTTCCTTTGGACTAACTCTCTGAGTGCAATTCAGGCAGCTGCACCGGAAGGCATGGAACTGGGTATTACGACATGGCCGAGCGATGATGCGAAAAAGTCCAATTACCTCAAGCCTGGTCAGTTCTTCTGTGTCTCCTCTGACAGCAAAGATCCCGTTGAAGCCGCAAAGGTGATTGATTTCTTTACCAACTCTGTTGACGCAAATAAGATTTTGCTTGCTGAGCGTGGTGTCCCTGCCAGCACTGTAGTTGCCGATGCAATTGCACCTGATCTGGACGCAGGCACTCAAAGTGGCATGACATTTATTAAGAACGTTATTGCTCCTAATTGTTCTCAAATTAACGCCGCTCCTCCGGAGGGTACTTCTGAGGCCATCAACCTGCTGAAGCAGTTGGAAGAGCAGCTTTGCTATGGTCAGATTACCGCACAGGAAGCCTCTGAGCAGTTCTTTACGCAGGGTAACGCATTCCTTGCTGCAAAGGCAGGCTAATTACATCATAGTTTTCTTCTGATTTTGCCGGGCCGGGCAAGAGATGCTCGGCCCGGCATATTTTGTAGTTTAAACTATTTAAGGAGGAGTTTCCGCGTGAATAAGTCTTCAAAATCCTTGGCGCAAACACTAAATCAGGAGCATGTCGCCGGTCTTGTTTGCACTTCACCTTTTATCATCGGTCTTTTCGCGTTCTTGTTGATTCCGATGGGAATGAGTCTGTATTACTCTCTGTGCAACTATAGTGTGCTGTCCACCCCTACCTTCGCAGGTTTTAAAAACTATGTGAATGCTTTTACAGCAGATCCTTTATTTTGGACCTCTATGAAAGTCACGTTTTTCTTTGCACTGGTTTCGGTTCCTCTTCGTCTGGTATTTGCATTGATTGTTGCCCTCCTACTTCAAAAGACCTCTAAGGCAAATGCTTTTTATCGAGCCGCTTATTATCTTCCGTCCATCATCGGCGGTTCTGTGGCAGTTTCTATTTTGTGGAAACGCATGTTCGCAACGGATGGCGTCATCAACCAGATATTAGGAACCAATTATCCTTTCCTCGGTAATACCAGCACTGCTATTTGGACCCTGATTCTGTTGTCCATTTGGCAGTTTGGATCTTCTATGCTGATTTTCCTCTCTGCTTTAAAACAAATCCCCGCTTCTCTGTATGAGGCTGCTGAAATTGATGGTGCAAATAAGGTCCGCACTTTCTTTAAGATCACATTGCCACTGTTAACACCCACCATCTTTTTCAACCTGGTTATGCAGATGATCAATGGCTTTTTGGCATTTACACAGTGCTACATTATCACTCAAGGCAAGCCCATGAATTCTACTTTGTTCTACACGGTTTATATGTATCAGCAGTCGTTTGAGTTCTATAATACAGGTTACGGTGCCGCACTTGCATGGATTATGCTGATGGTTATTGGTACGATTACAGCTATTCTGTTTGCCACCAAAAAGTTCTGGGTTTACGAGGGAGGCATTTGATTATGCATTCAAAAAAAATGCTTGGAAAAGTCTTGTACCATATTATTGTATGTGGTATTGGTCTTATTATGATCTATCCGCTGGTTTGGATGGTTTGCAGTTCGTTCAAGCCGACATCAACCATTTTTCAAACCGCCGGTTCTCTTATACCAGAGCAATTTACGCTTGAAAACTATGCCAACGGATGGCGCGGAATTGGCGCCTTTACTTTTGGGAAGTTTTTCTGCAACTCCTTCTTCCTGGTGATTCTTGCAACAATTGGTACGCTGCTGTCTTCTGCTATCGTTGCATATGGTTTTTCCCGTTGTAATTTCAAATGTAAAGGCATCTTGTTTGCCGCTATGCTTGTAACGATGATGCTGCCCGCACAGGTGTTAATGATCCCTCAATATCTGTGGTATCAAAAATTGGGTTGGGTTGGCACTTATCTTCCCCTTATTGTACCGTTTTTCTTTGCTACTCAGGGATTCTTTACCTACTTGATGAAAAATTTCATTGATGGCATTCCTCGGGAACTTGATGAGGCAGCAGTTATAGATGGTTGCAGCTATTATGGCGTTTTCGGGCGCATCATTTTACCATTGATGGTACCTGCACTTATTACCGGCGCAATTTTCTCTTTTATGTGGCGATGGGACGATTTTCTTTCTGCCCTGTTATACATCAATAGCACGGAAAACTACCCGGTCTGCTTAGCACTTAAGCTGTTCTGTGATCCGAGTTCTTCTTCTGATTATGGTGCAATGTTTGCAATGTCTACGCTCTCCATTCTGCCCGCTGTTCTTATCTTTATCTTCTTCCAGAAATACCTCGTTGAAGGTATTAGCACTTCTGGTTTGAAAGGATAACTTCCATGAATGTTCTGACAACTGTGTTACAACAATATTTGAGTTCATGTGAGAAAACGCAGGAAGCACACGAGAACGATAAATGGCGTTTGCGCCTACATTTAATGCCTCCTACCGGTTTTATGAATGATCCAAACGGTTTGTGTTGGTTCAAAGGTCTGTGGCATGTGTTTTTTCAATATGCGCCTTCCAGCCCGGAGGGCGGACTCAAATATTGGGGTCATTATACAAGCCCGGATATGCTGCATTGGACCTATTGGGGCACTCCGCTGATTCCTGATCAGCCTTTCGACTGCCATGGTGAATATTCTGGATCTGCCATCGTAAAGGATGATGTTTTGCATGTCTTTTATTCGGGAAATCTCTTTTTACAAGGCAACCCTCCGCGTGCATTTTCCGTTATACATGTTACATCAAAGGATGGATTCCATTTTTCCGAAAAGGAAGTTGTGATTTCTTCGGAGGATTATCCCCAAGCTTGTAGTTGCCAAATTCGTGATCCCAAAGTGTGGAAAGATGGCAGCGAGTATCGCATGGTTCTGGGCGCACAAACCATCAATGAAACCGGAGCCGTATTGATATATCATTCTGCTGATTTGGATCATTGGGATTTTGAGAGAATGATGGTCCCCGGCAAAGATTTTGGTTATATGTGGGAATGCCCTGACGTATTCAAGATCAATGATTCCAATTATCTTTCGTTGTCTCCTCAGGGAATCCCTTCCGAGGAATTCCGTTATGCAAACGTATTCCAATCTGTTTGGACAAATATGCGTGACGAACCCAATTTTACCTATACCGAATGGGATAAAGGCTTTGATTTTTATGCTCCTCAAACCTTTGCTGCGCCCGATGGACGTCGAATCTTATATGGTTGGATGGGTATGGATGCATTGGCCAGATACAGTAACCCAACCATTAAATATGGTTGGCAACACGCGCAAACATTGCCTCGTGTTATCACAGAAAAAAACGGCATTCTGTATCAAATGCCCGTAAAGGAAATCGAACAGCTCCGCATGAGTTCCTTCTCCGTCGAAGAGTCTGCAAAGCTTCTTTTGCCTTGCGAGCTTGCATTGCAGAATCCTGATAACAGTTCGTTTGATCTAATGCTTGGCACCGGTCTTCATTTTGCATTTGAACAAAATGATTCGGTTTTGCGCTTATACTTTACCGATGAGACAGGATCCGGTCGAACCGAACGCAAAGCCAAAGTCAAGGGAGTAAAAAGTGTCAGACTTTGGATCGACACCTCAAGCGTAGAGATATTTGTCAATGATGGCGCAGTTGTATTTTCAACTCGGTTTTATCCTGACAGCGACAAAATCGAGTTATATGTGAGAGCTGATCACCCCTGTGCAATTACAGGGTGGAATCTCAAACCCATAACAATGGAGAGGGGACAGATCTATGTTTGATGTTGTGGCACTTGGTGAACTCTTAGTTGACTTTACCGAGAACGGTCAGTCTCAGCAGGGCAACCCGATTTTTGAGGCCAACCCCGGTGGTGCCCCTTGCAATGTACTGGCTATGCTGGCCAAGCTGGGCAAACGAACTGCCTTTGTGGGCAAGGTTGGCAATGACTTTCATGGTGCTATGCTGAAGAATGTTGCAGAACAGGCTGGCATTGATCTGCGCGGTTTAGCCGTAGATCCGAGAATTCCCACAACCTTAGCGTTTGTACATACAGCCCCTGACGGAGACCGGGACTTCTCCTTCTACCGTTCTCCGGGCGCGGACTGTATGCTGACGGCTGACGAGGTGCCGGAAGATCTTATTCAGGACACAAGAATCTTCCATTTCGGAACCCTCTCGCTGACCAATGAGCCTGTGAGAGAGGCTACCCATAAGGCCATTGCCTGTGCCAAGGCATCCGGGAGCCTTATTTCCTTTGATCCGAACCTGCGCCCACCATTATGGAACGATTTGACCGAGGCAAAGGCTCAGATAGAGTGGGGACTCGCGCAGTGTGATATTTTGAAAATTGCTGATAATGAAGTAGAGTTCCTAACAGGGGAAACGGATTTGACGAAGGGCGCACAGATGCTGCGCCGGCAGTTTCCGAATATTAAGCTGTTCAATGTTACCCTTGGTCCTGCAGGCAGCGTTTCCTATTACAAGGATATGAGAGTTCAGCGTCCAAGCCTTGGGTCTGGCAAAGTCATCGAAACAACAGGTGCCGGCGATACATACTGCGGTTGTGTATTAGCATATGTTCTTGATCATAGCATCGAAAATTTAAGCGAAGATCAGTTGGCTGAAATGATTCCGTTTGCTAGTGCGGCTGCACGTCTCGTCACGACGCGCCGAGGAGCAATTCGATCCATGCCATCTCGGCATGAAGTCGAAGAACAGCCAAAATAAATTCGGGTTCAAAGCACTATGGCTCTGCACAGAAATGTGCAGGGTCTTTTCTTATTGGCTTACTAGTGAAATCTCGTAGACCAAAATAATATAACAGCCTTCCTGTTGCTTGACATATAGCAAAGGGAAGGCTGTTGCTGTATGTGCTCCAGGCATGGGTAATAGGTGGTGACCATGCTGGTTGTACATCTAATCGTCCCTGCCATCTTAAATTTCCTGGCAGGGGCGACTTATATAACCTTTTGTTTATCTGTATTGGGAAAGAGAATGTCGGAAAAAGGCAAGGGAATCGCATGTGTGCTTGCTAAACTTCAATTGTGAATTTTTTTGTAAATTTAACGCCTTCGAGGTGTGCTTTTATCCGAAATTTACATCTCTTATAGTATAGAAGGCCAAAAACCTTCTAACAAGAGAATAGCGTCCTCTGCAGTACCGCTTTGGGGAAGCAGCGCCAGGATCGGAGAGGGAGCGTGCCAAGAAGCGAGGAAACATACTGTACCCCGGCAACGGGGTGCAGAGCACAGCGCCGGGAAGGGTTGCCTGTCTGGAATGGCAGAGGGAGAGAAACATAACAGCTATAACGACAGATCGTGCCGTGGAGGGACCATCTTTCACGGCATTTTTGTGCCGTTATAGAAAGGCAACCCCGTACAATTCCTCCCTGCAGCTTTTGGAATTATGCGGAGATGTTTAAAGTGTACATTTCACACTGAGTTCGAGAACGAGTACAATGAAACCAGAAGAGATCCAAGCCACACGGAAATGCAGCAGAATGGTGACCTAACCTTTTCTTTCTTTTCAAATCTTTCGGGAATCTATAATAAACGGCGGGGGAGAATATGTCTCCCTCGCCGAAATTTTCCTTCGGAAATTGCTGCGGTTTTGTCTGTCAAGACTGGCGGTAGGCTCTCAAAACCGTACCGCCAGCGGTGAAAATTCACGCTACAACAAAAAAGCGCATCCTGCTTTTCGGCAGGATGCGCGCAAAATCGCTTGTGGACATTTTCAGGCAAATGGGATAAATTTGGTACATTTCGCCCTAAAATCGCCCGTTTTTTGCATTTTTTATATCGTAGCTACGACATAAAATTAGTCGATGTGCTTCATCGTGGGGATTGGGCCAGACAATTTTATGTAAGTCTTTATATCCCACCAAAACCCGTTGCAGCAGCATTTTTTCGTTTGCGGGGAGTTATGTATCTCTACATAACTTATTATATATCAATCCGAATCTGGTGTCAATATTGGTGTCAATGGTGTCAGACGCTTAGTAGACATCAAATTTTCCGGAAATGTTCTGCACGGAGCGTTCCTTCAATTCCTTCTGTGCTTCCGCATAGATTTCCATTGTCGTTTTGATGTCCTTGTGGCCCATGACTTCCTGAATCACTTTAATATTTGGTTCAATCTCGCAATAGCGGGTACAAAAAGTGTGCCGCAGTTGGTGGCAGCTGAAATCCGGCAGGATAACGGGAGTGCGGTTTTCTTCCGCTGCCTTTTCCATTTCCTGCGCATTGTAAGCAAGTACAAGCCGGTCAATTTCGCGGTTAATTGCTGCCGGATTGTGGGGTTGCCCGAAGCGATTGAAAAAGACGAAATCAGTATAGCCGTCAATTACAGTTGTACACCTAACACCTAATTCCTGCTGCCGAATCTTTTCATCTTCAAGTGCCCTGCGGACACCTTTCATCATCGGGATAGTCCTGCATCCAGCGCTTGTCTTTGGTGTCGTCACGGAAAAGTAGCATTTGCCATCTGTATGTTTCCGATAGACCAAGTTGTGATTGATGGAAATCGTGTTATTTTCCCAATCAATATCACACCAGCGCAGGCCGATAAATTCTGCAATGCGGCAACCCGTTCCCAGCAGGACGGCAAACAAAATACTCCAAGAGTAATACAGCGGCTTGGATTTCAGAAACTTTACAAATGCGTTCTGCTGTTCCAAAGTCAATGCCTTGCGTTTCGGACGTTCGTAATTATTTGCCTTCTTAACTTCCCGCAAAGCGCCCTCTGTCGGATTTTTACGGATGTAGTCATCATCCACCGCAACCTGCAAGACCTGCCGCAGCACGTTGTGAATAACTTCCAACGTGTTAATTGCCATCGTCTTGCCAATATCGCTACTCCTTGTCAGGTCATTATAAAGACCAAGGACTGTCGATTTACGAATATCCTTGATTTTCATCTTCCCGATTTTGGGGCCGATAAAGTGCTCATACATATACAGGTAATTAACATAAGTGGACTGTTTCAGACCGACCTTGTTCTTTTTCCAGAGATTGTACACATCATCCAAGCGCAGATTACTTCCGGCACTGCTGATGCCGTCACTTTTATTGCGGTTGATTTCCGCTTCCTTCTTACGCAGTTCGCGCAACGTCTGTGCATAGGTACAATGACGCTTCTTGTCGCTGTCAACCCACCTATACATATAACGATGCTCTTTTTCGCGGTAGCTTTCACCATCTTTCAGCACATGATTATTCTTATCCTTACGGCGTTCCATAGTAGGCTCCTTTTCTACTCTATAAAGCAGAAAAGGCTTTACATCTGTTATTATAACAGGCGTAAAGCCTTTTTGCCAGTCTATATATTACGTTTTTCTACGATTCTGGTGTCATGTGATATGTTCAGATAAATCCCTGAGTGGGCCGCAGGCCCAATCAGGGATCCATTCTGAATTAAATCACATCTGTATCAGCGAGACATTCTTCCAGTTTCTTGCGCTTGATAAGGCGCTTCGTTCCATTGAAGACCACAAACGTGCAGGTTGAATCATCCGTCATTTCCCGCAGTTTGTTGATGCCGATGCCAAAGTAGGCGGCGGCTTCATCCAGCGTGAGACAGTATTTTTCCCAGATAGGGACTTCGTACTTCATAAGTGTCCCCTTACTTCAAACGATAGCCGAGCAAAAGCGTCGTCTTCTCGCTACCGTCACGAGGACGCTTGCGGACAACAGTTCCAATCGCCTGCAAGGACTTCTTAAAGTTGGTGCTATTCTCCGGCAGGCAACCGTTGACCTCACACCACACTTTATAGTGAGCATAGATTTCCGAAGTACGAACTTCACGATTTGCATCGGGTTCAAGATTGTCTTCCGCAAACAGCGCAATCTTGTTGCTGTCGTGGCTGTATTCCTTGGTGGCTTCCACAACTGCTGCCGGAGAGTTCAGCCCTTCCTTCTGCAGCAACTGCCAACCGGCAATCAGCCAATTCAGGATAGCGCTCTTGGCATCTTCTTCCGCAAACAGATGCTTCAAATTCGGGTCCTGCTCCTGCGGCTCAAAGTGGCGGTCAAACGGAATGACGCGCACACGATTGGACGAGAACAGCGACATATCATCCACGCTGGGCAGATAGTTGGTGTTGATGTACAGCTTGAACTGGGGGCGGAAATCGAACGAATTGCAGTGCAGGAAGCGGGCATTGATGCTGTCATTGCCGGTCATGCTCTTTACCTGCGCAGCGTTCAACCGCATCCCGCGAGAGGGTTCGGAAATGTTGGCAAGCCGTATGCCCGCAAGACGGGCAAGGTCTTCACTCGGCCCTGAACTGTTGCGCTGCTTTGCGGCAATCGTTTCTGGTGCAACGGTCAGGCCGTAGTCGCCAAACACGCGCAGAACGCTTTCCATCAGAGTACTTTTGCCGTTGCGGGTGGTTGCACCGTACAGGAAAAACAGACATTCAAACCGGGAATCGCCGCTAAGAGCATACCCCAGTGCTTTTTGTAAAAATGCACTTTTATCTGCATCGCCGCTCATAACCTCGGCCAAAAACTGCTCAAATCGAGGACATTTGGCATTGGGGTCATAAACGACATCTGCAATCTTGGTGATTTTGTCATCAGGATTGTGGCTGCGGAACTGCATGGTCTTCAAGTCCAGCGTGCCATTTTTACAGTTGAGCAAATTCACGTCTGCGTCAAACTCGCCCATGCCGATGTTGTAGACGCTGGCGGCATCGTCAAGGATGGTTTTGCGGTAATTGCGTGACAGCCATCGGATAGTATATCGCAAGTATTCCTGCCGCTTCTTTTCATCTTTAATGTCGAAAGCATAGCGGTTCAGTGCATCGCCAATGGTTTTGCACATCTCCATCGTTGCCATGTTGCCTTCATCTGGAGTCCAACGTGTGCCATCGAAAATAAACCACGTTTTGCGACCTGCCACATAGCGAGCCTGACCTTTGATGATGTCAGCAAAAAGCCGTCCACTTCCATTGTCCGTAGTTGAATACTTGGGGTTGGTGTAAGGATTGAGTTTCTTAATCACGATGAGGTAGCTATGGAAAGTTTTCAGTTGCAGCGGGGCAGACGTGGCAGCTACCGTAACAGTCGTCGTGCTGCACTGCGCAGCGGGCACAGCCGGTACAGCCGGAGCCGGTTTCTTGTTCCGGGTCACGACATCGAGAGTTTCTTTCAGTTTTGCAACTGCTTCCTCGCCCTTTGCCGCGATATAGTCGGAAACATCGCCCTTTTCGGGGATTTCCGGCCACCAGTTATTCAGCTGCATAATGCCCGTGTTGTAATTCGTGGGCTTAAGTGCCTTGAGTGCTGCTTTTGCGTAGCCACGACCTGCACCATCGTTGTCCGGCAGAATGACAATTACTTTGTCGGAGAAGTATGCGACATACTCATTTTCCCAATGGGCGCCATTCGGCAGGCTGACCGCCGGGAGACCATATTTCGTGAGCGTGTCAACATCTTTCTCTCCTTCAACCAGAAAGACTGCTTCCGCCTTTTCCAGTACCGTTCCATTATACAGGGGAACATTCTTCGGTTTATGGTAGTCGTAGCTGCCGTCAGGTTTTTTGCTGCGCCAGAAGAAGGTTTTGTTCGCATAACGGACTTTCTCGGCAACGAGTTCTCCGTTTTTGTCAAGGTACTGGTAGATGGCGGCAACCTTCCGTTCCGGGTCAGAGCCTTTAGGCTCTGATCCGGAACTCCCACCATCCGGGAACAGGATACGCATCGTCAGCCCAATGGCTGCGAGGATTGCTTTGGTGTCGCCGCCACCGTGGTCACACATAAGAATGGTGCCATCGGGTTTCTCGGTGATGTACAGGCTGGGTTCCTTCTCGTCACGGAGAGGGCTGTAAGCCCGATAGGTGTTCGGGCCAACCTTCTTCACGCCTTTCAGGCGGGAGAGGATGGTCTGGAGGCGGTCACTTACGTTTTCATATACGATTTTCATAATTCAATTTCATAGCGCGCTACGCTCCTTTTCTTTTTTTTGAGCTCGCTCTTAGTATACCTGTTCTATAGGGCAGTCACTATTAGCGCAAAATATCAAAGTGCTGGAACGCATACCGTATAATATCAAAGTGCTGGTAAAATACAAAAAAATAAGGAGCAGCTGCTCTCACAGCCACTCCTTAAAAGTGCATTTTTGATTTTACAGATACTTTTGAATTATGCCATCCACATCGGCCACGTTGAAAGAAATATCGTTGGCCCATGTGCCGAACTCGCCGGTTGCGTTGACCGCCTTGACCCACTCGCTCAATGCTTTGCGTTTGGCAACGTCTCTGGAAGTCATGCGTCCCTTCGTTTCCAGCACAAGGGTCTTGCCGTTATCCAGCCTGACCAGATAATCCGGGATGTACTTGCGAACAACACCCTCGTAGATATAAACAATTTCAAAGCCGAGATGGTCATTCTTGGCCCATGCCTCAACGTGAGGATTCTTTTCCAATATGTATGCCTCTGTAGATTCCCAGCCGCTATCATACACGCAATGGCTAATTTGGCTATGTTGGGTAATGTTGCAGGGCTTACTGGTGTACCATGTTGGCATATCGGCGGTGCTTCTGACGCGCCGGTTCGCATCAAAGATAGGTACGGTCTTCGAGGTCATTTCCAGCTTGATAAAATCCCACAGGTGTTGCACAATGCGATTCATATTCATCATATAAATAATGCGCTTGCGCACAGGGTCTGTTCCGTACATCGGGGGATTGATTTGAATTGCGCCGGATTCAATATACTTCTGCGTCAGCTGGATAACTTGCCCCAACAGTGCAAACTTTGTGCCTTGATTCTGCCACGAGGCGTTCATCTGCTCGTACACCTGCGCGGCGGCCTCAAAGACAATACGCTGCATACGCAGTTCAGCATCCAGCTTTTGCAGGTCAATTTCCGTACATTTCGTCAAATCGGTTTTGCCGTCAATGATGGGCGCAAGGTCTGCCCGCAGGCGGGTTTCAGCTGCTTGTAAGGTCAGCGTATCAATTTTATTGATGTCAACCTTCAGCTGCGGCTTGAACACTTGGTCGATACGGACAATGTTCGGCCAGCTGATTTGATACTCGCTGCGCTCCTTTAGGGATTCAACCTGTGTTTTGGGCGGCGTTACGGGCGGTGTGCCTTGCTCGTCCGATTCATGGGGCAGGAAGGTAAACGGAATACCAAAGATATTGACATACTCCGGCGTGAACAGTTCCGAGCCTTCGGCCAAGTCATAACTGGTGCGGCGCAAGCCACGACCAATGACCTGTTCGCAAAGCAGCTGGCTGGAAAACGCCCGCAAGCCCAGAATATGTGTGACCGTTTTGGCATCCCAGCCCTCGGACAGCATACCGACAGAAATCACATTGCGAATCTGTTCGCCGGGTTTTCCTTTCTGACCGACAGTATCAACCATTTCACGCAGGGCAGCAGCGGCATCGGCTTTCTTGCCGGTTGCGGATTCCGCCTCATCCAGCGTCTTGGAATCAATGCGCAGGGTCAAATCCGGGTTGCAAAGTTCCGGCACGGGAATCCGCTGGTGGTCAAACGCATATTTGATACGCGCTGCGGTTTCTGTACGGTTGGCAACGGTAATCATAACGGGCGGGACGGGGCAGCCTGCATCGCTCCACGCTTCATACAATGCCTGCCAATCCTTGCCCAGCAGATAATATGCCTGCGTCACCAAGTCGGGCAGCGGTTCTTCCTCTTTTGCAGCGCGGTTAATATCGTCCTTGACGGTTTCATCCGAATAAATATGATACAGTTTCGATTTGAAGGTGTCCGTGTTCGGCATGCTGTCATCACGGACAACCACACGCGGGGTCTTGACAAGACCGGCTTCAATGCCATCATTCAGACCGAAGTCACTGACAATCCAGCCGAACAGGGCTTCTTCATCGTTCTTTTTGCCGGACGGCGCAAACGGCGTTGCCGAGAAGTCGTAGCAGCACAGGATATTTCTTGCCTTATTGATACGGTCAAGGCCGCTGACCCAGATAGTTGCCTGCTTTTCGGCCTCTTTTTCTTCCTTGGTTTTGCCTTTGTTCTGCGGGTTTCTGCGCCATGCGTGGTGCGCCTCGTCATTGATGACAATAATGTTCTGTGCATTTGCCATCTCGCCCAGCACTTCCCGCACATAGGCTTCATCACTCTTGGCACCGCGCTTATCCACGCTCTTGCGCTTGGCAATGGCTTCGTCTGTTTCCCATGCCAATGCCTGCCAGTTGGTAATCATAACCTTGCCCTGACGCAATTTATCCATCAGACCGACAGGCACAACACCAAACTGCGCATAGTAGTTATCAGCACCGCCCGTCTGCAAAACCTGTAAGCGGCTGCGGACGGTCAAGCCGGGGGCAACAATAAAAATGTACTTTGAAAAACGCTTGTCCTGCGGATAGGTCGCTTTGTTGCAGACCATCCATGCAATCAGCATCGCCATAACGGTAGTCTTGCCGCCGCCTGTACACAATTTGGTGCAGATACGGCGGAACGCACCGCCATCACTGGGAATATCAATGCCGACCTTCTCGGCATCAGGTGCTTCCACCAGCCAAATCAAGGTTTCCATTGCGTCCAGCTGGCAGAAGAAGAACTGATACTGGCGGGCATCCTTATCGTTCCAGTGGTCAAGCAGCTTTTTGGTCACACCGGTAACGCCGGGATACCCATTCTCCCGCCATGCCTTGACACGGGGGCGGATTCTGTTTACAAGGTCAAGTTCGATAAATTTGCCGATGTCGTTATACTGGTTCGTGCCCTGACCGGCAATAAAATATCCGGCAGGTCTGCGGCCCGGCTCCTGCACAAAGGTCTGGCCGTTCATGTCATATTTCCAGTGATGTTCCGGCTCACGATAGGCCGAATTGATGATAAGTTTGTCAATTCCGGCCATTATTCATCACCAATCCTTATCACTCTCAGGCTTTCGATACCACGGTCATCAATGATTTTGACCGCAATGGCCGTGTTGGGCTGGGCGGTAAACCAAAGCGATTCATTACCGGCATACTTATCAATCAAGTCCATGTTGATTTCAGTTTTCAGCGTCTTGGCCAGCTTGTTCCAGCCGTCCTTTTTACCACCCATCGGGAAGAAGACCATATCCGGCTCAATGCACATACCGTCATAGTCGGTATCGAGCATCCACATGGCAATGCGGCTGGTGCTGCCGGATTCAACCGTGCCTTTCTTGACATCATAGTAATCGAAGCCGTTGACCTTGACCTTGAATTTGGTTTTGGAGCGACCATCCCTAATCAGTTCCACATCAGGCTGACCGACCAGCCAGAAGGACTGGTCAGAGGAGCGCTTCTTTTTCAGGTCTTCGGTCATCAGGTCAGTGTTCATCTGGGCTTTCAGTAGCGTAACACCGGGCCAGTTTGTGCTATCAATATCCTTCGCGGCCTCCGGGTCGAACTGGAAAGCTGCAAACACAATCAGTTTCGGGGCAGGGCGCAGGTTTTCGGCTTCATCCAGAGCAAGGGCAACCATGCGGGAATCAAGCGGTTTGGTTTCACCGGCAAAGCAGATGACCGCACGGCGCGGCGTTTCTTCTTTGGTTTCGGCTTCGGCCTGCAAATAGCGTGTGCCGGACAGCGGCTCCACGCGGCTGAACATTAGTCGAGCGCCGCCACGACCTTGAATACCAGTCGCAAGCAGCTGGTCACGCCAGTCTGTCTGCTTTGCACTGATGTCATCATCATTTTGCAGCACATCATCCAGCGGTTTCACGACAGGCGCAGGAAGGGCTTCTACCGTAAAGGGGCCGGTGACGCGCATTTTTGTCTTATCAATTTCCGGCTGGTCATACAAGATTTCCTGTGCAGGGGGTTCATTGTTGGCGATAGATTTTAATGTGATATGGGGAACAGTCTTATATACAAAGCCGCTGCCAACACCCTGCTCCTCGTGGGCCAGCTTATAGTAATCGAACGTTGCCGTCATAAGGCGTTGCTTTGCCAATGTAATGGCAACGCGGGAAGTGTCACAGGTAATCCAGCGGCGGCCCCACTGTTCTGCAACGTAGGCAGTTGTACCGCTGCCACAGGTAATATCAAGCACCAAATCACCGGGGTCTGTAGACATTAGCATACAACGTTGGATGATTTTTTCATTTGTTTGAACCGCATAAATCATATTTGGGACTTTGCCAGCAGTGTCTTCCCATAGATTTGTTATTTCAATAGCAGGAAAGTCCGAAATATAGAACTTATATCCATAGCCTTCGCTTGTCTTTATCAATCGGTTCTTTTCTATCAACCGTTGCATTTGATTAGCATTGCCACGCCAGACATAACCATTTTTAGGAGTAAACTCAATACCATCTAGTGTTATCGGGAAACGTCTATCTTCGTCATCCCCTCGCTCGATTACCTTATCAACTCTAAATATTTTTGCGTTCTGAGAAGTCAGTAAAATATTTCTTTTTTCATCGGTTGTAAGAGGTCTTGTCTCTCCATTGTTGAAATCGCCCCATAATGCAAGTTTTCTTGGGTCTTCTGTGGAGCCTTCAATTCCGGAACGTTCAACATACAGTTTATGTACCTTATCTCCAACTTTCTCTATGTCTTTAGCATACCACAACAAATAATTAAAAGAATTGCGAATGATTTTTGCGGTTGGTGTTCCTTTTTTCCAAACAATTGTAGCACACTCATTTTCGTGTCCAAAAATTTCATCGCAAATGGTTCTCACATAGTGAACATTTTCATCGCTAATTTGTATAAAAACACTGCCAGAATCAGCTAATAGTTCTCTTGCCAAAAGCAGACGGTCACGCAGATAGCTTAGATAAGAGTGGATACCAAGTTCCCATGTGTCGCGGAACGCTTTAATTGTTTCCGGCTCTTGGCTTAAATCCTCGTCCTTCTTATCTTTCACATCGCGTTTATCAACAAAAGGCTGGAAGTTTGACCCATACTTGATACCGTAAGGCGGGTCAATATAAACCATTTGAACCTGCCCGGCCATGCCCTCTTTTTCCAGCAGAGAGTTCATAATAATAAGGCTGTCACCGGCAATCATGCGGTTTGTCCAGTCCACGCCGTGCTGGTAAAATTCAATGCTTTCGCGGCGGCGGCGCATACGTTCTGCCGGAGTTTCTGCCTCGAACATACTCATCTGGCCTTCCATCTGGCCTTCCAGCGCGTGGCTGTATTCTTTCGTCACGCGGGCAATGATGTTCAGCGGCTTAATGGATTCGTGGATATGGATAGAGGATGTCGGCACCTCAAAACTCGTGCCCTCGGCCTTACCAGCCCATTGCAGGGTAGGGTCAAGGTGCGGGTCGTACTGGTAGGTCTTGACCTTTTCCTCGCTGCGGTCATGCTGTGCCATACCAACAGGCGGGTTATTGGTGCGCTTTTTGTCATCGTGGGTATACGTTTCTACATCCCGCATTTTGGATGTATCTTCCACAACGACCTTTGCCTTTCTGGGCATTTTCTTCACCTCATTGTTATTTGTTCTTAATGCCGGTAAATCCAGCTGTGTTCCGCGGTACTCTAACACATAGTTACTTATCAAGGCTGGATAAATCGACAGGGGTATACCAAAATTGTGCAGATAAATACCGGGGATTTCATCGGATTCTATCGTTTCGGATGTTGCCGCTTTGGCGGACACTTTCTTCATCGACGTTGCAAAATTCATCGCAAACGCTTCGTCCCGCATACGCGATTTTTTCTTTCTTTTCTGTGCGCCAGCATAATTTACCATCATAGCCGCACCGTACAGCGCATGGGCACGAACTGTTTTCCATAATGCCGCCCGTGAACTTGATGCGGATTCTTCCGAACAGGTTACATCCGTATAGCGTACCAATGGCTCCTGCGCATCCAATACGTCTTTCTCATATTCGTTGCGGTCAACACCATTATACTTCTCTGCAAACGCTATGACAGGCTCTTTTGCAACGAGCATACATTGCTCCAACTGCTCATAGGGCAGAATCTCGTGTTTGTCACAGAAAATCCAATTATCCACCCGCTGGCGCTGGCCTGTTTTGTGCCGGTAGATTTCCATGCCGTCTTCTTTAATATGATAGGCCACCCGGACGCGCGGGAACTTTTCTAAAACTCTCGCCAGCAAGATACCGTTTGGGCTATCTTCGGGCGTTGCCTCAATCCCATCCAACAGCGTCCAGTTGCTTCTAAGGAGCGGAAAATTCGGACTGCTGCCATTGCCTTTTTTGACAGTTTCCAGCCCATCCAGCAGCCTCTTACGGATGTCTACCCGGTCTACCATAATCTTTGCTTTGGGGAAGTTCTGGGTAGCAAAATGATAGGCTGCGCCGTCTACGCTGGTAATCACCGTGTCGATGGCCTGCTTGTCTTTCAGGCTTTTCAGAAAATTAACAGCTTCCTCGGCATTATCATAACGGAACAGTTCAATCAGTTCTTCGGTTTCAAAGTTCGTACACAGGCAGTTGGTTGTTTCCTGCCCCTTTACATTCAGCTTAATCGTATATAGACCAAGCGTTCTGATATTATCCCAGTTTCGTGCTTTATCGCAGCGCTCGACTTCATCATCGAAACATTTCTTAACCGTATTTACGGCAACATCAAAATATTCTGCCAAAGGCTTTGCCGCAATGTGCATAGCCTGTTTGCCGAGGAACGCATTTAGCTGGATGGTTGTTTTTCCATTGCCATCCGTAATTTTGGAATCGTCCTGCATACTTGCATTGTAAGTGCCGCGTTCCTTATAGCACTCATAGCAACGCCAGCGTATGCGGCGCAGATAAAGCGTCACTGGGGAAATCTCTGGCCGGCCACCCTCGTGCTCCACCATGATATAGTGCGTCAGCTTGGATTCTGCCAGTTCAGCAGCGGCTTTGGATGGATAGGGTGTGCCACATACCGGGCACTTATCAACCGTACACTTGCCAACCCAATAGGCGGCAGGCTGGCCACCCGCTGCTGGTTCATAGTGGTAAACCTTATAGTCGTCCGGCAGCGCAAGTTCTTTCGTTCGCGCTTTATATTGCACATAGTCCTTGCCTTCAAGGATACGCAACTCCCGGAGAAAGTGAGCCGACAGTTCCGGCTTCGGCCTCTTAGTTGACATCCTACACCCCCAACTCCCGCATTTGGGTACACTTATACAATATTAGAATTGTACCATAAATCCATAAAAATGGGAACCTTTTTCCAGTTACGTTGCCAAAAAACGTTCGTTGGGGCAGTATGTGGCAGGTATTTTCATAAAAACTAAAAAGACAGCCTTTTTTAGAAATGAACTAAATCACTTGCCCCAAGCTGCCCCGGAAAGATTTGCGTAAAAGAAAAAGGAGCAGCCCACTTGGATAATCCAAGCTAACTGCTCCCGATTGCCACTTACGAAACGTTTTTTGGCAACGTCATTTGAAGTAAAAGTTCTTATGCAGCCGCACGGCCCCGTCATCACAAATGACGATAAGGTCTTGCTCCAAGTGCGCAAGGTCTGCGGGCTTGATGATTGGCTGCGGCTTCTGGCTGGTATCGGCGGCCAACAGAGTGTGTTTTTCTCCTATCATTTTAGAAAAGTATTCCTGTGTTTCGGTATCCTTGCAGCCGAGCAGAACAGTAAACTTAAAGTTGCCCAGCATGGCTTTCCGTTCGTCTTTGCCGTAAATCATATCGAGGTCGGCCAGCGATTGGGTCAGCACCATAATACGGATGTGGCGCTTCCGTAGCTTGCGCAGGGCCTCGGTAATTTGCAACTTGCCGAACGAGGCAAATTCATCAAGACAGAATAGAATCATCTGCTTGTGTTCCGGCGGTCTGGATGAAAAGTATTCCATCGACTGCGCCGTAATAATGCGCAGCAGGTCGCCATAGATTTTGAGTTTTTCGTCCGGGATGAAAATATAAATGCTGTTCTGTTCCAATGTGGCCGGACAGATGGACTTTTCATAAGTCGGAACTTTTCTAAGTGCATTTTTAATTTTGCTGTTGGTTGCAAATAGTTTGAGCGCGTCATCTGCACTTTGTTTGCAGCCTGCGGTATTTTGCTCACTGGCCCCGGCAAAGGAACTAATATATGCGTTGGCTGCGGTGTTTTCCTGTTTGGCAATATCGTTCAGCAGGGAGCGCCAATCATGGCCGAGGAAAAACTCGCAGATTTCGATAAAGCCCCAGCCCATGCCATAGTAGCAGATAAGGGCTGCCGTTATCATCTTGCGCCCGTTTTTGGTGAAAAATACTCCCGCCTCGCTGTCGTTGGCCTTGTCCGGCAGCAGCAGATAGGCCAGCTGCTCCAAGCGCTCCTGCCGCTCGGTGTCATCCGGGGCCGCATCAATGGACGCAAACACATCATACGGAATACAATCCGCCGCCGTAGGGTCAAAAATAATTTTGTTTTCTGTATGCACATTAGCTGATATGTCGCCGGATATGTCAACAACAAGAGCCGTACCTTGCCAACTCCGTAGTGTCGGAATCAGTAGGGCACTTGTCTTGCCTGTTCCGGATGGCCCCATTACGAGGATGTGCCCCTCGTCCTGTTCGGGGGAGTAAGCCATCAGACCAAATTTCTTGCCCAGCAACACGCCCTGCGCCTTTTCTTTGGGGCGATAGACGATGTTTCTGCGGGCGAACGGATTAGGCAGATGATTAGCCTGCCCGCGCAGATACACCAGCAGTGCCAGCACAGCCAGCAGAATCAGTGTTGCGCCATATAGATAGCAGTTGATAATCCATACAATCTGTTTCATGGCCGTTCCTTAAAAGTGAAGTCCTTGTTCAATTTTGGATTCTCCAAAATATAGTGCGGGACGCTCTACTTCCTGCTGATATTCCTGTTCGCGTTCGACTTTCAGCTGCGCGACTGTGCGGTTGCCACCCTGCCGCTTTGTTACGCCGGTCATAACGTGGGCATCTTCCAGGCCGTGTTCATCCAGATAGCGTTGCAGGTCAGGATGAAAATTGCGCAGTTCGCGGCGGTCAAGCACATCGTTCGCACAGATTTTATAGCCCTGTTCGTGCTTCGGGTCTTCCTCAACAGGGATAAAACAGAAATGCAAATGCGGCTGGCCGCCCTCGTCATCGTGGACGATGGCTTGCACGACATTTTCCTTGCCATAACGATTTTCTAAGAAATCGTATGAAGCACAGAAAAAGTCATCATAGCGGGCAGGGTCTAAATCTTGCGGGGCTGTCACTATCCAGCCAACCATAACTTTTACATCGTCACGATTGTAACAGTACAGTTCCGATTTGCGCTGCAAAAAGTAATCGTACTCGGTCATGCCCCGGTCTGGCGACAGAACATAGTCATGTTCCAGCCGCTCCGGGTCAATGTCCCGGTTGCTCGAATGTTCGATTGTTCGCCGGTTGTGGCGAAGTTGATTGCGGACTGCGCCCGCACTAAACTTCATGGCACACGCCATCATAATCTCTCCTTTCTCGGCGGGGTTCATGCCCCATCCGATTGCGACTTAAAATGCACTGCAAAAGTAGGCAGTGCATTTAGTCTCCATTTGCTGTGTCATACAAGGTATGGCAGTTTCTGCGGAAACTCCCACCGCCCTTGCGTGCTTACCTTGCCAAAGGGGCGTGACCCCTCTGGACTCCCCGCTGCCGACAAGACTCGCTTGCCGTCAGTGGGGGCTGCGGCCCCCATCAGAACGACTTCTCGCCGTTCCTGCCCCCCTTGGGTTTGCAGCCGTCTGCCGTGATGCACCATCACGCATCACACCACTGCTGCCATGCTGCAAAATCAATGAGATGCAGCAATTTCAGACCGTCATACCAGTCAAAGTCTTTCTTCGGTTTATTGGTGTACACAATCGTGGCCAGCACATTGTATACAATTACTTCGTTCCAGATGTACTCCCAATTTGCAAGAACATCTTCCACCAGTCCGTCATAGCCGTTCTTCGTGGGTACATAACCGGGAACACGCTCCTTCAGCAGTGCAACCACACTATCCATATCCGACTGCACACATTCATTGCAGGTTGAAATTTTCCCGTTGCCTTTCGTGTCAAACGGGAAGCGTCCAAGAATCTGTTTTAGAATGGCGTTGTCACGGATAGGGTGCTTTCCCAGCCAACGGATTCCACGGGAGATGCTCTGTTTGACGAGCCACGCATTCAGCGTTCCGGCTTCATGCTCCTGAAGGATGAAGCCTGCTTCAATCCCCAGCTTTTCCGATACCGGCAGGAACTTGTCAAGGAAAGCGTTGTTGGCGAACTCGCTTGCGTCCACCTTTTCTTCCTTGACCACGCGGTTGAGCAGTGCATTGTTTGTTTCGGACAGTTTGATAGTAATTTTCATTGTTGTACCTCAACTTTCTTCTTAGCCCTTTGCAGGGTGCTTCTGGAAATGCCTGTCATGGCCTCTACCTGTTTATAACTATACTCACTTAGTAACCCAAGTGCGTGTTTCACCTGCAATGCCGTGAATTTTTGCGGGCGTCCATCCCGGAAACCCGGTTTTGCCATTGCTGCCTGTCGGCCACTCTGAGTGCGCTCGATTATCTGCGCTCTTTCAAATTCAGCAAAAGCAAGCAGCATCGTTGCCACAAGCCGCCCCATAGGGGAGTTGTCCAACAGGCCCATATTGAGAATGTGGACGGCAACACCTTTATCCCGCAGCAAATCCACATACTGCAAGCCTTCCTTTGCTGACCTGCAAAACCTATCCATTTTGCAGACCACCAAAGTATCACCCGCCTGTAAGGATTTGCACAGATTATCAAATACCTGCCGTTCGTGAGCGCCAGAAGCCGCCTCTTTCACAATAATCGCAGTAGGATAGCGCTCCTTTATCTGCTGTTCCTGCTCGGCCAAAGAGGTTCCGGGCACCTGCCCTTTGGTTGACACTCTGATGTAGCCATAATAGGCCATTTTGTACGCTCCTTTTGAACATAAGTTTTGATGCGGCCCAAATACCTGTTTTATGCGGGGCCGCTTCTGCGCACCAAAAGTTCAAACTTTTGGGCTTTTTAAGGAAGGTTTGGACTTTGCGCCGTTTTCCGGCACAAACAGGGGAACGACGGGGGATTGTCCCAACCGCGCCCAGTATTATGGGCAACTCTCGGCTTTGGGCAAGGGGCTTTCGCGGCATATCCTCGCTCAGCTTCGGTATTCCACGTTCCCCTTGCCACAGCCTCTATTTGCCTCTCTTTTTGGTCGCCGGTTGGGGCCAATAATTCCCACCCCCGCCAAAGGCGATTTAAAAGTGAACTTTGAAAGAGAGGTTTTCAAAATGAAAAAGACCGTCAAGACCAGCCGCGTTGCAGGACAGCTTGAAAAAATGTACCGTCTGCTGAACGCCAGATTTTTCAACGGAGAACTGCCCGAAGTCGTCATCAGCCTAAAAAAGACCGTGGGTGCTTATGGTCATTTCACTTGCAATAAAGTCTGGCAGGCAGGAGACGAGCGGCGATATGAAATCAACATCAGCAGCGCCACACTTAGCCGCCCAATCGAGGAAACCTGCGCCACGCTTTTGCACGAAATGTGCCATTGCCTTGCGGCAGAAAAAGGTATCAAAGATACCAGCGGTTCCGGGAACTTTTACCACAATCGGAAGTATAAGGAGATTGCCGAAAGTCACGGGCTTTGCGTTGAGAAGCATCCAAAATACGGATGGACGATTACAAGCCCCGGACTTCCTCTGCTGGATTTCATCGAGGAACAGGGCTGGCAAGACCTTCAGATGTGCGAGGCGGTCAGCCTGTGGGATGTAATTGGAACACTCCCCAAAGGGGCAGGCAACGGAACAGTCACCAAGACCAAGAAGCCCAGCAGCACCCGCAAATATATTTGCCCCTGCTGTCACCAGAGCGTAAGAGCCACAAAAGCCGTGAACATCATTTGCGGTGATTGCATGGAGAAGATGGAACCCGCCGAGTAAGCAACCATCGGACAGAGATAACAGCCGAGTGAGAGTAGGCAATTTTATAATGCACTTTTTAAGATGAAGGGATTTCAAATGAACTGGAAATATGATTATTATAATTGCCCCGATGACCCGGATACCGGCGTTCCTGCCTGCGGTGACCTGCCGGAATGTAAAAGCTGCGAATGGTATCACCTCATTACTTCCGCGCAGAAATGCACAACTACATAAACAAAAAAGCAGAGAGTCATCCGTAAGAGGATAACTCTCTGCTTTCTTGTAAAGCCTTTTCTGCACAAGTTTGGTGTCAATGTGGTGTCAAATCAGCCAAACCGGGTTGATAAAAGGCGTGGAATCAATGCTTTTTAGTCGATGGGTTTCATCGTCGGGAACAACAGCACGTCACGGATCGACGCGCTGTCAGTCAGCAGCATGACCAGGCGATCCACGCCGAAGCCGAGGCCGCCCGTGGGGGGCAGGCCGTACTCAAGGGCGTTGACGTAGTCGTAGTCGACCTGGGCCTTGCAGTCAGGCTCAATGGCCTTGCGCTCAGCGACCTGGCGCTCGAAGCGGGCCTTCTGGTCGATGGGGTCGTTCAGCTCGCTGAATGCGTTGCCGTACTCGGTGCAGTCGATGAAATACTCAAAGCGCTCGGTGAAGGCCGGGTCGGTGGGCTTGCGTTTGGCCAGCGGGCTGATCTCGACGGGGTAGTCATAGATGAAGGTGGGCTGGATGAGCTTATCCTCGACAAAGGCGTCAAAGAACTCGGCCAGGATCGCGCCCTTTGTCGGGACGTCGGGCAGCTCTACATGATGCTCCTTGGCGGCAGCGATGGCATCCTCGTCGGTTTTCCAGTCGTTGAAGTCAACGCCGGAATACTTCTTGACGGCCTCGACCATCGTCAGGCGTTCCCAGTGACCCATATCGATCTGCTTGCCCTGGTAGGTGATCTCCAGGCTGCCGCAGACCTTGAGGGCCAGGCGCTTGTACATCTCCTCGACCAGATCCATCATGCCGTGGAAGTCGGTGAATGCCTGGTACAGCTCGATGGTCGTGAACTCGGGGTTATGCTTGGGGTCCATGCCCTCGTTGCGGAAGATGCGGCCAACCTCATACACGCGGTCCATGCCGCCCACGATCAGGCGCTTGAGGTACAACTCGGTCTCAATGCGCAGGACCATGTCCATGTTCAGGGTGTTGTGGTGGGTGTAGAAGGGGCGGGCGGACGCGCCGATCTCGAACGGGGTCAGGATGGGGGTGTCGACCTCCAGGAAGCCCTTTTCGTCCAGATAGGCGCGGATTTCCTTCAAAATCAGGCTGCGCTTGACAAAAGTGTCCTTGACCTCGGGGTTCATGATGAGGTCAACGTAGCGCTGGCGGTAACGCGCCTCGCGGTCCGTCAGGCCGTGGAACTTCTCGGGCAAGGGCAGCAGACTCTTGGAGAGCAGCGTCAGCTCAGAGATGCGGACAGAAATTTCGCCCATCTTCGTGCGGAAGACCTCGCCCTTGACGCCGATGATGTCACCGATATCCAGCTTCTTGAAGGCGGCGTAGGCTTCATCGCCCAGCAGGTCGCGCTTGACAAAAATCTGGATGTCGCCCTTCTGGTCGCGCAGATGGGCAAAGCTGGCTTTGCCCATGATGCGCTTGGACATCATGCGGCCAGCCAGAGAGACGATCTTTCCGGTCTCAGCCTCGGCAGGAAGGTCAGCAAACTCATTTTTGAGGTCGGCCGAGTACGCATCCTGCGCATATTTGGTGATTTCAAAGGGGTTATGACCGGCTTCGCACAGGTCTGCCAGCTTCTGGCGGCGCACAGCGGCCTGCTGGGTCAGCTCCTGCTCGGTCTGGGGCTTATTCTGCTCCATGTGAGATCGTCCTTTCGTGATTTTTAATTCTGTTGATATGGGTTGCTTGTAGGGGTCGATGCAAGCATCCGCCCCTTCAGAATTTATTGGGGATTATTACTTCGAGCGGCTGACTTCCAGCAGCTTGTACGTGATGATGTTGCCGTTGGGCAGGGTGACATCAACGCTGTCGCCAACCTTGCAGCCGATCAGTGCCGCGCCGACGGGGCTCTCGTCGCTGATACGGTTCAGATCCATGTCAGCCTCGGTGGAGCCGGTCAGGTCGTACTCCTCGGCGTCCTCCAGGTCATCGCCCTCGGCCAGGATCTTGACGTGCATACCGATGGAGGCGGTGTCGTTGGACAGCTCGCTCTCATCCATGATACGGGCCAGCTTCAGGGTAGCCTCCAGGTCGGCAATGCGGGCCTCCACAGAAGCCTGCTCCTCCTTGGCGGCGTCGTACTCGGCATTCTCGCTCAAGTCGCCGTAACCGCGGGCGACCTTGATCTTGTCGGCAACTTCCTTACGCTTGACGGTGCGCAGGTTTTCCAGCTCCTGCTCCAGTTTATTATAACCCTCTCGGGTAACGACAACTTCTTTAGCCATAGCAGTGTCTCCTAACGTAAAATGGATAGTAAAAGATGTGCGGCACCAACTGGGGAGCCGCACTAACTTATATATTATACGGGTTCAAAACGGATTTGTCAAGGCACAGCGTCATTTATCCAGCTGCAAAAGGCCAACCTTGCGGTAGACCTTGCTGACAGTGCGGTTGGCAAGGCGGGAGGCACGCTCCGCACCGCTCTTGAGGACCTCGTCCACGTAGGCCTTGTCGGCCAGAATGCGGGCATACTCAGCCTGCACGGGGGCCAGCGCGGCGGCGGTGACCTCGGCCACGGCCAATTTGAAGTCACCGTAGCCCTTTCCCTCAAACTCGGCAGCGATCTCGTCGTTGGACTTGCCCGTGAAGGTGCTGTAAATGCACATCAGGTTGGACACGCCGGGCTTCGTCTCGCGGTCAAAGCGGACTACGCCGTCGGAGTCGGTCACGGCGCGCTTGAACTTGCGCACGATGGCATCCTTGTCATCGGTCATCAGGATAAAGCTGTTGATGTTCGTGTCGGACTTGCTCATTTTCTTGGTCGGCTCGGCCAGCGACATGATCTTTGCGCCCGCGGCGGGCACGTAGCCCTCGGGCAGGGTGAAGGTATCGCCGTAAATGCCGTTGAAGCGGCCTGCGATGTCGCGGGCAATTTCCAGATGCTGGGTCTGATCCTGCCCCACGGGCACGAGGTCGGCATTGTAGATGAGGATGTCCGCTGCCATCAGCACGGGGTAGGTGAACAGACCGCCGTTGACGTTGTCGGGATGCTTGGCGCTCTTATCCTTGAACTGGGTCATGCGCGACAGCTCACCAAACTGCGTGTTGCAGGCCAGCACCCAGGCAAGCTCGGTGTGCGCGGGCACGTGGCTTTGTACAAACAGAACGTGCTCCTTCGGGTCGATGCCTACGGCCAGCAGCAGGGCGGCCAGCTCACGGGTGCGGCGGCGCAGGTCTGCGGGCACCTGGCGCACGGTCAGGCTGTGCAGGTCGGCCACCATGTACAGGCAGTCGTAATCGGACTGCAAGAGGGCCCAGTTGCGCACCGCGCCGATGTAGTTGCCCAGGGTCGGCGTGCCGGTGGGCTGAATGCCCGAAAGAATGCGTTTACGTTTTTCTTCTGCCATTATGATGTATCTCCCTTGTAAGCCGTTCTGCCCACGGCGGGCAGGTGGCTTCTTCCTTTATTTATATACTATAAAATATAATCAAACAGCGGACATTTGTCAATGTTTCTGCGCACGGAAGTCCGTAAAATTCACAGCTTCACCCTGATAAAGTCGTGCTCCACAGCGGGAAGGATTTTTTCAATCAGGTCCTTTGTCCGCAGCCGCAGGCTGGACGTGTTGATGCAGGGGTGACAGCCCACAAACTCGCTGTTCAGCACATCCTCGTCGATCAGCAGCTGCACGCGGTGCCCGGTGTCATTCATCAGTCCCAGCACGCTGACCGAGCCGGGCGTAATATCCAGAAACTTTTCCATGTATTCCGGCTTGGCAAAGGACAGGCGCGCCGCGCCAATCTGTGCAGACAGATCCTTTGTATGGAAAACCTTCGTGTCCGGGATCATCAGCAGATAAAAGGCTGTTTCCTGTCGATTACACAGGAACAGATTCTTGCAGATGACCGCCTGCAGCGTCTGGTCGATCTCCTGACAGACCTCCATTGTCATAGCTGGTGCGTGGTCGACCCTCTCGTATGCCACACCCAGCCGGTCCAGCAGGTCGTAGGTGCGGATCTCCTTTTCCAATCGGCCCGCCGTGTCCGCAGGCCGCCCCTTTTGCAGCTCCATTCCAAAGCCCCCTTGCGTTTTCTCCCATTATAGCAGTCTTTCCGCATTTTGCAAAGTGGGGAAAAATGTGTTATACTGAGCCGGATGCCAGACTGACTCGTAAATGATATTTTAGAAAAATGGAATTTTGCTATGAAAAAGATTTTATTCGTCTGCCACGGCAACATCTGCCGCAGTCCGATGGCGGAGTTTGTGATGAAGGATATGGCCGCTAAGGCCGGGGCAGGGGAGCGGTTTGTCATTGACTCTGCGGCGACAAGCACCGAGGAACTCGGCAACCCGGTCTACCCACCGGCGCGGCGGGAGCTGGCGGCGCATGGCGTGGTCTGCGGGCCGCACACGGCGCGGCAGATGACGCGGGCGGACTACGACAAATACGACCTGCTCATCGGGATGGACAGTGCCAACATCCGCAATATGACCCGCATCTGCGGCGGCGACCCGGCGGGCAAAATCCACCGTCTGCTCGACTACACCGCCCGCCCCGGCGACGTGGCCGACCCGTGGTACACGGGTGATTTTTCGACCACCTGGCGGGACGTTGCGGAAGGCTGCCGCGGCCTTTTGAAGGCAATCACCTCGCAAGCCATGTAAAAACATTGCATTTATGTGCGATATGTGCTATGATATTAAAGGAATATTTCCATCCAGTCAAGTTCAATCCGAAAGGAAATAGTGTATACAATGGGAAAATACTTTGGTACTGACGGCTTCCGCGGGGAGGCCGGTGTCACTTTGACCGCCGACCATGCCTACAAGGTTGGCCGCTTCCTCGGTTGGTATTACGGTATGCTGCGCCAGCGCAACGGCGAGGCCACCACGCCGCGCATCGTCATCGGCAAAGATACCCGCCGCAGCTCCTACATGTTTGAGTACAGCCTCGTCGCAGGCCTGACGGCTTCCGGCGCGGACGCCTACCTGCTGCATGTCACCACCACGCCCAGCGTCGCATATATTGCCCGCGTGGACGACTTTGACTGCGGCATCATGATCTCCGCCAGCCACAACCCCTATTATGACAACGGCATCAAGCTCATCGACTGCTACGGCGAGAAGATGGACGAGGAGACGCTGCTGCTCGTCGAGGATTACCTCGACGGCAAGCTGCACGTCTTTGACCAGGATTGGCCCGAGCTGCCGTTTGCCAGCCGTGACCATGTCGGCTGCACCGTCGACTACGTCAGCGGACGCAACCGCTACATGGGATACCTTATTTCTCTGGGTATCTACTCCTTCAAGGGGGTCAAGGTCGGCCTGGACTGCGCCAACGGTTCCAGCTGGAACATTGCCAAGAGCATTTTTGATGCTCTCGGTGCAGACACCTACGTCATCAACAACAAGCCCAACGGCCTGAACATCAACCTGAACGCCGGCTCCACCCACATTGAGGGTCTGCAGAAGTTCGTCGTCGAGAACCACCTCGACATCGGCTTTGCCTACGACGGCGACGCCGACCGCTGCCTCTGCGTGGATGAAAAGGGCAACGTCATCACCGGCGACCACATCCTGTACATTTACGGCTGCTACATGAAGGAGCGCGGCAAGCTGCTGATGAACACCGTCGTCACCACCGTCATGTCCAACTTCGGTCTGTACAAGGCGTTCGACGAGCAGGGTATTGGCTACGCCAAGACTGCCGTCGGTGACAAGTATGTTTATGAGTACATGGCCAAAAACGGCTGCCGCATCGGCGGCGAGCAGAGCGGCCACATCATC
>OLOC01000465.1_pt1 | contig 31309 bp, 20 predicted proteins | sample 1643111 | NCBI WGS metagenome assembly OLOC01 (sample SAMEA3136633, study PRJEB25190) | human gut metagenome
GCCGGCCACTCGCCGCCTGCCGTTGCCGTTACGCGGCGTCGTCACAAGTGACCGCTACGCGGCCGCCGTCAGTCCCGGCCCGCGCCGCATGCGCACCTTTTCGCGGGCGAGCCCGCAGCCGTCCTCTCTGTGTATTGTACGGCCGGCGCACGCCGCACTCACTCGACTTGCGCCGCAGGGTCGGCATATGTGATGGACATCACCTTGCCCGTATCGCTGTCGTAGGTGATCGAGGTGATCGACGCGAGCGCGGTCTTGCGTAGGAACATCCAATGCTCGGGGTGGCCGGTCTCCAGCAGGTGCCGGTAGCTCCAGATCGGCGACTCGTGGCTGACGACGATGATCTGCCGTCCGGCATACTCGCGGATCTTCTCGTTCGCGAACGCGCCCACGCGTTCGGCGATGTGCCGGTAGGACTCGCCCCAGCTCGGCTTCCACAGGTTGAGCACGAGCTTCCAGTTGCCGTCGCGCCACAGCGCGCCCTTGCCATGTCCGATGCGCTTGCCGCGGAACTCGTTGCCCGCTTCGATCACACGCGGGTCGGTGATGAGTTCCAGCGGCTCCTCCCCACGCCCGGCGCGTACCGGGTTGAGCGCGTCGAGAATGGCGCCGGCGGTTTCGCGGGTGCGTTCCAGCGGGGACGAATACACCGCGGCGACCGTGTTGAGCTTGGGGTCGGCTGCGATGTATGCGCCCGTCGCCTGCGCCATGCGCATGCCGCGGTCGGACAGGTGGAATCCGGGCAGCCGCTCGTACAACAGATGGTCGGGATTGTATACCTTGCCGTGGCGGACGAAATGTATGGTGGTTGTCGGCATATGCGGCCTTCCTGCGGGACTCGTGATGTCTGTCTTTCATTGTCCCACATTCGCCGGCCGGCCGGCGATGCCGCGTCTGCGGCGGCGTTTGCCCGACGAACATCGCCCCGCCCCGGCACGGCCCAGCCCCACCCGATATCGTCCCGGCACCACCCGACTCCGGCTCGTCACCCCATCTGATACACCGATATATCACCGTCGTTTATGAACGTTATGAAAATTGATGCGTTCGTGATATCAACACCGCGTGTCGCGCCCCAACGCGCGATTAAAGTTGCCGTGACGCAAACATGCAAAGCATCCTTTGCGCGACCAACAGGACAACACATCAATACGATGAGGGCTCCGCCGGCAACGCCACGCCGACGGGGGACATCCAATCGGGAGCGGAAAGGAGATGCTGTCATGTCCAATAACGCCAATGTCGCGGCTGCAATCAAGGAAGTCGCCCATAAGGTATTCGGCGGATACGCGGAACTGCTGCGTATGCCGCACACCGCAAGGTTCTCCATCGGCTCGGTGATCGCCTGCATGCCGTTCCCCATGGTCGGCATGACCATCACCATCTCCGTACAGCATTACTACGGCAACTACTCGCTGGCCGGCGTGCTCACCGCCATCCAGGCGATCGCGCTGGCGGTCTCCAGCCCGCTGCTCGGCAAGCTGGTCGACAAGTTCGGCCAGCGGCAGGTGTCGATTCCGACGATCCTGGTCTGGATCGTCGCCGCCATCGCCCTGACCACCAGCATCACCAACCGCGCCCCGGTATGGGTGCTGTACTGCCTGACGCCGTTCCTCGCCGCGATTCCGCCGTGGGGCGCGATGAGCCGCGCCCGCTGGACGACCATGCTCAAGGGAGACCGGGAGCGCACCGACCGCGCGCTCTCGCTGTCCGGCGTGTTCGATGAATGCATGTGGATCATCGGCAATCCGCTGGCTTCTACGCTGGCGGTGATTTCTGGCCTGCTGGCGTTCTCGTTCACCGGCGTGTGCGTCGTCATCGGCGCGCTGATGTTCCTGACCGAGCTGACGACCGAGCCGAAATCACAGACCCAGCTGGCCCGAGAGGCCGGTCTGACCCGCGAGGAGTACCGCAAGCGTGAGGCCGCCAAGGCGCAGAGGATGCGCGAGAGGGACGCCGCCGACCGCGCCCGCCGAGAGGCCGAGGCCCGCGGCGACGATGAGCAGGCCGTGCAGGCCGCCGTCGACCGAGCCATCGCCGATTCCCGCGCCGGCAAGAAGGAGTCGATCTGGGGGCCGGGCCTGATCGCCGTGTGCGTGACCTGGTTCAGTCTTGGCGCGTTCCAGTCGGCGTCAAACATCTCGATCATCGCGTTCGCCACCGAAGCGAACATGAAGCAATACACCGGTTTCGTGTTCGCATGCTTCTCGTTCAGCTCGCTATGCGGCGCACTGGTGTACGGCGCGAAGAACTGGACCATCCCGCTGTGGAAGCGCTTCTACTTCTGCCTCATCGTGGTGAATCTCGGCGTGGGCACATTCATGTTCGCCAAGCATCTGTGGGTGATCATGATCATCTACCTGCTGATCGGCGTCTGCCAGGCACCCACGTGGATCAACGGCAATCAGCTGATGCTGCATCTGGTGCCTCCCACGCGATTCACCGAAGGCGTGGCGTGGATGGGCGCGATGAACTCGATCGGCTCGTCAGCCGGCTCAGCCATCGCGGGTGTCTTCATCGATCACATGGGATCGCATGGAGGCTTCCTGATGGCGACCGTGCTGGCGATCACCTCGCTTGCCATCGCCTTCGTCGGCTTCCGGCAGATCAAATCCAGCACCGAAACCCCGACTCTGACCGAAGTCAGCGTGTGATACCGGATGCCGCTCCCAAAACTCGCAGATACAAGGCATTTTTGAAGGAAAACACACTCTATCTGCGAGTTTTGAGAGCGCATACCGCGCTACTTCGGCCAGCCCTCCGGCGTATGCGCGAGCGACCACAGGCCAAGCCGATGCGAGAAGCTGTTCTCCCACTTCGCTTCGAGCTCTTCCTGACTCAAACGGTTCTCGGACTTCCTCAAACGGTTCATCGCATTGGTATGCGTATCGTCAAGCAGCCACTTGCGGATCACGAAGTTCCAGATCATCACCACTACCGTGGCTACCAGCTTGCCGACATTCGTCCACAGCACGTACTTCGTGTGCATGGAATACATGGAATCATGCGGCATCCACGACGTGCTGGTCCACACGATCGCCTCGTTCATGAACCAGCCGATAAGCGCCGCCACGAAGAAAATCGTGATCTCCATCCAGCGCGCCATGTCCGGCCGGTGCTTGAACACGAATTTCATGCTCGCCAGATAATTGAATATCAGTGAGACGAAGAACGAGATTGACGTGGCCAGCACGTTATGCATATGCGTCATCAGCAGAATGTTCATCAGACCCCAGTCGATGATGAACGCGACCACACCGACAATACCGAACTTCATCAGCTGTTCAATCAATTTCCTCACATTGATTGTCTAATACATATCGCTGACTTCACACCGCGGTTTTCCTGAACCGCCACTGATTTCACACATGGCCGCACAGCCCGCGCCCGCCGCGGAACCGATTAGGATAGGGAACGAACCCAATCAAGGAGGAATCATGCCCGTTATCCACACTCACGTATCCGTCAAGACCACTCCCGAGCAGCGCGAAGCGCTGAAGGCCGCCTACGGCAAGGCGATCACGGCCGTCCCCGGCAAGTCCGAGGGCTGGCTGATGTGCCCATTCGAGGATGATATGCCGATCTACTTCGGCGGCAGCGACGATGCCCCGGCCGCATACGTCGAGGTCAATGTGTTCGGCCGTTCCGTGCCCGGTTCTGCGTGGGAGAAGCTGACCAAGTCGATCATGGCCGCGCTCAACAGCGAGCTCGGCATCCCCGAGGACCGCACCTACATCCGCTACACCGCCACCACCGACTGGGGCTGGAACGGCGGTAACTTCTGAGCTCAGGTGTGATGGTATCCGCCGCTATATTGTCGCGCATGGCGTCACTGTGTGCGACCACCGTCACGCTGCGAGCCCTCACACAGTGACGTAAATCGCAAAACCCTTATTTTGCAAGGGTTGCGGGGGTACGTCACGGAGTGTGAGGACGCACACAGTGACGTAACCCTCACACAGTGACACCTTTTTGCGGCACACAGGTTACCGATATATAAATGAAAGAGCCCCTTGCGGCCAGTCGGCCCGTATGATCGGCCGACAATCCGAAAGGGGTTGTGATGATGCAGTCACGGTGTGCGGTCAGCGCGAGTGCGGCATGATTCCGCATGCCACGCCGCCGCACACTCTCACAGCACGCGTACCCCGGCACCCCGGCGGCACGCCTCTGCCGCAATCAGACGATCTTGGGCATCGGGGTGGTCAGGGACGTGGTGAGGTTCACGTGAACCAGCCCGGCACCTGCGTGCACTTCGACCTTCTTCAGGGTGACCGTACGCTCGTCTTCCGGAGCGCGGTCATTGTCGGTCATCGTGGCCGGGGACTTGACGGCGACCAGCGCCAGATCGTCCAGCGACATGCCGGCGGCCTTGCACAGATCATCCGCAGCACCCAGGGAATCCAGGAAACCGTCCTTGAGCAGCACACGGCTGGCCGGCACGCCGTAGGCGTTCTCGGCCACCCACTTCACGTTCTCCAGCAGGGCCATGCCCTTGTGGCTGTCATGCTTGGACGGCATCGACGTGTTGGACAGCACATCGACGAATGCGTCGATCTGGTCGCTCAGACCCTCGCCGCCGTCGCGATACAGGTTGCCGATGATGGGGTCGCGCAGCTCCAGACGGGCCGCGGTCTCGCGCAGTTCGGGAATCTGATCGTCCTCGCCGTCCCACAGGTTCACCAGCGGGAACGCCGGAATGTCGAGCTTCTCCAAGCGGTCCACGTGGAACGGGTAGCGCCACGCCAGCTCCGGGTCATCACGCCACGTCGAGGCGCGGGTCACGACGACCGCCGCGGACGGCCACTGCGCGCCATACTCGCGGCAGGCGATGTCGAGCCACTTCTGCGCTCCGGCGTCGGTGCCGTAACCGGCCTCGACGATGACCACATCGTGCAGGGCGCACGCCATCTCCACGGAGACCAGCGTCGGGATGCCGATCGACACGTTGGCGAACGGGCCGCCATGCACATACACCGGCGAGCCGTTCACCGTCTCGGTGAGCGCCGGCTTGACCGCATCGGCGAGCATATCGGTGATACGCCACAGGTCGATGAAGTCGCCGAACTTGACTGGTTCGCCGTCCTTCGTGCCGGCGATCATCGCGGCCACGCGCTCGCCGATCTCATCCATCGAACGGGACAGCACGACGATCTGCATCAGCTCGGACGTCGGGGTGAGCACGACCTTCTCGGCGACGTTGTTCTTGCCCGCGTCCACGGTGATGGAACGCAGCGAGCGGGACGGCACTTCGGAGACGCGCGGCACGAGGATCGTGTCGATACGCCCCTCGTCCACAGCCTTCTCGGCGAAGGAGACGAGCAGGTTCTGCGCGGCGGCGATGGCGGCCATCTCACCGCACAGGCCCCAGTCGATGAGCTCGGGGTGGGTCAGCGAAGCCTTGCCGCCGCCCGAGGCACCGCCTTTGGAACCGGCGGCGGTGATGCCCATGCTCGGCTGGCGCAGCACGGCGGTCGCGTCGATGCCGCGAGCCCGCAGCGCATCGATCAGCGCGATCGTCGTCGTGGTCTTGCCCTCGCCGCGCGACGCCTTGAGCGGCGTATCGGCGGTGACGAGCACGACCTTGCCGTGCTTGCGCGGCGCGTCGGGATTGTCGTGCAGGTACTTCATAAACCCGAAGGCGTCGATCTTCTTGACCAGCCCGTACTGGCTGGTGAACTCCTCGATAGTAGTCATCAGTAGGTGAACCTTTCTGTAGATGTATGACGCTTGCTTACCGTCGAAGCGGCCGGCGGCCGAAAACGCTTGGCCGGGAGCCTCTCAGCGCATCAGTTGTCGGAGCGGTTGAAACCGTTCTTCATCTTCATGCTCACGGTGTAGAGCACGGTGTCGAGCAGCTGGTCGGTCTCGGTCTTGAGCTGGTCGGCCATGGTCTGGTTGGCGGCGGCGAGGATGTCGCGCACCTCGTCGTTACGGGTCGCGTCGATGATGTCCTCGGGATCCATCGGCTCGACGTCGCCGTCCGCGTTCGCCGCCTCCAACTCCGCGTCGGCCAAGGCGGCCGCGGCCTCGTCGGCACCGCCCAGACGCGCGACCTGCTCGTCGGTGGCGGCGATCAAACGGTGGCCCATCGCGCCGGTCTTCTCCTGATAGCGCTCGATGGCGTTGGAGGTCTCCGCGAACGCCGCGTCGCACAGCGCGGCGATGATGCGGTTCTCCCAGTAGAAGTTCTCGGAAGTCACGCGCGTGGTCGTGTCTTCCAGATACTTCGGCGTTTCGTTGACGTTCGGGTAGAACGGCACCAGCGTGTTGAACGGGTTGGAGCCGTAGGCGATCCACTGGATCGCGCGGTCCGACTGCGGACGGTACGGGCGAATCTGCATGACGGCCAGCTGGCTCTGGCGGTTGATGCCGATCGGGCGGTACATGTGGCGTGTGTGCTCGTCGCCGAGGTGGCCGTACGGGTCGAACGGCGTGCCCTGATAGTGCGAGCTGAGCACGTACTTTACGTCCTCGATCGTCACCTTGCGCTCGGGCTGACGGGCCCACGGGATGTCGTCACTGTCCGGGCGGTGGTCGGCCTCGGGGCCGTCCCACATCTCGTCGTACGGGTTGAGGAACCGCTGCATGACCCATGCGCGCGGCGTGTTGTACACGTGATCAGAGTCGGAGTGCGAGCCGAAGGCATCACGCGGGTTGAACGGCGACGTCGATTCGACGGCCAGATCAAGGTGATTGCGCTCGATGAATTCGACCAGATCCTCGGAGCACATGTGGTTCTCCTGCTCACCGAGGGCGTCATCGAGGTCGAATTCGTCGATGCCGAGCTGGTTCGGCATCGTCACATACGCTTCGTCGGGCACGCGCTTGGCGATCCAGTGATGGCCACCGACGGTTTCCATCCACCAAATCTCGTCGGCGTCCGAGAACGCGACACCGTTCATCTCATAGGTGCCGTATTCCTTAAGAAGGTCGCCAAGCCGCCGCACGCCCTCACGCGCGGTGGTGACGTACGGCAGCACGATGGTCAGGAAGTCCTCCTCGCCGATGCCGCCGGGCACGGCCGGCTCGTAATCCGAGTCACCTTCCCGCCCGCGTGCCGCCCGGTATTCCACAAACGGGTCGGCGCCGAGCACGCGCTCGTTGGTGGTCAGCGTTTCGGTGGCGCTCATGGCCACGTTCGCCTCGTTGACGCCGGCCTCGCCCCAGATGCCTTCCTTCAGGTCGGCGTTCGGCACTGCGGTGTACTGCAGCGGATCGTCGGGCAGGTCAATGGTCAGGTGGCTGATGACGCTGCGGTATTCGCGCGGCTGTTCATCGGGCTTGACGACGACGAACCGCTTCGGGTTGAATTCGCCGTTGGCGGAATCCTCGTTGCGGGCGATGATGGTCGAACCGTCATAGCTGGCGTCCTTGCCGACCAGAATCGTGGTGCATGCCATAGTATTCGGTACTGTCCTTTCTTGCTGTGCACACGCTGTCGCGCGCACGTTGCGGCGCGCATCCGCGGCGCGCCTCCTGTCACATGAGTGTATGACTCCGTACGGGAGTATACGGCATCAGCCCTCAGGCTTTTCCGGTGATGAACATCACACCCTGATCGGTGACGTGGTCGACGTCACGCAGCGCGTGGAACAGCTCGTTGAGCCAGAATCCTTGGTTCAGACCCGGCAACGGCTTCGCGGTGCCCCACACGTGCAGCGAATAGTCGTGGTCCTTGTCGGGCGGCTGGGGCCCGTTGTAGCGCATCGTCACCTGCGGATTCGTGCTGCCGACCAGCTTGCTCGCGGCCGACGTGCGGCCCTGCACGGTCTCGGGAATCATGGAGGGCAGCTGCCGGGAGAAGTCCGGCGGAATCTGCAGTGCATGGGAATCGTTGAAGTCGTACATCAGCGCGTCGATGGGCAGATTCGCGACCGTCCAGTGAATCCATTCGAATCCGCAGACCGGGATGGAGTCGGGGTCGGTGAACGCCCAGTGCAGGTACCGGGCGGCGGGATCGATCTCGTCGATATAGAACGGGAAGGAGATGACGGGCACGCCGTCGGTGCGGTATTCGGGCGCGGCGGCTTTGGCGAAGTCGTCGGGCATCACCGTGAAGTCAGCGGAAATCTTCATGTCTCCAGTATCGCGCATGAGCGTGACGTGCGGCACCCGGCTGCAGGCCACACCGCGCGCGACGGCAGACCGGCCGCAACAAGCCACCGTCCCCCGCCGGGGTTTATCCGACGGGGGACGGTGGAGAAAGAGTCAGTCAGGCCGACCGGTCACGACTGGCCGGTCTGACTGGGGATCAGGCGGAGCGCTTGCGGCGAATCATCACCACGCTCACTCCGACGGCGAGCAGCATCAAGCCGAGGCCGGCGAGCGCGCCGACGGCGGCGCCGGTCTTCGCGACACCGTCGCCCTTGCCGTCGCCGTCGTTCTTGCCGGTTTCGGCGGCCTTGACCGTGACGCTGTAGGTCACGTCGATGACCGTGTCGTCGGCCATCGTGTACTGCACGACGAAGCTGTCGTCACCGGTCTTGTCGCCGGCCGCATACACGAGCGTGCCGTCGGCGATTTCGGCCTTGCCGAGCTTGCCTTGCTTGATGATGGAGCGGCTCTTCCAGCCCGCCACGTCCTTCGGCTCGGTGACCGTACCGGTCTTGCCGGCGGTCACGTCGCCGGTATCGGCCTTGACGGACTTGTGGTCGGGCGTCGGCTTGGTCTCATCCGCGACGGTGATCTCGACGCTGCCGGACTTGTCCGTGCCGTCGGTCGAGGTGGCCGTGATGACGGCCTTGCCGGCCTTCTTCGCGGTGATGACGCCGTTGGCGTCGACCGTCGCGATGGATTCGTCGCTCGACTTCCACGTCACCTTCTTGTTGGTGGCGTTGCCGGGCTTGACGGTCGCGGTGGCCTGGAGTGTCTTGCCGACGGAGACGGTGGTGCCGGCCTCGACGGTGACCTCCACGCTGGTGACGGGGACGGTCTCGACGGGCTTGGCCGTCACGGTGATGTGGAGCGTGCCGGACACGCCACCGGCCGTGGCGGTGATGGTCACCGTGCCGGCCTTCTTGGCGGTCACGACGCCGTCCTTGTCGACCGTGGCGACGGACTCGTCGCTCGACTTCCACGTGACCGTCTTGTCGGTCGCGTCAGCCGGGGCGACGGTCGCCGTCAGGGTCGTGGAGGCGCCTTCGACGAGCTCCTGCTTGCCTGTCACGGTCACGGACTGGACCGGGATGACGATCGGGGCCTTGTCGCTCACCGTGATCTTCAGCGTGCCGGACACGCCACCGGCCGTGGCGGTGATCGTCACTTCGCCGGCCTTCTTCGCGACGACCTTGCCGTTGGCGTCAACCGTCGCCACAGTGGCGTCGGAGGACTTCCACGTGACCGTCTTGTCGGTCGCATTGGCCGGGGCGACGGTCGCCGTCAGGGTCTGCTCTCCATAGACGGTCATCGCGGCAGCGCCGGCAACGGTGACGCTGGTGACGGGCACGGTCGCGGCGGAGACGGTGATCTCGATGGAACCGAACTTCGTCTTGTCGTCGTTCGACGTGGCGGTGATGGTCACCTTGCCGGCCTTCTTCGTGGTCACCACGCCGTTGGCGTTGACCGTAGCTACGGCGGCGTCGGAGGTCGACCAGGTGACGGACTTGTCGGTCGCATTGGCCGGGGCGACGGTCGCCGTCAGAGTGACGGTGTCGCCTGCGGTGGCGGTGTTGGCGCCGGTCACGGTCACGCCGGTGACGGGCACGTTGGCGCTCGCCTTCTTCGTGATCGTGTACGTGGTGCCTGCGGTGGTATCGAACACGAGCAGCGAGGCGCCGTCCGCGTTGGTCACGACCTTGGCGTTCACGGCGGTGTCACCGTTCTTGACCTCGTAGTTCTGGGCGCCGCCGGCGGTGATCTTGACGGCCGCCTGCTTGCCCTTGTTGGAGGTCAGCTTGACTTCGGTGGCCTTGCCGTTCTTCCAGGTCGTGCCGACGGTGAAGTTGCCGCGGGCCACGAGGCCGCTCACCGAGCCGTCCGCCCAGGCGTCGGGCAGGGCGGGCAGGATGTTCGTGTAGTTCACGTACTTCTTGCCGTCGGTGTCGGTGAAGGTGGAGTTGGACTGCAGCAGCATTTCGTCGACACCGGAGGTGTTGCCGAAGTTGCCGTCGATCTGGAACGGCGCATGGTAATCGAACAGGTTTGCATACATCGCGTTCTTGAGCTGCAGCTCGACCAGCTGGTACGTGGTGTTGCCGTCGCCGGTGCGAGCCCACGAATTGATGCGCTGGCCAATGGCCCAGCCGGTGTTGGACTGCAGCACGTTGCCCTTGAAGCAGCGGTACCTCAGCGAGGTCTTGGCCGCCTCCATGTACTCGGAGTTGTCGATGGTGATCAAATCACCGGGGAACAGTCCAAGCAGGTGGGACATGTGACGGTGCTGGTTGTCCGCCTGGTAGCCGCTGATGGCGGATCCATCCTTCTTCTTGCCGAGCGCACCTTCGAAGTACCATTCCTTGATCTGGCCGGAGTTGCCGACCTCGATCGGCTTGAGCAGGCTCTTGGCGCAGCTCCAGGAACGGTTGGCGTTCGCATCGGCGAAATTGCCGTTGTCGCCCTTGGCCCAGTTGTCGGTCGAGCAGTCGGTGGTATCGCCGACCAGACCGTCCGGATCTCCCTTGGCCTTGGCCGCCTCGATGGCGTCGTTGAGCATCTGCCACACGAGCGAGCTCTCGTACGTGTTGCCGTCGGTGCCCAGCGGGCCCTGTTCGGGCGAGTACGCGACGCCGGTGGTCAGGCGGTCACCGGAGCTGGAGCCGGCCTTGTGCAGCATGTAGTTGACGTAGAAGTGCGATTCCTCCTTGAGCAGCGCGTACACGCGATCAAGCAGGGCAGGGTCGCCGGAGTACTCGTACGCCTCGTACACGTTCTGCAGGATCCACGGCACGGCGGCCGGGCTCCAACCCCACGAGAACGATTGACCGGGTGCGGTCCAGCCGTAGGCGGTGTTCTCGGTGTGGGCCATGTAGCCCTCGCCCTCGCCGATCGGCGTGGTCTCGGGGTTCGTCGTCTCCGCGCCCGCGTAGACCTTGGCGGTCACACGGCCGGGCTTGACCAGACCCTCCACATACTCGATGAGCGGCTCGGCGAGCTCTCCCATGTTGGCCGAATAGGTCGGCCAGTAGTTCATCTGGAGGTTCACGTTCATGTGGAAGTCGGAGCCCCAAGGCGTGTTGCCGTGGGCGTTGTCGCCCGCGGTGACCGACCAGATGCCCTGCAGGTTGCTGGGCAGCTGACTGTTCTCACGGGAGGAGCCGATGGTCAGGTAGCGGCCGTACTTGTACACCAGCGTCTCCAGCTCGCGCTTCTGCGCGGTGGTTGCGGAGCCCCTCTGGTACGCCTTGAGCAGCGCGTCGGTGGCGACGGCGCCGTCGGAGCTGTGGCCGGACTGGCCCAAATCGATCTTCACGCGGTCGTAGATGGCGGAATGATCGGCGATGTGCGCTTTCTTGACGGCGGTGTAGCCCTTGTTGGCGGCGTCCTGCACGACCTTGGCGACGCGGGTATTCACCTCGGCGGCGGTTTCGCCGGTGCGGTAGGACGGATACTTCTGCTTGTAGTCCGTCGCGGCGGCGATGTACAGCGTGACCGCCTTCGCGTCGGAGACCTTCAGCGAAGCGCCGTCGGAGCCTTCGGAGAGCGTGCCCTCACCGTTGTCGAGGACGACCTTGATCTGCGAGTTGTACAGCAGGCCGTTGTTGCCGAGAGCGCCCTTGACGGTGAGCGTGTCACCCTTGACCGTCGTGGTTTCGCCGGTCTTGGAGTAGTTCGTGTTGGTCGGCATGCTGACGTTGAAGTTCAGCTTGCCGGCTTTGCTGGCCGTGAGGCGGGCGACCATGACATTGTCGGGGTTCGACGCGAAGTATTCGCGCGTGTAGGTGACGCCGTCATGCTTGAACGTGACGTCGGCCTTGCCCTTGCTCAGGTTCAGGTCGCGGCGGTATTCGGTGACGGTCGTGTCGTTGAACCCGTAGTCGAGGTAGATGTCGCCCCAGTTCAGGTAGTTGCCCTGCTCGGCCGCGTTCTCGCCGCCGGTCAGGTTGCCGGGATTGACCGTCTCGGCGCCGTTCGCGAGCTGCTTGTTGAGCGCGCGCAGCGTGGCGCCGTTCTGACCCTTGGTCTCGTTGTTGCCGCCGTTGTAGCTGGTCGAGGATCCGGGGCCGCCGGTCCACAGCGTCTCCTCGTTGAAGGTGACGCGTTCACGGCTGACCTCGCCCCAGACGGTGCCGCCGATCTTGCCGTTGCCGAACGGCAAGGTGGTCTGCTGCCAACGGTTGTTGTCGGGGTTGCCGTAATTGCCGCCGGCGGTGGCGGTGGCGTCAGTCTGCGACGCGGGCTGCTTGTACCACAGCCAGTCGTCTTTGCTGGTGTCGCCGTCTCCGCCGTCCTCAACACTGGCGATGACATAGGCGTTGAACGAAGCGGCGATTTCGGGGTCCTTGTTGTACTTCACGGTAATAGGGTATACGCCGATGCTGGCACTATCGAAAGCGCTGGTGTCGAGGGTGTAGTTATCCTCACCGTTGCCTTCGGTCAGCGTCTTGACCGTGCCGTCGGCCGTGCTGGTGGCCTTGACCACGAGTCCGGCCTTGTCGAACGCCTCGCCCTTCTGGTACTTGACCTTGGTCGGGCCTTCGATGCTCAGCGTGTATGCCTTCGGCTTCTTGGTGACGGACAAGGTCGGCTGCATGGCCTCGGTGGCGCCGGTCAGCGAGGTGACTTCCTTGCTGCCGAAACGCATGTCGGACTTGTTGAGCTCACCCAGGGCCAGCGTGATCTTCTTCTCGGTGGCGCCGGCGCTGAACTTGGCGAACTCTGCCTTGATGATGTCGGTCACGTCGAGCAGAACCTTCTTGGCGTTGCCCGATTCGACGGTCATGCCATCGGAATACTTCTTAGATCCATAAGCGAACGCATGGGACGTCGCGGTCTTCGTGGTATCGGTCACCTCGAAGTCCGGGCGGTTCGCCCACGTGGCATTGTTGGTGTCGCAGGGAGCGGTGCCGGTGCACCGCGACGTGTCAACAGCGACCACCTTGACCTTATCGGTGGCCGTGGCGGTCTTGTCTGCACCGGCGTAGCCCAGATACGTCAAGGTGAGGATGGAGTGCTCGGGCGCCGCGGTGTAATCGGACAGGTCGAACGTCATCAGACCCATCTTGGCGTCTGTGACATCGTGGACGTCGGTGGACTTGAACTTCTCACCGAAGTCGCCGTAATCGCCTTCCGGCTGCAGCGCGCCGACATAGGCCGCAGTGTTCTTCTTCTCGTTCTTCTCGCTGGCCCATGCCTGCAACGTGGTGTCGGCGGAGGGCTTGAGATCGTCCTTGGTGGACACGGAAACGGTCAGCTTCGGAGCCATGTCTGCGGTCGCGCCGTTCAGGGACGTCGTGCCTTCGGAACTGGCGAAACGAACCTCGGTCTTCTTGGTCTCGCCCACGGCCAGGGTGATGACCTTCTTGCCTTCGGCGAACTGCTGGCGCACGATTTCGGTCACATCTACGGTGACCTTCTTGGTATTGGCGGGAACCACGGTGATGGCGTCGCCCGCGTAAACCGTCGTACCGTACTCGAACGGCTTGGACTCGGCGACGAATGAGGAGTCGTTGATGCTGAACTTCGGCTTGGTCGCGCCGGTCGCGACATTCGCGCCGCAGTCTGTGGCGTTATTGGTGCACACGGTGGTGTCGACGGGGGTCACCTTGATGGTGTCGGTGTCGGTGGCCGTCGGGTTGCCGCGGTAGCCGAGGTACGTCATCTCGAACGTTGCGGAATCGGGGGCATGGTCGTAGGCGCTCAGGTCGAACGTCAGCAGGCCGGTCTTCAGATCGGTGGTGTCCGCGGCATCCGTGGACTCGAACTTCTCGCCGAACACGCCTTGCGAGGGCCCTTGCAGTGTGCCGATGTACGGCTTGGACGCCATTGAGGAATTCTTCTCGCTCGTCCACGTCTGCAACGTGGTATCGGCGGAGGGAGTGATGGTTGCTGTGGTGGAGGACGAGGCGTCGGACGCTGCCGCTCTCGTCGTGCTGACCGCGACGGCCGACGCAGGTAGTCCGGCCAGCAGCATGCCGACCGTCGCGCAGGACGCCACCAGTGGCATCAGACGCGATGACATCGTTCTATGTTTCATATTTGGTTCTTTCTCCTATAGGGCAGCCAGCAGCTTTGCCGGTTCATGTTAATACATACATCGTATTACTAAAAGAATCAAGTCCGTCGGCGACTTGTGTCTTCAATTGGAACCACAGCTCTCAGAGAGTCCCTGGATACCGTTGTTCCCAGAATTACGTAACATTCTTGGCATTATTATCACAGGGTGCAGGGCCGCCGGGAAGACCGCCCCCAGCCTCGCTACGCTCGGCAGCTCCTGACAGCGGGAGCACACCATCCGCGCCATCGGCCGGCCAAGTCGTCAGCGCAGCCGGTCGCGTACCACACCAGCGCAAAATCACATCAAAATCGCATTGTGTGGCCAGCCAGTCTGCCTCACAATGAAATGTGAACCCTCACATCACGTGGTGTGGCACAACATGCACCGCAGAACCGCCATTTTTCAACGGCCCGAAACGACTCCTCCGATGCCCGCGTACCACACCAGCCCAAAAACCATCGAAAAACGCATTGTGTGGCAGACCGAGAGGGCGATACGCGCCGGACGCCCCTCTGCTCTCGTCATAATCATGTTCTATGGAAGCACACCGGCCATCTGCCGCACCAGCGCATCCGCTCTCAACAATCCTTCTCCCGTTTGCGTCGCTATGTGCGCGCCGGAACGATGACCGTGCGCACATAGGGACGCGAACCACAGTCCCCGAACCCGTCGCGCACCATATATAGGAAATTCTCCGCCCATCACTCGCCTACATAGCAAACAGCCCGGCGAGCCCACGCACGGCGCACTGCCATGCGTAAGTTCACCGGGCTGTCAGCCTCATCAATCCAGCGAGCGCAACGGGCACTCCATCAATCGGTGAGTGTGAATTGGCTGTTGTAGAGGTCGGCGTAAAACCCTCCCGCCGCGAGCAGTTCCTCGTGGGTACCGCGCTCGATCACGTCGCCGTGGTTCATGACGAGAATCATGTCGGCGTCGCGGATGGTGGAGAGGCGGTGCGCGATGACGAAGCTCGTGCGCCCCACGGTCAACGCATCCATGGCCTTTTGGATGAGTTCTTCGGTGCGGGTGTCGACGGAGGAGGTGGCTTCGTCAAGGATGAGGATCGGAGCGTCCTGCACCATGGCGCGGGCGATGGTGAGCAGCTGGCGCTGTCCTTGGGAGAGCGAGGTGTTGTCGTCGAGCACGGTGTCGTAGCCCTGCGGCAGAGAGCGCACGAAGTGGTCGAGTCCGACGGCCTTGCATGCGGAGACGATCTGCTCGTCGGTGACGCCGGGCTTGGAGTAGGCGATGTTTTCGCGCACGGTGCCACGGAACACCCATGTATCCTGCAGGACCATGGAGAACTGGTCGTGTACGTTCCAGCGCGGCACGGAAGTGGTGTCGATGCCGTCGATGGAGATGGAGCCGCCGGAGATCTCGTAGAAGCGCATCAGCAGGTTGACCATGGTGGTTTTGCCGGCGCCGGTCGGACCGACGATGGCGACTTTCTGGCCGGCGGAGACGCTTGCCGAGAAGTCGTGGATGATCGGCTTGCCGGGCTCATAGCCGAATCGCACGTGACTGAATTCGACGTCGCCGCGCACGGTCCGGGGGTTGCCGGCCGCATCGTAGCCGAGCAGCTGCGAACGCTGCGAAGCCGTCATACCGGCGGTGGCATTCGCGTGAGTGCCGCGATGCGCCAGCTTGCCGCTGTCCGTCCGTGCCGTGCTCGCAGCGGCATCAGCCACGCCGAGTTCGGCCTTGGTCGGTTCCGCATCCATCTCCGGCTCTTCGAGGAAGCCGAACACGCGCTCGGCGGCGGCCGCGCATCGCTGCAGGTTCTGGAACGCCTGCGCGAACTGGCTCAACGGCTGGGTGAATAGGCGGATGTACATCATGAACGCGACGATCACGCCGAATTCGATCTGCCCGTCCATGGCGAGCGCCGCACCGACCACGCACACGATCACGTAGCCGAAGTTGCCGACGAAGTTCATCAACGGCATCATCAGACCTGACAGGAACTGCGATTTCCAGCCGGATTCGTACAGGTCGGCGTTGTACTTCTCGAAGCGGCGGATTGAGTCGGCCTCGCCGTTGTACGCCTTGACGATGAGGTGGCCGGCGTACATCTCCTCGATGTGGCCGTTGACGTCGCCGAGCGCCATCTGCTGGCGGGCGAAGTATTTCTGCGAGGATTTCATGATGACCATCATGATGATGAGTCCCAGTATGCTCGCGCCGATCGCGCACAGGGTCATGATGACGTTGTTGTAGAACATCATGACGAGCGCGCCAACGAACAGCGTCGCCGAGGTGATGAGCGAGCCGAGGGACTGGCCGAGCGTCTGGCCGATGGCGTCGACGTCGTTGGTGATGCGGGAGAGTACGTCGCCGTAGCTGACCTTGTCGAAGTATTTGAGCGGCAGCTTGTTGATTTTGACCGAGATCGATTCGCGCAGGCGCTGGGCGGTGCGCTGGGTGACGTTCGCCATCATCCAGCTTTGCACGTAGCTGAGCACCGCGTAGCCGACGTACAGTGCGACGAGCAGCCAGGCGATGCGGCCGACGGCGTTGAAATCGACCGAGTTCATCACCGGCTTGCCGTTCACGATGGCCGGCAGTCCCTTGACGATCTCGTTGGTCATGTCCTTGAGCTTGTCCGGTCCGATGATCTGGCATATCGTGCCGGCCGCGCCCAGCACGAGCGCAATGATGATGACGGGCAGGTAGTTGCGGCAGTAGTGGACGAGCTTGCCCATCACGTTGCCGAAATTGGCAGGCTTTTCGACCGTGCGGCCGCCGCCCATTGGTCCTCTTGGTCCTGGCATTTGTTACTCCTTAAAAGTCCGTATTGATCTCACGCGGTCAGTTCCGACTGACTGAGCTGGGATTCGGCGATCTGACGGTAGACATCGCAGGTGTCGAGCAGTTCCTGATGGGTGCCTTGGCCGACGACCTTGCCGTCATCGAGCACGATGATGCGGTCGGCGTTCATGATCGTGCCGATGCGCTGGGCGACGATGAGCTTGGTGGATCCCTTGGCTTCTTTGGCGAGTGCGTCGCGAACTTCGCGGTCGGTCTTGAAGTCGAGCGCGGAGAACGAGTCGTCGAAGATCAGGATTTCGGGGTGGCGGTAGACGGCGCGCGCGATTGACAGGCGCTGCTTCTGGCCGCCGGAGACGTTGGACCCGCCTTGTGCGATCGGGGCGGTGTATGTGCCGTCCATGCGCTCGACGAACTCGGTGGCCTGAGCGACGCCGGCCGCCGCCTTGACCCGGTTCATCTGTTCAGCCGGCATTGCGGCGCCTTCCGCTCTCTTGCCCGCGGCGATGAGTTCGGCTTCGCGTTTGCGGCCGGCCGGAGTGGAGGTGTCGGCCATTTCGACGTCCGCGGAGCTTGCCCCGTTCACGTCGTCGCCGTAGCTCACGTTGGATGCGACCGTGCCCTTGAACAGCACGGACTGCTGCGGCACGTATCCGATCTTGTCGCGAAGGGCTTTCAGATCGTATTCGCGCACGTCCACACCGTCGACGAGCACCTGCCCGGCCGACACGTCGTAGAAGCGCGGCACGAGGTTGATGAGGCTGGACTTGCCGGAGCCGGTGGAGCCGATGAACGCGACGGTCTGGCCCTTTTCGGCGGTGAAGTCGATGCCTTCGAGCGTCGCCTCGCGTGAGCCGGGGTAGGTGAAGCTCACGTTGCGGAACTCGACGGTGCCGGTTTTCCCGCCGCCCAGACGCGCCACGTCGGCGGCGGTCTTGGTGCCGGTTTTGACGATCGGATCGGTGTCGAGCACTTCGAGCACGCGCTGCGCGGACACGTCGGCGCGCGGCCAGAGCACGAACACCATGCTCATCAGCAGGAAGCTCATGATGACCTGCACGGAGTAGTTGGAGAAGACGACCATGTTGGAGAACACGTTGAGCTTGTCCGTCAGGCCGGCGGCGTCGATCAGATAGGCGCCGATCCAGTAGACGGCGAGCATCAGGCCGTTCAGGACGGTGTTCATCAGCGGCATCATGAACGCCATGACGCGGTTGGTGAACAGCTGCGTGTCGGTGAGGTCCTTGTTGGCCTTGGTGAACTTGGCCTCCTGGTAGTCCTCGGCGTTGTAGGCGCGCACGACGCGCAGGCCGGTGAGGTTTTCGCGGGCCACGAGGTTGATGTTGTCGGTGAGCTTCTGCATGGCCTTGAACTTGGGCATGACCATGGCCATCATGATGACGACGGCGACGAGCAGGATGACGACGGCGATGCCGGTGGCGAGAGTCCATTCGAAACCTTCGCCGGCGATCTTGCATATGGCCCATACGGCCATGATCGGCGACTTGACGATGAGCTGCAGGCCGATGGTGATGAACATCTGGATCTGCGTGATGTCGTTGGTGGAGCGGGTGATGAGGCTCGCGGTGGAGAATTTGCTCATTTCGGCGGGGCCATAGGATTCGACCTTGCGGAATTCGAGCGAGCGCAGGCGCTGGGTGAATGACGAGCCGACGCGTGCGGAGATGTAGCCGGTGACGATGGCACAGGCGACGGAGCCGAGGGAGATGAGCAGCATCTTGCCGCCGGCGATCCAGATGTCGCTCATCGCGCTGCCCGGCGTCTCGACGAGCGTGGTGATGTCTGACATGTAATCGGGCAGTTTGAGGTCGAAGAAGACCTGCCCGACGATGGTCACCAGGGCGATGAGCATCTGACCGATCTCCGCTTTGGAGAGGTATTTCAGGATGCGAAGCATTGGCTTTCCCCTTGTGTTTTGTTGGTGATTGGTTACGTTATTTGCCGCGGCATCGATATCCGATGCCCGAATTAGTTTCTGTTGTTAGATTACTTACAGTGTAAGATATTACGCATTATTCTGTGTATTCGCTGTGAATGGCGCGCTTTGCGCTGGCTGCGCACGAGAGACACGGCACGCACGCCGTCCCCCACGTCATCCGCAGCCGGCGGAAGAAGCTACTCCTCGCCGGCCTTCGCGCGCTCGGTCCGCATATGATCGGCGACACGCCTGTCACGCTCGGCGAACGCGGCCCGCACCTCATCGGGGGTCGGGCGCGGAGCGCCGGGATGGCAGATGGCCATGTATGTCGAGAACTCCGACAGCAGATCAACGAACTCGCGCGTGCGCCGCTCCCCCATCTGCGAGAAGATCCAACAGATTGCCGAACGCATCTCCTCCAAGTCGCACTTGGACCGCTCTCGCCCGGCATCCGTAAGGTTCACGCGGATGATGCGGCGGTCGTCCGGGTCGATGTCTCGGGTGATCAACCCTTTTTTCTCCAGAGCGGCAAGCACTGTGGAGATGCGGCCGGAGCTGGCCTTCAGCGAACTGGCAAGCTGCGACGGCGTCATGGTGCCGCGCAGTGCGAGCTCGTGCAGAATGAATGGCTCGCCATGCGCGCCGCGCGCGAACTCCTTCTGCATCTTGGAACGGTTGCCCCACACGCTGGCGTACAGTTCGCTGAGCGCCTCCCGCTCAAAACCCATTTCGCACCGCCTTCCGATTCGACCATTGCCGCACTACCGCGCTCCGCGGAGTACCGCCAATACATTCCAGCGGCATATACATCGTGCAAACATCTGTAATATTATCTCACACCGTAAACAATTTACAGTATGTGATTATATGTCCGCGCTTTACTCCCCCGCTACTAAACTTGATCTGTACGCATTTTTTCCGTACAACCATTCTATGGCGACACTAACGAAGCAAACGGTATCGAAACAGAAAACGTCCCGGCTTGACATTCGACTGACGGATGCGCAACGGCAGCTCATCGAGCGTGCCGCCGAGCTGACCGGCAGCACGCTCACGCAATGGACCGCTCGCCATCTCCTGGAATCAGCCCGTAAGGATATAGAAGAAGCAACCGTCCTGCATCTGGAATCACAGGCATTCCAAGATTTCATACAGGCATTGGATCAGCCGGTTCCGCCAGCAGCCGAAAAACTCATGGAAAGGGATCCGCAGTGGGCATGATCCATCATTCCCAACGTCCGCGCAAGCTCGGCCCGGAAGAGAGAATGGGGAAAGTTCTCTTGTGGAGTACCGTTCATCGACAAGTGGGCCGCACAACACGCACCGTCATCGGCCCAGCATGGGACGGCCGTCGCGTACGTGTCATTCACTGCGTCAGGTGAACCGGCGGGATTCTACACGCTGAGTGCATATTCGGTACTGCGAGCACGATCCGCCAGCGGCGCACTAGGGTCACGTGCGCTCATTGTGGAACCTTACGACGATAAAGCACGCGCGTTCTATGCGCATTTCGGTTTTCAACCGATTCCCGGAACCACCAGCATGTATCTCAGGCTCGTTTGACGACGAGCCTGTTCCGTATTTATGACGGTGACTCATAGCGTTGATTCACGGCAGTAAAGACAGCTCCTCAGGGGCGAGCGTGAGATTGACTGCGGCGAACGAGTCCCGAACCTCATGCGGGTTGCGGGCACTGGGAATGGTGAACAGACGGTCATATCTGGTCAGCTCCCACGCGAGCACCACACGCTGGTACGAGACGCCGCGGGCCGCTGCGACCGTGCGGAACGGATCATACGCATGACTGTCGAATGCGTCCAGGAACCCGCCGAGCGGCGACCAGCACACAAAATCAAGACCGAGATCGGCGCAGTGACCCATCGTATGCTCGGGGTCGGGATGCGATGGCGAGAACTGGTTCTGCACCGCAATCAGACGGTCGCCGAGAATCCCACGGGCGGTGTCAATCTGCGCATTGTCCACGCGCGAGATGCCAGCGAACCGAATCACGCCCTCATCCAGCAAGGTTTTCAGCGCGCCGACCGTATCCTCATACGGAACCGCGGGGTCAGGGCCATGCGAATACAACAGATCGAGCGCGTCGACGCCGAGGCGGAGAGCGGACTCCTTCGCGTCACGAATCATCGTCTCCGGGCGCGAGTCGGCCATCCACCCGTACCGGCTGCCAGCCGCCTGCAGGTGCTGTCGCTCGGATGCGGATGCGCTCGCGCCGTCGCCCGGGGATTGCTGAGGATCTTCCGCGTCGCGGTTCGTCACTTCCAGCGTTCGGCGATAACCAGTCTTCGTGGCGACCAGAACCTCATCGCGCGGACCGCTCCAGCTGGCGAGCGCCGCATGAACCAGCATCTCGCCGTACCCGAAATCACGCGGCACGCCTGTACCGTCAGGCCCCGGTTCGCTTGGCAGATAATACGACCATGCGGTGTCGAGATAACGCACTCCGGCGTCAAGCGCGGCATGGATCGTGCCGATGGCCGTCGCCCGGTCCGGGCGTCCCTCGATAGAGAGCGCCATCGTTCCCATGCCGAGGCGCGGCATGCGCGCTTTCCCCGCAAACTCCACAACGTTCGATGTCACCATGCCACCATCATCCCACGCGACACGAACACAGGGCCGACTGGCAATGCGCCAGCCCATGAGTCCCGGCCCCGGTTCCTTTCGACTTGTTCCGGCGAAAGTCCCATCCGAAGACACTCAGATGGGACTTTGGCGGGATGGGTGAACTTCACCTCCCGCGTGAGGCCCCGGCAGTCAACAAAAAGTCGGCCGGCCACCGAATAGGTGACCGGCCGGCTGCATCGGCATCGGCATCGGCATCGGCATCGGCATCGGCATCATATGCCAATCGGCGTCATTCACCAACCGCGAGCAGTGCCGCGAACGCGCCGAACACGCCGCTCACAGAGGCGCCGGTCTTCGACAGGCCGGGCTGCTTGTTGCCGGCATCCGGCTTGTTCGGCTTCACCGTGTCGTCGGCTCAGTCGGCTTCGTCAGTTCGGTCGGTTCGATCGGCTTGCTCGGTTCGATCGGCTCGGACTTCTCCCTGACGGTCACGACACGCTTGACCGTGTACGACGCACCTTCGGAGTCGGTCACCGAATACGTCAGCGTGTATTCACCGGCCTTCTCGGTGTTCACCGAACCTTCGACCAGGATCTTGTCGGTCAGATCGCCGTCCTCCTCATCGGAAGCGGCCGCACCGGCCTTCGGGTCGAACGCCGCGGCCAGCTTGTCCTTGTCAGCCTGCTTGGTGGTGATGTCGTCGCCGTACGTGCCGAAGCCGGTCGGGTCGTCCTTCCAGGTGCCGGGCACAGCCGCGCCCTGGCGCATGAACGGATATCCGTAGGCCGCGTCGGACGCGCTACCGCCGCCGACGTTGTAGCGGGCCATGTTCAGATCAAGGCCGTTGTCGCTGAAGATGGACTGGTAGAACTGCTCGCGCAGTTGCTTGCCGTATTCCACGGCCTCGGCTTTTGACGTCTCGTCGCCGAGGTCTGTGGTGATGAACGATTCCTCGTCCAGGTTGCCGGTCGCGTTTCCAGCGCGCCAGCGCCCTACGTGACTCCACGCGCCTCACGGCAGAATAATTTTCCATCGGCGGCGCAAGCCGGCGTATTCATCCCTCGCCGGCATGAGTCGGTCGAGCCATGGGTCTCATCCCCTCCACGAACCATCTCTTCAACATAAATAGAACATCATTCATGTTCGTTTTTGCGCTGAATTTATCAGATTCTCCCATATCTCAGCACAAGCGAACAATTACGTGAACAATCGGATAAATACTTGAAAATCCAGCATTTTACAATATCCATGCAACAGATGACAGCGCTATGGTAAGGAACCGTTACATCGAGATACAGCACATATCGTGATAGCGAATATGTTATATCGAATGTTCAATATCACATAAGGTGATGCGCGAAAGGAACTCATCATGGCAGAAGACAATCTCATCATCGTGGACACCGACATGTTCTCCAAGGACCCGGCCGCAAAGACCGCCGAAGCGAACATCGTCGCGAAGAAGTACGGCATCAGCGACAAGGACCTCGCCGAGGTCGAAGACTACAAGAAGGAACTAACCGAGCACAATGCCTGGGATCTGCCGTTCATGGGATACGTGAACGAGGACGGCTACGGTTACGCCTACGTGCCCGACCAGGCGATCACCGAGACGGGATGGAACGCCCACAAGGCGTTCCGCGCCATGCCGCACGACGCGCAGACCGCATTTGCCATCCGCATGCTGTTCACCCACCGCGACGCGGACCGCTACGGCGCCGACATGTTCCTGCACTACGAGCGCGGCTTCAACGTGCGCTTCGAGGGTGCCGGCTCGAACAACTACTGAATTCGGGCATCGGAGCGCCGGAGGGATCCCGGACGCGCGAGCCGCCAAGCGCGACACACGCACAACACGCGACGGTTTTGCTTGTCCGCGAGTCTGTGGTATTCTGTTTGAGTTGTCTGTTGAGGCCAAAAGGCCGCGGCAAACAGCGCAATGGAGGATTCGCCTAGTGGTCTATGGCGCACGCTTGGAAAGCGTGTTGGTGTAACAGCCTCACGAGTTCGAATCTCGTATCCTCCGCCCGGATTGGAACCCCGGAAACCGTTGAAAACATTCGGTTTCCGGGGTTTTGCTTTGGTTCCTTCCGATTGTCGGTTCCCTCCAGGTTCCCTCCGTGTCGACACCTTCGGCCCCGACCTGCCGCGCGTGTCACATATCGGAACCGACGATTCCGAAAACGCCTTCGAGCCTTCGCCCGCCGCGTGCCCGCCATCGAAGCCCGACCCCGCCCCACGCGTCCCGTCAGTGGGCCGATTCGAATCCCTTCATGTTCTCCGCGCAGTTTTTTCGTTTTGGTTCGCAACAATCCCAGCCTCCGTATCGCAAGCGCATCGCAGCGAATACCGGTGGTCGGCCCAGCGTGAAGGTTCCCCCTGACCCCCCTCCGATGAACGCCACACGAACGCATACGGGTGCCATGAAAGTCCATCCGAACCGTCAAATCAATAGCCTTTTGCGTCCTGATTCCTCCAGTCGCTGTAAGAATCAGGACGCAAAGGGGTCTGTAAGCAGGGTGATTCCTCCATTGACTGGATGTTTTGGGTCGCTGAGCGGGTTTTGATCGGGACGATTCCTCCAATGGCTGGAAGAATCGGGACTTTTGGAGGCATGTTTGCGGGAAGAATGTTCCAGTGACTGGAAGGATTTGCCCGCTGAGAAGGCTTTGAACGAGAGGATTTTTCCGGTCGGTGGGAGAATCCAGACGCTGGAGTGGTCTGTAATAGAGTGTGTTGCGCATAGCTTGAGGGGAATGGTGGTATAGGCTGTACCTAAGCATTTCTGATACCGATGGAGGTCTTATGAGCCGCAAGAATTATGTCGATGATTATGCAATTTCGTTGGATATCGGAAACGCATCCGTTGGCTGGTCGGCCTTCACCCCGAATTATCGGCTTGTACGTGCAAAGGGGCATGAACTCATTGGCGTGCGACTTTTCGATCCGGCTGATACGGCTGAATCTCGCCGAATGGCACGTACCACACGCAGAAGGTACTCGCGCAGGCGTTGGCGCCTCCGTCTTCTTGATGCTTTGTTTGACCAGGCGTTGTCTGAAATTGATCCTTCATTTTTGGCTCGTAGGAAGTATTCTTGGGTCCATCCTGATGATGAAAACAATGCGGATTGTTGGTACGGTAGTGTTCTGTTTGATTCAAACGAACAGGACAAACGTTTTTATGAGAAATACCCAACTATTTATCACCTGCGCAAAGCATTAATGGAAGATGACTCTCAGCATGATATTAGAGAAATCTATCTTGCCATTCATCATATGGTGAAATATCGCGGTAATTTTCTGGTTGAGGGAACCCTGGAATCGTCGAATGCGTTCAAAGAAGATGAGCTGCTGAAACTTCTTGGAAGAATCACCCGTTATGAAATGTCGGAAGGTGAGCAAAACAGCGATATTGAGCAAGATGATGAGAACAAGTTGGTTGCGCCTGCCAATGGCCAGTTAGCTGATGCTTTGTGCGCAACGCGCGGCTCGCGCTCCATGCGAGTCGATAATGCGCTTGAAGCGCTTAGTGCTGTAAACGATTTGTCTCGTGAACAAAGAGCTATTGTCAAGGCTATTTTTGCTGGACTTGAAGGTAATAAACTTGATCTCGCGAAAATATTCGTCAGCAAAGAGTTTTCTTCTGAAAATAAGAAGATACTTGGTATTTATTTCAATAAGTCTGACTATGAAGAGAAGTGTGTTCAGATTGTAGATTCGGGACTTCTTGATGATGAGGAACGCGAATTCTTGGATCGCATGCAGGGGCAGTACAACGCAATCGCTCTGAAACAGTTGTTAGGAAGGTCTACGAGTGTTTCCGATTCAAAATGCGCAAGTTATGATGCTCATCGCGCCAATTGGAATCTAATTAAATTGCAATTGCGTACGAAAGAGAATGAGAAAGACATAAACGAGAACTATGGCATTCTAGTTGGCTGGAAAATAGATAGTGGCCAACGTAAAAGTGTACGTGGCGAAAGCGCGTATGAGAATATGCGAAAGAAAGCCAATGTCTTTTTCAAAAAGATGATTGAAACGTCTGATCTTTCGGAAACGGATAAAAACAGACTGATTCATGATATTGAAGAAGATAAACTTTTTCCGATTCAACGAGATTCAGATAATGGAGTTATTCCGCATCAGCTGCACCAAAATGAGCTGAAACAAATTATCAAGAAACAGGGAAAGTATTATCCTTTCTTGCTTGATGCTTTTGAAAAAGACGGAAAGCAGATTAATAAAATTGAAGGGTTATTGGCTTTCCGTGTGCCCTATTTTGTTGGTCCTTTGGTTGTGCCTGAAGATCTTCAGAAATCTGATAATAGTGAAAACCATTGGATGGTAAGAAAGAAGAAGGGTGAAATCACGCCGTGGAATTTCGATGAGATGGTCGACAAGGACGCCTCTGGTCGAAAGTTCATTGAACGATTGGTGGGTACTGATAGCTACTTATTGGGTGAGCCGACGCTGCCGAAGAACTCCCTGTTGTATCAGGAGTATGAGGTTCTGAATGAGCTCAACAATGTTCGCTTGTCTGTGCGCACTGGAAATCATTGGAATGATAAGCGCAGAATGCGTCTTGGCCGTGAAGAAAAAACTCTTCTGTGTCAGCGTCTTTTCATGAAAGGGCAGACTGTTACAAAGAGGACTGCGGAAAATCTTTTGCGCAAAGAATATGGACGTACATACGAGTTGTCTGGCTTGTCGGATGAATCGAAATTTACGAGTTCATTGTCAACGTATGGCAAGATGTGTAGAATATTCGGCGAGAAATACGTGAATGAGCATCGCGATTTGATGGAAAAGATCGTTGAGCTGCAGACTGTATTTGAAGATAAAGAAACGCTCTTGCATCAGTTGCGGCAGCTTGAAGGCATTTCGGAAGCGGACTGCGCTTTGCTCGTAAACACTCATTACACTGGTTGGGGGCGTTTGTCTCGCAAATTGCTGACAACAAAAGCTGGTGAGTGCAAGATTAGTGATGATTTCGCGCCGCGTAAACACAGCATTATTGAAATTATGCGTGCTGAAGACCGTAATTTAATGGAGATCATTACCGACAAGCAATTAGGTTTTTCTGATTGGATTGAGCAAGAAAACCTTGGTGCAGAAAACGGTAGTTCTCTTATGGAAGTCGTTGATGATTTGAGGGTCTCACCAAAGGTAAAACGAGGAATTATTCAGTCGATTCGTTTGATTGATGATATTTCTAAGGCAGTTGGCAAACGGCCGTCAAGAATTTTCTTGGAGTTGGCGGATGATATTCAGCCAAGTGGCCGGACGATATCTCGAAAGAGCCGTCTACAGGATTTGTACAGGAATGCGAATCTGGGGAAGGAATTCAAGGGAATCGCGGACGAGCTTAATGCGTGCAGTGATAAGGATCTTCAGGATGATCGTCTGTTCCTGTACTACACGCAGCTTGGAAAAGACATGTACACGGGCGAGGAATTAGATCTCGATAGGCTTTCATCGGCGTATGACATTGACCATATTATTCCCCAGGCGGTGACGCAGAACGATTCGATCGACAATCGAGTGCTCGTGGCGCGTGCTGAGAACGCTCGCAAGACGGATTCGTTCACGTATATGCCTCAGATCGCAGACCGAATGCGTAATTTCTGGCAGATACTTTTAGACAATGGATTAATCAGCCGCGTTAAGTTCGAGCGATTGACTCGTCAAAACGAATTCTCGGAGCGTGAGAAAGAACGTTTTGTTCAGCGTTCGCTGGTTGAAACAAGGCAGATTATGAAGAATGTCGCAACGTTGATGCGCCAACGGTATGGCAATAGCGCGGCGGTCATTGGTCTCAATGCGGAATTGACTAAAGAAATGCACAGATATTTGGGATTCTCGCATAAGAATCGTGACATCAACGATTACCATCACGCGCAAGATGCGCTGTGCGTCGGCATCGCTGGACAGTTTGCGGCCAATCGTGGTTTCTTTGCGGATGGTGAGGTTTCTGACGGTGCACAGAATTCTTATAACCAGTATTTGCGTGATTACCTGCGTGGATATCGTGAGAAACTGAGCGCAGAAGACAGAAAACAAGGCCGTGCGTTTGGTTTTATTGTTGGCTCGATGCGTTCTCAAGATGAACAAAAGCGAGTTAATCCGCGTACTGGAGAAGTTGTTTGGTCTGAGGAAGACAAAGATTATCTGCGTAAGGTGATGAATTATCGTAAGATGCTCGTTACCCAGAAAGTCGGAGACGATTTCGGGGCGCTGTACGATGAGACAAGATATGCTGCGACTGATCCGAAAGGAATTAAGGGTATTCCTTTCGATGGTGCCAAGCAAGACACTTCCCTTTATGGAGGTTTCTCCAGTGCGAAGCCTGCCTACGCGGTTCTGATTGAATCAAAGGGGAAGACCCGCTTGGTCAATGTAACGATGCAGGAGTATTCGCTGCTAGGGGATAGGCCGTCTGATGATGAGCTGCGAAAAGTGTTGGCGAAGAAGAAGAGTGAATATGCGAAAGCGAACATTCTGTTACGTCATGTGCCGAAGATGCAGTTGATCCGTTATGGCGGTGGACTGATGGTGATTAAGTCGGCTGGCGAATTGAATAATGCTCAGCAGCTTTGGTTGCCGTATGAAGAGTACTGTTATTTTGATGATCTGTCTCAAGGGAAAGGTTCTTTGGAGAAAGATGATCTGAAGAAGCTTCTCGATTCGATTCTGGGCTCTGTACAGTGTCTCTATCCGTGGCATAGATTCACCGAGGAGGAGCTCGCTGACTTGCATGTTGCTTTCGACAAGCTTCCAGAAGATGAGAAGAAGAATGTCATCACGGGTATAGTCAGCGCATTACATGCGGATGCGAAAACGGCAAATCTGTCAATTGTGGGAATGACAGGTAGCTGGCGTCGAATGAATAACAAATCTGGCTATACATTTTCCGACGAAGATGAGTTCATCTTCCAGTCGCCGTCAGGACTTTTTGAAAAGAGAGTAACGGTAGGGGAGTTGAAAAGAAAGGCAAAAAAAGAAGTAAATAGTAAGTATCGGACAAATGAAAAGAGGCTCCCGACATTATCGGGAGCCTCACAGCCATAAGGCCAGGTATAAAACCTTCTGAAGCTTGGTCGAAACCTTGCTTTATTTCAATTTATGCCTGTCAGGTCAATGACCTTGATCATGGATTGCGACCAAACAATCCTCTGTAAGTATAGCACGATGAGGTGTATATGGCATGGCGGAATGTAGTGGTAACTCGGCATTGCAAGATTTCCACAAAAATGAGATTGCTAGTTATTCAGACGGACGATGATGTGTGCCAATTGCCCATGGACGATATCGGTATGTTGATGATTGAAACGACACGGGCGGTAATCACGACATGTGCGATAGCAGATTTGTTGAAACGCGATGTGAAAATCGTATTCTGCGACGACAAGCATCTTCCAATAGGGGAGACGAGCCCTTATGAGACTGAATCAAGTCGACGGGCATACATAATTCAGCAAATACGTTGGGATGAAGCGCGTAAAGATCTGTTGTGGCAGCATATTATTCGTGAGAAAATTGCGCATCAAGTGTCTGTGCTGGAGAAGAATTGTGACAGTCTTGACCTTGAGAAAATGAAGTCACTTGTTGTGGATGTGAAGCCTGGAGATTCGGATAATCGTGAAGCGGTTGCGGCTCACATGTATTTCCCTCGGTTATTCACATATGAGTTTGTTCGTTCCGATGAGGAGAATGGAATAAACGGGATTTTGGATTATGGGTATGCGATTATTCTTTCTGAAGTGGCTAGGAAAATAACGGAAATTGGCTATCTGACGGAATTTGGAATTCATCATGATAACGAGAAGAATCCGTTTAATTTGGCTTGTGATTTGATGGAGCCGTTCCGTCCTTTTATGGATGAAAGAGTCTTTCAATTGGGTGCTGAACACCTTGATTCCAAAGTCAAAGTTGAATTGATGAGATTTATGCGAAGCGATGTGCCCGAGCTTGGTACTACGATTACTCAACTTATCAGTGTGTTTGTGAGAGATGCTCTTCGGTATCTTTCTGGTGAAGAATGCTTGCCGGAATTGGGGTTTGTGCGATGCGGTACAGAGTTATGCGAGTGATAGTTTTTTTTGACCTTCCTATGAAAACCGCTAATGAGAGAAAAATATATGCGGAATTTAGGAAAAATCTGATTCGTGAGGGATTCCTTATGATTCAGGAGTCGGTTTATGTGAGAGTGGCGACCACGCGTGAGTCTGCGCATTTTTTGGAGAATAGAGTAGCTAGTTTTGCGCCTGCTGAAGGTTTGGTTCAGTCGTTGATTATTACGGAAAAACAGTACTCGTCTATTCGGTTTTTAGCTGGGTCGATGATTGATGATGCACAGAATAGTGATGATAGGACTGTGATTATATGATAGATAGCCTTGTTGCGTACCCTCTTGATCCTGTGCAACTTGAGATGGGGCTGAATGTTATAGGATGCGCATCTCCAAAAATTTTTTATGAGTTATCTGCGGGACTTCAGGAAGATGCCGATTCTGTTGTACTTGGCGTGGGAGAAAAAACTGTTTTGGCTTCCAAAAGTATAATTTATATTGGTGATTGCGCGGATGAAGTGGATTATAATGCTTTGTTCCAGAAGCTTGCTGTCAAGAAAATAATCGAAGGATTTACGCCGGAGCAAATCAGTAGATTATTGTCTTTGCAGGCTGAGTTAAAAACAATTATTCAAGATGAGATATGGGGTCAAAATCTACCTCTGACTATTCCCTGCGATTTGGATTTGAAAGCAGCAATTGCAATGGCCAAACCTCGGATTGACACGAGTTCTTTGGGATCCTTGTATGATAAAATTTCGACGGCAGTAGATACTGCCGGTGCTCTTGCCGAGAGCAGGATGCTGGTGACGCTTCATACAACTCAATACTGTGATAACGACCAATTACTTTATCTGCACCGTACTTTATTGCGGTACCAGTTGCAGCTTCTTGACCTGGAATGCTGCAGCAAGAAAGTCATGCTGACAGAGGGGATGAGCCACTATGTCGATGAGGATTACGTTCAGTTCTCATGAACTGTTCAGGAATCCTTAAGGCTATCGGTTTCAGATGCCTGTCAGATCAATGACTTTGACCACGCGACCCGTGGCCGGACGAAATGGCACAAAGTTTCAGATGCCTGTCAGATCAATGACTTTGACCACAATAGGTGCACGTGGATTGGGTAAAACTTAGTTTCAGATGCCTGTCAGATCAATGACTTTGACCACTTTCGGAGCCGGCTTGTATATTAGTCGTCTGTTTCAGATGCCTGTCAGATCAATGACTTTGACCACTTCTGCTTCCGGCTACAATTCGCATACCGTGTTTCAGATGCCTGTCAGATCAATGACTTTGACCACGAATGTTAATGATGTTGTGAGCGTGATCGGGTTTCAGATGCCTGTCAGATCAATGACTTTGACCACAATTACAAAACGACATACAGAACACTTGGAGTTTCAGATGCCTGTCAGATCAATGACTTTGACCACCATTGCGACAACTCTCAATCTACCATTTAGGTTTCAGATGCCTGTCAGATCAATGACTTTGACCACCGGCTTTGTCGCTGGTGCGGGCTTTTGTGGGTTTCAGATGCCTGTCAGATCAATGACTTTGACCACCGGAGCCAGTACGGTACGTGCTGATATGACGTTTCAGATGCCTGTCAGATCAATGACTTTGACCACCGTCTTTAGCCGCGGAACCGGTGGAAACGCGTTTCAGATGCCTGTCAGATCAATGACTTTGACCACTGCTTGACGGGTACAACGTGATAGGCGTGTGTTTCAGATGTGAATATTCGTAGCTTTTGAGGCCACTGGTTATTGTGTTTGGAGGCCGGGGTTAT
>OLOC01000488.1_pt1 | contig 30419 bp, 47 predicted proteins | sample 1643111 | NCBI WGS metagenome assembly OLOC01 (sample SAMEA3136633, study PRJEB25190) | human gut metagenome
ATATATATACATACTTAAGGGGAAGCACGCGACTTTAGTCGTGTGAGGCTTCACATATAAAAATAATATATAATGGTACATAAGAAAGGAAGTGTAAAACTATGAAAAAACGAATTCAAAAGATAATGCTTACATTTGTATTATCAATCACAATGATCACTAGTGTGAATATCAGTCCGATCATCAGTAACTCTAAGACAACAGTAACAGTCGAAGCTGCAACAATTCCAAAATATACAGGAAAGATTTATGTAGCACAGAACAAAAACAGACCTAAGTTTTCAAAAACACAACTTAAGAACAGAAAATCCTATGAAAAATATGGGAAGCTCGATAAGTATGGAAGATGTACAACAGCCATTGCCAATGTTGGCAGGAATCTAATGCCAACAACGGAAAGAGGAGCAATTGGAATGATCAAGCCAACAGGATGGCATACAGTTAAATATGATTGTGTCAATGGAAAATATCTTTATAATCGTTGTCATCTAATTGGGTACCAGTTAACTGGAGAAAATGCGAATAAGAAGAACCTGATCACAGGAACAAGGGCATTAAATGTGGACGGGATGTTGCCATTTGAAAATATGGTTGCTGATTATGTAAAAGAAACAGGAAATCATGTGTTGTATCGAGTAACACCTGTATTCAAAGGTAAGGAAAAGCTTGCCAGAGGCGTTAAAATGGAAGCTCAATCCATTGAAGACAAAGGAAAAGGTATTAAATTCAACGTATTTGTTTTCAATGTACAGAATGGCATTGTAATTAACTACAAGGATGGATCTAGTCATCTCAGTGGACAGAAAGTAACAAAGACAACAAAATCAACTAAGAAAAAGTATAAAACAACAAAAGCTCCAAAGGTAAATAAAAATGTAAAGTATGTCTGGATTCCACGTACTGGAAAAAAATATCATTATAAAAAATCATGTAGTAATATGAGGAATCCAAGCAAGTTCACAAAATCTGAAGCAATCAAACGTGGATATACAGCATGTAGGAAATGTGTGCATTAGGAGAAAAATATTATGAAAAAATGTTATCCTATAGAACTAGTCAATCATGTTGCAAATAAATATCAAGATTGTTGGAATGACAGTGAATTACTGGAGCGGATCAGATAACGAAGAAAATCGCACAGATGAAGATACGTAGAAATTGAAGATATCGATATTTCAGATGTTGAATTATAAAGAATAGACTCTGGTGGAAGAAACTGCCAGAGTTTTTCGTTTGCAATTAAAGAGGGAAGATGTTATAATCAAAATAGAATATATGTTCGGGAGGGAGAAGTTTATGGGCAAATATGACGATATCATAGATCTGCCTCATCATGTATCAAAAAGACATCCGCAAATGTCCATGCAAAGTAGAGCAGCACAGTTTGCTCCATTTGCAGCATTGAAAGGACAAAAGGAAAGATATGAAGAAGTGCAGAGAATTGTAGAACCGAAAAGAATTCTGACTGAAGCACAAAAAGAGCAGATTGATCAGCATCTGCAATGGATCTTTGCAAATATATCAAATCATCCTACGATAGATGTCACATATTTCGTTTCAGATCTTCGTAAAGCCGGAGGAATATATGAAGTATACAATGGAAAGGTCAAATGGATCGATCAAAAGAAAAAAGAAATCATCTTTATGGATAATAAACGAATTATGATAAAAAATTTGTATGAGATATCACTTATTAATGCCCACAGGCAAGCCTGTGAGTTTTCCCGCTCAAAACTTATATGACAGATTAGGAGGACAATAATGAGAGTATATGATATTGATCGAGAAAAGAAAGAATATAATACAGAGTGTGGCATTTTTAAAGAAGGAGATCAGGTGCAGGTAACACTTTTTGATGCTTCATTTCCTACAAAATATCAGATCTTGAATGTATCTGAAGATGGTGGACATGCATTTTTCTTGTTTCATAATGAAGAGACAGGAGATATCATAACACAGGCAGATGTAGAAATTGATGATATGATCAAAGTTGGGTAGAGAGTCTTTTGAAGTTTGGAGAAAATATTAGAATTACGGAGGTATCGAAGATGCCAGAACAAAGAGAAAAATTAACAGAACAGCAACAACGAGCATATGATTTTATCCGGGAAAAAGTAGCAGAACAAGGATATCCGCCTTCTGTAAGAGAAATAGGGAAAGCAATTGGTTTAAGCTCTCCATCTTCTGTTCATGCTCATATTGAAAATTTGGAAAGAAAAGGATATATCAAGAAAGATCCAACAAAACCGAGAACAATTGAAATAATTGATGACATTGAAAATGAAGCAAAAGTTATTAAAGATTTAGAGCATAAAGTTGATTTTGTTCCAATTATCGGAACAGTCACAGCAGGAGAGCCGATTCTTGCAGTGCAAAATGTTGAAGATTATTTTCCAGTCCCAGCAATTCGATGTCATGATGTTCCTCATTTTATGCTTCGAGTGCATGGAGAAAGTATGATCAAGGCTGGTATTTTTGATGGAGATATGGTATTGGTTGAACAGACAACAACTGCTGAAAATGGAGATATTGTTGTTGCTTTGTTAGGAGATTCTGCAACAGTAAAACGATTTTATAAAGAGAATGGATATTATCGTTTACAACCAGAAAATGATACTATGGATCCAATCATTGTTTCAGAAGCATCAATAATAGGAAAAGTTATTGGATCGTATCGATCATTTTAAAGAAAAAGAGACTCGCAAAAATGATGCGGATCTCTTTTTTCGTGTAATTATAAAAACTAATTTAGTTGATCTATTTGAGTTGTAGATTTCGTGCGACAAATATAAGAACCAGTTGGTGTCTGAGTAAATGTCATTTCTGTAATGCCATTAAAATATCCTAACATCATATCTGCTGCCTTTTGATCTACACAAACTCCATCTTCCACTTTTACATTCATCTGCCAATTTTCTAAATTTTTGATTGGTTCATCATAAATAGCAACACCAGAATTGATAAACGATATTCCTACTTCTTTTGTTTTAAATGGAAAGTCAATAAAAAGTAATTTTTCTCCTTCAATTTTGATCTTCATAAATTTTCTCCATGCCTTTCTGAAAAATTGTATCTATAAAACTGAAAGCAGCTACAAAATGGGGAGATCATAGCTGCTTCAAAAAATTAAGATACATGGTAATATTATAAGAAGTATAAAACCTCTACATGACTATATTACTATATCTTGGTTTTATAAGTCAACAATCAGAACGTATTTTCGAAAAAATTTTATTTTTTTCTTCCCCTTTTTGTAATTTGAATGCTTTGTATAATGTAACGGAAAATATATACAAAAAAAAGGAGACAAATTATGAATGACGAAATGAAAAAAGCTGCAAAACTTTGGATAGAAGATGAAATAAAAAAGATCGAACAAAATGAGATCAAAGCAGAATGGGAGCCGAGTTTAAAATTTCGGATAAAGATGAGGTGGATCTTTTGGAAAGCAAAAATGAAAGAACGATTTTTCAAATAATATCTCTCATATTTGATATGAGGAGGTACTTTTGAATGAAAAAGACAGTCCCTACGATCGGGATGATCGCATGCTTTATAGTTGCCATATTTTTCGGTTATAAAGCTTGGAATTTACATGTAGAATATCAGAAAGCCGATCATGAATACCAAAAGATCAAAAAAATGAAGAAGAAAAAAGAAAGAAGTATTGATTTTGAAAGATTGCATAAGATCAATCCAGATATCGTTGCATGGATTGAAGTTCCTGGAACGAATATCGATTATCCAGTTGTACAAGGAAAAGATAATGAAGAATATATGCATCATACCTTTCGGAAAAATTATAATTTCGCTGGATGCATCTTCTTAGATAGTCATTGTCATCAGGATTTTTCTTCAGATAATAGCGTGATTTATGGGCATCATATGCGAAATGGGACAATGTTTGCTCAATTGGTAAAATTCAGAGAGGATTCTTTTGTAAAAAAGCATCGTAGAATCATCTTATATCTGCCAGGCGAAACAAGGAAATTAAAAGTCGTGTCTGCTTATGCTGGACCAGCAACAAGTGTTCCTATTGACTTTGGCAATCAAAAGGACCAGCAACGATTTTATCAAAGAATTCTTGCAAAAAGCACGATTCCAAGCAGAAAGATCAAAAAGCATTTATATACTTTCGTAACATGCAGCTATGAAAGAAACGGAAATCGTACTTATGTTTACGCAACAGAAGAATGAGACTTGCACAAGCAGGTCTCTTTTTCTCATATGTAATCTTTATCTTTTTTCTCATCTGTCATATTTAATCCGTAACTAGATGACGAATTTGAGAAAGGGTGATTTCGATCATGACACAATTAGAAGAAGATTTATATGATATTTTGAAAACAGATACTACGCCAATCATAGAGAGAGCACAAATGTTGCATATATTCTTTGTTCAAATGCTGAAACATGGGATTAATAAACCATCGATGGATTTCGTATCATATGCAGAGAAAAACGACATTGTTATGAACTCCTTATGTAATATTGCAGCTTATACAATTCGATATGATTCATGTTTAGATTTACAAAAACAAGGCCGAATAACGCACACTGTTGAAAAATCTAAATGGATTCGATTGTCGGATGCGAAATTCTTTTTGAAATATTGTAATGACGAAGTTGATGTCGATAATAGCATTGGAAGTTGTTTTCTTCATGAATATATGAAAGACACATCAATTATGCAAGAAGAAATCTTATATTTCTTATATAGTTTTTTGCATTATATTTCAAAGAATTTTGAGGGAGATCTACAAATGATGAGCATTTATGGCAAAAAATGGTACCAAAAAGAAAAGTAAATCTTAAATTGCAAAAGCAGGGAGTCCGCTTCCTGTTTTTTATTTTTCTCTGAAAATCTCATATTTGTAATGTAAATGATTATGACGAATTAGAGAAAGAAAGGAGAACAATTATGATTTCAAGATCAGTAGTTTACCATGTTGACACGGAAAAAGAAGCAGATATGTCTGCAGAAGCATTAACCTGGCTGTATCGTCAGGTATTAAATCAGGAATCCAATATCCCATGTATTCAGATCTGCTTGGGGACCCATAAAGAAGTAGAAATCTATATTCATGATGATCTTTCATCAGCCACAAAATCAATGATTCCTGAAGAAGTATGGGAATTTTTAACAGAAGCAGAGGCTGCTGAATGTAATGCAGTATGTTTTGAGTTATGAAGGACCGATTCATTCGGAGATTGGAGAAATGATTATGAGTAAACAAACATATAATTGGACTTACGGAGAAAATGATTGTCAGAATTACTACGAGGTAAAACTTGGAAAAGATTATCTGTGTATCTATGCACATAAGAAATACCCAGATATTTATATGGGAATGTATATTAAAGATGGAATGGATATTACTGTAATGGATAAAACTTTCAATGATAGGCAGAGAAAGAAAGACGAGAAAAACAGTCCAGTTCTTTATGGTGATTATCCGTATCCATCTACAACAAGAATTTTGGGAAGTAAAGACGTTGAATTTATGAAACGCAAAATTATTTATGCTTATGAACATAATTTGAATGAAGTGAGTAACCAATAGAAGAACGGTTTTATTTGAAAGAATGGAGGAAAAGTTATGGATAGTAGAAAACACTTAATTCACTGGAGGTGGAAAGTATGAGAATGATGGTAGAGTATGTAGATGGAGAAATAGTAGTATTCCATGAAGAAAACGAGCAACTTTGCATTTGTACTGCAAATCAGCACGCGGATGAGCATGGTGACATTGTTAATTATTCTGAGATTGAAGAAGATAGCATTCTCTATCCTTATGACGGATGGCAATAGAATTAGGATTTAGAAAATTATTAGGAGGAAACAAGTAATGAACATACGAATTTATCAAATTGATATGGATAAAGATGTAGAAAGAGTTCAATTCAAAAATTTAGAAAATACGTTAAATATTGCGGGGCAAGTAAATCCCGCAATATATTCTCAAGTCTATGCAAACGTTTGTGATTGCAATAATCTTGAAGATGTATATTGTAAGTTCAACGTAGGAGAAAGACCTACTGGTTTCACGGGACATTCTCTTTCTGTATCTGATATTGTAGAAATATTAGATGAAGAAAACAAGGGAACTTACTTCTGTGATTCTTTTGGATTTAAGAAAATAGATTTTGATACATCAGCTGTATGTACGTCAACAACCCACCACTTAGTCTAAAGCCTTGAAGTGGGGGCTTGCAAAAGCCTTGTTGGAGAGCAAATAATACCCGGAGGGAACAAAATGAAATTCAAGAACAACACAAAGGAAAACTATTCAGACTTAAAAGAATGTTATGAGCATACTGCAGTATTGAAACTGAAAGACGGAACTTACAGAGTAATCCATATTCAGGACGGGAGCGATAATTTGGATGAAGAAGACTATAACAATGATTATACATGGTACATAGATTTTGGAATCAAAAATTTTGAAAAGCGTCCAAAGAAAAAGGATTTATTCTTCGAAGACGAAGACGATGGAGGAGTGCTTCTTTGTAAAGACAACTTTACAGAAGGACACCCAACATGGGAATCTCTTATTGAAGAGATAGCTGAGATGGGAGATATTGAACCGGACAGCATAGGATCTGTAGAATTATATTATTGGGAGAGATAAAATATTTTAAGAAAAGGAGAAAATTTTATGTTAAACAAAGTTACTTTAATGGGAAGATTAACAAGAGATCCAATGGTAAAATATTCACAGGGCGGAACAGCGATCGCTCGATATACATTAGCTATTGATCGCAGACCAGGAAAAAATGGAGAACAGGTGACAGATTTTATTGACTGCATTGCTTTTGGCTCAAGTGGAAAATTTGTAGAAAAATACCTGAGAAAGGGTAGGAAAATTGTTGCATGTGGGAAATTGGAACTAAACAGTTATACAAAAGAAGATGGCACAAAAGTTTATGCATTAGATGTTGTGATGAACGAACATTACTTTGCGGATGATAAGATCCCAGAAGAAGCTCACAATAATAACAATCCACAGCAGCCTGTAAATTCATTAAAAGATCCTAACTATGACCCAATTCCTATGCCAAATAACAATCAGGCAACAGGAAATACAAATTCTATGGCAGATTCAATGTCCATGCCAGCAATGAATCCAATTCCAGAAGTCCCTACAGTAGAACCAGCTTTCAATGGAACGGAAATGGAGATTCCAGGAGAATTACTAGAAGATCTTCCAATTGGAGAATAGATAATCATAAATTTTTTGAGAGACCTACGGGTCTCTTTTTTTATCTTTTGTTTCATCTCTCATACTTAATACGTAAACAACTAATTGACGATTTAGAGAAAAGGAGAAAAATTATGGGACAGAGATCACAGATTTTTGTAAGATTCGAAAAGGAATTTGGAGAAAAAGAGATTGTCGCAAGATATTTCAATTGGAATTATGGAGAAAGAATGATCAGTAGAGTTTATCATACGATCGATTGGATCAAAAGACATTTGGAAATAACAAATTCAGATCCTGGACAATATTTATCCTGGAATCGGAAAAAGCTGATCCGTATTCTGGATACAAATTTCGATATGTGTGATGTTGTTATTACTTCTAATATTTTGAAAGAATATGAGGAATGTGACTGGAATATGTCATTAAATGATTTCATGTTCAATGGGCAAGATAATAATGACGGGAAAGCGTTTATTGATGTGAAACGTGACGGGACGATCAAATATGCATTGTTAACAAGAAATAATGCTTTGCGTGATCCTTCAGAATATATGTTATGGGATATCGGGAAAGAATGGATGTTTCCAAATAAACGCATCTCTAAAAGAATGATCGACATTACAAAGGAGAACATTCAAGAATTATCTGAAATTACTACACTTATGACGGAAGAAGAAGTCAAAGAATTTATGGAATACAAATACAAAAGGAGAGAAGAAGAATGAATCTTGTTAATACGTATGAAAAAATTTTTGAAATTGTATTGCATAATTATACATGCGATGATGTCGAGTTAAATCTGTTACATTTCGAATTTCCTGTTCATGCGAAGAAAGCAGAGCTGCTGGAAATTTATGCGAAACTTGTAAAAACGATCAATGGAGACGATGTTGTTTATCTGACAAATATTCAAAAATTTGTAGATGGACATGGAGCAACATATATTTCTGGAACAGTTGCAGAACCTGATTTATCTGATTTTGAGGATGATTTTCATGGGAATTTCTCAGAATTTCTAACAAGGTGTTTCAAAGATCGAATAGACTGGTACCGAATCAGTCAGAATGAAGAACTTGGCAAATTTCCTCATGGAGGCGTATTTGGAGAAAAATTAGAATTAATTGTATAGTTAAATTTCAAGGGGATCGTAATGGTCTCCTTTTTTTTTATTTTTCTTTCCATCTCTCATATCTAATATGTAAATAGAAATGACGACATAGAGAAAAGGAGAACCGATATGTATTATGTAATCGTTCAAAGTAGCCAGTATAACAAACACACTTTTTCATTTGAAAAGAAAAAAGATGCCATTGATTTTGTTGCCGATCAGTTTGAGATCAGATTGAAACTTTTCTCAGAGAAAAAAGACGAAATTTGCAATGTTTTTTCAAAATGGACATATGATTCTCTACTGGATTATCTTCAAAAACATAATTTTAAGGAGCGTGTGACAACCGATAAAATTGTGATCAATTATGGTTTAAAAAAAGATCAAAAGCTTGTTGCGAATCGGGAGATCAGTTGGTATATGTCCCATGAAAGAGGAAATAGCGATGTTGTAAACCTTATGACTGACCCAGAATATGAATTTGAATGTAATATTTCAGAGGAAATGCTTTCTGGAGAAGTAACTTTTCCAGGAGCTGCGTATATATGGTTTAATGATATTGGTGTAGAATTTGAATTCTGTATCGAAAATGGAGAAAACTACAGTGCAATTTACCGGATGGATATGAATAAAGCAGGTGACGATTTTGAAACAGATCATGATGAATTTTGTCATTATGAAATTGATCCTACCGATCCTGAATGGAAAACCAATCTTGAGATTGCAATGTGTAAAGCTTTAATTGGTCTACATCGTTTAGATCTTCATTTAAAAGAAAAAGATATTTGGAGAATGTCCAGTAAGATCGTTGGCATGAGATTTTCATCCATTGAAGAAATGAAAAAATGGATTTTTAAAGAATTAAATCTGAAAGAATATCAGCTTCCTGATTTTGCTATTGGAGAATCTAGCATTAACGATGAAATCTGGGAAGGAAAAGCAAATGTCGATTACGTTCTTAATATGACATTAGGAAAAGACATTGTTACTCCTGGATACAATGACTATTCTATCATGTATCTATTGGATAACAATAATAAAATGATTGTTACGTCTGTGCTTTGTAATTAACTGATACAAAAGGGAGAGAAGAGGACTGTAAGGTCCTTTTTTCTTTTATCTTTTTTCTCATCTCTCATATTTAAACTGAAACATTTTAATGACGATTGAGAGAAAAGGAGAAAAATTATGTATTATTTAAACATCTACAAAAGCGAAAAAGACGGTTCCATTATGCTTCCATTCAATAATGATATAGAATCATTGATTGAATACGTTGTTGATCAGTATGAAAGAATGATGAAACATTTGAAATCTGATCATAATAAGTATCAGAAAATTACATCAACATGGGATAAAAACATATATGATGAACCATTGAAAGAGTCTATCAAGAACTTCAGCTTTGGCATTTTCCAGTCTATGAATATTAGTATCGTTTATGAACTAACGCCAGAATACAATGAAAAAATGCACAGCGAAAAAGTGGAAAGAGAAGAAACGATTCATTGGGAAATCGTGAGAAAGTATCCATTGAAAGAAAAAGGAATCATTGATCTAATGACCAGACCAGAATATTACTTTGTGTGTGCTTTTACAAAAGAAATGGCTTTAAGAGAAGGAATGGATTCTCATACTGCACGTTTACGGGTTGGAGATATTGGAGTAGAATACATACTTTCAAAAAAAGCTGAAAAAAGGTATGGCACGATTTATAAAGTGAAAGAAAATAAAGCAATTCCTAATAAACATTGCATTTATGATGAAATCGATTTTGAAGATCCAGACTGGGAAGCTAATCTTGAGATTGCAATGTGTAAGGCATTTCTTCAATTCTATCCTTTGGAATCTACTTTGAAAAAAGAAAATGTCGATGAAGTATTTCGCAAGATTGTAGGAATGAGATTTAACAGAATTTCCAATATTGAATATTGGATCCTTGAGAATTTACAGGTTACAAAAGAAGATCTTCCAGATTTTGTAATTCAGGAATCAGAAATCAATGAGGAAATCAGACAAGGGAAAACTGATGTGGATTATGTATTAGATGGAACATTTGGAGAAGGAGTGTTAAATAAACAATATCCAGACTTTTCTGTTACATACTTAATGACAAATCATAATCAAATGATCATTACGGATGCACGTTGGAACTAATTTAATTCAAAGAAAGAGGTCTTCGGATCTCTTTTTTTATATGTGATTTTTTGAGATTCAAGATTCCATCATATTTATATTAAAGATCTTATCTCGAAAGGAGCAAATTATATGTTGAAAGCGTTTACATTAAGAAATTATAAAAATTTTAAAGATGAAATAACGATAGATTTTGAAAATATCAGAGATTATTTATTCCAAAAAGATTGTATTTCAGATGGAATCATTACGAAAATGCTGATCTGCGGACGGAATGCAACAGGAAAAACAAATCTTGGCAAGGCATTGTTGGATGTTAAAGATGTTTTATATGGGACATTTGAATGTCCATATGATCCATTTCTTTTGAATGCTGATTCGGATGAGAAGACAGCGTTCTTTGAATACCGGTTTCAATTTGGTGATACAGAGCTATGCTATGAATATCTGAAAGAATATCGAGGATTAGCTTATGAGAAATTAGAAATCAATGGAATTAGTATTTTTGAGTGTGATTTTGAAAAGGGGAAATATAATTTTGATCATTTGAATTATGTCAATGCGGAAACAATAAATACAGAATACTATCTTGAAAATGTAAAAAGTTGTACTGACATTCCTGGTTCTAGATTTGCATTTTTAAAATGGACGCTTGATCATATGGCACTAGATGAGAATTCTGTTTTATTAAAGCTGACAGATTATGTAAATGGAATGAGTCGAATAACTGCAGATTACAGAGAATTTTCTTTATTGTCTAATACAGTGGAAGAACAAAATTTTTATCAGCTATTAGAAAAGAATCACAATTTGCAGCATTTTGAGGATTTCTTAAATGTAATGGGAATCGAATGTAAACTAAAATTAAAAAAGATGCTAAACAGGCAAAGGAATTTATATTTTGTGTATGACCGGATGATCCCATTTCTTGAGAACGCATCTAGTGGGATCTTAATGCTGACTGAATTATATTACAGGATCCTTTCAAATGATGAAAATGTTTCTTTTCTTTACTTAGATGGAATTGATTCCTTTTTTCATTATGAAACAACAGAGAAAATGCTACTTGTCTTGAAAGAAACATATCCAAAATGTCAGATTATCTTAACGTCTCATAATACACATTTGTTATCAAACAAATTCATGAGGCCAGATTGCTTGTTTATCTTATCTGGTAAAGGGATATTAACATCATTTTGTAATTCAACACAAAGAGAATTAAAAGAAGAACACAATCTTGAAAAAATGTATATCAGTGGAGAATTTGAAATGTATGAATGATTTTTATATCATTTTCTATCTCTTATATTCAAATTGAAGCATTTCAAAAGACGAACAGAGAAAAGGAGAAGAATAATGAAAGTATATTTGGTACATGGAGACACATGGTTTGAGGGCTACGGATGTCGAGAAAATGTTTTTGGAATTTATGGCACGAAAAAAGAAGCTGAGATTGCTAGAAAATCAGCTGCAAAACAACTGTATGAGAAAGAAATTTCAAAAACGTCATTAATTGAAGTAGAGATGAGTATTGAAATTTTGGAATTGGAATTAAATCAAGCTGCAAATATCGAATTGGGATCATACATTGAATGACCAGAAGAGGAGAGATCTACGGATCTCTTTTTCTTATATATGGATTTTATCTTTTCTCTCATCTCTCATATTTAATATATAACAAGAAATGACGAACAGAGAAAAGGAGAAAAAAATGAGTAATTGTGTAAGATTGGCAAAAAAAGTATTGAAATTATCAGAAAACCAGCCAATGGGAGCCATTCAGGATGCTGATACAGTCTTGGCTGATATCATGGGAAAATCTGATTTTCAAGTAACAAGAATTTCAGATGAGCTTTTAAAAATGTATTTGGATGTTGAGAATAAAGATGATTTTGAATCTTTGTTTTTCTTGATCGCAGATGAAACATTTGAGGAATATCTGACAAAAAGCAGAGATGTTATGCAGAAAAATATTAATTATGGCACTCCTCGTGTTGTTAAAGTTATTTTGAATGATGGAAAATTTTCTATTTTTAAAACGGACGCACCAGAGGAAGAAATCAAAAAATATTTAGAAAGATTTTGTAAGATAACTGAACGGAGTATTGGAATGTTCTTTCAAAATTTCTTACTAGAGGGACATACTGTACAGGTTTTATATTTGTCAAATAATCAGCATTTTGATCAGCAAGCGAAAGAAAGAGCTATTTCATATCCATGTACAGAAGTTTATCAATTACAAAATTATGACATGGAAAATGCATTCAAGCACAAGGGAATTTTGAAAGAGTTGTTTTGTGAGAATATTCATGGTGATTTATCTAAATCAGAAATCGTTGAATTTAAGGAAGTTTCACATAATTCCACAATCAATATTTTGGAGAAATTAGGAATTTTTAAAGTATCATTAAATGAATTTCATATGGCGAAAAAAGATTCTACAGATGTAAAGAAAGCAATGAAAATTGCATACAGATTTAATTATAGAGTCTTTATTTTTGATAATAAACTTGGCTTTTCTCGCAAAAACTAAAAAATAATTTCCAGAAAAAGAGGCTAAAACCAGTCTCTTTTTTTTATATGATTTTCGAAAATTAAAAAAATCTCTCATATTTATTGACTTAAGCAGAACACCCCATCCATAAAGAAAGTTTGGCTGGGATGAATGCGAGCTTCCTTTGAAATGTAAGAATCTTATATATCGATTTTATTTTTTTTCTTATCTATCATATTTAATACGTAACAAGAAATGACGAAGAGAGAAAAGTAAAGGAGAAAATTTATGAATCCAAAAGAAAAAAAATTAGTAGATGATCTATGTGGGAAAAACGGTGGATTTTACACCGAAGATTTTTATGAAATCGAGGTTGTAGATGAAACTGCAGTAAAAAAGCTAGTGAACTATATTTCAAATGTACATCAATTCCGTCCATCAGATAAAGCGATCAGAATTTACAAAGAAGATCGTATGAGCAGTGTTTTTATTTTTAAAATGCTTGCTGCAATTCTTAAGAAAACTCGAAGATTTGATGTGAAATATGGAATTGCAAATGCAGTGTGTCATACGTTTTTAGAAAAAGAAAAAGAATTCTTTTTCTGGTATGCATATGAAGATGACGAGTTTTGTGAAATTTTCATGCATTACTATGACAAAAAGAATCAGCATACAAGATATCGTATTTTATGCTATCTAATGGCTGTCATGCATTATATTCATGGAGCTGGATTTGATGAAAAGATTATGATCGATCATTTTGGAATTGACTGGTGGCAATTGCCAGTGGACCATGATCATTAAATCATATATTTTACAAGCAAACTATTTCTAAGAAAAGGAGAAAAAATTATGCTAAACAAAGTTACTTTAATGGGAAGATTAACAAAAGATCCAATGGTGAAATATTCACAGGGCGGAACAGCGATCGCTCGATATACATTAGCTATTGATCGCAGACCAGGAAAAAATGGAGAACAGGTGACAGATTTTATTGACTGCATTGCTTTTGGCTCAAGTGGAAAATTTGTAGAAAAATACCTGAGAAAAGGTAGGAAAATTGTTGCATGTGGAAAACTGGAACTAAACAGTTATACAAAAGATGACGGCACAAAAGTTTATGCATTAGATGTTGTAATGAACGAACATTACTTTGCGGATGATAAGATCCCAGAAGAAGTCCGTAATAATCAAAATGCATATCAGCCTGCAAATTCATTTGATGTTCCGGATTATAGTCCAAATCCTATGACGGATTCCATGTCTATGCCTGTGGTAGATCCAATTCCGGAGATTCCAACAGGAATGAATATTCCAGAAGGATTACCAGAAGATTTTCCAATTGGGGAATAAATAGCTACTATTCATCAGAGCAATCGACACTTCTAACGAGGTGTTGGTTGCTCTATTAAAAAAGGAGAAAAAATATGAATATTACAATTTTAATCGATTTATTGCCAGATTCAGTTAAAGCCGATGTGATTGATTTCAATGATGTGTTGCTAAAAAATAGAAAGAATGCTATTCGCGTAATGATGGATCGAATTTTAACAGAAGAAGAAAAACAGGAAATGAAAAAGAACAAACATTTCATGGGAGTTGATTGCGTTGCACAGTATCGCCATGCTCCAGAAATCAAAAAAAGTTATTTTTATGTTGTTTGAAGAATAGGAGAAAAGATATGGTTAGAAAATTAGTTGTAAATGGAGAAACTGTTGTTTTATCAGATGAAGTACTGAATAAATTACGTCATCAGGAATACATAGAGAAAGGAAAACTGATCGTAAAGACATTAGGTTTAAATGATGTTTATAATAAGATGACAGATGATGACTTTGCGATGATTGCTGATGATTTTATATATGCATTGAATACAACAAGTGACAACATTTCTGAAATGATGGAAGCTGCGGTGCAGAAAATTACTCAAAAAGTAGAAGAGCGTTGCAATCAAGTTGAAGAAAAGAATGCGAAAGATATTCAAAAAAATATGGAGTCAAGAAAGTTAATTGTAAATGGGCAATCAATTATCTTATCAAGTGAAGTAATTAATGAATTGCATCGTCAGGAACGAATTGAAGAAGGAAAGTATATGATGGAAATTTTTTCATCAACAGACACTTTCGGTAAGATGACAGATGATAATTTTGAGGAGATTGTCCTTTACTTTGAAGAGATGCTAAATGCTGATACCAATGAATTAATGGCAGAAGCTGTGCAAAATGTTTCTGAACAAGTAGAAAAACGATATCGTTATAAAACGAAAATAGATGTACAGAAAAAGTTGTTGAAACAACGTAGAACAGATAATTACTAATTTTTTTTGAGAGACCTTCGGGTCTCTTTTTTTTATTTTTTTTTCTATCTTTCATATTTAAACTGAAACATTTTAATGACGATTGAGAGAAAAGGAGAAAAATTAAATGATTGGATTTATGGATATTATAGAAATTAGAAAATATGAAGATGACGTTACAGACGAAATGTTACTGATCTTGGAGAAAGTTGCTGATGAATTAAAATTGGCTCGTGATAAGGTATTTGATGATTGTTGTCAAGAATATGGTACGGCAAATATCCTAAAACAATGTGATCATCTATCTGCGGATATCAATGAATATCTTAATCTAAGAAAGATTATCTTTGCAAAAACGAAGGATGTTTATCTGGATGAAAAGGTTTTTGATGATGTGAACGGGTCACAATATCGTATATTCAAAAATTCAAATAATGAATATCTACTTTGCAAATCATCTGAAAATGGGAAAATCAAGTATACGATTACAGATGACGAATTAAGCGAGATTGATAGTGGATTAATGGCAATCGATGCAACTGGATCATATTATGTTGATTTATTTTCTGATCGGTTGTATAACAAGACTTTACAAATCACTTCAGATAACAAAGATATTTTAATAAAAAACTTATTCGAGTTTTCGGAATTTGCAAGTGGTGAATATCTTGAACTTTCAGGGAACGAAGAAGAGATTAAGAAATTTTATAATATATTTGGAGAATATTTAAGATAATTTTCAAGAGAGACCTACGGGTCTCTTTTTTATATATGAATTTTATATTTTTTTTCATCTCTCATATTTATCATGTAACAACTAATTGACGATTTAGAGAAAGAAAAGGAGAAAAATTATGAGTTATCGTTATGTAGAATCTGGAAATGGTGGTTGTGACTTTCTTGCAGTAACTGCAAAAGGAAGAAAAGCAGGATTGCCACGCGGAATGGTAATTTTAATGGGAGAGTTGCATGCTGATATTACACGAAGGAACTATCGTGCATTCTTTGAAGGGATAAATCTTAAAAATCTTAACACATATAGCATTATCACATGGTTAGCAAAAGCACCAGAGCATGGATTTCATATTTATACAGCGAAACATTGTGATGATCCAAGGATTATGACACATATTCGAAAGCAAAATCCATTAACAACTTTTGGAGTTAATCGATTCGGAGTGTTCATTTCTGAAGACGAAATTCCAGAAAAATGTTTGGATGATCAGGGAGATTTTGATATCACTGAAAACGGATGGTTTGTTAGATCCAATGAGGTAGATGTTGAAACTGCATTAAAAAAATTTTTTGGACCATCAGCAGCATTCTTAGATGAAACACAGGAACCTGCTGCCCCTAAAGCCAAAGATAAATCTCAGGATCCCATCGTTCAGTATTTCGTTTCTGTTTACTACAGCTTTGATCCGGAAAATCCGTTGTATGTTTTTGACACAGAAGCAGAAGCAATTGAATTTGTAAAAAATGAATATAAGCACGAGTTAAAAGTTGAACGGGAAGAATTAGGTATGGGATATGATGATGCAGATGATGAATATGGGCTGTTTCCAAAGATCTCAGAAGACGGAACATTTGCTCGTATTGAACAATACAAAAATGGAGAACAAGCATTCATCGAATGGAATGTCACAACATTAAATAATCCACCAAAGAGAAATCAGCCGAAAGAAAAAAGATTGAAAGTGTCTTTGTCAGATGGAATATTGGTGGCACAAAAATCACCTGATACTGAATACCCAGGAATGGAAATTGAATATTATGCAAACGATGAATCATCCGGATTCCCAACTGCAAGAATACTTGCAGAACAAAAGCCAAACGGAGAAAAGAATTTTTATATTTGGGGTGATCATAACGAAGATCCTATATTAAAAGTTAAATTCTAATTCAAAAGAAGGAGCCTTCGGGCTCTTTTTTTATCTTTTTTCTCATCTGTCATATTTGAATATATAAAAAAATGACGATGAAGAGAAAGGAAGAAAAATTATGGAATTACAATGGAATTCATCAAAAGTGATTAAAACTCAGGAAACATATAATCAATTGATCTCTTACAGTAAAGAACAGCAATCAGGTTATCCAGTGATCATTGCAAGCCTTTTTTATGAAAAGAAAAATGGAGACATGTTCCGCGTTGATCTTAATATTGCAGGGGAAGGCTGTACAATCATGAATCAGGAAAATCCATGGATGACTGTTTATCATGTAACATCCAAAGAAGATTTTTCTTTTTTACATCAAATTGCGACAACACAGGATTACGATAATCATAAGTTGTTAGATTTTGAAGTAATTGGGTCGATGATGAGAGAGTATGCTGCATTTTGGAGTTTCTTTACAAAATCAGTCAATACTGATATTTATGCAAAAGTTTTTCGTGACATTGACCCTTATTTTCAGATTTATGTCAATCAGTATCAGGAAATCCTTGTTTGTAAAAAAACAGAGAATATAAAAAGGGAAATTGATTATTCTGTTTATGATCAAAACTTTCATGAAGTTGACAATGGGACTTATGAGATCGATCCAGATTATGAAGATGGTACGGTTGAGAGTCTTTGCTCTTATATTGAATTTCGAACAGACCGATGCAAGAAATTACAGACATCTTATGCTGAAATATTATCTTTTGTATATGCACTTGAGCAAGTATCATAATTTTCAGGAAGCCGATTACGGCTTCTTTTTTTATCTTTTTTTTTATCTTTCATATTTAAGGTGTAATGAAATGACGATGAGAGAAAAGGAGAAAGGAAATGAAACTATTTTTTGTAGACGGAATTGATAAAGTGACTTGGTGTCCAACTGTATTTGCAGTGTGCACTTCAGAAGAAAAAGCAAATGCTGCAAAAGAAGCTCTTGAAAAAAGAGGGTATGGAGCAACAAAATTAAGGGTTGTTGTATCCAATCTGTTTTTGGATCAGATCAGAATTGGAGAAGAAATCATCAATTTATGAGAAGGAGAAAAATTATGGAATTAACAGTCAAAGATGTATTAAAAATGGAAAATATTATGAATAAAGTAAAGGATGTTGTGTCAAATTCAGTAACGATCACAGATCATAAGAGCGCAGGAAGTATTCGTCTTACAGAATGCACAATGCGAGAGTTTGAAGGATTCGATATTTGTTATCTGGCAGATAATAAAGAAGAAGCAGGAAATTATCTTGGAAGCTTTTTTATCGAAAATGCTGATTCTGATAAACCGAAAATGGTATATTATGAAGATGCCTATGAAGAAAAAGGGAAGAAAGAAATCCCTTTATACGAAGCAAATGAAAATCCTACCATTTCTTATGAAAACTATCAGCTGCAATGGATGATGGATCATGGATATTCTTTACAGGATTTAATGAGATCTATGGACGAATATTATGCTGGAAAAGATATTAGCAATCGAGAAATTGAAGATCTATTCAATGAATGGCAGGATGAGTATGGGTTCCATTATGAATTATGGGCTTGTGATGGAGAAGCAGAATGTATGGACTATCATTCTATTGAAAAAATAACTGGCGAAGCTAGTACTTCAAAATATCTTGTAACACGATCCGATGGGATTAATGTTGCAACAAAAAGATTTCAAACCTATGAAAATGCACGTGCTGCAATGACAAAAGAATACGAAAATTTACGACTAAAACAGTTTGTAAGAAAATCAAGAGAAAATTCTTACTGCGGCGCTTATAGCGCAAGATTAGATACTCGTAATAAAACTTATCAATGGAAAATTTCACGTACTAATGAAATCCCAGAAAATTCTAAGAAAAAAGAATACCTCTTAATTTTTTCTTGTGAATTTGGAATTCTTTGTATAGCCCATTTTGAATCAATTTCAGAAGCAAGAGAGGCTATGCATGAAGATTATGATAATTTTGAAATGGAATATCATTCTAATTTATCTTTAAACGAACAAAAAAGATATGAAGAATTATCTGAAATCGGGGATAATTATGCAAATCTGCATTGTCGTAATGAAAATGGAAAAGAAGATACTTATAATTGGAAAATCATTGAACGTGAAAATGTTAAATAATATATAAAGGAGAAAAATTATGAAACAAGAAACACGCTATATCGCATTATCTGATGAATCTGGAATGGGTGGAGAATTGATTATTTTACAGACAAATGCTCCTGCCAAACGTCTAAAAGCCCTTGAAAAAGAAAGCTGTGAAATCTATACAAATGGAGATTATGAAGATGTTCCTATATGGCCCAGCGTTTTAGAAGATGAAGGATATGAGTGTTCTATTATTGATTCCCATCAACATGTGACACCATATGATACATCAAAAGAATGGCAGCAGGAAGAATATCCTGAGATTAAAGAGTTTTACTACATCGATACAATCGAAGAATAATTGAATATTTCGTTTTCTTTCAAAGAGTTCCTCCGGGAGCTCTTTTTTATATATGATTTTTATTTTTTACTTCATCTTTCATATTTATAACGTAATATACAATGACGAATAGAGCAAAAGAAAGAAAAAGAAAGGAGAAAAATTATGAGTGTAAGCGCTGTTTTACACGAATTGAAAAAAGAAAAGATCAATGGTATTCATTTTCGTAATGTTAGAAATGGAGAGATCTTAAGATCATATCAAAATGTATATGAGGCCGAAGCTTCTGAATTTTATCAGAAAAATACTCCGGGATATCTACTTGCATATGGTCATGCGATCATTGATGTTATGTAATCAAAGTTTTTATTTAAAAAAGGAGAAAATTTTATGTCAAAAAGAGAATTTACAAAGTATCCATATCATGTTGATTCTTACAAAAAACATCGAATTACAGATGAAGAATTAGACTTTTTGCAGGAACTGCAGAAGGAGATGAATACGCAGCATACATGGGCTCAGGCTGATCCTCGTATTTGGGTAATTCAAGAACCAGTCAAGAAATATCTTGATAATATTGAAACGGATCTTAGAAATGATCCAGATACGGTAGAAATCTTAAACCAGATTGCTGATGGTGCGGAGTTATATATTGATGATGTTCATATGGCAACTCCACAGCAGCTGTATCAGGCAATTCAGAATATCATTAAAGGTGATGATCTTGGAGAAAAATATCAGGTTGAACTGATCCATGATTATAGAGTCCTGATCCATGGAAGAAATGATCTTGGAGAAATTGTATGGGATGCATCATTAGACAAAATCGAAAGAAATGGAATGCTTTCAATTGTAGAATGGGTTATGGGGTACACAATCCATCACGCAGAATTAAGATATTTTGTCAAAGAATTGTATCTACATCCAGGGATCTTTTTCCTGACTTATCGAGATGGAGTCAACTATCTGGAAAAATATGAGTCTAAGTATGATAAAGATGTAAGACTGTATGCAATGTCTCCAAAGGACTTGTTTACAGACTGTAGCCCAGAAATCAAAAAATTGTTTGATATCTTACATACAGTTGATTTCAGCAAAAAAAATCGAAAAATTTATATTTCTGGAAAAATTTCTGGGACAGATGATTATCTGGAACGATTTGCAGCTGCAGAAAAAAAATTCTCAGAACAGGGATATGAAGTTGTAAATCCTGCATATGAGGGAACAAAATTAAAAGATGCTTCCTATGAAGATTATATGGAATTATCTTTTCAATTATTAAAGGACTGCGACATCATTTATATGCTAAAAGATTGGAGGACAAGTCCAGGAGCAAATCAGGAGTATGGATATGCATTAGCAAAAGATATGGAAATTCGATTTGAGAAATAAAGGAGAAAGATTACTATGGGACAGTGTTATAGTGTTGGTTTGAAAATTAAAGTTAAACATAATTCAGAAGAAAAGGCAGCAGAAGCATTAAGATTACATATGCTGCAGGATGACAAAACAGAGTACAATTTTGAAGAGTTTGCTGATTTTGGAGTCGGGACAGAAAAACTGGATGATCTCATCAGAAACTGCCTTGCTGGATGGAAATCAAGCCCTTATTGCATGGAAGAAGTTTCTGGCTGGAAAAAATATCATAATGATTTTGATGCTAGCTATGGATGGGACACAGTTATGAAAGAGATGTTTGAAACACTTACCCCATTTTTGGAAGATCAATCTAAGATTGATATTTATTCAGATGGCTACAGTATCCATGGACTTGTAGAAAATGGGAAATGCAATTGGATTTATAATTAAAAAAAGGAGAAAGTTCATGGAAATCATTTATCGTGCGGACGATGGTACAGAATTTAGAAATCAAACAGATTGCTTGTTACATGAGCGTATGTCGAATTTGAGCCACAATAAAGTTATAAATGTAAAAATAGCTTTTTTTGATGTAACAAAAAAATTGGCCAAGAAATATTACAATGAAGATTTGGACGAATCCGATTTTTCAATCTTAGATTTCATGAAATACGTAGAATTGATAGTGTATGATAATTATTCAAAAAATTTTGGAAAATTAAATCGGCTAAAATCAGAAATGGAAGGTATCATTCATAAATCGAAACATTCAGATATGATTATGCGTCAATTTGACTTTGACAAAGCAAGAAGAAAAGCTGAAATACGTCACAATTTTGCAGATGTATTATCAAAATATGAGGGTGATGAGATCGCTAAAAAACTTGAATTTACACTTTGGACAAGTGATTTATGCGAATTAGCAAAATTACATAAAGCAGATTGTTATCGCACTCAAATTGAAGATTTATTGACAACAGATAACTATCATGAGCTATGTGCTAGGTTCGCAAAAGGAGATTACTATATATACGCAGAACAAAACTAAGTTTCAAAAGGAGAAAAGTTATGAAAATATTGGAATGTACGAATCCAAAGGATGCCTGTCAGTTAACATATGAGCAAATCAAAGAAGCTGCAATAAAGAGTATCAATATCAAAGGGTTTGAATGTTTTTTTATTAATCTTGGACAAAATATAGGATATTCTATGTTAGTATTCAAAAACAAAAGATATATTTATCACGCAAATGAATATCAACGATATGGACACTATGATATTACAGATGATGATCAACTTTTTACTCTGTATGTCAAAGAATTAAACGATGGGCTTTTTACAGACGAAGAAATGAAAGAAATGTCATATACTCGCGATGAATATGTGCAAAAAAAATATTTCTTAGAGAATTATTTTATCTTACAATTTCATTATCTTCCAACATGGTATGAATCAACTAGATTTAAAGAAATGTATCAGATGCTAAAAATACAGTTTCCATACCGATGTGATGTTTGTCGTTGCTATGTAGATTCACAAGAGATTGTTGATCAGGCGAATAAGTACAAAGAAAATCTTGAAAAATCATTGAAAAATATGGAGAACAATCATAAACTTCTTCGACGCATTATCTCAGAAAAAATTCAGAAGAAAGATATGATCAAATTCATGAGTCCGATTATGCTTTTATCTTCTATTGGAATAGATTATCATGATCTGACAGAAGATGAGAAAAAGATTGCGCATGAAGAATTAAGGAAAATTGGAGTTGATTGGAAAGATTGGTCAGTTTCTCGGCCATTGAATAACCGAACATACTAAGAAGTGTGCAAGGTCATTTCATGGTCCCCGAAAGGGCATGCTGACTAGACTCAGCGCAAGGGAATCCATTTTTGTTGGATACTGAGTGCTACGTCCCAGATATCAATACCCGACCCGGTGGTACCCTAGCCGAGAACAGGGTTCAGGCAACGGATGTCTTTCAGGAGAAGAAAACACTGACCTGAAGCAAGAAGTATCTGGAACATTGTCGAAGGGTGATCACTCCCATCCGGGAGAGCAGGACTTTTGTGTACCTGCTATTACAATACAAGGAGGACCAGCCATGAGCGTATTCGTGGTAGGGCTGAACGGATGCCGGCTGATGCCTACATCTGAGAGAAAAGCCCGTTTATTGCTAAAACATGGGAAAGCTTCTGTTTATCGGAAGGTCCCATTTACCATAAAACTGAATTATAAGACAGGCAGTACGACACAATCCGGCTATCTAGGGATCGATACTGGATCACAGCATATCGGAGTATCCGTCGTTCGTGAAGATGGAGCAGTCTTACATAAAGAAGAGATCGGTCTGAGAGATTCCATGAGTAAAAGAAAACTGATGCAGTCAAGAGCTTCCTCAAGAAGAGGAAGACGTCATCGAAAGACCAGATACCGTCATCCAAAATGGCGACCAAAAGCCAAACGTGTCTATTGTGAGATTCCAGACCGAAAGAGAAGGCACTGGAAGAAAAAAGAGATCACGTTCACATCCAAACGGCCGAAAGGGTGGCTTCCGCCATCGCTGCAGTCAAAGACAGATCATCATATCCGGTGGATCAAAAAGCTGCAGGATCTTCTTCCAGAGGGATACCGTCTTTCGATCGAGCTTGGCCGTTTTGATCCGGCAAGATTAAAAGATCCTGAGATTCATGGAGAACTGTACCAGAAAGGACCACAGTATGACTATGAAAATGTCCGAGCTTATGTTCTCAATCGTGACAGATACACTTGTCAGGTATGTGGGAAGAAAGGCGGAAAACTGCATGTACACCATATCCTGTACCGGAGTTATGGAGCGACCGATGATCCACAATATATGGCTACGGTGTGCAGCGATTGCCATAACACAGAGAACCATCACCAGGGAGGCATTCTCTATCAGTGGATGCAGAAGCAGAAGAAATTCACCAGAGGACTGAGAGATGCCACCTTCATGAACATCTTACGGAAACGTCTGATAGAAGCATTCCCAGGAGCAACGTTTACCTATGGAAACATCACAAAAGCAGACCGTGAGAGATTGAGACTTCCAAAAAGTCATGGAAATGATGCGACTGCGATCGCTATCGTAAAGACTGGGATCATGACAGTAAAGGATAAAGAACCCGTGATCTATATCCAGCAGGTCCGAAGAAAGAAACGTTCTTTACATGAGGAAACTCCGAGAAAAGGACGCAAGGAACCAAACCGTAAAGCTTCACGATATGATAAGAACACAAAAGCAGTTACTGTTACAAAAAGGAAGAATAAGAAGAAGATATCGATCACTGGCTGTCTGTTCGATCGTGTAGAGTTGAATGGAAAGAAGGGATGGATCTCTGGCTTTACTGATAAGTCCTGTTATGTAAAAGATGAGAATGACCAATATATCCGGACATCTCCAAAATACAAACAGGTCAGTCTGTCAAAACTCAAGATTTTGCATCATTGTGGGAACTGGGCGATAGGAGCAAGACGATCCCTTGGAAAGGGATGATGGCTCAAAAGAGCCTCCTGCTTTCATCTCGGTCATTGAATGGCCGAGAATTCCCGCAGTATATCGTAAAATATGTAATTTGAAAAACAGAAGATGCAGAATTCCTTACATATTATGCAAAAGTTCAGAGAATCAATGACAATGGCGATTCTATTGATGATTATATTTTGAATATGATCATAACCCAGATGAATCAGAAGTTGATGATGATTTCATTAATGAATCATGGCAAAGGGAATTAAATTGTCGAGAATGTGGGTTTTAAAAATACAGAAAATTGTTAATTCAAAAGGAGACCGTTTGGTCTCTTTTTCTTATATATGGATTTTATCTTTTTCTTTATATCTCATACTTACAATGTAATAAAATGACGAATTGAGAAATAAGGAGAAAAATTATGAATAAAATGAATTCACAACAAAGAATCATTATGGAATCAGATACAATTAATTTAGAACAACTTGAATATAAAATCCATCAGCAAGCACTTTTGGACATTGATCAATCAGAATATGAAGCTCACATTCGTAATCTATTTGGTCGTCCTGTCCTTGATTTTGCAAAAACGCTCGTAATAAATCTTCCAGGATCGTGTTTTGCAAATTGTCCTTACTGTATTGATAAAGATTTGCGTAAGAATGTTATAAACTATGATGATTTTCTTGAAACATGTAAAGACGTATTGAAAGAGAAGCATGATTTTAATGAAGTCTCTATTACAGGTGGAAGCCTTCCATCTGACAAATTCAATAAGCTGGTAGATATTATACAAAAGTATTGTCCAAATGTAAAAATCACATGGAATACAAATGGTGCAAACATAGATAATTCATATGATGTATCACATATCAAGTATATTAATCTACATCGGAATTCAGCAAATGATAAAATCAATAAAGAATTATTTTGTACTGATACAGATATTATATCAATTGAAAAATTCAAACTTTTTGCTGGGGATAAGCTTTGTTTGCGAGTGACTGTTGATAAAGATTTTGATATAGATGAGTATGTAAAATATAAAACCCCAATGTATCTTAATCGTTTGTTGCCGGGTAATACTGAGACAGAAGAGGTATTTAATAAGGTAAAAACAGCTCTTAATATTACTGAAGATACCGATATACGCCGAAGAAATCATTACATAAATGGGATGTATAAAGACATTCCTGTTAGATTATGTGTCGGAGATCATCTTGCCCAACATGTGTCTGGTAGATATCCAGCATGGCTTAATGTTGTCATCATACATCGTAGCGGCGTTGTTGCTGGATCTTGGTATGAGAATGATAAGTTTTTATATAAAAATAAGAAAATTTGCAAAAATAAGTGAATTCTTAGAAAAAAATATTAATTCAAAGAGAGACCATTTGGTCTCTTTTTTTATATATGAAATTTATCTTTTACTTTATATCTCATATTTAAAATATAATTTAATGACGATTAAGAGAAAAAGTAAAGGAGAAAAATTATGGATCTAACAAAATTAGTAGAAGAAGTAATGGAATTATCAACAAAACAACCAGATGGCGTAAGATTTCGTGATGCAGATACGATCTTAGCGGATCTTATCGAAGAATGTGATTTTCAAGTAACTGGAATCGCTGATGAACTTTTAAGATTGTACTTAGAAGCAGAAAATAAGGATGATTTCAAATCATTATTTTTCTTTATGACAGAAAAAAATTTTGAAGATTATCTGTTAGAGAGCAAAAAAGTAATGGAAGAAAATATTGCGAAAGCAGAACCAAGAGCTATTCAAGTATATCTTTCAGATTCTGGTAATGATGAGAAAGAATCTATCATTTTTGAAACGGACGCTCCAAAAGATGCAATCAAAAATTGGATAAAAATACAACATAATTCAATTTCTTCAAACTATCCATTCCATCATATGGTGATGGGGTTATTAAATGAGGGATATATGGTTAAGCTGTTGTATGATCGATACTCATCAAAATGTAGTGATGTCAAATTAATTGATCAGTATTCTTGCGAAGAGGTATATCATGTGAGTTATAGCATCGGAAATCTATTACATCATGTAACAGCTTTTACTAGTTTGTATCGCAATGCTTCTGGTATTCCACATATTGACTTGACTGATTCTATGGAAATTAGTAATTTAAGAAAAATTGCACACGAATTAGGAATCCGTTTTATCAAAGGGAATCAATTCTGTCTTTCAAAGAAAAAGGCTCATCTTTGTGATCTTGATACTACAGATATAGAAAGGATTGCAAGACAGGAAAGATATGTTGTAATAGATGGAATAATGGAAGACACAAAAGAAGAGTGTTATGTTTTAACAAAAAAGGATTTATTATAAAATTTCATAATGAGAAAATTATATATCAAAAGAAGAGGCGTAACTGCCTCTTTTTTTTGTAACCAAAAAAGACCTGATACAAATGATCAGATCTCTTTATCGAAAGTAATGCCCCCATCACTTAGTGCTCTTAAGAGCTTTCATACAGATATAATATCGCTTTGAAAGGATTTTGTCAATTTTCTTATATGTGATTTTTGAAAAAGAAAATTTCTCTCATATTTATATTAGAAGAAAATTTGAAAAGGAGATATGCAGCATGAATAACATATTTGAAAATATTGATACGATTTGTTTTACTGGTCCAAGACCTGCAAAATTATATGGATACACAAAGAAAGAGGAATATCAGAAGATCGTAGATCAACTAAAAGAAGTAATTCGTGGTTTTGCAAAATTTGGGATTAAAAATTATATCACAGGCGGAGCTCAGGGATTTGATCAGTTGGCATTTTGGGCAGTAAACAGTCTGAAAAAAGAATACGACATTCAAAATATTGTATACATTCCTTTTCAGGGACAGGAACGTTTGTGGAAGAAAACCGGAATGTTTGGTCAGAAAGACTATCAGAAAATGCTTGCTTTGGCTGATCAGGTGATCAATGTGTCAGAAACACAAAATCTCGATATGACAAAAGAAAAAGCAGAGATTGATGCCATGTTGGTCAGAAATGAGATGATGGTAGATAATAGCCAAATGGTGATCGGATTTTTTCCGTTTTCAAAAGATTATAAAAAAGAAAAGGGAGGAACCGCAAGCTGCTTAAGATATGCGGATGGAAAAATTCATGTCTGTCAGATTGACCCAAAAACTTTTGAAATTCAGATGGTATATTGTAAAGGAGGCGAAATCTCATGAATCCTAGAAACTGTTCTAACAGAAAAAGCAGCATAAGACCTAAGAAAGAAAATGCAAATGACAAACTGCTGAAATGGATCAAATATTTTGAAAATATGACAAATAATGAGAAAGGAGAAAATAAAGTATATGGCAGATTAAAAGGAGAAGAAAACAAGAAATGAAACATACAATGAGAAGTGCTTTCAAACGATGGTGTATTTTACATAATGAAGAATCTCGTATTCGGATTCCAAATTGGTTCCGATACTATATAAGAGAAAACACTCAATGGAAATACATTGTGATCGATGAAGCTGAGGATTACTATTGTAATAAATGCGAAATGGATTACGAGCAAAGAAGGCAATACAAAGGATATTACATCATTGAAATTTCAGATGAAGAATTATTAGAATTGCAACGAGCTGAATGGATTAAGTAAGGAGAAACGATATGTATAAAGCAGAAGGAATATTCTTGTTCGCACATGGCGAAAATGGAGAATTATACCAAAAACAATTGAATATTGTAGACCTGGCCATAACATTTCGTGGAAAACCAGAGGAAATACAAAAACTTTATGCTTATGATATCAATGAAGACGATCTAATTGATGGAAAAGAGTTTTTGCATGATGTTCGAAAAAAATGGATTACAAATCGTACTGGAATCTTAGAACATGTCTTTGTAGATGGTTTTGAAAGTAATCTTGGAATTGCTAATAATGATTTTTATCAGGGTAATTTTTTGGTTACAGAAGATTGTTTCGAAGAGCTTTGCAAAAAGCATGATATTAAAGTTCATTGGATAAAAAGTAAGAGGATAATCATATGAAATATAAATCAAAAGGCTTACTCCTATTCGCCTATGGAAAAGAAGGAGAATTGTATACAAGGAAATGGGATATGAAAGCACTAACTAAAAATTTAAGCTCTAATTCCGAAAAAGAAGATTTTCAAGAAATGTTTCATACACATGACATAGATGAGAAAGATTTGATCGATGGGAAAAAATTTTTGGAAAATGTACGAAACAGGATTATCACAAATGATAATGGCACTTTATCACATATTTTTGTAGATGGATATGAAAGCAATCTTGGACTGATAAGTTCCGATTTCAGTCAGGGAAATTTTTTACTTACAAAAAATCTTTTTGCGGAACTTTGTGAAGAGTATAATATTAAAGCTCATTGGAAAAATTCAGTTAATGAGAAATTAGATACTCCTATAATATATCAGACAAAAAAATTAGTTCTTTTTGCTTGTGGAGAAAATGGAGAATTGTATCATGTAAAACCAGAAGATGTACAAAAATCAAATAACTGCGATATTGAAAAAGAAGATTTATTTGATGGGAAAGAATTTCTGGAAGATGTTCGAAATAAATGTATTATCGATTACGATGGATCATTAGAACATATTTTTGTCAATGGATTCGAAAGTAATCTTGGGCTGGCAAGTAATGATTTTTGCCAGGGAAAATTTCTGGTTATGGAAGATGTATTTGAGGAGCTTTGCGAAGAATACAATATTAAAGTAGATTGGGCAGGAAAGTAGGATCAAAAGGAATCTAACCACTTGCTAGAAACAAAAACATCAGTTATCCTATTTCTAAACAGTCATATTTAAAATATAGATGATCTGACGAAAGGAGAAAACAAAATGAATACATTCGAAGTCAGAAAAGAGATCAAAAATGATCTTAGAAAAGTCCTGATTCTTTGTAAGATTCCTTATAAATTTCAGGAAAATATTTTAGAATCGCCGATCACACAGGAAATGTTTGAAGACTACGTTTCCCGTGCTGAATGTGAAAAGAAAAGTCGAGAAACAGGAATGACTTATGTTTCACAAAAAGAGGCGGAAAATGATGCATACATGGCTGTATTTCTTCATACAAGGAAAGAAAAAAGCTATTGCATCATGTAATTTATATTAGGACTGAACTGGCTTTGAATATCTGGCCGGTTCTTTTTTTTATCCTTATTTTTATGAGGAAGAGAGGAGTTATTTATGACTGTGAAAGAAGTGATCGACCAGATCCATGACAATGAATTATATTTCGATATCCACGAAGCAAAAGGACATGCAATTAAAGAACATGCGATTTCAAAAGAAGCATTAGTTCCAAAAATCTTGTCTATGCATCGTCCTGCCCTTGGTAATATTAAAATGGCAACAAGATTCTTATCCAAAGAAAATGCATTATATTGGATCAGAAGAACGGTTGCTGAAAATTATCAGGAAATCAAAAACTGGATCAAAAAGGATGTAGAAGCATATATTGAGTTAAGCATTTCTTCTGAACTTATCACAGGAGAAGGAATTGCATTTCATACAGATTGGAAAAACATCTTTTCTGTGCATAGCGTTGTTGTAGTGCTGCACAGAGATCGTAATAATCTGTTTTATGTAAAGACTGCTTATCCGATCGCTGGATTTGATGATGTTGATGATATTTTGGATGCGATGGAAGAATATGATTCATAGAAAAGGAGAGCTTCGGCTCTCTTTTTTTTATATATGAAAAACCGTTTCTTTAAAATCCTTCATATTTAAATTGAAAAAAAAATAAGTTTGAAGAACAGTCACCGCACTCTCGTGACTTTAGTCATGAGTTAGGTAACGTTTCCTTTCAAAGAAGAAGATTTTTATATATGAAAGATATTTTTTTTCAAAAATCTCATATTTAAGGAAAGAGGAAAAATAAGAAAGGAGTTGTTCGATATGCGGATATTTTCAACATACAGTGCTAAAATTAAAAATTACAATCA
>OLOC01000505.1_pt1 | contig 29798 bp, 16 predicted proteins | sample 1643111 | NCBI WGS metagenome assembly OLOC01 (sample SAMEA3136633, study PRJEB25190) | human gut metagenome
GGGTCAGCGGCAGCGCCGCCGCCCGGGCCGGCATCTGGCACAAGGCCGGGATGGTGGTCGTTGTGCTGGTGTGCGCCCTGACCGACGCCGTGCTGGCGGTGGCCGTTGCCAACCTGCCCGGGCTGGGCCTTGAGGTGAACGGCGTGGTGCTGCCGGTGGTGCTGGTGTGGTACATTTTTACCGAGCTCGGTTCCATTGCCGAGAACGCCGCCGCCATGGGCGCACCCGTGCCCGGGTGGCTGGTAAGGATTTTGGCGCAGAGGAAGGAGGGGGCAGAAAAGTGAGGGGTGCGGCAGCTTTGCCTTCCCCCAAGTGGGGGAAGGTGGCCCCGCAGGGCCGGATGAGGGATGAGCTTGCGAAAAGCAGAGCGCGAACGGGGAATCACCGCAGGGCTGCCCCTCATCCGCCCTCGGGCGGGGCCTCGGGCACCTTCCCCCAAGGGGGGAAGGCTGACAACGTGAACCTGCGAGTCAGTAAAAAAGAAGGGTATCTGTCGCTGAACGGCAGATACCCTTTTTTTATTTTGCTTACAGGTAATTTTTCAGGTCGCTCTTGTTCGTGGCGCAGCGCTCGGCGGCCTCGCGGGTGATGCGGCCTGTGCTGACAAGGCGGGCCAGGTCGGCGTTCAGGCTGTGCATACCAAGGGCCGCGCCGGATTGCAGGATGCTCGGGATCTGGTAGCACTTGCCTTCGCGGATCAGGTTTGCGACGGCGTCGGTGCCCACCAGAATCTCCGTGGCGGCGCAGCGGCCCTTGCCGACGGCCAGCGGCAGCAGCTGCTGGGTGATGACGCCGCGCAGCACGGCGGCCAGCTGGCCGCGGATCTGGTTCTGCGCACCGGCAGGGCAGACGTCGATGATGCGGTCAATCGTCTGCGCCGCGCCGATGGTGTGCAGCGTGCTCATGACAAGGTGTCCGGTCTCGGCAGCCGTGACGGCAGCGGAAATCGTCTCATAGTCGCGCATCTCGCCGACGAGGATGACGTCGGGGTCCTCACGCAGGGCGCTGCGCAGCGCCGAAGCAAAGCTGCGCACATCGGCGCCGACCTCGCGCTGGTGGATCAGCGAGCAGCGGCCCTGATAGACGTACTCGATGGGGTCCTCAATCGTGATGATGTGGCCGCTGCGCGTCTTATTGATGTGGTCGATCATGGCGGCCAGCGTGGTGGATTTGCCGCTGCCCGTGGGGCCGGTGACCAGGATCAGGCCGCGCGGCTCGTCGGCCAGCTTTGTCAGAACGGGCGGCATGGCCAGCTCCTCCAAGGTCGGGATGGAGTCGTTCAGCAGGCGCAGTGTGGCCGCGGCCCTGCCCTGCTGGTAAAAGACGTTCACACGGCTGCGGGTACCGTCGGGCGCGACAAGCGCAAAGTCTGCGTCGATGCGCTCCGATGTGATGGCCTCGCGGTGGGCCTCGTCCATCAGGCTCAAAATCAGTGAGCGCGTCTCGTCCGCCGAAAGCTGGACCGGTGCCTCCGCCAGATGCCCGTCGATGCGGAACATCAGCGGCAGCCCCTCGGAGATATGAATATCGCTGGCCTTGCTGTTCCGCGCCAGCGCGGTGAGCTCATGAATCTGCATGGTGTACCTCGTTTTTCAGAAAAGAGGGTGGTGGCGGAAGGCTCTCTCCCCCAGTCGCTTCGCGACAGCCCCCTCGCAGAGGGGGCCAAGTCGCCTTGCCTCCCTCTGCGAGCCGGAGGGAGAGAACCCTGCGGTCAGCTGCTGCTTTCCTGTTTACTCCTCATAGAACGTGATCTTCAGCAGCTCCTCGGGGGTGGTTTCGCCCTCGCGGACGAGCTGCAGGGCGGCCTCGCGCAGGCTCGTCATGCCCTGGCTGCGGCGGGCGGCCTCGGTCAGCTGCGCCTGCGTTGCCCCGGCAGAAATCAGTTCGCGCAGCTCACGGTTGATGATGACCAGCTCGTGGATGGCGATACGCCCGCGGTAGCCCGTGCCGTTGCACTGGGTACAGCCCGTGCCGCGGCGCACAAACGGGATGTCAGGCCCTAAATAGGTGCGCTCCTCCGCCGTGACCGGCATCTGCTTGGCGCAGTGCGGGCAGACGCGGCGCATCAGACGCTGAGCCACGAGGCCCGCGACGGAGTTTGCGATCATGTACCGCTCGACACCCATATCCTCCAAACGGACAATGGACGACAGTGCGTCGTTTGTGTGCAGCGTTGAGAAAACCATGTGGCCCGTGATGGCCGCACGCACCGAGATGGACGCTGTCTCGGCGTCGCGCGTCTCGCCGACCATGATGACGTCGGGGTCCTGGCGCAGCAGGGCGCGCAGACCGCTCTCAAACGTCAGGCCGGCAATGTTGTTGACCTGCGTCTGGTTGATGCGGGCCAGGTTGCGCTCCACGGGGTCCTCGATCGTCGAGACGTTGACCTGCCGCTCGGCAATCGTCTGCAGGACCATGTACAGCGTCGTCGTTTTGCCGGAGCCTGTCGGTCCGGTCAGGTAGACGATGCCGTTCGGGCGGTTCAGCAGCGGCAGAAAGCGCTTGTAGGTCTCGTCGTTCATGCCGAAATGGCTGGCATTTTTGATGTAGGTGTTGCTGGACAGAATACGCAGAACGGCCTTCTCGCCAAAGACCGTCGGCAGGATCGAAACACGGACGTTGACGTCGGGGCCGGTCTCGAGGCGTGCGCGGAAGTGGCCGTCCTGCGGGATGCGGTGCTCGGCAATGTCAAGGTTCGACATGATTTTGATACGCGCGATCAGCGGCTGGTGCAAAGCACGCTGCAGCGTCACATAGTCAATAATGACGCCGTCGATGCGCATACGGACCTTCGTCTCGCCCTCGAACGGCTCGATGTGAATATCCGACGCCGTCGTCGTGACGGCACGCTGCACGAGGCTGTTCAGCAGACGGATGATGGGCGCGTCGAGGTCGCCGCCCTCGGCAGTCATATCGATGGCCAGATCCTCGGTCTGGGCGGCGGCCATGTCGCTGTCGTTGGCGGTGCGGGCCGCCTTGCGGGCGCTGACCTCGGCGTAATAGTAGCGGATGGCGCGGCGCAGCGGCTCCAGCTCGGCCAGCACGATCTCCGGTTCGAGGCCGGTCAGCTGGCGGATGTCCTCAAGGGCGTAGTAGTTCAGCGGGTCGTTGGCGGCAATCGTCAGCGCGCGCGGACTCTGCGCAATCGGCAGCATATCGTACTTCTGCGCAAGCTCCTGCGGGACCTTCTCAACGGCGGTCACATCGACGTTGGTGTGCTCGATGTCGATCATTTTAAGCTGCAGGCGCTTGGCCAGTGCCTCCAGGACCTGACGCTCATTGACGTAGCCAAGCTCCTGCAAAGCCTGGCCGACGCGCAGGTCGCGGTGCTCTTTCTGGTAGGCAAGGGCGGTGTTCAGCTGGTCGGGCGTGATATAGCCGAACTCGATCAGAACGTCGCCGAGGCGGATGTTTTTCACGGCTGTACGCCTCCTTTGTCACAGAGGATCACGTTCAGGGATACATTGAACGCCGTGGCCGTCACGGCGCTGCCGTCGGTGTCGGCGAAGCTGCGGGTATCGATGGAGAAGGATACAAGCTGTACGGACGGGTAGTTCGCGGCCATGTCGTCCAGCATCGAAAGAAAATCACTGTCCTCGCCCGTGCAGCAGAAGCTGACCGCCACGCTGCGGTAATAGCCCGGCTGGTCATAGTCCAAGATGAGGTCGGAGGCTAAGATCTGCTGCAAAATGGCGTTGCCCTGGGCCGTCGTGTCGGCGGTGTCAGCGGTGATGCTGTCGTCGTCACCGGCAAAGGCGGACGCGGCTGCGCTGGGGGCAGCGCTCTGTCCGGCGTTCTCACTGGCGGTATAATAGGTAAGGCTCTGGGTCACGGGCTCGCCGATGGTCAGCGAGTCGGGCTGTAAATTGTGGTTCAGCTCCAGGCTTGTCACCAGCGTGTCCAGCTCGTCACTGCTCAGCAGGCTGTAGTAGCTGGCGTTGGCGGTCTGCAGTTCGCCCCAGTTGTTGTTTTTCTCGGCGGCGTAGGTCCCGGCCAGCATGATCGTATCCTGCATGGAGGTCTGGGCGTCCTGCGCCTCGCGCAGATCGGCGTCGGCCTGCTGGTGGTTCTCAAGGCCCGGAATCAGCAGGAACCGGACAAAAAGCACAACGAACGCCAGCATCAGAACGACGTACAGCAGAATTTTATCGCGCTTTGTCATTGGTGCAATTTCCATAGCGCCCTCCTTTACTGCTGCGGCGCTGCCAGCACACAGCGCAGATCGATGGAATAGCCGTCGTCATCGGCCTTGTAGCCGGTGTAGCTGACGGTGGAAAACACCCCGCAGTTCTGCAGGGAACGGATGTAGGCCGGAATGTCGATGACCTGGGAGGAGTTCGCGTTAAAGAGCAACTCGCCCGTCGATGCGTTGTAGTCGGTGAACTGGATCGTGATGCCGGACCCGCCGGCAGCCTCGACCCGGTGCAGCAGACTGCTGGTCACGTCGGGGTAGCTGTTCAGCAGCGCGGTCATCCCGTCGGAATAGTCGGTCAGTGAGCGGAACTGCGCCGCAGACTCGGAATCCTGCGTTGCGGCGCGGTATGGCTCGGTATTGTCGCTGCACCAGTTCAGGATGTCCTCCCGCTGGCTTTTCAGCATCGAGGTGTGCAGCGTCAGTACACCCCAGCCCAGCATGGAGACAGCCACGACAGCAAGGCCGGGCACCAGTGTCCGCAGGCCCTGGCTGCGGGACTCCGATTTGGCCGCACCGGCGGCCTTCTGCCAGCGCAGATAAAAGTTGTTCTGTTTCATAGCCATAATGATAAGCCCCCGGGGCAAGTATTTGCAGGTAAAAATCAGCGTGCGATCAGGTTGCCCGCCGCGTAGAGCACATCGGCCAGCGCGGTGCCGGACGGCAGCCTGACAGTGGGTGAATCCGGGAAGCGGGCCACCTGCAGGCCCAGCGCCTCACAGCCCGGGCGGCAGACCGCAAGGTCGTCTGCCGTGGAACCGGCAAAGCAGACCGTCTCAATGCGGTGCTCGCTCTTGCTGGTCGTGTGGAACTGGATCAGGCCCGAGAGCTTCTGCGCGATCTCGGTGCCGGACTCCGCCGAGCCGCGCGGGTTGAACAGGCGGCTGCGGGTCGAGTAGGTGTACTGCCCCTGCACAAACAGGCAGGCAGAGATCGTGTCATCGTCAAATTGCAGCAGCACGAAGGTTTTTTGCTGCAAATCGGGGATCGTGCGCACGGCCTTGATCGGCGCTGCCAGCCCTAAGTCGATGCTGTACAGCTTGAAGCCGACGGCCTTGGCCAGCGCGTCGTATCCGGCAATGACGCTCTGCTCCACGCGGGTGGCCAGCACGGTATCCACGCGGGTCCTGGCATCGCGGGAGAGCAGCATGTAGTCGTCCAGCGGAGCCTTGACCTCGGCGCCGCCGCTGGCAAGCTCATGGGAGAGCACGGCCATCCGCTTTTTCTCGCTCATGGCGGGCAGCGTCAGGATGCGGTGCATGAACTGGCTGCCGCCTGCAATCAGCGCCACGTGGTTCATCGGCAGCTTGTTGGCGGTGAAAAACTCTTTGAGCGCGGCGGTCAGGTCCGCCTCGTTTGTGATGACGCCGTTGATCAGGCAGCCCTCGGGCAGCTCGGTTTGGGCGGCGGCGACAACGCGCGCCCCGCTGCCCGTGGGCGTGCCGACGGCGGCATACACCGTGCGGCTGCACAGATATAAAGAGGTAAGAAGTGCCATGGTGGGCCTCCCGGAATAGAATTTAAATCGCGCCGCTCGACGCGCCGATGGTGCCGTAGGACTGGTAGATGGGCACGATGACCGCGGCCACGACGCCGCCGACCACGAGACCCATAACAACGATCATAACGGGCTCCAGCAGCGTGACAAGGCGCTTGGTCGCCATCTCGGCCTCATAGTCGAGTGTCTCGCTGATGGTCGCCAGCAGGCTGTCCAGCTTGCCGGTCTCCTCGCCGACAGCGACGGAGGAGGAGAGCTTCACTTCAAAACCGTCGATGCCCGCAATCGCCTCCGACAGGCTGTGGCCTGCGCGGATGCTGTCCAGCGCGTCACCGAACTGGCTCTCGATCCAGCGGTTGCCGATGGCGTCGCGTGCCGCGGCCAGGGTCGTGATGATGGGCACGCCGTTGCCGTACAGGTTGGACAGCGTGCTGGCAAAGCGCGCCGTGCAGATCTTGCGGTTCAGCACGCCGACCACCGGCGCGTGCAGGATGAAGCGGTCCCACTGGCGGCGGACCTTCGGCTGTGCCAGCAGGAGCTTGCCGCCAAAGACGATGAGCGCCGCCACGACGAGCAGCACCGGCCAGTTGGCACCGACAAAGTCGCTGACGTCAAACAGCAGCTGGGTCAGGAACGGCAGGGTCTCCATCTGGTCAAACATCGGTTTGAACTGCGGCAGAACAAAGGTCATCAAAATCGCAATAACGCCGACGATCAGCACGGACAGGATAATGGGGTACATCATGCTGTTGCCAACCTGCTGGTTCATCTTGTGCTCGCGCTCATAGTAGGTCGCCATGCGGGCGCAGGCGTGGTCGATGCTGCCGGTGCCCTCGGCGCTGCGGATCATGGCCAGCAGCAGGGTGGGGAACGCGGGTGCGCAGGACTCCATCGCATCGGACAGTGGCACGCCCTTGCGCAGCTCGCTCAGGATGGCCTCGTACAGGGCCTTCTGGCGGGCGTCGATGGTGCGCTCGTCCGCCATGATGCGGAATGCACGCACCAGCGGCACACCGGCGGTCAGCAGGGTGCCCAGGTTGCGGCAGAAATCCGCCAGCACGGCGGTTTTCAGCGGGCGGAACGTCGCGTGGGCCTTCTGGGCCTCCTGCGCGTCGGTCATGTACAGGCCGTCATTGCGCAGCTTGGCGTAGAGAGCCTCCTCGCTGGAGGCCTCAAGCAGTCCGCGGACGGTCTTGCCCTTCTCATTGGTGGCAGTATAACGAAAACGTGGCATGAGGGAGATTCCTCCGAAAACAGGTTAAAAACTTTCAGATTGTCGAAAAACTCTTGTAGGGGCGAGCATTGCTCGCCCGCGCCCGTTTGCTTTGTAAGACAACTGTCCCGGAAAAAGCGTTGCTGCGGTAAGTTGACGGGCGACCAATGGTCGCCCCTACACACGCAATAAGGCAAGAATGCAATTTTTTGACGGTCTGAACTTCACAAAAACGCGCAGTACCATTCCAAAACGGGCCCGCCAAACAGCATCGCAATCACGATGCCCGCACACAGAAACGGGCCGAAGGCGAAGTGGTCCTTCTTCCCTGCCTTTTTGGCGGCCAGCAGGTATATGCCGTACATACCGCCAAAAACAATGCCGAAAAACATCGCCAGCAGCGTATTCTGCCAGCCCAGGAACAGCCCGGCGGCTGCCATCAGCTTGATGTCCCCGCCGCCGAACGCGCTGTCGATGACAAGGCAGAGCAGAAACATCGGCACACTGACGCAGAACGCACCGATGATGTGCGGCAGCCAGTCGGCAGGGGAGAGCAGCACGCTCACCGCGCCGCAGACCGCCAGCGCCAGATTCAGCCGGTCCGGGATGGTCTGCGTCTCGGCATCAATGAGCGAAACGCTCAGCAAGATCCCGCAGACCGCCAGCGCCAGCAGCGCGGCCCAGCTCATGCCGAACAGCCCGCCCGGCAGGGCGTAGGCGGCGCCGTACCGCCAAGTGCAGCCCAGCGCCAGCACGCCGCCCAGAAGCTCCACCAGCAGGTACCGCGCCGGAATGTGCGCACCGCAGTGGCGGCACCGCCCGCGCAAGAATAACCAGCTGAACACAGGCACTAAGTCCGGCGCACCCAGCGTGTGGCCGCACTGCGGGCATACGCTGCGGCCCTTCAGCGGGTCCATGCCCCGCGGCAGCCGCCACGCGACGACGTTCATAAAGCTGAACAGCGCCGCGCCCAGCAGAAAACGAATGAGTCCCAGCAGAAGCTCAAGCAGCAGCATGGCCCACCCCCGCGCCGTATTGCAGCCGGTCCTCCGCGCGGAAAACGCGGTAACCGCCGTCGGCATCATAGATGGCGTACATGCCGTTCTCCTGATACAGGAGCCGCTGCACGGTGTAGCCGTTCGGGTCGATCTGCAAAAGCGTCACTGTGCCGGGCAGTGAACCCAGCGTGCGGATTTCCTCGGCGATGCCGTCCGCAAAGCCGTCCGCGCTTGTCTGGTCGGCGAACGTCTGCCCGGCGGAGTAGCACTGGGCAGACACGGCACTGGCCGCCAGCCGCGCAGCCTTGACCTGAGCCAGGGCCTCCCGCGCACGGGCCTGATAGCGCAGCTCCGCCGCGCCGGTCACAATAGTATACAGGACAGCGCCCAGCGCCAGCAGTACGGCGAGCTTTTCCGCAAACGCAGCTTTGGCCCAGCGTTCCCCGGTATGGCGCAGCCATGCGCCCAGTCGTGCTGCCAGCATTGTTACACATCCTCTACCATATAATAACACGCTATTTAGTATACCGTGCTGGGCCTGTATTTGCAAGAAATTTCGCGAAAAAAACTCTGCTTTTTGTTCAAAGCTAACGGAAATTATGGCGAAATCGTGCACAACCTGCCGCTGACCCACTATATTTGGTGTAAATTTGCTGAAATCTTGCGGAATTTGTTGCGAAAACGTCACATTCCGAGTATAATGACAACGTATATAATGTGATATTGTGTCTAATTGTAACCTTTCACCGGAGAAACGACGGGAGCATCTATGGTGCAGTACAATAAAAATATAAAAAACAAAAAGAAAGGCTTTACGCTGGTGGAGCTGATGGTCGTTCTGGCTATCACGGCCATCCTGGCTGCGCTGGTCGGCGGCGGGCTGATCGCCTACACGCGGCTGGCCCGGTTTGAAAAGAACGAGGCCAACGCCCGCACGCTGTTCCAGACGGCGCAGATCTCCCTGACCCGGATGGAGACGGCGGGGGAGCTGGATGCGTTCCGCCGGCAGGTCATGGAGGAGGGCAGCACGGGCGACCACTTCCAGAACGACGTCACCGTGACCGACGCGGACGGCAAAACCCTTGTGAGCCGCACCAAGACCGAACTGGACCAGAACGTGGCCGCGCTCTACTATGACCGCACGGGCGCTGCCGCGGGCAACCATAACGCGCTGGTGGAGCGGCTGCTGGGCGATTACATCTACGACGCCTCGCTGCTGAATGCCTCGATCTGCGTCGAGATCGACGTGCAGAGCGGGCAGGTCTACTCGGTCTTTTACGATACCAAATCCGATAAGCTCCGCTTCAATAAAGACGATGCTACGAATATTTATGACCGCAGCTATGACCACCGCCGCAATGACAGCCTTGTCGGCTACTACTCTGCCGAGGACCGCGTCAACGTTGTGCAGCTGGTGCAGACGAAGCTGAAGGTCAAGAATCCCCGCCTGACGAACGGCGAGACGCTGACCCTGAGCTGGAGCGGCAACTCCAGCCTCGGCGATCTGGACACCTCCTACACAGCCACGGCCTACGCCGCCGGGGACACCGGCGACAATCGGAAGCCGCTGTTTACCATCACGATCAAGCGCGACACCGCGGGTGCGGCGGATGATAACAAGCAGGTCATCACCAAGATGCCTGTTACGATTTATACGTATGATAATACGGGCAATCAGACGGAAACCGAGAAAGAACTCTACTTCCCGCTAAGCTACAACAAGGGCAGCTTTGTGCTGACGCTGGACGCCATGGCGGACGCGGCGCTGCTGCGCGCGTGTGAGAACAGCGCTGACGTTGCCGCCACGAGCCTGTACAGCATCACCCGCCTGCTGAACGACCCGAAGGACATCTACATTGCCATGCGCGCCGAGCCGCGGGAAAACTACAGCGACACCTACACAGCCAGCAAAGAGGAAACGACGAACGAGGAAAACACCCTGCTGGCCAAGGGCGGCACGGCGGTCACGGCTGACCTGAAATATTTCCGCCATCTGTACAACCTGCGCTGGTCTGCGGATTGGAAGATTGACGACAAGGGCACCTACACGCTGACCCCTCAGGCCAGCAACAGCACCGGCCTGAACTGGACGGGCGGCGGCGTCACGGTCTACTGCGCCGCGGGCGCATGGCCTCCTGTGGCCAAGGTGCCGTCCCTCAATGACCCTGTCGCCTGGCCGACGATCCCGGAGCTGGGTGAAAAAATCGTACTTACGAGTAAAACAACGGTCCTTACAACCAAGACGACCCGTGTGCCCATCCTCAATCTGCAACTGAGCAGCAAGTCCGTGGCAAAAACCGGCAAGGCAAAGCAGGACGTGCTGGCAGACCACTATGTCGGCCTTATCGGCGAGAACAAGGGCAAAATTTCTTACATCACACTGCGCGACCCGGACATTCAGGTCAACGTCAAGACCGAGACCGTCGCCGCCGGTACGCCGACGGGCGAAGACCAGCTCAAGCTGACCGCAACCAAATTCGTCACGGCGCTGGAGGACACCGACGAGAACTGGCGCGATGTGCGCGCTGTTGGCGCACTCTGCGGCGTCAACACCGGCACGCTGGAAAACTGCGCCCTGACCCGCGGCACGAACTCCTCGACGAGTGCGCTGGTGGCCGCGGCGCTGGCGTTTGGCAACAAAACCACCGCAATGCAGCGCAAAGCGCAGACGCAAAACGCTGGCAGCAAAAGCTATACCTATTATACAGACGAGCCGCGCGGCATTGGCGGTCTCGTCGGCGTTGCCATACCCAAAGCCGAGTCCGTTATGCAGAATCTGACCGTCGCGTCGGACGTGACGGTGGCGGGTCTGCTTGTGGACAAGGACACGAAAACCGTTACAAACACAGCGGCAGACCAGCAGGCCGAGAAGGCCCGCTACGCCGCTGCGGCGGCTGAGCCGAATGACGAGAACTCTCTCTGGCGCAGCGTCGGCGTGGGCGGCGTGTTCGGCACGGTGGACGCTACCCAGATGAAAACGAACGGTGATACGAACATCGTCAACAACGGCTTTGTGACCGGCAACGGCTTTACGGGCGGCATCGTCGGCAACCTGTTTACGACAGGCGCAAATACCAGCACGCCGAGCCTGACGGGTCTGAGGAACAACGGCACGGTCAGCGCGGGCGCCAACTATAAGGGCGATACCGAGGGCGATGCGCGCAGCCTGGTGCTGGGGCAGTTCTTCGGCGGCATTGCGGGCTACGGCAGGGGCGTGACCCTGCAAGGGTGCGAAAGTGTGACCCGCAGCGACCTGACTGAGACCCAGCTCAAGGAGCAGGTCAAGGCGGGCTTCGACAAAAAAACCGGCACATTGACCGACGCCAGCCCCCTCAAGGGTGATTTCGTCGGCGGCCTTGTCGGCTACGGCAAGGATATTACGCTGGAGGACTGCAAGACCGGCAAGGGCTACGTGCTCGGCAGCCGGTTTGTGGGAGGTCTGGCCGGTGGCTTTACCGGCAGCGGCGTACAACAGAACGATACAAACAGCAGTGACGTCTTTGGCAGCCGCTACGTCGGCGGCATCGTGTCGGTCAACGGCAGCAACAGCCAAATCAGCGGCATGACCAATACGGGTCTGGTCGCGGCCTTTGGAAAGAACGCGGCCTACGTCGGCGGCATCGTCGGCGTCAATGATGCCGACTGGGGCGGCAGTCAAGACCCGAAAGCCACAGCCACCGTGCAGAACTGCGCCAACCGTATGTCCGGCGACAACGCCACCGACACCCGCCGCATCAACCTGTTAAAGGAGCTGAGCGGCTCCGCGGGCGGCTACGCCGACTATGTCGGCGGCATCGCGGGCTGCAACGGCAAAAACGGCGTTGTGACGTGGGATGAGAGCGGCACCCCGACGCTGGGTGCCATCCTGTACGGCAACAACTACGTGGGCGGCGTGGCCGGTTATAACGATGAAAATGCGACAATCTCCAACACCTCCGGCCAGAAGCTGTCCATCAGCGGCCAGATCGTGGCGGCGGGCAAGGCTGTCGGCGGTATGATCGGCCTGAACTGCGCGCCGGAACTGCCCTCCGCCACTGTGAAGGTCAGCCGCGTGGCAGGTCAGCAGCTTGTCGGCGGCGTCATCGGCGCCAACCTGCCGGTGGGCAGATTCACCGTGACGGGCGACGGCGCGTTTATAACCGATGTGGCCTCGGGCCGTGTCGAGGCCGACGCCGTCGCGGGCGGCATCATCGGTTACAACCGTCTGCTGGCGGACAAGCCCGCAAACGTCACGCTGGCGGCGCTGCTGCCGACGATTGACAAGAGCACCGGCGTGCTGACCGACAGCACCGACGCGAATACGTCGGACGGCACAATCATCCTGACCGGTTTCCAGAACATGCTCAACCTGCAGGCCGACATCTACGTCGGCGGCATCGTCGGCGCAAACGACGCCAATACGAAGCTGACGATTCAAAATGCAACCAACGGCGCAACGCAGAACGCCCTGTCCGTCGGCGGCCTGAACCCGTCCAACGGCGCGTTTAAAGGCGGCGTATCGCTGAACGCGCTGGCCGATGGCCGCTATAATTTCGACAACGTGCGCGGCGCGCTGGCGGGCGGTATCATCGGCTATGCCACACCCAACACGAAGCTGGAAGACTGCACAAACTACGGCACAGTGGCTCACAAGTGCGCCGCGGGCGGCTTTGCGGGCTGGAACGAGGGCACGATCACCGGCGGCAGCATGACGGCGTCCCTCGGCAACCGTGAAACCGGGTATACCTATCTGGGCGGCGTTGCGGGCGTCAACGGCGGTCTTATTCAGTCTGCCTACCCGGCGCAGGGCTGTGCCGTGCGCGGCGACAGTTATGTCGGCGGCATTGCGGGCGTCAACCTGGGCGGTGACGCTGAGGCAAGCACCCGCAAGGGCCTCATCATCTGCACGGGGGACACCCCCGCGGCGTCGGTGGAGGCCAACCAATATGCGGGCGGCGTGGCCGGTGCCAACGTCGGCAATATCTCGCTGTCCGGCCAGCTGCAAAGCAGTGTCACCGCCACCGGCTATGCGGGCGGCGTGGCCGGTATCAATACGACGTATAACGCCTATAAGGGCAGCATTTACGGCACTGAAAACGCCAACGGCACGGTCTGGGGCAGCGTCAATGCCGCCAACTACGCGGGCGGCGTGGCCGGTACGAACCGTGCCGAAATCACCCGTGTGGATAACTACGCCTCGGTGCGCGCCAGCACAAAATATGCGGGCGGTATTGCGGGCGAGAACAACGCGGGCGGCACGATCAGCTATTGCAGCCATGCGTCCGGCAATGCCGCCGCAGTCTACGCCACCAACGGCGAGGCGGGCGGCATCGCGGGCAATAATAATAAAGACGCGCTGATTGAGAATGTGCAGGTCAGCGCCGCCGTCACCGCGGCCAACGGCACGGCGGGCGGCGTCACGGCCACGAACTTCGGCACCATCGGCCAAGACAGCGGGCTGGAAAACAACAGCAGCGTAAGCAACTGCACGATCACCGGCACGTCGGAGAGCATCGGCGCTGTTGCGGCGTACAACGGCAAGCACGCGACCATCCGCAATGTGAAGCTGGTGGCAAACGCCAACGTGCGGTTCAGCACCCCGGCGGTCACCATCGGCGGCCTTGCGGGCATGAACGAGGGCACCGTCACCGGCTGTCAGGTCGAAAACGGCGCGCTGGCGCTGAACGACGGCCTGCGCGCGGGCACCAACACCGTCACGCTGGGCGGCGCGGTGGGCCGCACCACGAAGGACGGCACGGTTAGCAGCACCGACGTTCGGCTGGACCTTACACAAAATCTTGATAAATATACAAATTTGGGCGGCGTCGCAGGCCAGAACGACGGTACCCTGGATCAGTGTACCTATTCCGGCACGATGGGCGGCAACGCGGACACGGACGGCCTTGTCTCCGCCGGTGCACGCAGCACCGGCAGCACGGTGGGCGGCATTGCCGGTTTGAACAACAGCACAATCACCGGCTGTGAGGTCAAATACATCAAACTGCAGGTCAGCGGTATCAGCAACATCACCACGACCCAGACCGCAGACGAAAAGCTCGCCAGTGCCAGCCACGTGGGCGGCATTGCGGGCCGCAACAATGCCGAAATCGTCAACAGCTATGTCGCCACCGAGCGCAGCGGCAACGCGGGCAGCATCATTACGGCGCGTTACGGCTTTGTGGGCGGCGTCGCGGGTTCCAACAACGGCACTATCACGGGCAGCGGCAGCAAAAAAGCGCTGGTCAGCGACGAAAAAGCAGCACCCGCCCTTGTTACACAGGTTGATAATTGGCTGGATGCGGCAGATGCCAATGCCGGCATCAACAGCATGGCGGCAGAGCTGACCACAGGCAAGACCTACGCGGGCCTCAAGGGCGTTGACACTGTGACGGGCTATGGCTACACGAACGTTTACAGCGACACAGGCCTTGCCGCCAATGATCTGCTTGTCGCCCTGCGCGGCAGCAACAACAGCGAGACCGTCCGTGCCGCCGGTTATCTGGGCGGTCTGGCAGGCTTTAACTCTCTCCGCGGTACAATCGACACTTCCGCCACCGGCCAGTGGTTTGTCTATTCTGACAATGCGACAACGGCATCCACCGTCGGCGGTATTGTCGGCCAGAACGAATCCAACGTCACAGACAAAAGCGTGCTGGACACTGTGGTAAACTGTGCCGCTGTGCGCCGGTTTACGCGCGTGTTTGATCAGTCTGGGAACAAGGATGATACAGACGATGACAACATTTACAAGAGCGAAAATCGTGTTGTTGTCCATGTGGGCGGTGTCATTGGCCAGCAGCAGAACCGCAGCGATGACCGGTGGTCTGTCAGCAAGGTAGTCAACTGCGGCAGTGTGTTCAACAGCCGCTCGGCCAATGTGGGCGGCGTGATCGCCTATTGGCTGGACTACGGCGGAACCGTGCAGAAATGCTTCAATTTTGGCAAAATCACAACAAACACGAACGACAAAAACAGCGGTTACGGTGCAGTCGGCGGTATTGTCGGCTTTATTGACCAGCCTATTTCCGGCGGCACCACAAATGTGCTTTCCTGCCGTAACTACGGTCAGATTTGGTATAAATATTACGGCGCAAATGACTGCGCGGGCATTATCGGTAAAATCGAGATGAAGAAGGTCACCGATATTATGACGCTGAACATCATCGACTGCGTCAATAGCGGTGCAATCAAGGCAGCGTCGCAGGCAGTCGGCATTCTGGCATGGATTGGCCCGTACAACGGAGGAAGAATTGACAACGTTACGGTAAATATTGACCGCTGCCGAAACCTTAATACAAACTTTACGTGTGGCAGAAAAATCGGCATTGTCGGCAGCCGCGGCGACGGTAGAGGGTCGAATAAAGCAACCAACGTCACGAACTGCTTTGCCACGGTTGGTACAGATTGGTATCCTATTGCCTATTTGCGCCAGAGTTACGAGAATGTCACCGGCCACGGCAACTATTATATTGAAAATTCCGAAAGTGCAGGCAAGAGCTTCTTTAAGAAAGATTCCCGTAAACTGACCACGACAAAACCAGCCAAAAAAACAGGTAACTGGAATAATCCTAACTATGAACCGGCCTACAAGGAAACAGCGTGGAACCCGTCCTCGGAAAAAGTAAAAGCACATCGTCTGTACATAGGCTATAACGTCGATAGTCAGACAGATCCTTATATTGCGTTCCTGCCCACTTTGGCAAAGGATGGGAACGGCGCAGCGTACAGTCTGTGGTGGATGCGAGGCACTACTTCTACGGATCAGGATGCCAAACCAAACTCTGCCTATATCAAGACCGACGGTAAGAAAGCCTACATTTACGATGATACCGGCGCGAGCGATGATACCAATCCCGGCAACCAGAGAGCGACTGTGATGCTGCAATTCGGCGAAGCCGCGAACAGTACGGACGACTCGGACGTTGATATTACCGACATCACCGACGAGGTCATCCAGAACTACTATAAGTACGTGCTGGACAGCACCAAGCCCGCCCAGCCGGGGAAAATCTACGTCAAGGCCAGCCAGGTGCAGGACGCGGACAACAACGTCTATGGCCGTTATGAAGTGACGTGGGACGAGCCGAACGACAAGACAGCCAGCCCCGCCGCTTACTACCGTGTTGAAATTCTGCCCTGCGACGCTGCGGGTGTTGTCGCAGAGGATGCAGTTCCCTATCTGAAAGCTGACGTCTACCAGCGCAGCTATACCTTTGTGGCTGATAAAGCGTGGACGGGCAACTTCGTCGTGCGTGTAACGCCCTACAATACCAACGACGACCCGAATCAGTCTGATAACCCCAACACCAGCGGCGTGCAGACCTTTATGCACGCCCTGCCGACACCGGAGATTGAGTTCCGGCTGGTCAAACGCGAGAACGGCGGCTTTGACTGGAATCAGTGCCAGACGCCGGATGAAAAATCGAGAGAATTCAATTATGAGGTTGTCGCGGTGCTGAAAAACTACACCGAATACCCGACAGACGAGGCATGGACTGTCAAGCTGACCGATGGAAGGCATACTTATTATTTCAGCAGACAGGATGGCAAGCAGTACATCCGCCTGACCCAAAATTTGGAACGCACTTTGACGCTTACGGCGTTGGCAACCCCGGTCAACAGCAACAGCACAAAGTATCTGCGCTCGGCCCAGTACAAGTCAGAGACCTATCTCCCGTCCCAGTGGCGAGACCACAACGGTGACTCCGGCAAGGACGAGGACGGTCTGCCGCTGGGCACGCTGAAACAGGACGGCAGCACGGAGTTTGTGACCTACACCGGCCAGACAGCGGAGAGCTTTGAAGCAACCGTGAAGTTCAGCTTTACCCCGAAGGTCAAGAGCGACAGCAGCGAGCACGGCAGCCCGACCTACCGCGTCATGCTGCTGGCAAAATATCTGGGCAATGACACGGTCAACGGGCAGTCCCTGAACGGCCAGTACATCACGCTGGCCGCGCGGGAGGGCATTGTGACAGGGTCTCCCGTTACCTTCAACCTGAACAGCCTGCCGTCGGATGCCATGACGAACTACACCGACTTCCTCGTTATCGCGGTGCCCGTCACCAGCGGCAAGGGCGACATGAAGTATCGCTGGGATGCCACGCCAGACGAAGTGTCCGCAGCTATTGACAGCCATGCGAGCGACACCGACAAAGAAATCTGGTGGCAGAACGGCTATGAGATCGTCCGCACGGGCGAGCACAGCTATACCTATGCCCATCTGACGCCACTCTGCTTCTCCGACGTGAGCCGCACCGATGACCCGAAATGGGCAGAACAGGCCACGGTGACGACCCCGCAGATCATCTTCAAGCAGCTGAACCTGAATGTCCTGAAAGCCCCGACGCTGGCCGAAACCACCGAAGGAACAGTTGACAAGGCAACCAACGAGTTGACCTATACGTTCAACTGGACGCAAGAGGACATGGGCGCGAAAACGCCGACCTACAGCATCAAGCTCTACGGCCTGTTGACGGACGAGAACGGCAATGTGACCGGTCAGGAGCAAATTGCGCTGAAGGATGGCGTAAATCTGGCCGATAAGGTTCAGCGCAGCGGCAGCAACAGCTTTACCCTGCCTGTCAACGTGGATACCATGCTGGCCAACGGCAGCGACAGCTGGCGCTATGACAAGGTCCGGCTCGAGGTCACCCGTGTGGCGGCAGCCGACACCGATGAAATCGGCGCGTCCGCTGTGGCGGATTACAGCGTTAAGCAGCGCCTGCCCGGCATCAGCGCGCCGAGCTCCATCACCCGCGTCAACGGCGAGACCGACAACGCGGATGCCCTGCTCTACACGGTCAGCTGGTCGCCGTCCGACGACGAGCGCATTGACCACTATGACCTGTGCGTCGTCGATGACGGCGGCAAACCTGTGCTGACGCTGCCCACCACGGGCAACGTCGGCAGCCTGACGCTGGATCTGGAGCAGTATCAGGGCAAGGCATTGCGCTTCCGCGTCATTGCCCGCCGCAAGGACGATAGCTGCTTTGACGGCCCGGACGGCGCGTTGAGCCAGTCCGAGACCATCGTCCGCCGCGCCGCTGCGCCCAAGGTTACGGCCAGCAGCTTTGCGCCCGACAGCCCGAATCAGGAAACGTTCCTGAACGACCTCAAGCTCAACATGACGCTGGACGCAGCCGCACAGGGCAATGTCTACTTTACCGGCTATATCTTCAGCAACAAGGACAATTACAATGCAATTGCCGATTTGGCCAGGACTTGGCAGGAAAAGTCCACCGGACAGGCCAAGTATGAGGCCCAGCAGGAATTGACCAAAGCACTGGACGAGATGCTGATCAAGGGCGACGCCGAGTTGGTCATCCCGAAAGACAACCGCACGGTGGGCGGGAGCGCCAGCGTCAACGACAAAACCGCCAGTTATACCTTTGTGCCAGACGGCAACGGCTTTACGCTGACGCCCGACCATGCAAAACAATACCTGCTGCCCGCGGTGCGCGTTATGCCCACCGACGGCACGACAGCGTCGAACTGGTTCTACATCCTGCAGCAAGATACCAAAGCGGCACAGCTGCCGGCCATCACGCTGGACGCCCCCGTGGACGAACCGGAACGCGCACTTGGCAATGCCGTTTACAAGCAGGAAGTCAACCTGTACAACGACCCCGAGTGTAAGAGCAATCGCGGTACGGCTCCGCTGGAGCTGCGCCGCTTTACGGTGGAGTGGACCGCGGTGAACAAGTACACCCAGGCCGACGGCACGGTGCGCAACCTGACAGACAGCTACAGCTTTACGGTCACGCCGCTGGGCAAGGACAAAATGCCCTACAGCATTACGGTGACGACCTACGACAGGGACGTGACGGACATAGACGGCAATGTCACGCATAAGCGCGGGGAAATCAAAACCGTTACCAAGACCTATGACGGCAAAACGACGGCGCTTGACAAGCAGACCACCGTTGTGGACGCGGAGACCAAAGAGACCCGCATCTGGTACGACCTGAGCGTTGAGCCTGTGACCGACGAGAACGGCAACGTGACATGGAAACAGAAAACCTATGACGTCACCGGCACGGTGGAAAAGGACGGCGGTACGCTGTACTACAAGGCACAGACGGTTCCTATGCTGGAGCTGGTGCAGGAGGACGGCGCGGAGCCTGTTTACCGCATCACCCTGCCCGAGCTGCAGGAAAAGGTGCAGGACGATTCGCTCGAGCTGCAAAAGTTCACCGCAAGTGTGATGCTGCAGACGCTGGCGCACTCGGATAACAATGGTAAGACCGTCGAATCCGGCACGGTCAAGGTCCCCGTCAACGAGACGAACACCGCCGATGCGACGGAGGATGCCCAGAGTATGGATTCCGCGGAGAGCGTCGCGCCCGCCGAGACTGCAGAAAGCACGGCGGCGGAAAGCGCCCCCGCAAGCGTGCCCCCGGTCCTGATGCGTGCCCGTGCGGCACTGCCCATGGCGACCCCGGAGACCGCCGCTGCCCCGGATGAGACGGACGCGGCGGAAACCGCGCCCCCGAAACAGACGGAAACAAGCGACGCATCGTAATTTTATTTCAGGAAAGAAGGTGGCATTATGCACCGCAGGGCATGCAGCATTCTGCGCGGGGAGCAGGGGCTTTCGATGATACTGGTCCTCTGCATCGGCGCGCTGTTTGTGGCGCTGTCGGCAGCGCTGGTCTATGCGGCCTCCGTGCTGACGGCCAATGCCAACCGCCAGCTGCTGGAACAGGAAGCCTACCAGCTGGCAACCAGCTTTTCCGACGTGCTGGAAGGGGAGCTGAACAAGAGGGACAGCAGCTTTGCCAAGTTCGTCAATGAGCAGTTCATGTTCTCCCAAAGCTACGGCAAGGACATCTATGATTTGGAATCCCAGCCCAAGGAGTTCGCCTGGAAACCGAACGGCAGCCAGCCTGATGGCGGGGCCGAGGCCATCACGGTAACACTGCGCCGCCGCCCGGGCGACGGTGCCGACAAGCTGAACCAGACGGCGAACAGCACCAGTGCCACAGACCTGCGCAACCTGCTCGACACACTGGAGGGCGAAGACCGCAAGGGCATGGCAATCGTCGATTTACAGCTGGATATTACGGTGACAGTCACGAAAAACGGCGAGAGCTTTGCCTTCACGCGGACCTATGACCGCACAGTGAAGTACGACAGCGACGGCAGCCAGGCAAAAAGCAAAAAATTACCAAAGGTGTACTACACAATAAACGACGGTCCAACAAAGTACTACCGCATTAAAGCCCTGACGTTCTACGCCCCCGGCGTCGGTGAAAAGACCATTGATGATAACAACATCAGCAGCAACCGCCTGACGTTCCATTGCGACACCAGCCAGCAGCCCGATTCCATCACCTACACCCGCGGTGCCAAACAGAGCACCGGCACAACACAGGAGTGACCCGCTATGAAACATACTTTACAAAATCAGCGCGGCGAGACCATTGTGGAAGTGCTTGTGTCGTTCCTGCTGCTGATGATTTTTACGTCGATGTTCGTCGTTTCGCTGCGGTACGCCCGCGCCATGTCCCAAAAGGCCGAGTCGCTGCGGGAGACAGCCTATGCCTTCTGCGCCGGGCTGTACCCGGCCAATAACGCGGCCCCCCGCTGGGTGAATGAGCGGGGTGGGCTGGAGTTCTCCTTTGGCGATTACAATGAATTTACGGTGAACGGCGTCGAGCTGGACAGCGTGGAGACAAGCGCGGAAGTTACGGAAAACGGCCAAAAAACGACGGAACAGCACAAGTTTTACCGCTACAGCAAGAGCACGGCAGAAGGGACGACCAACCCATGAAGCAGCGTTTGAAAAACCAGAGCGGCACAACGCTGGTGGAGCTGATCGTCTGCATGGTGCTGCTGTCGCTCTTTACGCTGGCGGCGGTCACGCTGATACAGCCCAGTGCGCAGGCGTACATGGACATCCAGCAGCAGACCCGCGCGCAAAATCTGGCCGACGCGCTCATTGAGACGATCCGCGGCGAGGTGCTCGAGGCGAACGGCTATATCCGCTTCACCGACGGCGCGACGGACCCGGGCGATTTGGATAAGGTTTTTGCGTCCAAGGGTAACGACTACAGCAAAGGCACGGCATTGGAATTCAGCGTCTACCCCAACCACATTGAGCTGATCGACAAGGACTGTGTTCCGCCGCTGACAAAGACAGACGGCACAGCGCTGCTGACACCGGAACAGGCCAATGCGCTGAACGGCTACCTCCACATGCGGTTTTACCGCGATGAACTGAATGACGCCGGACGCTACGGCAACCCGCAGCACACAAAAAAGGACAAGGCCGAGAACGGTGCCGTGACGACGGTCAAACTGCCCTACGTTGCCTACGGCTACACAACGGCCTATCCCCTGGATGCCTATATGGGGCTGTTCATCAGCGAACTGCATTTCTACGCCCGCAGCTGGACGCAGGACGGCGACGAAACCAAGACCCCGCGCATTACGGCTATGACGGTGGTGCTGACTGTGGCCAAGCGGGACGCCAACGACCGGATCGTGCCGCTATGCACCCAAAAAGCCATTGTGCAGCTGCCCGGTGAGCCGGTCATCCTGTATGAACCCGGCACCTGGGACGGCAAGGCATCGTCGGAGTCGTGAGCGGTGCCCTGCGGGACGATTTTTGAAAAGTTTATTACAATCCCGGCGGATGTACTGGACAAATTCAAATGGACTGGTTATACTTTAAAACATGAATATCTGTGTGCCGGACAAAATGCAGGAACGTCATGGGCATCAGAGAAGAGAGGATGACTAGGATGGCAACAATTGAAATCAAAATGCTGGGCGGCTTTGAGATCCGTGTGAACGGCAAGCCCGTGCTGGCACAGCTGGCGCAGTCCCGCAAGGCAACGGCGCTGGTGCAGTATCTCGTTTTGCGGCGCGGGGAGCGCGTCTCCCACAAGGTACTGACCGATACCCTGTGGGCAGGGGAGCGGTCCACCAACCCGGACATGGCCCTGCGCGCCATCTTGCATCGCTTCCGCCTTATGATCGACGCGGAGGGTCTGGATGAGATGAAGGACTGCATCGTGACCAGCCGCGGCTACTACCAGTGGAACCCCCATCTGGACTGCAGCGTGGATGTGTTTGAGGTCAACGACCTGTCGGAGCTGGCCCGCAAGGAGAGCGACGCCGAGAAGCGCAGCCGCATTTATGAACAGATCGTCAACCTGTATGACGGGCGCCTGCTGCCGCAGTCTGCATCCGAGCCGTGGGTCGAAAGCGTCAGCGTGCGTCTGCACGGGCAGTACCGCACAGCCATTTTAAACCTGCTGGAGCTCTGCAAAAAATGGGGCGAGAGCACCCGCATCGTTACGCTGTGTACCCGCGCGCTGGAGCTGGACCCCTACGAGGAGCGCCTTTATCTGGAAAAGATCGTCGCGCTGGAGACGCTGGGTCGCCACGAGGAGGCGGAGGATCTGGCACGCCGCGGCAGCGCCATGGGCTGCCTGCATCATGCCATTGAGCCGGGCCGCGCAGGCTCTGCCTACCGCCAGATGCGCCAGGCAGACCGCAATATGGAGAGCGAGGTCTCCAAGCTGATCTCTGCTCTGCCGGATACCGAGGACACGGGGGCCTGTATCTGCGACTTTGAGACGTTCAAGGAAATTTACCGCGTACAGCGCGGCGTGCAGGTCCGCTACGGTCTGCAGGTATTCCTGGCGATCCTGACCGTGGCTCCCAGTCAGAACACCGATGCTGCCGAGACCGCTCTGATGGTGGAGCAGCTGGGCGATCTGATCCGCACGAATCTGCGCCAGTGCGATGTGGCCGCCCGCTACACCGATATGCAGTATGTTGTTATGCTGAGCGGCAGCACCGCCGAGAGCGGCACCGGCCCGCTGGAGCGCATCAAGGCCGCGTTCTACCGCATCCCTGCCCATGGCCGCTACCTGTTGAGCTATAGCCTCTATGTTCCCGAGGCCCAGGCCGACAGCGGGCGCGTCCGCCGTCGCAAAAAGACGGCGAAGAAGGAAAAATAAGTGAGCCGTTAAGCCGTACAGTGAAAGCTGTGCGGCTTTTTCATTACCCTGGCCCCCTCTGCGAGGGGGCTCCGCCCGCAGGCGGTGGGGGAGAGAACCTTGCGATAATCCGACATATTTTGGGCTATGGAAAGGTTCTCTCCCTCCGGCCCTGCGGGGCCACCTCCCTCGCAGAGGGAGGCAAGGGTCTGCTTTTTACACTTTCCACAATCTTTTGCCTAAAAATTTTTACAAAAAATCCGAAAAAACTGTTTAAATTTCCACAGCAATGTGGTAAAGTAGTATCAAACAGGCGGGAGTGTTCAAAAATCACTGCGCCGCAATGAAATTCTACGCCGCAGGGCTGCCGGAAGCAGCCCCGGCGCGAAAAGAGGTTTGACGATCCATGGGCTACGCAAGCAAAGACATCCGCAACATTCTGGTGGCCGGCCACGCCGGCTGCGGCAAAACGACGCTGACCGAGGCACTGCTGTACATGAGCGGCGCAACCGAGCGTATGGGCCGTGTCGAGGACGGCACCACCGCCAGCGACTTTGACCCCGAGGAGATCCGCCGCAAGGCATCGCTCAACTCGAGCGTTGTCCCCGTCGAGTACGAGGGCATCAAGTACAACCTGATCGACGCACCGGGTCTGTTTGATTTTGAGACCGGCGCTGCCGAGGGCATCATGGCCGCCGAGAGCGTGCTGATCTGTGTGTCCGGGCGTTCCGGCGTGACCGTCGGTGCCGAGAAGGCGTACCAGCTGGCGCTGAAAAACAACAAGGCGCGGATGATCTTTGTCACCAAGGCTGATTTGGAAAACGCCGACTACTTTAAGATCCTGGAGCAGATGAAGATCAAGTTCGGCCCCAGTGTCTGCCCCTGCGTCGTGCCCGTCCGTCTGGACGACGGCACCGTCGCCTACATCAACCTGTTCAGCCAGAAGGCCTTCAAATACGAAGGCGGCAAGCAGGTCCAGATCGACCTGCCCGACATCGGCCACCGCTTTGAGGGCCTGATCCAGGCCATGAGCGAGGCCATCGCCGAGACCGACGAGGCTTTGATGGAGAAGTTCTTCGAGGGTGAGGCTTTCACCACAGAGGAAATCGTCCAGGGCATGGCCTCCGGCGTGCGCAGCGGCCAGATCACGCCCGTGTTCTGCGGTTCTGCCGTCAACGCGCAGGCGCTGGATATGCTGCTCTACAACATGAACGTGCTGCTGCCCGGCGCGGACACCGCGTCCGCCGTGGGCGAGTCTGGCGGCGAGCCGGTGGAGATCACCGCCGACCCCGCTGCTCCGCTGTGCGCCTACGTCTTTAAGACTGTGGCCGACCCGTTTGTCGGCAAGCTGAGCTTTATTAAGGTGCTGTCCGGCAGGCTGACCGCGACGAGCAACGCCGTCAACGCCCGCACCGGCCAGCCGGAGCGCCTGGGCAAGATGCTGACCGTCTGCGGCAAAAAGCAGACCGATACGCCAGAAATCGCCGCCGGTGACATCGGCGCAGTTGCCAAGCTGGCCACCGCCAAGACCGGCGATACCCTGTGTGACCCCGCCCGCGTCGTGGCGCTGCCCGCACCTGTGTACCCCATCAGCAGCTACCGCATGGCCGTCAAGGTCGCCAAGAAGGGCGACGAGGGTAAGGTCGGCAGCGCGCTGGCCCGCCTGATCGAGGAGGACCCCGCCATCCGGTTCGTGGTCGACCCCGAGACGAAGCAGCAGATCATCAGCGGTCTGGGCACTCAGCATCTGGAGGTCGCGCTGGCCAAGCTGAAGAATAAGTTCGGCGTCGAGATCACGCTCGAGAATCCGCGCGTGCCGTACCGTGAGTCCATCCGCAAGAGCTGCAAGGCGCAGGGCCGCCACAAGAAGCAGACCGGCGGCCACGGCCAGTTCGGCGACGTCTGGATTCAGTTCGAGCCCATCGAGGGCGAGGGCATCGAGTTTGCCGAGAACGTGTTCGGCGGCAGCGTGCCGAAGAACTTCTTCCCGGCAGTCGAGAAGGGCGTCCGTCAGGCTGCCGAGCACGGCGTGCTGGCCGGTTACCCGATGGTCGGCATGAAGGCCACGCTGCTGGACGGCAGCTACCACCCTGTTGATTCCAGCGAAATGGCGTTCATTATGGCCGCCAAACTCGCGTATAAGGCCGCCATCCCCGAGGCCGGCCCCGTCCTACTTGAGCCCATTGGCGCATTGAAAGCCCACGTCCCCGCCGACAACACCGGCGATATTATGGGCGAGGTCACGAAGCGCCGCGGCCGCGTGCTGGGCATGAACCCCGATGACGACGGCCTGCAGGTCGTCGAGGCCGAGGTCCCCGTGGCCGAGATGCAGGACTTCACCACCTTCCTGCGCCAGCTGACCCAGGGCCGCGGCTACTTCACGTTCGAGTTCGTCCGGTATGAGACCCTGCCGCAGATGCTCGAGAACAAGGTCATCGAGCAGGCAAAGGCATTGGGCAACTTTGCGGATGAGGATTAAACGAGAGATGTTCTTTCTTTGCAAAGAAAGAACCAAAGAAATTCTAAACAAGTAAAATAAAAGCACCTGCTGACCGGTATGCGTGTGACCGGTCAGCAGGTGCTTTTTGGGTAAAATATGTAAAGCTTCTTTGCTTACTTTCTTCTCGAAGAAAGTAAGAGAAAAGGGGGTCTGCGGAAAGGTCCAAAGCCCCTCAGGCCTCGCAGGCTCGGCCAGCTTCCCGCAATGCGAGGAGCCTTTTACAGCCTCCCCTCACAGGGGAGGTGGCCGAGCGCAGCGATGGCCGGAGGGGTTCTTGCCGTTGCCCGCTAGCACCGGCCTCCCGGGAAAGCACCGGGCCGGGCATGCCCGGCCCCTACAGCGCAGCAAAATGAAAGGCAAGGCCCCCCATCACGTGATCTTCAACGCCCGCTGCACGCGGTACACAATGTACTTGAACAGCCCGGCAATCAGACTGAACTCCACCCAGACATAATTGGGCAGGTTCCGCCACTTGAATTTCGGTTTGTTTATCTTCGGCAGCGCTGCCCACGCCTCGCGGAAGCCCTTCGCGTAATCCCCGCCGAAGCCGCGCAGCCGGAACATAAGCACTTTGAGCAGATACCCCAGCAGCATCGGGATAAAATTCAAAACCAACATCAAAATCGGCTGGTTCTTGTAGGGCAGCAGAATGCTGTTGCGCCCGCTCTGGATGCTCTTAAACGGGTTGTAGCGCACCGCGCCGGTGGTCGCGCCGCAGATGTGGCGGCAGCGGGCCGTGGGGCAGTAGACGTTCCTGTAGCCGAAATTGTTCGCACGCCAGCTCAAATCGACGTCCTCGTAATACGCGAAGAACAGCTCGTCAAACACGCCGATCTCGTCCAGAATCGACTTGCGGTAGAGCGCCGCGCCGCCGCACGCGCTGAACACACGGCAGGGCTTTGTATAGCGGCTGGCCTTTAAGCCGTCGCCGCGCTTGCAGGCAAAGCCCAGGATTGTCACGTAGTCGCCCGCGTCGTCGGCCAGCTCCGGCTCATAGTAGCGCAGCATCAGGCTGCTGACCGCAAAAATTTTCGGGTCGGCGTCGGCGGTTTTGATCAGCTCCGCCAGCCAATCCGGCTCCGCAAAGGCGTCGTTGTTGAACAGCGCCATGTATTCGCCTTTGGCAATCGCAATGCCCTGGTTCACCGCATGGGAAAAGCCGGTATTCCCGGCGTTCTCAATTAAAGTGTAGCGGTCCCGCCCGCAGTAGCTGCGGGCGATGTCCAGGCTCTCGTCGGTGGAGCCGTTGTCAATGACGATCAGCTCAAAATCCTGCTCGGTCTGCGCCCAGACGGACTCGATGGAATCCCGCAGCCAGCCCGCGCCGTTCAGGTTCGGGATGATGACAGATGCTTTCATGGCGCCTCCTCAACGGTAATAGTAGTAGGCCAGCTGGCTGTGCAGCGCGGTGGTAAACACCATCGCGGCCACAGCCACAAACAGGATGACCAGCCCCGCCACGACCAGCGCACGGATCAGGTATGCCCGGGCCAGCCGCCTGCGGGCAGGGTCCTGCGTGCCGCCAAAGCTCCACACCACCGCCAGCACGAACCCGGCGATGGGGATGGCGAACAGCAGCATGGCCGCCGTCGTCGCGCTCTGGCTCATGGCGTCGATGCGGTCCTCCTCCAGGTCCTGCTCGTACAGCGGCTCGCCGGTCTCAACGGTACCCTCCGGGGACTGACGCATGGACTCCAACAGAGCCTCGCCCATCGGGATATGCGGCAGCGGTGCGCCGCACTTGGGGCACCGCTCGTCGTACGGGGCAGTCAGCAGACCGCAGTTTTTGCAAAAATGTGCCATAAAAACCTCGCTTATTCGTCGAATGCCAGACCGCGGTCCAGCTGGGTGTTCAGGATGATCTGGGTGTTGGTGGAGCCCATCTTCTGCATCTTGGTCAGCAGGTGCTCCAGCGCGTCAATGTCGGTGCAGCTTACCTTAATTATAAAGTTGTAGCTGCCTGTCACGCGGAAGCACTGCAAGACCTGCGGCTCCTGCTCGATCATGGTCAGAAAGCTCGCGCGGGTCGCTGCGTCCACCAGTACCGAGATCAGCGCCTCGACCCGGGCGGGCGCGTCGGGGTGGCGCAGCACGACAGTGTACCCGCCGATGACGCCCTCCTGCTCCAGGCGGTGGATGCGGCTGGATACGGCGGGACTGGTCAGGCTGACCCGCTGGGCGATGTCCTTAACGGGCATACGCGCATTTTCCGCCAGCAGTTGTAGGATTTTGTGGTCCAAATCGTCCATGGATTGACTCCTTGTCATTGTTTTGTGTAATGCGCACAAAAAAATAAAGTGAAGTATACAATCACTGTTATCTTTAACAAAATTGGAAAAGTATGCTTTTTTGTGCGCTTGCTAAATAAAATTAAGTGGGAATGACTTTATTATAATCTTTTGAAAACCAAAATGCAAGTCTGACATTTGACATTTTAAGAAAACTTGCTATAATGATATTTGTAATCAATCAAGACATTCACTGACCTTTATATACTTTCCCACCCCTCTATGCACAAAGCCCCGCAGGTATCCCCTGCGGGGTTTTGTGTTTGTGTCGGCAGGTCACAACGCGGGAAAGTGTGCAAGAATTGAGGGCTTTTTGCCTTCCCCCGCGGGGGAAGGTAGCCCGCAGGGTCGGATGAGGGGCGTGTGCACGGCAGCAGCCTGTAAACAGGCAGCATCTGCAAGGTCGACCCTCATCAGTCAGTGGTCGGGGCCACTGACAGCTTCCCCCTCCGGGGGGAAGCCATGCGCGCGAAAGGCTGCATTTTTACATTTTAAACCCCGCTCCGTTTGACGGCGCCCGTACTGCCGTGGTATAATATAATTTCCGACACATAACGTGCATTTTTAACGGAGGAATCAATATGCTCATCCCTGTGCTGCTTTTTATTGTCGGTCTGTTGTTCCTGATCAAGGGCGGCGACTGGTTTGTTGACGGCGCGTCCGCACTGGCCCGCCGCTTCCATCTGCCGGAGCTGCTCATCGGCGCGACGGTGGTCTCCATCGGCACGACGCTGCCGGAGGTCATGGTCTCCACGATGTCCGCGCTGTCCGGCCATGGCGAGATCGCCTACGGCAACGCCATCGGCTCGGTCATCTGCAACGCGGCACTGATCGCGGCCATCACGATTGCGGTGCGTCCCGGCAGGGTAGACCCCAAAACGCTGAAGACCCCCGTCGCCTTCTTCTTCGCGGCGGCAGCCATCTACTGCATTGCGGCCTATGTTTTCGGCAGATTCACCCGCGTCATGGGCATCATCATGCTGGCAATGTTTGTGGCGTACATGGCCGTCAACGTGCTGCAGATGAAAAACACCCCCGCCGGTGAGCAAGAGGCGTCCGAGGAGGAGGAAATGCCCCTCGCCAAGACGCTGATCCTGCTTGTGCTGGGCGCGGTGCTGATCGCCGTCGGCGCAAACCTGCTCGTGGACAACGGCACCCTGATCGCGCAGGCCCTCGGCGTGCCCGAGAGCGTCATCGCCCTGACGTTTGTCGCGCTCGGCACCTCGCTGCCCGAGCTGGTCACGGCCATCACCTCGCTGGTCAAGGGCCACAGCGACCTGTCGCTGGGCAACATCGTTGGTGCGAATGTCTTTAACCTTGTGCTGGTCAGCGGCATGTCGATCACGCTGGCACCCTTCACCATCCCGCAGAGCGCCACGCTGTTCGGCATCAATTCCAGCCTTGTGCTGGATCTGCCGGTCATGCTGGCTGTCATGCTGATCCTGACGGTCCCCGCCCTCGTCAAGGGCAAGCTGCACCGCGCCCAGGGCATCCTGCTCCTGGCAATCTACGCCGCCTTCTGCGCGGTGCAGTTTGCGCTGTAAAGAAAAAGGCTTCATCGCCCATGTGGACGCCCCCGCCGACGTGCGCCGCGCCTTTGCACAGCTCCAAACCGTCTACGGAAAGGAAGACCCGCGCCAACCCGGCGTTCGCCACCCAAAAGACAGAATAGAATTTCCATGCCCGGCATACACTTCCGCGAGGTGGTGTGTATGCTGGGCATTTTTGGTTTGTTTTTGCAGGCGGCGGCAGGGCATATTTTGTATCTGGCGCTGCATCTCGAAAGCGGGTCCTTCCCTCGCCCGCTCCCGCCGGACAGGGAGCGCGCGGCCTTTGCCGATCTGCAAAAGGGCGGGGCAGCCGCCGCACAGGCGCGGGATACGCTGATCCGCCACAATCTGCGGCTCGTCGCGCATATCTGCAAAAAATACTATGCCGGGAACAGCGCACAGGACGACATGATCTCCATCGGCACGATTGGGCTTATCAAGGCGGTAGATACCTTCGACCCCGCCAAAGGCAAGCGCTTTGCCAGCTATGCGAGCAGATGTATTGAGAATGAGCTCCGCATGGATCTGCGGCGGGGGCGGCGGACGGGGGTGACGCTGTCGCTGCAGGAGCCGCTCGAGGCGGACGCGCAGCTGACGCTGGCGGACACCCTGCCCGATGAAGCCGACAT
>OLOC01000508.1_pt1 | contig 29677 bp, 20 predicted proteins | sample 1643111 | NCBI WGS metagenome assembly OLOC01 (sample SAMEA3136633, study PRJEB25190) | human gut metagenome
TCATCGGGCATTATCTGAACATAAAACACTATCAATAAGTTGGAGTCATTACCCTCCACGCGTGCAAATAAACTCGACGGCGTCGAGCAGGCATTTGTGGCGATGGCGACCGAAATGAACAAAGGTGTGCTGAAAAATTTAGGACTGCTGACGCCGGCGCTGGAACAGGCGAAAAACGGCGACCTGATGATTGTCATCAATGGTAAATCGGGTGCGGACAACGAGCAGTTGCTGGTGGAGATTGAAGAACTGTTCAACACCAAAGCGCAAAGCGGCTCGCACGAGGCGCGTTACGCCACTATTGCCAGCGCCAAAAAGCATATCCCGGAAAGTAACCTGGCGGTGATTTCGGTCAACGGTCTGTTTGCCGCTCGCGAAGCGCGTCAGGCGCTGCAAAACGATCTCAACGTGATGCTGTTTTCCGATAACGTCTCAGTTGAAGATGAACTGGCGCTCAAGCAGTTGGCCCACGAAAAAGGGCTGCTGATGATGGGGCCGGACTGCGGCACGGCGATTATTAACGGCGCGGCGCTCTGTTTTGGTAACGCCGTGCGTCGCGGCAATATCGGTATTGTTGGCGCATCCGGCACCGGCAGCCAGGAGCTGAGCGTCCGCATTCATGAATTTGGTGGCGGTGTTTCACAACTGATTGGCACCGGCGGGCGCGACCTGAGCGAGAAAATCGGCGGCCTGATGATGCTCGACGCCATCGGGATGCTGGAAAACGATCCGCAAACTGAAATTATCGCACTGATTTCAAAACCTCCCGCGCCTGCGGTGGCCCGCAAAGTGCTGGAACGCGCACGTGCCTGCCGCAAGCCGGTGGTGGTCTGCTTCCTCGGTCGCGTTGAAACGCCGGTGGATGAGCAGGGGCTACAGTTTGCCCGCGGCAGCAAAGAGGCGGCGCTAAAAGCGGTGATGCTCTCCGGCGTGAAACAGGAAAATCTCGACCTGCATACGCTTAACCAGCCGTTGATTGCTGATGTGCGTGCGCGTCTGCAACCGCAGCAGAAATACATTCGTGGCCTGTTCTGCGGCGGCACGCTGAGCGACGAAACCATGTTCGCGGTGATGGAAAAACATGGCGATGTCTACAGCAACATTCAGCCCGATCCGGAATTCCGCCTGCAAGATATCAACCGCAGCATCAAACACACCTTCCTCGACTTTGGCGATGACGACTTCACGAACGGCAAGCCGCATCCAATGATTGACCCCACCAACCGCATCAGTCGCTTGATCGAAGAGGCGCGCGATCCAGAAGTGGCGGTGATCGTGATGGATTTTGTGCTCGGATTTGGATCGCATGAAGATCCGGTCGGCTCCACCATCGAGGCGATCAAAGAAGCGAAAGCGATCGCCGCTGCCGAAGGACGCGAGTTGATCATTCTCGCCTATGTGCTGGGTACCGATCTTGATACGCCATCGTTAGAACAACAAAGCCAGATGTTGCTTGATGCCGGAGTGATTCTGGCGAGCAGCAGCACCAATACCGGATTGCTGGCGCGTGAATTTATCTGCAAAGGGGAGGAAGCCTGATGAGCCAGTCACTGTTTAGCCAACCATTGAACGTTATTAACGTCGGCATCGCCATGTTTAGCGATGACCTGAAAAAGCAGCATGTAGAAGTGACTCAACTCGACTGGACGCCGCCGGGGCAGGGCAATATGCAGGTGGTGCAGGCGCTGGATAACATTGCCGATTCGCCGCTGGCAGACAAAATCGCCGCCGCTAACCAGCAGGCGCTGGAGCGCATTATCCAGTCGCATCCGGTGCTGATTGGTTTTGATCAGGCGATTAACGTGGTGCCGGGCATGACGCCGAAAACCATTCTTCACGCCGGGCCGCCGATCACCTGGGAAAAAATGTGCGGCGCGATGAAAGGCGCGGTCACCGGAGCGCTGGTGTTCGAAGGACTGGCGAAAGATCTCGACGAGGCGGCTGAACTGGCGGCCTCCGGGGAGATCACCTTCTCGCCGTGCCACGAACACGACTGTGTGGGATCGATGGCGGGCGTTACCTCGGCCTCGATGTTTATGCACATCGTGAAAAACAAAACCTACGGCAACATCGCTTACACCAATATGAGCGAGCAGATGGCGAAGATTTTGCGTATGGGTGCCAACGATCAGAGCGTGATCGACCGCCTCAACTGGATGCGCGATGTGCAGGGGCCAATGCTGCGCGACGCGATGAAAATTATCGGTGAGATCGATCTGCGTTTAATGCTGGCGCAGGCGCTGCATATGGGCGATGAGTGCCATAACCGCAATAACGCCGGGACGACGCTGCTGATTCAGGCACTGACGCCGGGGATCATTCAGGCAGGCTATTCCGTCGAGCAACAGCGCGAAGTGTTCGAGTTTGTCGCCAGCAGCGACTACTTCTCCGGCCCGACGTGGATGGCGATGTGTAAAGCGGCGATGGATGCGGCGCACGGCATCGAATACAGCACCGTGGTCACCACCATGGCGCGTAACGGCGTCGAGTTCGGCCTGCGGGTCAGCGGCCTGCCGGGGCAATGGTTTACCGGCCCGGCGCAGCAGGTGATCGGCCCGATGTTTGCCGGTTATAAGCCGGAAGATTCAGGGCTGGATATTGGCGACAGCGCCATCACCGAAACCTACGGTATTGGTGGATTTGCTATGGCGACCGCGCCTGCAATCGTCGCGCTGGTGGGCGGCACGGTGGAAGAGGCTATCGATTTCTCCCGTCAGATGCGTGAAATCACTCTCGGTGAAAACCCCAACGTCACCATTCCGCTGCTCGGTTTTATGGGCGTGCCGTCGGCAATCGACATCACCCGCGTGGGTAGCAGCGGCATTCTGCCGGTGATCAACACCGCCATCGCCCATAAAGATGCGGGCGTCGGCATGATTGGCGCGGGCATTGTGCATCCACCATTCGCCTGCTTCGAGAAAGCCATTCTCGGCTGGTGCGAACGTTACGGCGTCTGACTTACATGTTTATGCCGGATGCGGCGTGAACGCCTTATCCGGCCTACGGATGGCCCAAGAATTGTAGGCCTGATAAGCGTAGCGCATCAGGCAGTCTGGCGTTGGTCATAACCTCATCACCCTCTGTAGCGGACATAACAACATGAAAGAGCTTGTGGTCGTTGCCATTGGTGGCAACAGCATTATCAAAGATAACGCCAGCCAGTCGATTGAGCATCAGGCGGAGGCGGTGAAAGCCGTCGCCGATACGGTGCTGGAAATGCTGGCTTCCGATTACGACATTGTGCTGACCCACGGCAACGGGCCGCAGGTCGGGCTGGATTTACGCCGTGCGGAGATTGCCCACGAGCGCGAAGGGCTGCCATTAACGCCGCTGGCGAACTGTGTAGCGGATACGCAAGGCGGCATTGGCTATCTGATCCAACAGGCGCTGAACAACCGACTGGCGAGTCACGGCGAGAAAAAAGCCGTCACCGTGGTGACTCAGGTGGAAGTGGATAAAAACGATCCGGGATTTGCCCATCCCACCAAGCCCATCGGCGCATTCTTTAGTGACAGCCAGCGTGACGAATTACAAAAGGCAAACCCTGACTGGCGTTTTGTTGAAGATGCCGGACGGGGCTATCGCCGCGTGGTCGCCTCGCCGGAACCGAAACGTATTGTCGAGGCACCTGCCATTAAGGCGCTGATCCAACAAGGTTTTGTCGTAATTGGCGCGGGCGGTGGCGGAATTCCGGTAGTGCGCAGCGAAGCGGGGGATTACCAAAGCGTGGACGCGGTTATTGACAAAGATCTCTCTACCGCGCTGCTGGCCCGTGAAATTCACGCCGACATTCTGGTGATCACCACCGGCGTCGAAAAAGTCTGTATCCACTTTGGTAAACCGCAGCAGCAGGCGCTGGATCGGGTGGATATTGCCACCATGACTCGCTATATGCAGGAAGGGCATTTTCCGCCCGGCAGCATGTTGCCAAAAATCATCGCCAGCCTGGCGTTCCTGGAGCAGGGCGGCAAAGAAGTGATTATCACCACGCCGGAATGCCTGCCTGCGGCGCTGCGCGGTGAAACGGGCACCCATATTATTAAAACGTAAGGACGTAGGATGAAAGAAAGCAATAGCCGCCGTGAATTTCTGAGCCAGAGCGGTAAGATGGTCACCGCTGCCGCGCTGTTTGGTACCTCTGTGCCGCTCGCCCATGCGGCAGTCTCTGGCACAACCCACTGCGACGCGAATAACACCATGAAAATCACTGACCCGCATTACTATCTCGACAACGTGCTACTGGAAACCGGTTTTGACTACGAAAACGGTGTGGCGGTACAGACCCGCACGGCGCGCCAGACCGTGGAGATTCAAAACGGCAAAATTGTTGCCCTGCGCGAGAACAAGCAGCATCCGGACGCCACGCTGCCGCACTATGATGCTGGCGGTAAGCTGATGCTGCCCACCACTCGCGATATGCATATTCATCTCGACAAAACCTTCTACGGCGGGCCGTGGCGCTCGCTCAATCGTCCGGCAGGCACCACCATCCAGGACATGATCAAGCTTGAGCAGAAAATGCTGCCGGAACTGCAACCGTACACGCAGGAACGGGTAGAAAAACTGATCGATCTATTGCAGTCGAAAGGCACCACCATTGCCCGCAGCCACTGCAATATCGAACCGGTTTCCGGCCTGAAAAATCTGCAGAATTTGCAGGCGGTGCTGGCGCGACGTCAGGCGGGCTTCGAGTGTGAAATCGTCGCCTTCCCGCAGCACGGTTTGCTGCTGTCGAAATCGGAACCCTTAATGCGCGAAGCGATGCAGGCGGGTGCGCATTACGTCGGCGGGCTGGACCCGACCAGTGTCGATGGCGCGATGGAAAAATCCCTCGACACCATGTTCCAGATTGCGCTGGACTACGACAAAGGCGTCGATATTCACCTGCACGAAACCACTCCGGCAGGCGTGGCAGCCATCAATTATATGGTTGAAACGGTAGAGAAAACGCCACAGCTGAAGGGCAAGCTGACCATCAGTCATGCCTTTGCGCTGGCAACGCTCAACGAGCAACAGGTAGATGAACTGGCGAACCGGATGGTGGTGCAACAAATTTCTATTGCCTCGACGGTGCCGATTGGCACGCTGCATATGCCGCTCAAACAGTTGCACGACAAAGGCGTAAAAGTGATGACTGGCACTGACAGCGTTATTGACCACTGGTCGCCTTATGGTCTGGGCGACATGCTGGAAAAAGCCAATCTGTACGCGCAGCTCTATATTCGTCCTAACGAACAGAACCTCTCCCGTTCGCTGTTTCTAGCCACTGGCGATGTATTGCCGCTGAATGAAAAAGGCGAGCGTGTATGGCCAAAAGCGCAGGATGATGCCAGCTTTGTGCTGGTGGACGCCTCCTGTTCTGCCGAGGCGGTGGCGCGTATCTCGCCGAGAACCGCAACGTTCCATAAAGGGCAACTGGTGTGGGGGAGTGTGGCAGGTTGATACGAATTTGAAACGCCTGCAACGGTGAATAGTAAGAGATTTAAGCCCCAGGGAGTGGGGCGGGAATGGTTTGCTAATGAATGATCCTGAACTTTATAATCTCGCGGCATAATTTCCAGGGGATTATTTGAGAGAAATACACAAAAGTGAGTTTTAACAAAGGTATTTATCAGGCCATAAATGTGACCTGCTTCGGATAAAAAAGATTCAGTATCGAAAAACCAATGATACTCTTGCTGATGGTTACCAACAGTAATTAAGATGTGATTTGTTTTTCCGTAATCGCAAAAATATTGGCATGACCATAAAAGAAAAATTCTCACAAAAATATCCCCATGCTTCCTTTTGTACTTTTGGCGATTCAGCAGCGTTGGCCGATCACCTCGCAACGTTGATTGCGACTGGTGTTAAAACAGCTTCCTGTGGTTCGCTGGCGGGATGTATTGAAGACAACGCATTTCCGATGATTGGTGAGTATAAGATTGTAGAAAATAGCCGTGGTGAGCCTGTATGTGTTATCAGAGTGATTGGCCTGCATTTACTGCGCTTTTCTGATGTCACCGTGGAGCTTGCCCGTAAGGAAGGTGAAGGTGACCTCAGTCTTGAATATTGGCGTAATGAACACCGTCGTTTTTTCCAGGCAGAAGGAAGCTATTCACCAGAAATGGACGTTATATTTGAAGAATATGCCCTTATTGACGTTGTGTAGATAACTATTTATCTACGCGAAATAAACTCACACACATAAAATATCGCTAATTTTGTTTATTTTGCTATTTTTTACGTGATGAATGTCACACTTATTGTTGCTGCCCGTTTTGTCCATATTTATAACCATATTTTTAATAGCTGCCTGAAATAGGGCTGTTTATTCTGCATAAAAATATTCGAAAATTCTTATTCTCTCCAGCGCGCTAATTTGGGCGAACACTTCCTGACTACCCTGCAATGAGGCTGAAATGATGAATAAACGTTTTGTTATCAATATGGTGTCTTCGCTGTTATTAGGCGCTGCGCTAATTTCTGCGCCGCTCCAGGCAGCGGAAAAAGTCGTGGTGAATATTTCTAAAGTCGATGGTATGCCGTGGTTTAATCGCATGGGCGAAGGTGTGGTTGAGGCGGGTAAAGCCTTTGGTGTTAATGCCTCACAGGTGGGGCCTTCAAGTACTGATGCTCCGCAACAAGTTAAAATTATTGAGGATTTAATCGCCCGTAAGGTTAATGCAATTACTATCGTGCCAAACGATGCCAACGTGCTGGAACCGGTATTCAAAAAAGCGCGAGATGCCGGAATTGTGGTTCTGACCAACGAATCCCCCGGTCAGCCAAGTGCTAACTGGGATATTGAAATCATTGATAACGAAAAATTTGCCGCTGAATATGTTGAGCATATGGCGAAACGCATGGGGGGCAAGGGCGGCTATGTGATTTACGTGGGTAGTTTGACCGTGCCGCAGCATAACTTATGGGCTGACTTGCTGGTGAAATACCAGAAAGAGCATTACCCGGATATGCATGAAGTTACCCGCCGCATGCCGGTTGCCGAGAGTGTGGATGACTCACGTCGTACCACACTGGACCTGATGAAAACCTATCCTGACTTGAAAGCGGTTGTCTCCTTTGGTTCAAACGGTCCGATTGGCGCGGGACGTGCGGTGAAAGAGAAACGGGCGAAAAATAAAGTCGCAGTCTATGGCATGATGATCCCTTCACAGGCGGCATCACTGATTAAAAGTGGTGATATCACCGAAGGGATTACTTACGATCCGGCCTCTGCAGGTTACGCACTCGCAGCCGTCGCCAGCACGTTGCTGAAGGGTGAAGAGATCAAACCTGGATTAGAAATGCAGAATCTGGGTAAGGCCGACGTAGATATGGATAAGCGAATTATCCGTTTCCATAAGGTATTACTGGTCAACAAAGACAATATCGACTCACTTTATTAATCCATTTCTTCGGGGCGAAAGCCCCGATTCTTATTGCCAGGGGATGTTATGGAAACCTTCCTTTCCCTTCGTCATATCAACAAAACGTTTCATGCCACGCGAGCGCTGCGCGATGTTTCTCTCGACTTTATGTCGGGTGAAGTGCACTGCCTTGCCGGGCAAAACGGCTGTGGTAAATCGACGTTGATTAAAATTATGTCCGGTGTTTATCGCCCGGATGAGGGAGCGGAAATTACGCTTGGTGGGAAAAACTGGTCAAAGCTGACACCCGCCGCTTCGGTGGCGCAGGGGATTCAGGTGATTTATCAGGACCTCTCTTTATTTCCTAACCTGAGTGTCTGGGAGAATATCGCCGTGAATCACTATCACCACGGTCTGTTTGTTAACCGCCGTCGTCTGCGTGAGGTGGCGCAGGCGGCAATGACCAGTATTAACGTCACATTGCCACTGGATACACTCGTTTCTGAGCTTTCAATTGCCCGCTGTCAGCTGGTGGCTATTTGCCGTGCACTGGCGCAGGACGCACGGTTGATCGTGATGGATGAACCAACCGCTTCGCTGACCCATCAGGAAGTGCAAGGGTTATTACAGGTGGTGCATCAATTGCGTGAACGCGGGATCTGCGTGGTCTTCGTCAGTCATCGTCTGGAAGAAGTGATGGAAGTTTCCGACCGTATTTCAGTGCTGAAAGATGGTGAGCTGGTCGGGACTTTTCCGGCTGCAGAGATGACCACAAAACAACTCGGTTTCCTGATGACCGGCCAGGAGTTTGAATATCAGGTGCGAGAGTTGTGGCAGGGAAAATCCAGCACCCCGGTGCTGGAGGTGCGTAATTTAAGTCGTCATGGGGAATATCTAAATATTAACTTGCGGGTGGAAGCGGGCGAAGTGGTATCGATTGTTGGCCTGCTTGGTGCGGGGCGCACGGAATTATGTCTGAGTCTGTTTGGTATGACCCGACCGGATGCTGGCGAGATCCTCATCAACGGCCAGCCGGTTACACTGCATAGTAACCAGGACGCTATCCGCCACGGTATTGGTTATGTTTCGGAAGATCGCATGTCGCGCGGTTTGGTGATGGCGCAATCTATTGAAGACAACATCATTAGCACTGTTTTTCACAAGGTAAAAGATCGCTTCGGCTTTCTGAGTGAAACTAAAGTGCGTGACCTGGTGGACAGGCTAATCAAGGCATTGACCATCAAAGTCTCTGATCCTCATCTTCCGGTGAATACGCTTTCTGGTGGTAACGCGCAGCGAGTATCGATCGCCAAATGGCTGGCGATTGGGCCACGACTGTTGATTCTCGATAGCCCGACAGTCGGTGTTGATATCGCCAACAAAGCAGGAATATACGGCATTATCAGCGATCTGGCGGCTCATGGCATTGCGGTATTGATGATCTGCGATGAAATTGAAGAAGCGTGGTATCAAAGCCACCGGATTTTGGTAATGCAAAAAGGTCAGATCACCCATAGCTTCCTGCCTGACAGCAGTTCTCAGGCCAGGATTGCGGAGGTGGTAAATGGCTGAACTGAAAAAACGCCATGAATTCTGGCTGGCATTACTGATTGTGGTGCTGTTTGTTGGCCTTGCCTGGCGCAGCGACGAGTTTCTGACATTCGGTAATTTGTACGATCTCGCCAATAACTATGCCATGTTGACTATTCTCGCCTGTGGTTTGTTTGTGGTGTTGATTTCCGGTGGAATTGATATTTCGTTTCCAGCAATGACCATCATTGCGCAATACGGCATGGTGCTGTTGCTGCAAAAAATTGGTGGCAACTTCGCTGTCGCGTTTGCACTGGCGGGCTGCATCGGCATTTTACTTGGCTTAATTAACGCCTTACTGGTTAATCGCCTACGGGTGCCTTCTATCATCATCACTATCTCGACGCTGAATATTTTCTATGGCCTGCTGTTATGGTTGAGTAAAGGTGTGTGGCTGTACGACTTTCCGCCGTGGTTTGAGCAGGGGGTTATGTTGTTCAAGTACACCGATGCTGATGGCTATGACTATGGCCTTGGTCTGCCGCTGATCGCCATGATTACGGTGGTGCTGCTAACAGCGTTTATCATGAATTTCACCAGTGTAGGGCGCAAAATTTATGCCCTTGGCGGGAACCGCGAATCAGCCAGTCGCATCGGCTTTAGCGTGCTGAAACTGCAACTTTTCGTCTATGGCTATATGGGATTGATGTCTGGCGCTGCGGGTGTAGTGCAGTCGTGGACGGTGATGACTGTCGCCCCCGATTCTCTTCTGGGTTATGAGCTGACAGTACTGGCTGCGGTGGTGCTTGGCGGCACTAGTTTGCTCGGCGGGCGCGGCACGTTAACCGGTACTTTGCTCGGCGTGGTGTTGTTGGCAGTGATGCAAAACGGGCTAAATTTATTGGGAGTCTCGTCTTACTGGCAAACATTGATCACCGGCATCATCATCGTTGCCAGCATTAGTGCCACGGCGTGGAGTCAGCATCAGAACCGGAGTCTGCTATGAAAAAATCGTGGCGTAATAACGTTGAGTTTTACTTGATCGGCCTGCTGGTGCTAACTGTTGCCGCGTTCAGCATTACTATGCCGGAGATTTTCTGGTCGATAAGTAATTTCCAGTCCGTCGCTTCGCAAATGCCCGTGCTGGGCATTCTGGCGTTGGCTATGGCGGTGACCATGCTTTGCGGTGGCATTAACTTGTCAATTATAGCCACTGCTAACGCCTGTTCACTGGTGATGGCGTGGGTGGCGACTCAGTATCCACCGGGTATTGCTACGGTTGTCGCTACGTTACTGGCGGGCGCTGGCGCGGCGGTGATAATCGGTTTATGTAACGGCGTATTGATTGCTGGTATTCGAGTGTCGCCAATTCTTGCAACGCTTGGGATGATGACGTTGCTCAAAGGGATAAATATTCTGGTGACAGGTGGTAGCGCCATTGCCAATTATCCCTCATGGGTGCTGTGGTTGAATCATGCGCAATGGTTCGGTATTCCGCTACCGATGTGGTTGTTTGCCGCAGTGGCACTGGGGCTATGGATATTGCTGGAGAAAACGCCGCTCGGTAAAGCCATTTACCTGATTGGGTCTAACGAACGAGCAACACTTTACTCCGGCATTAACACTCGTCGGGTGCTGATTTGGGTTTATGTCATTTCCGCCTTGCTTTGTGCGGTAGCGGCATTTTTGATGATGTCGAAACTCAACTCGGCTAAGGCCTCTTATGGCGAATCGTACTTGCTGGTGTCAATCCTTGCGGCAGTACTCGGCGGGGTTAATCCGGACGGCGGCAGCGGGCGGATAATTGGTATGGTGCTGGCGCTGTTTCTTCTGCAAATTATTGAAAGCGGCTTCAATATTCTCGGTATAAGCCCCTACCTGACGATGGCCTTATGGGGAACGTTGCTGCTCTGTTTCATTCAGGTTCGCGGCATGTTGGGGCTGGATCGGGTGGTTTAAATATTGGCTATATTCAATGGACGCGTTTTGCCGCGATGACATATCAGGCGTCGCCAAATACACATAGCTAATCAGGAGTAAACACAATGAAGATCAAAGCTGTTGGTGCATATTCCGCTAAACAACCACTTGAACCGATGGATATCACACGGCGTGAACCGGGACCGAATGATGTCAAAATCGAAATCGCTTACTGTGGCGTCTGCCATTCCGATCTCCACCAGGTCCGTTCCGAGTGGGCGGGGACGGTTTACCCCTGCGTACCGGGTCATGAAATTGTGGGGCGTGTGGTAGCCGTTGGTGATCAGGTAGAAAAACATGCGCCGGGCGATCTGGTCGGTGTCGGCTGCATTGTCGACAGTTGTAAACATTGCGAAGAGTGTGAAGACGGGCTGGAAAACTACTGTGATCACATGACCGGCACCTATAACTCGCCGACGCCGGACGAACCGGGCCATACTCTGGGCGGCTACTCACAACAGATCGTCGTTCATGAGCGATATGTTCTGCGTATTCGTCACCCGCAAGAGCAGCTGGCGGCGGTGGCTCCTTTGTTGTGTGCAGGGATCACCACGTACTCGCCGCTACGTCACTGGCAGGCCGGGCCGGGTAAAAAAGTGGGCGTGGTCGGCATCGGCGGTCTGGGACATATGGGGATTAAGCTGGCCCACGCGATGGGGGCACATGTGGTGGCATTTACCACTTCTGAGGCAAAACGCGAAGCGGCAAAAGCCCTGGGGGCCGATGAAGTTGTTAACTCACGCAATGCCGATGAGATGGCGGCTCATCTGAAGAGTTTCGATTTCATTTTGAATACAGTAGCTGCGCCACATAATCTCGACGATTTTACCACCTTGCTGAAGCGTGATGGCACCATGACGCTGGTTGGTGCGCCTGCGACACCGCATAAATCGCCGGAAGTTTTCAACCTGATCATGAAACGCCGTGCGATAGCCGGTTCTATGATTGGCGGCATTCCAGAAACTCAGGAGATGCTCGATTTTTGCGCCGAACATGGCATCGTGGCTGATATAGAGATGATTCGGGCCGATCAAATTAATGAAGCCTATGAGCGAATGCTGCGTGGTGATGTGAAATATCGTTTTGTTATCGATAATCGCACACTAACAGACTGAAAAAATTAATAAATACGCTGTGGTTTAACATATTAACTTCGCTCTCCACTTAACTTTTTAGTTAAGGAGAGCGAAATAATATCAAAGTAGCAGTAAAACCTATAACGTAAATTCAAATTGTTAAATTAACTCCCTCCAGTACACAATACTTCACACGTTAGTTATGAGCGATTTCTGATAGTGCCTGGTTTAATCAGAGCTTTATTATCTGCGACGTTTATTTTTATTTAAGAGAGATCGCGATGATATCATTAAAAGCTCCGCACAATAATTTGATGCCATATACGCAACAAAGCATACTTAATACGGTTAAAAACAATCAGTTACCAGAGGATATCAAAAGCTCCCTGGTTTCCTGTGTCGATATATTCAAGGTTTTGATTAAACAATATTATGATTATCCTTATGATTGTCGTGATGATTTAGTCGATGACGACAAACTTATTCATCTCATGGCTGCCGTACGAGACTGTGAGTGGTCAGACGATAACGCACTCACCATAAATGTGCAGTTTAATGATTTCCCTGGATTTTATGACTGGATGGATTACCCTGATCACCCGGTTAAGTTTGTTTTTCGCATACTTGAAAATCAAAAAGGGACAGTTTGGGTATATGACCAGGATGATGCGTTTCTTGATATTAAAGCAAATGTGCAGGCTGGACGCTTTACCGGGCTTAAGAAATTAGTGCAGTTTATCGATTCAGTGCGAACAGATTGCAAATGTATTCTTCTTGAACACCATATGCCTTTGCTGAGAATTTTCCCTAAAGGGAAAGAGTGTATGCATGTGGAAAAATGGCTTCGCGAAATGTCGTCTATTCCGGAGACAGACGCGCCCATTAAGCAGGCGCTTGCGCATGGATTATTATTACACTTAAAAAATATCTACCCTGTTTTTCCTGAATCACTGGTGATGTTATTGCTCTCTGTTCTGGACGTAAAAACATACAGAGATGACGCACGATTAAATGAATGGATATCTAATAGAGTGCAGGAATTAGGTGACAGATATTATCCTGTAAATAAGCACGTTAAAATCCGCTACACTCTTTAGTTCAGAAAGGGTTCCACCTGCAAGTTGTTATTCCACCAGAGAGTGAATCGCAAAGCAGGTAATCATTTCATCTGTATATCCGTATGCCAAATGGCATTCCACCGCCTTTTTCGCCGATATTTTGTTGTGATCGGCGACGCTTCGCTTAAAAAAGCACCAGCAGTGGTTTCGCAGCTATGCGGTGTATAAAAAATGATCTCATGCAGATGTTTTGTGAATGTGTGGGTTGACATTCATATGAAAAAAATCATAATTCCATCATGTTTGTGTGGGGTCTTTTCTGTACCTTACGCATCGCACTCAAGCCTGACAGAAAATATGCTGTAAGGCTCATATCAAAAACCGCCATTAGCTCATCAGGAAGAGCAGACGACAACCAGGATTGTTGTATGGTACGGGGTTCGAGGCCTCGATGGCGGTCCAACTTTTCAAAACTCTTCTGAATCAGATCCCCTTATTATCATCCCTGCAAAGTGGAACATTGCCATTGTTTGGCTATTCAGGACGGGTCAGACCAATGAAAAAAGCCCACACAGGGGAGAGTGGGCTGAAATGGGAAGCTAAAGACTCAAGTAAACTTATCGGAAATAAGGACCACGCATTACGGGGGCTATCATCGCCGATGGTCGGGATTCGGCAAATCAGGTTGATTACGTAGAGAGTAAATTATCTGCTCACCGCTGCGTCACCCCTTCGTAAATCAGGCGTAGCGCGAATACACCAATAATTGCACCAATAACCCGACTGGCAACGCGTTGCATACGCCCATAAGCACGACGCACAGCGGGCAAAGAAAACGCCTGACTAAGAAAAACTCGCCAGATAATTGATGCGAGCACAATCCCCGCCCAGGCCATTAAACGTGCCCATGTTGGTGTTTCGGCATTTAATGTTACTGAGAAAATACTAATAAAAAATAAAACGGTTTGCGGGTTAGAGAGATCGGTAATTAATCCGCGGCGAAAAAAGACATACCAGGGGGCGCTAATCGGTTGTTGTAGTGTGCTCATTTGCGGTGTTGACTGGCGGCACATGCTGCACCACGCAAACCATAAGAGATAAGCGCCGCCGACGATTCTGATAAGCGAAAAAATCTCCTCACACTGCGTAATTAGCGTTGCAAGACCAAACAAACCCAACCCGGAATAAAATGCATCGCCCAGCGCCACGCCCAGTCCGGTCAGCACCCCTGCGCGTCGACCGGAAGCCAGGCTGGTTTGTACTACCACAAAGAGATTGGCTCCCGGATTAAAAAAAGTAATCACGAACAGTCCTACGGTCAGGTAAACGGCGTGCAAAGGATCCATAGTGATTTCATCCATAAATAAGTGAAGTAACTTCATCATATTTCTACCAAAAATAATCGGGTGCGAGAGAGATCACAAAGTGTCTTATTTCCGGTTACTGGCGTTTATGCCCTGACTGAACTAATTATTAATCAACCCAATAATGTCGGTGGGTGATAGTGTGATAACAACTCTGGAGCCGTAATATGAAAATAATCTCTAAAATGTTAGTCGGTGCGTTAGCGTTAGCCGTTACCAATGTCTATGCCGCTGAATTGATGACCAAAGCGGAATTTGAAAAAGTTGAATCGCAGTATGAAAAAATAGGTGATATTTCAACCAGTAATGAAATGTCGACCGCAGATGCGAAAGAGGATTTGATCAAAAAAGCGGATGAAAAAGGGGCTGATGTGTTGGTACTGACCTCTGGTCAAACTGACAATAAGATCCACGGCACGGCAAATATTTATAAGAAGAAGTAATTCTGAAACCTATGTAAACATCCCCGATGCGTAAGTTTATCGGTGATCATCATCTATTGAAATTTATGCCGGATAAAGCGTTCGCGCTGCATTCGGCAGTTCAGCTTTTCAGCCGCCGCCAGAACGTCGTCCGGCTGATGCCTAAATAATTCGCCGCTGCTGTTTTATCGCCATTAAATTTCTCCAGTGCCTGTTGTGGTGTCAGTAAGCGTGGAGCGGGAGTTTTCGCCGACTCGCGCGCCAGTTCCGGCAGTAGCAGCTGCAAAAATTGCGGCGTTAAATCCGGCGTCGGTTCCACACTTAAAAATAGCGCCAGTCGCTCCATCATATTGCGCAGTTCACGAATATTGCCCGGCCAGTCGTAGTGCACCAGCACGGTTTCGCTTGCCTGTAATCCCTGGCGTAATGCGGCAGAAAACGGGGCGGAGAGCGCCGCCAGAGACACTTTTAAAAAGCTTTCCGCCAGCGGCAGAATATCCGCCACCCGCTCGCGCAGTGGTGGCAATTGCAGACGCAAAATACTCAGCCGATAAAACAGATCACGGCGAAAACGTCCTTGCCGCATATCTTCTTCCAGATTGCAGTGAGTGGCGCTAATGACCCGTACATCTACCGGAACAGGCTGATGCCCGCCGACGCGGGTGACCTCTTTTTCTTCCAGCACCCGTAACAGGCGAGTCTGCAAAGGTAGCGGCATTTCGCCAATCTCATCCAGAAACAGCGTACCGCCGTGGGCAATTTCGAACAGCCCGGCGCGACCTCCGCGTCGCGAGCCGGTAAACGCCCCTTCCTCATAGCCAAACAGCTCCGCTTCCAGCAGCGATTCGGCAATCGCCCCGCAGTTGACGGCAACAAAAGGATGCGACTTTTTGCCCTGTCGCGCATCGTGGCGGGCAAAATATTCCCGATGAATCGCCTGGGCCGCCAGCTCTTTGCCTGTCCCCGTTTCCCCTTCAATCAACACCGCCGCACTGGAGCGGGCATACAGCAAAATAGTCTGCCGCACCTGTTCCATCTGTGGTGATTGACCGAGCATATCGCCTAGCACGTAACGAGTACGCAGGGCGTTACGGGTAGCATCGTGAGTGTTATGGCGTAACGACATGCGCGTCATATCCAGCGCATCGCTGAACGCCTGGCGCACGGTGGCGGCGGAATAGATAAAAATTCCAGTCATTCCGGCTTCTTCTGCCAGATCGGTAATCAGCCCCGCGCCGACCACCGCTTCGGTGCCGTTAGCTTTCAGCTCATTAATCTGCCCGCGCGCGTCTTCTTCGGTAATGTAGCTACGTTGATCGAGGCGCAGATTAAAGGTTTTTTGAAACGCCACCAGCGCTGGAATGGTTTCCTGATAGGTGACAACGCCGATAGAAGAGGTGAGTTTTCCGGCTTTTGCCAGTGCCTGTAACACATCGTAGCCGCTCGGTTTAATCAAAATAACTGGCACTGACAGGCGGCTTTTCAGGTACGCGCCGTTAGAGCCAGCCGCGATGATGGTGTCACAGCGTTCGTTTGCCAGTTTCTTGCGGATGTAGGTCACTGCTTTTTCAAAGCCAAGCTGAATAGGGGTAATGTTCGCCAGGTGATCAAACTCGAGGCTGATATCGCGAAACAGCTCGAACAGGCGCGTTACAGATACCGTCCAGATAACCGGTTTGTCGTCATTAAGCCGTGGTGGATGTGCCATAGCGCACCGCAAAGTTAAGAAACCGAATATTGGGTTTAGTCTTGTTTCATAATTGTTGCAATGAAACGCGGTGAAACATTGCCTGAAACGTTAACTGAAACGCATATTTGCGGATTAGTTCATGACTTTATTTATAACAAATTGAAATTAAAGATTTAATTTTATTAAAGCAATTGTGGCACACCCCTTGCTTTGTCTTTATCAACGCAAATAACAAGTTGATAACAAAGGATGGGCTATGTCTCTACACTCTCCAGGTAAAGCGTTTCGCGCTGCACTGTCTAAAGAAAATCCATTGCAGATTGTTGGCACCATCAACGCTAATCATGCGCTGTTGGCGCAGCGTGCCGGATATCAGGCAATTTATCTCTCCGGCGGTGGCGTGGCGGCAGGTTCGCTGGGGCTGCCCGATCTCGGTATTTCTACCCTTGATGATGTGCTGACCGACATTCGCCGTATCACCGACGTTTGTTCTCTGCCGCTGCTGGTGGATGCGGATATCGGTTTTGGTTCTTCGGCCTTTAACGTGGCGCGTACGGTGAAATCGATGATTAAAGCCGGTGCGGCAGGATTGCATATTGAAGATCAGGTTGGTGCGAAACGCTGCGGTCATCGCCCGAACAAAGCGATCGTCTCGAAAGAGGAGATGGTGGATCGGATCCGCGCGGCGGTGGATGCGAAAACCGATCCTGATTTTGTGATCATGGCGCGCACCGATGCGCTGGCGGTAGAGGGGCTGGATGCGGCGATCGAGCGTGCACAGGCCTATGTTGAAGCGGGTGCCGAGATGTTGTTCCCGGAGGCGATTACCGAACTCGCCATGTACCGCCAGTTTGCCGATGCGGTGCAGGTGCCAATCCTCGCCAACATTACCGAATTTGGTGCCACGCCGCTGTTTACCACCGACGAATTACGCAGCGCCCATGTCGCAATGGCGCTGTACCCGCTTTCAGCGTTCCGCGCCATGAACCGCGCCGCTGAACATGTCTACAACGTCCTGCGCCAGGAAGGCACGCAGAAAAGCGTCATCGATACCATGCAAACCCGCAACGAGCTGTACGAAAGCATCAACTACTACCAGTACGAAGCGAAGCTCGACGACCTGTTTGCCCGTAGCCAGGCGAAATAAAAAACGCCCGTTGGTTGTATTCGATAACCGATGCCTGATGCGCCGCTGACGCGACTTATCAGGCCTACGGGGTGTACTGAACTGTAGGTCGGATAAGACGCCTGGCGTCGCATCCGACAACAATCCCGACCCTAGAAATGATAACAATGACGAGGACAACATGAGCGACACAACGATCCTGCAAAACAGTACCCATGTCATTAAACCGAAAAAATCGGTAGCACTTTCTGGCGTTCCGGCGGGCAATACGGCGCTCTGCACCGTGGGTAAAAGTGGCAATGACCTGCATTACCGTGGCTACGATATTCTTGATCTGGCGGAACATTGCGAATTTGAAGAAGTGGCGCACCTGCTGATCCACGGCAAACTGCCGACCCGTGACGAACTCGCCGCTTACAAAACGAAACTGAAAGCCCTGCGTGGTTTACCAGCTAATGTGCGTACCGTGCTGGAAGCCTTACCGGCGGCGTCGCACCCGATGGATGTTATGCGCACCGGCGTTTCCGCGCTCGGCTGCACGCTGCCAGAAAAAGAGGGGCATACCGTCTCTGGCGCGCGGGATATTGCCGACAAACTGCTGGCGTCACTTAGCTCGATTCTTCTCTACTGGTATCACTACAGCCACAACGGCGAACGCATCCAGCCGGAAACCGATGACGACTCCATCGGTGGTCACTTCCTGCACCTGCTGCACGGCGAAAAGCCATCGCAAAGCTGGGAAAAGGCGATGCATATCTCGCTGGTGCTGTACGCCGAACACGAGTTTAACGCCTCCACCTTTACCAGTCGGGTGATTGCGGGCACTGGCTCTGATATGTATTCCGCGATTATTGGCGCGATTGGCGCACTGCGCGGGCCGAAACACGGCGGAGCGAATGAAGTGTCGCTGGAGATCCAGCAACGCTACGAAACGCCGGACGAAGCCGAAGCCGATATCCGCAAGCGGGTGGAAAACAAAGAAGTGGTCATTGGTTTTGGTCATCCGGTTTATACCATCGCCGACCCGCGTCATCAGGTGATCAAACTCGTGGCGAAGCAGCTCTCGCAGGAAGGCGGCTCGCTGAAGATGTACAACATCGCCGATCGTCTGGAAACGGTGATGTGGGAGAGCAAAAAGATGTTCCCCAATCTCGACTGGTTCTCCGCTGTTTCCTACAACATGATGGGCGTTCCCACCGAGATGTTCACACCACTGTTTGTTATCGCCCGCGTCACCGGCTGGGCGGCGCACATTATCGAACAACGTCAGGACAACAAAATTATCCGTCCTTCCGCCAATTATGTTGGACCGGAAGACCGCCAGTTTGTCGCGCTGGATAAGCGCCAGTAAACCTCTACGAATAACAATAAGGAAACGTACCCAATGTCAGCTCAAATCAACAACATCCGCCCGGAATTTGATCGTGAAATCGTTGATATCGTCGATTACGTGATGAACTACGAAATCAGCTCCAGAGTAGCCTACGACACCGCACATTACTGCCTGCTCGACACGCTCGGCTGCGGTCTGGAAGCTCTCGAATACCCGGCCTGTAAAAAACTGCTGGGGCCAATTGTTCCTGGCACCGTCGTACCTAACGGCGTGCGCGTCCCCGGAACTCAGTTCCAGCTCGACCCCGTCCAGGCGGCATTTAACATCGGCGCGATGATCCGCTGGCTCGATTTCAACGATACCTGGCTGGCGGCGGAGTGGGGGCATCCTTCCGACAACCTCGGCGGCATTCTGGCAACGGCAGACTGGCTTTCGCGCAACGCGGTCGCCAGCGGCAAAGCGCCGTTGACCATGAAACAGGTGCTGACCGCAATGATCAAAGCCCATGAAATTCAGGGCTGCATCGCGCTGGAAAACTCCTTTAACCGCGTCGGCCTCGACCACGTTCTGTTAGTGAAAGTGGCTTCCACCGCCGTGGTCGCCGAAATGCTCGGCCTGACCCGCGAGGAAATTCTCAACGCCGTTTCGCTGGCGTGGGTGGACGGTCAGTCGCTGCGCACCTATCGCCATGCGCCGAACACCGGCACGCGTAAATCCTGGGCGGCGGGCGATGCCACTTCCCGCGCGGTACGTCTGGCACTGGTGGCGAAAACGGGCGAAATGGGTTACCCGTCAGCCCTGACTGCGCCGGTGTGGGGCTTCTACGACGTCTCCTTTAAAGGTGAATCGTTCCGCTTCCAGCGCCCGTACGGTTCCTACGTTATGGAAAATGTGCTGTTCAAAATCTCCTTCCCGGCGGAGTTCCACTCCCAGACGGCAGTTGAAGCAGCGATGACGCTCTATGAACAGATGCAGGCAGCAGGCAAAACGGCGGCGGATATCGAAAAAGTGACCATTCGCACCCACGAAGCCTGTATTCGCATCATCGACAAAAAAGGGCCGCTCAATAACCCGGCAGACCGCGATCACTGCATTCAGTACATGGTGGCGATCCCGCTGCTATTCGGGCGCTTAACGGCGGCAGATTACGAGGACAACGTTGCGCAAGATAAACGCATTGACGCCCTGCGCGAGAAGATCAATTGCTTTGAAGATCCGGCATTTACCGCTGACTACCACGACCCGGAAAAACGCGCCATCGCCAATGCCATTACCCTTGAGTTCACCGACGGCACACGATTTGAAGAAGTGGTGGTGGAGTACCCCATTGGTCATGCTCGCCGCCGTCAGGATGGTATTCCGAAACTGGTCGATAAATTCAAAATCAATCTCGCGCGCCAGTTCCCGACTCGCCAACAGCAGCGCATTCTGGAGGTTTCTCTCGACAGAACTCGCCTGGAACAGATGCCGGTCAATGAGTATCTCGACCTGTACGTCATTTAAGTAAACGGCGGTAAGGCGTAAGTTCAACAGGAGAGCATTATGTCTTTTAGCGAATTTTATCAGCGTTCGATTAACGAACCGGAGCAGTTCTGGGCCGAGCAGGCCCGGCGTATTGACTGGCAGACGCCCTTTACGCAAACGCTCGACCACAGCAATCCGCCGTTTGCCCGTTGGTTTTGTGAAGGCCGAACCAATTTGTGCCACAACGCTATCGACCGCTGGCTGGAGAAACAGCCAGAGGCACTGGCATTGATTGCCGTCTCTTCGGAAACAGAAGAAGAGCGCACCTTTACCTTTCGCCAGCTGCATGACGAAGTGAACGCGGTGGCCTCAATGTTGCGCTCACTGGGCGTGCAGCGCGGCGATCGGGTGCTGGTGTATATGCCGATGATTGCCGAAGCGCATATTACTCTGCTGGCCTGCGCGCGCATTGGTGCTATTCATTCGGTGGTATTTGGTGGTTTTGCCTCGCACAGCGTGGCGGCGCGAATTGATGACGCTAAACCGGTGCTGATTGTCTCGGCTGATGCCGGAGCGCGCGGTGGCAAAATCATTCCCTATAAAAAATTGCTCGACGATGCGATAAGTCAGGCGCAGCACCAGCCACGCCATGTTTTGCTGGTGGATCGCGGGCTGGCGAAAATGGCGCGCGTCAGCGGGCGGGATGTCGATTTCGCGTCGTTGCGCCATCAACACATCGGCGCGCGGGTACCGGTGGCGTGGCTGGAATCCAACGAAACCTCCTGCATTCTCTACACCTCCGGCACGACCGGCAAACCTAAAGGCGTGCAGCGTGACGTTGGCGGATATGCGGTGGCGCTGGCGACCTCGATGGACACCATTTTTGGCGGCAAAGCGGGCGGTGTGTTCTTTTGTGCTTCGGATATCGGCTGGGTGGTGGGGCATTCGTATATCGTCTACGCGCCGCTGCTGGCGGGGATGGCGACTATCGTTTACGAAGGATTACCGACCTGGCCGGACTGCGGCGTGTGGTGGAAAATCGTCGAGAAATATCAGGTTAGCCGGATGTTCTCAGCGCCGACCGCTATTCGCGTGCTGAAAAAATTCCCTACCGCTGAAATTCGCAAACACGATCTCTCGTCGCTGGAAGTGCTCTATCTGGCTGGAGAACCGCTGGACGAGCCGACCGCCAGTTGGGTGAGCAATACGCTGGATGTGCCGGTCATCGACAACTACTGGCAGACCGAATCCGGCTGGCCGATTATGGCGATTGCTCGCGGTCTGGACGATAGGCCGACGCGTCTGGGAAGCCCCGGCGTGCCGATGTATGGCTATAACGTGCAGTTGCTTAATGAAGTCACCGGCGAACCGTGTGGCGTCAACGAGAAAGGGATGCTGGTGGTGGAAGGGCCGCTGCCGCCGGGCTGTATTCAGACCATCTGGGGCGACGACGACCGCTTTGTGAAGACTTACTGGTCGCTGTTTTCCCGTCCGGTGTACGCCACCTTTGACTGGGGCATCCGTGACGCTGACGGTTATCACTTTATTCTCGGGCGCACTGACGATGTAATTAACGTTGCCGGGCATCGGCTGGGGACGCGCGAGATTGAAGAGAGTATCTCCAGCCATCCGGGCGTTGCCGAAGTGGCGGTGGTTGGGGTGAAAGATGCGCTGAAAGGGCAGGTGGCGGTGGCGTTTGTCATTCCGAAAGAGAGCGACAGTCTGGAAGATCGTGAGGTGGCGCATTCGCAAGAGAAGGCGATTATGGCGCTGGTGGACAGCCAGATTGGCAACTTTGGCCGCCCGGCGCACGTCTGGTTTGTCTCGCAATTGCCAAAAACGCGATCCGGAAAAATGCTGCGCCGCACGATCCAGGCGATTTGCGAAGGACGCGATCCTGGAGATCTGACGACCATTGATGATCCAGCGTCGTTGGATCAGATCCGCCAGGCGATGGAAGAGTAAGGTATTGTCGGATGCGTCGCGTGGCGCATCCGACACCATGCGCCGATGCCTGATGCGACGCTTACCGCGTCTTATTATGCCTACAGGCCTGAACCGTAGGTCGGATAAGGCGCTCGCGTCGCATCCGACACCCCGCGCCGATGCCTGATGCGACGCTGGCGCGTCTTATCATGCCTACAGGTCTGAACCGTAGGTCGGATAAGGCGCTCGCGCCGCATCCGACACCATGCTCAGATGCCTGATGCGACGCTGACGCGTCTTATCAGGCCTACCCACTGTTTTTACACCGATAATTTTTCCCCCACCTTTTTGCACTCATTCATATAAAAAATATATTTCCCCACGAAAACGATTGCTTTTTATCTTCAGATGAATAGAATGCGGCGGATTTTTTGGGTTTCAAACAGCAAAAAGGGGGAATTTCGTGTCGCAAGATAACAACTTTAGCCAGGGGCCAGTCCCGCAGTCGGCGCGGAAAGGGGTATTGGCATTGACGTTCGTCATGCTGGGATTAACCTTCTTTTCCGCCAGTATGTGGACCGGCGGCACTCTCGGAACCGGTCTTAGCTATCATGATTTCTTCCTCGCAGTTCTCATCGGTAATCTTCTCCTCGGTATTTACACTTCATTTCTCGGTTACATTGGCGCAAAAACCGGCCTGACCACTCATCTTCTTGCTCGCTTCTCGTTTGGTGTTAAAGGCTCATGGCTGCCTTCACTGCTACTGGGCGGAACTCAGGTTGGCTGGTTTGGCGTCGGTGTGGCGATGTTTGCCATTCCGGTGGGTAAGGCAACCGGGCTGGATATTAATTTGCTGATTGCCGTTTCCGGTTTACTGATGACCGTCACCGTCTTTTTTGGCATTTCGGCGCTGACGGTTCTTTCGGTGATTGCGGTTCCGGCTATCGCCTGCCTGGGCGGTTATTCCGTGTGGCTGGCTGTTAACGGCATGGGCGGCCTGGACGCATTAAAAGCGGTCGTTCCCGCACAACCGTTAGATTTCAATGTCGCGCTGGCGCTGGTTGTGGGGTCATTTATCAGTGCGGGTACGCTCACCGCTGACTTTGTCCGGTTTGGTCGCAATGCCAAACTGGCGGTGCTGGTGGCGATGGTGGCCTTTTTCCTCGGCAACTCGTTGATGTTTATTTTCGGTGCAGCGGGCGCTGCGGCACTGGGCATGGCGGATATCTCTGATGTGATGATTGCTCAGGGCCTGCTGCTGCCTGCGATTGTGGTGCTGGGGCTGAATATCTGGACCACCAACGATAACGCACTCTATGCGTCGGGTTTAGGTTTCGCCAACATTACCGGTATGTCGAGCAAAACCCTTTCGGTGATTAACGGTATTATCGGTACGGTCTGCGCATTATGGCTGTATAACAATTTTGTCGGCTGGTTGACCTTCCTTTCGGCAGCTATTCCTCCGGTAGGTGGCGTGATCATTGCCGACTATCTGATGAACCGTCGCCGCTATGAGCACTTTGCGACCACGCGTATGATGAGTGTCAATTGGGTGGCGATTCTGGCGGTCGCGCTGGGGATTGCCGCAGGCCACTGGTTACCGGGAATTGTTCCGGTCAACGCGGTATTAGGTGGCGCGCTGAGCTATCTGATCCTTAACCCGATTTTGAATCGTAAAACGACAGCAGCAATGACGCATGTGGAGGTTAACAGTGTCGAATAACGCTTTACAAACAATTATTAACGCCCGGTTACCAGGCAAAGAGGGGCTGTGGCAGATTCATCTGCAGGACGGAAAAATCAGCGCCATTGATGCGCAATCCGGCGTGATGCCCATAACTGAAAACAGCCTGGATGCCGAACAAGGTTTAGTTATACCGCCGTTTGTGGAGCCGCATATTCACCTGGACACCACGCAAACCGCCGGACAACCGAACTGGAATCAGTCCGGCACGCTGTTTGAAGGCATTGAACGCTGGGCCGAGCGCAAAGCGTTATTAACCCATGACGATGTGAAACAACGCGCCTGGCAAACGCTGAAATGGCAGATTGCCAACGGCATTCAGCATGTGCGTACCCATGTCGATGTTTCGGATGCAACGCTAACTGCGCTGAAAGCAATGCTGGAAGTGAAGCAGGAAGTCGCGCCGTGGATTGATCTGCAAATTGTCGCCTTCCCTCAGGAAGGGATTTTGTCGTATCCCAACGGTGAAGCGTTGCTGGAAGAGGCGTTACGCTTAGGGGCAGATGTAGTGGGGGCGATTCCGCATTTTGAATTTACCCGTGAATACGGCGTGGAGTCGCTGCATAAAACCTTCGCCCTGGCGCAAAAATACGACCGTCTCATCGACGTTCACTGTGATGAGATCGATGACGAGCAGTCGCGCTTTGTCGAAACCGTTGCTGCCCTGGCGCACCGTGAAGGCATGGGCGCGCGAGTCACCGCCAGCCACACCACGGCAATGCACTCCTATAACGGGGCGTATACCTCACGCCTGTTCCGCTTGCTGAAAATGTCCGGTATTAACTTTGTCGCCAACCCGCTGGTCAATATTCATCTGCAAGGACGTTTCGATACGTATCCAAAACGTCGCGGCATCACGCGCGTTAAAGAGATGCTGGAGTCCGGCATTAACGTCTGCTTTGGTCACGATGATGTCTTCGATCCGTGGTATCCGCTGGGAACGGCGAATATGCTGCAAGTGCTGCATATGGGGCTGCATGTTTGCCAGTTGATGGGCTACGGGCAGATTAACGATGGCCTGAATTTAATCACCCACCACAGCGCAAGGACGTTGAATTTGCAGGATTACGGCATTGCCGCCGGAAACAGCGCCAACCTGATTATCCTGCCGGCTGAAAATGGGTTTGATGCGCTGCGCCGTCAGGTTCCGGTACGTTATTCGGTACGTGGCGGCAAGGTGATTGCCAGCACACAACCGGCACAAACCACCGTATATCTGGAGCAGCCAGAAGCCATCGATTACAAACGGTGATCGGCTGGGCTGTGTGTTGACAAAGCGAGCGTAGTTTATGCCGGATGCGGCGTGAACGCCTTATCCGGCCTACGTAGAGCACTGAACTCGTAGGCCTGATAAGCGTAGCGCATCAGGCAATTGTGTCAGTGGTTACCGCGATTCATTTCCGCCAACATCCGCACATTCCTCCAACGCCATGTGCAAAAATGCCTTCGCAGCGGCAGTCTGCCAGCTATTTTTCCGCCGCAACAAAACCGCCGTTCTCTCCAGTAGTGGCGGGGCAAGAGAAATCGCTTTAAGCCCGTCATGTTGTGTGGCAATCGCTGCTGGTAACAATGTGGAAAGGGAAGTGCGGCGAATCAGCTCCAGAACCGCGCTAATTGAGTTCGCCTCAATGACCACCTGTGGATGTAGCCCCGCTTTCTCGCAGTAGTGGTCAATTTGCTCTCTGGTGGCAAATTCCGCGCTGAGCAGGACCAGTTTTTCATCATGCAAGCGACTCAACGCCACCTGTTCACAGGCAGCCAGCGGATGATGTTGCGCCACGACTAACGCTAAACTTTCTGTCAGTAAAGGAATTGCCTCCAGCTCCGGCGAATGCACAGGCGCGAAGGCAATCCCAACGTCCAGCTCGTCGCGACAAAGCAGATCTTCGATTTTCTCCTGCGACATTTCCTGTAGCTGGAGCGTGATGCCGGGGTAGCGCGCATAGAAATCCGCCATTAAAGGGCCGATAAAGTAGCTTGTAAAGGTGGGGGTGACGGCGATACGCAGCGATCCTCGCGTCAGATCGGCAACATCATGAATCGCCCGTTTACCCGCTCCCAGTTCCTGTAACGCCCGGCTTGCGTACTGTCGCCAGACTTCTCCTGCATCGGTGAGACGAATCGTTCGCCCGCTACGGTCAAACAGCGGCACGCCTAAACTCTCCTCTAACTGGCGAATCTGCTGGGAAAGCGCAGGCTGAGAGACGTGCAACGCACTGGCGGCACGGGTGAAGCTGCCATGTTCAGCCACGGCAAGAAAATAATTGATATGTCGAGAGAGCATTCGCCAACCTATAAGTAAATCCAATAGAACTCATCATAAATGAGACTTTTACCTTATGACAATCGGCGAGTAGTCTGCCTCTCATTCCAGAGACAGACAGAGGTTAACGGTGAAAGAGATTATTGATGGATTCCTTAAATTCCAGCGCGAGGCATTTCCGAAGCGGGAAGCCTTGTTTAAACAGCTGGCGACACAGCAAAGCCCGCGCACACTTTTTATCTCCTGCTCCGACAGCCGTCTGGTCCCTGAGCTGGTGACGCAACGTGAGCCTGGCGATCTGTTCGTTATTCGCAACGCGGGCAATATCGTCCCTTCCTACGGGCCGGAACCCGGTGGCGTTTCTGCTTCGGTGGAGTATGCCGTCGCTGCGCTTCGGGTATCTGACATTGTGATTTGTGGTCATTCCAACTGTGGCGCGATGACCGCCATTGCCAGCTGTCAGTGCATGGACCATATGCCTGCCGTCTCCCACTGGCTGCGTTATGCCGATTCAGCCCGCGTCGTTAATGAGGCGCGCCCGCATTCCGATTTACCGTCAAAAGCTGCGGCGATGGTACGTGAAAACGTCATTGCTCAGTTGGCTAATTTGCAAACTCATCCATCGGTGCGCCTGGCGCTCGAAGAGGGGCGGATCGCCCTGCACGGCTGGGTCTACGACATTGAAAGCGGCAGCATCGCAGCTTTTGACGGCGCAACCCGCCAGTTTGTGCCACTGGCCGCTAATCCTCGCGTTTGTGCCATACCGCTACGCCAACCGACCGCAGCGTAACCTTATTTTTAAACCATCAGGAGATCCACCATGATTCAGTCACAAATTAACCGCAATATTCGTCTTGATCTTGCCGATGCCATTTTGCTCAGCAAAGCTAAAAAAGATCTCTCATTTGCCGAGATTGCCGACGGCACCGGTCTGGCAGAAGCCTTTGTAACCGCGGCTTTGCTGGGGCAGCAGGCGCTTCCTGCCGACGCCGCCCGCCTGGTCGGGGCGAAGCTGGATCTCGACGAAGACGCCATTCTACTGTTGCAGATGATTCCACTGCGTGGCTGCATTGATGACCGTATTCCAACCGACCCAACGATGTATCGTTTCTATGAAATGTTGCAGGTGTACGGCACAACCCTGAAAGCGTTGGTTCATGAGAAGTTTGGCGATGGCATTATCAGCGCGATTAACTTCAAACTCGACGTTAAGAAAGTGGCGGACCCGGAAGGTGGCGAACGTGCGGTCATCACCTTAGATGGTAAATATCTGCCGACCAAACCGTTCTGACAGCCATGCGCAACCATCAAAAGATGTTCACGATGCTGCTGGTTCTGGTGCTGATTGGTCTTAATATGCGACCACTGCTCACCTCCGTCGGTCCACTGCTACCGCAATTGCGCCAGGCGAGCGGAATGAGCTTTAGCGTGGCTGCCCTGTTGACCGCTCTGCCGGTGGTCACCATGGGCGGGCTGGCGCTGGCCGGAAGCTGGCTTCATCAGCATGTCAGCGAACGTCGCAGCGTCGCCATCAGTCTGTTGCTGATTGCCGTCGGTGCATTGATGCGTGAGCTTTACCCCCAAAGTGTGCTGCTGCTTAGCAGCGCACTGCTTGGTGGGGTGGGGATCGGTATCATTCAGGCGGTGATGCCTTCAGTGATTAAACGGCGGTTTCAGCAACGCACGCCACTGGTGATGGGGCTGTGGTCTGCGGCTCTGATGGGCGGCGGTGGACTTGGTGCCGCCATAACGCCCTGGTTAGTTCAACATAGCGAAACCTGGTATCAAACACTCGCCTGGTGGGCGCTGCCTGCCGTTGTTGCGCTCTTTGCCTGGTGGTGGCAAAGCGCCCGCGAGGTCGCCTCTTCCCACAAGACAACAACCACTCCGGTTCGCGTGGTATTCACTCCCCGCGCGTGGACGCTGGGTGTTTACTTCGGTCTGATTAACGGCGGTTACGCCAGCCTGATTGCCTGGTTACCCGCTTTCTATATTGAGATTGGTGCCAGCGCGCAGTACAGCGGTTCCTTACTGGCATTGATGACGCTTGGGCAAGCCGCAGGAGCTTTGCTGATGCCTGCTATGGCTCGCCATCAGGATCGGCGCAAACTGTTAATGCTGGCGCTGGTGTTACAACTGGTGGGGTTCTGCGGCTTTATCTGGTTGCCGCTGCAATTGCCGGTATTGTGGGCGATGGTGTGTGGGTTAGGTCTGGGCGGCGCGTTTCCGCTCTGTTTGCTGCTGGCGCTCGATCACTCTGTGCAACCGGCTATTGCTGGCAAGCTGGTGGCGTTTATGCAGGGAATCGGTTTTATCATCGCCGGGCTTGCCCCGTGGTTTTCTGGCGTGCTGCGTAGTATCAGCGGCAATTACCTGATGGACTGGGCATTTCATGCGCTGTGCGTCGTTGGGCTGATGATCATAACCCTGCGTTTTGCACCAGTACGTTTTCCGCAGCTGTGGGTCAAAGAGGCATGATGCGACGCTTGTTCCTGCGCTTTGTTCATGCCGGATGCGGCTAATGTAGATCGCTGAACTTGTAGGCCTGATATGCGCAGCGTATCAGGCAATTTTTATAATTTAAACTGACGATTCAACTTTATAATCTTTGAAATAATAGTGCTTATCCCGGTCGTTTATTTCGCGAATAACCCGACAAGGAACGCCAGCCGCCACGACGTTTGGTGGAATGTCTTTTGTGACGATACTACCCGCGCCAATAACAGAATTATCCCCGATGGTGACGCCTGGATTAATAACCACATGACTTCCGATCCAGACGTTATTGCCAATCGTTATCGGAAAAGAGTACATCTCGCCGTTTTTTCTCAATTCATGGTGTACAGGGTGTCCCGTAACGGAAAGAGTAACGTTGGGTGCAATCAGTACGTTATCACCGATTGTTACCGTGTAGTCATCGACAATGGTTAAATTGAAATTTGCATAAAAATTGCGGCCTATATGGATGTTGGAACCGTAAGAGAAATAGACAGGCGGTTCTACCCAGGCGTTTTCCCCTACCGTGGCAAACATTTCTTTAATCAGGCTTTCTCTTTTTTCAACTTCTGATGGATGCGAGTGATTAAACTCATACATTAACGTTTTCCCACGAAGTCTTTTTTCCGGTAAGCCTTCGCACATATCGGTAAATAGCTTGCCTGCTCTTATTCTTTCGGTCATTGGCATGTTCAATGCGATCACTCCGTTATGATATGTTGGTCGGATAAGGCGCTCGCGCCGCATCCGACATTGATTGCTTAAGCGACTTCATTCACCTGACGACGCAGCAGGGAAAGCGGGCCGGGGCCGCTAAGCGTGAACACGGAAATTAAGGTGAAGCCCAGCGCCACCA
>OLOC01000531.1_pt1 | contig 28713 bp, 34 predicted proteins | sample 1643111 | NCBI WGS metagenome assembly OLOC01 (sample SAMEA3136633, study PRJEB25190) | human gut metagenome
TACCTTGTCCTGAGTTCAGAAAATTGATAAACATAGCAAACATGGATAGTCCAAATCCTTGAAAGCCTACAGTCAAATAGCACTGTAGAATATCTGATAGAACAACTTTTGAACGCTGTCCTGTTTCTAAGTCAGTAGCAAATACTAAAACTCCGAGTACACGTTTAAATGCTAACTCGAGTATTGCTGTAATTATAATGAAAGCACTAAAAACATACGCTACCGCTAAAGCAATCAATCCAAAAGAAATTCCCCACAGGTTCGCTTGATAGCGATAATATCCTGATTTGATACCATCAACAAAGGTTGATAAAAAATTATCTGAAAATTTAGTAGCAACAAATTCATTATCAGAATTTTCAACTAATTCATAACGCAGATTATCAGCTGTTGGGTTCTCTTTTTCCATTTTATCAATTACATTATCTGTCAATACTTGCGTAAGATCCGTTTTCCAGAAATTTTCTTTTGTTAGATTATTTCGGTCATTTGTTTTATCAATTGTCGAATATTGATCTGTCTTATTAATATAAGCTAAATCTGTCACTCCCTGCTCAATCAATGACCATGCTACACCGCCATCTTGATTATTGATACTAGTTGCGTCATTATAAAGAGTCTTTGCAAACATTATTCCTGAAAGTTTTTCTGTTGATCCAATCAAAGTCGGCATTAAAAGAATTAATACTATCGACATTACAACATTCATTCCAACAGATTTTAGATCAACCGTTCCTTTACTTGTAATCATTTTATAACCAATAATCACTAGTGAAAGTATCATTAAGCCAACAACAATGGTACTTAAAACTGATTGATAGACTTTATTCAATCCGGTACTTTCTACAAAGCTAAACAAATCTAAAACCTTGGGAATCATATTTTGAATACTATCGACAACAGCGAACGTTGCTTTTATAACAGACCATCCTATCCATAATCCAAACTGACTGTAAAAATTTCCGTTATATTTTTTTAGATAATTCTGATAGAGTGGATTAGTTAAAAAATCAGTTTGACTCTCAGTATCATCAAACCAGCTGAAAATACTTGCGTGAGTAACATCACACGTAAAAAGAATCATAGCTATTAGAACAAGAAAAATAACCGCCAACCAATTTATTTTTCTATTAGCAATCTTTTTTTTAATTATTTTCATCGTTACCTCCCTCAGCCCATTTTCTGAGACTCTCAGAGAGTTTCTGAGCTGTTTTTCTGTCAATTATGATATGAGTTACACATTTATCATTTTCAGATCTTAAATCGAGAACTACTGTGTTGAAGCAGATACTCTCGATTAGTTCGAGAGTATCAGTGTTTTGATCAAGACACAAAATCTGATCTATTAGACGATTTTTAATCATGTTTTTTCTCCTTCTAACCAATTATGCATAGAGATTTTAGGTAACTCTTTAATTCCGAACGCTTTATTGAATTGATCTGTAGTCTCTATATTTTCTAAAAGCTGATTTTTATACCTTATTTCGAGACCTCTGAGAAAATATTTTGCGTAATCGAATAATCCTTCATCTGTTTTTGCTTGAAAAACGCATGCTTTATGTTGTGCTATAATGCATTGAGCGTTAAGGTACTGAGTATTTTCATATACAAATTCAATGATTTTTCTGATATCTTTTATATCTACATTAGCGTTTTTCAAATATTGATACACTTGTAATAATTTTCGACCAGCGCCATTATTTTCTTCATAAAGAACACTAATCTTAGTATAAATTTCCTTTATATTAATATCCTCTTCTTCTTTATTTAAATTAGTATTAGTTACATTAGTATTAGTATTCGCGGGTTTTCCAGTGTCTGGTAAACCGGAGACTGGAAAATCCGGTTTCGATGGAGAGAAATTATTCTCTACAGAATAAATTGGTTGATCAGAGGCATACCAGACAAAATTTACAAACTTTCCATTTTCTCGTATCTTCTCTCCTTTAACATATCCGGCCATCTTTAATTCTTTCCAGCCACTCTCAAAACTATCTTTACCATCTTTTGAATGTGTCATAATCTCACTTTTATATATTTCCCAGTCATTCGGCAAACTAGCCAGATAGGTTAAAATCCCTTTTGCTTTCCATGAAAGATTTCTTTCGTTCAATGGCTCATTTCGAATTTGTGTGAAATTACCATTCGCAAAATTCTTGTAAATTCTTTGATTATCGCTCATTTCTTCATCTTCTTTCTAAAAAATGTTAAAATGTAGTCAAATAAAGTTTGTTTAGAACTTTATTCTTGAGTGTCCCCCTGGTCGTCAAACTTAGCGGGGCACTCTTTTTTATTTTTCTCAACGCATTTCTAATTTCCTTTGCGGCATATTCTTGCTGCAACAAATCGAATGATAAATAATATTCAATCTCTTTCATAATCAAATTCACTTCTTCATCTTCAGTCATTTACCCACCTCATTTTTCCTCTTGAAAGCACGCCACGCACTTATTTTAAACTTCATACTCTTTAATAAATCTTGCTAACTCTTCTTTTCTGATAAATTGACAGTCTCCGATGACACTCACCTTTAAACCACGCTGATTAATGAATTTTTTTAGTGTACTTCTACTACAACTCAAATATTCACATGCTTCTCCGAGCCGGAAAATTTCTTTGCTTAAAGATGTCTCCATACGAACTTGATCAACAGCTTCCTTAGCGACTTGATAAAAATATTTGCGCAATGATTGATCCATTTCGTCTGGAAGTATCACTTGAATTTGTTGAAACCCCATAATCCCCCTCCTTGAGTTGTATTTTTTTGTAACTTAATCAACAAAAAAAATTTCATCAATGGTTATATCATTTTTTACTTCTTTAAAAATTTTTTTGAGTTTAACTTTTTCATTGTCGCTAAATTTAATTCTACCTCGTTCCTTTAAACTATAACTCTGCTTACTAATTCCTATCAGTTTAGAAATCTGTTCTTGAGTCAAACCCAGCATTGTTCTATAGCCGCGAACTCTCATTGCAATTACCTCCGTCTTTTTAAGTTATGAAATATTACAACTTAAATGTTACCATAATTTATCCTAATGTCAATCTCTGGTAATAAAATTGTGTAACTTCTTTATCAATCATGTTAAACTTAAATAGGAGGTGACAAGTAATGCCTGATGACAATAAAAATATTAAAATGATTGGAAAACGCATAAGGGAAATAAGAAAAAAAGAGAATATGACATTAGAAGAATTCGGCAAACTATTCTCTCCTATGGCTGATAAAGCTGTTGTAAGTAACTGGGAAAATGGTAAAAACCTTCCAAACTCAGAAAGAATTAAAAAGATTGCAGAAATTGGCGGGGTTTCTGAACTTTATCTTATGACTGGCGTCGATTCAAGCGTCACAGAATCAATGTATTTTCTATCCGAAGTAGCACTAGACTCTTTGGAACACCTCTCTAGCGAAGAAGTAAATAGAATAATTAAAAGCTTCGCTACTTATCTTAACGCAATTTCAAAAATTGATAATCCAGATGTAAAAGAAATATCGCTCAATCTTATCGGTTTGATTCAATTTTTATTAACTGGGGAAAAAGGAAACCGTGAATTATCCCCCACAGAGCTTTTCGAACTAAAATCTGTAATTGACCATTCGTTAAATGAAATTGTAAAAAAACATTTATCATAAATATTTTTCCTATCAAAAGCACGCCACGCAACTGATAGGAGGAAAAATAATGGCAACAATTAAACAATATGAAAAGAAAGACGGAGCCAAAGCATGGATGTTTCAAACTTACCTTGGAATCAATCCATTAACTGGTAAAGAAGTCCGTACTACACGTAGAAATTTTAAAACAAAAAAAGAAGCTCAAATCGAGCTTAATAGACTACTTGTAGACTTTGAAGAGAACGGACTTAAACAGGATACGAACGAGACTTTTCAAGAAATCTATGAACTTTGGTATGAAAGCTATAAAACCACTGTAAAGGAAGTCACTCAATTAAAAATTGAGATCAAGTTCAATAAATGGATTCTTCCAAAATATGGTAAATTCAGGATCAAAGAAATCACTGTAAAACACGTTCAGAAAATATTGAATCAATGGGCGAAAATGACGGATCAATATAAAGTCCTACATTCTACTGTAAGCCGTATTTTCAAATATGCAATGACTTTGGGGCTAATTACTAAAAACCCCTGTGAACTTGTAATCATGCCCAATAGAAATATTGAAAAAAAGAAAGATACTGTCAAAATTTATTCACGGAGTCAACTAGAAATTCTCTTCCAATACTTGGAATCAAAAAGAAGTACCTATAGAGCAGATTACGATAAAACGCTACTTCGCTTTCTGTTTTTTAGTGGTTGTCGAATTAGTGAGGCTTTAGCTTTGAACTGGTCAGATATTGACTTTGATTCAAACACCGTCACTATAAACAAAACCTTGAGCCAAACAAAATATGGGTACAAAATTTCAAGTCCAAAAACGAAAAATAGCTATGGTTCTCTATCTTTAGACAATAAAACTATTAATTGGCTAAAAAAATGGCAAATCAATCAAAAAAGATATATGTTAACCCTTGGTATTACTGATCCAACAATGATTTTTTGTGGAATATACAAGGAAATCATTACTAAACACGCTATTTATTCTCGTATGATCACAATCTGCAAGAATTCCGGTATTCCATTTCTAGGAAACCATGTAACCAGACACACTCATGCTAGTATGCTGTTAGAGTCAGGAGTCTCCATGAAGGAAGTTCAAGAACGCCTTAGACACTCATCAATCAAATTAACAATGGATACTTATGCTCATCTAACTAAAGAAACCAAAGAAAAAACCGTTGAAAAGCTTGCAGAACACCTAAATTTCTAGCGGAACGTATTCAATCTCGTATTCAAAACAAAACACAAAAAAGCTGAACCCTTATTCGCTAAGGGTTCAGCCATCATTTTAAGACTATTCTTCTTCTTCAGCCATGAATGTATTGAATACTTCTTCGATCATATCCCATTCTGCGTCTGTTTCGATTTGTTCTAACTCGCCTTCTGTTCCATCTTCGTTTTCGATGTATGCATAAGCTTGTAATTCTACATCTTCATCTTCTGAAACACCAGCTGGATATAAAAGAACATAGTTACGTCCAAATTCTTCTTGTCCGTCAACTGTTAGCAAGATTTCGTATAATGTTTCATTTCCTTGGTCATCCACCAATGTGATGTGTTCGTGTCCTTCGTGTTCGTGGGAATGGTTATGTTCTGTCATAAGATTACCTCTTTTCTTTTTATTATTAAAATAATTGCTTACCTGAGCCGTCTAAATAATTTTGTAAAATCATCACAGCTGCTAATTTATCGATGACTTTTTTTCGTTTCGCTCTTGAAGTATTTGCCTGCTCTACTAGCATACGTTCTGCCTGAACAGTGGTTAGTCGTTCATCTTGATAATCAACCGGCAAGGAGAATAGTTCTTTGATCTTCTCTCCATATGACATGGAAGCTTCTGCCCTTGGTCCGATGGAATTGTTCATATTCTTAGGTAATCCAACTACAAAACGGTCTACTTCGTACTGCGCCACTAATTCCTTCAACCGATCAAAACCAAACTCTTCTTCTGCCTCATTGATTCGAATGATTTCTACTCCTTGAGCTGTCCAGCCAAAGGGATCGCTCACAGCAACGCCTACTGTCTTAGAACCGACATCCAAGCCCATTACTCTCATAAATTCACTCCATGATTTGAGAGGTAGTCTTTGACAATTACTTCCATGATTTCATCGCGTTCGTGACGGCGAATCAAATTTCGTGCATCACGATAACGAGGAATGTAGGCCGGGTCTCCAGAAAGCAAGTAGCCGACAATCTGATTGATTGGATTGTAGCCTTTTTCTTCCAAAGCCCGATAAACAATCGCTAATGTTTCGCTCACTTCTTTTTTGCGACTATCGTCAAAACCAAAACGTACGGTTTCATCTGTAAAACCCATGATTCTACACCTCTTTCCCGCAAGGTAATTCCAGCTTACCTTCTACACCCTTATTTTACTCGAAGAAAGGGAAAACTACAAACAAATATTCCAAACTTCTGAATAAATTAAGAAACACGATTTGTCTGATTTTTCCTTTTTTCTGTGGCTTTTTCAAAAGCCCTCTTTCCATAAAGTATACGCTATATTTCTTTGAAAGTATGTTTTTACACAATTTTTTCATAAAGTTCATAAAAAATTCGAATTGCTGCTACTAATTTTTCGTTTTCGTTGCTTGCCCTGTCTCATAATTGATGGTGTAGCCATCTTGAACATTGTAGATAAAGACATTGAATTCAATTTTTTTGTCTTCAATGCTTTCTGCTTCCAACTGCACACCTCTTGCTACCAGTTCATTTCCCTCGAAATGAGGAGTGACACGATAGCGTACATGATGATTTGTTTCCTTGATATATGCCGCAATATCATTTTCGTGGGCAAGCATGTACGGAGCATTCAACGAACGTGTCCCTGTCATTAAGTTTTTAATGTTATTATTTTGACCAGTCAACTGGAAACCAATCAAATGGCTGCGGTTGTATAACCATTGTCCGTCACTTAATTTCTTTTGTTTCCAACCTGTCGGATCAATATACAAAGGTTCTCTCTTTTCAGTAGGAAACAAGTCTTTTCCCAACATCGCATTGGCTTGTCCTACTCTGTTCAATTTGTCTATATTTGAATAGCTTTCCCATGTCCCTTTGGAAAGACTAAGATCCTCTTTTGTAAACTCCGGCTGATTCCCATTGATTTCTATTTCTTGATGTTTTCCATCATATTCTGGCACATCCGCTACTTGAGAAGCTTGCGGTGTGGAATCAAAAATGGTTGTAATTTGTTGGAAGATATCTGAATCTTTTTGTGTGGTGGAAATACCGAGTGCCCCTGCAATCACAGCAGCGACGATCCCCACGATCGCCTTGGTTGTTTTTTTGCTCATTTCTTTACTCCTTTACTAACAGTTCCCTAAATCTTAACATATGTTCCCCTATAAATAAATACTGGAAAGAAATAGAAACAGTAAAAAAATAAAACCAGTTTTTAGACGGCTTAAGAATACAAAAAAAGAGACGGATTCATCGTCTCTACTCAATCACAAAACACTATTTACAAGGTATTTATTATCATTCAAAAAATTTTTCTTAATACTCAAAACTAAACGGCTTCTGTACGACCTCTTGGTAAACAGTGTTCAAAAGCTTGCATCTGCGGTAATAAGTCCAACCAAGTCAAAAACATAAGAAGCTTTTTTGCTTGACTATTCTTATTACTTGATGCAGGGCAGCTTTTTCACAGCCTCTTTTAAGCGGGTGACGGGAATCGAACCCGCGACATCAGCTTGGGAAGCTGGGATTTTACCACTAAACTACACCCGCGATACAAAAACAGTATACGCCTCTTTCACTCCTTCCTCAAGTTTTTTTATTCTTTACGCTTCCGATATGTTTTGTAGTAAAATAAAACTAATCAATCAATTATTGGAGAAGATGCTATGACGGGAAAAGAATTAGATCTGCTGCTAGACACTTGTCTACTCGCTGGGAAAATCATGATGGAAAGCAATGCAGAGATGTATCGGGTAGAAGATACGATGAGTCGAATTGCTTTAGCTTCTGGAAATTTCCGTTTGGTCAGCTATGTCACGCAGACTGGTCTCTTTATTGGTCTTGATCGTACCTCGACCATTCGAATGGAACAAATCACCAACCGTTCGATCAATTTAGAAAAAGTAGTAAAAGTGAATGATCTTTCACGTAAGTATGTTGCTTCAGAACTAACATTAGAAGAACTTTACAGTGAATTGCAGGCAATCGACCGAGACCGTTCGTTCTTTCCTGTCTGGTTGCAGATCGTTAGTGCGGCAGTTATCAGTGGAACGATCATGGTGTTATTCGGCGGAAAGATGACCGATTTGCCTGTGACTTTAATTATTGGTGGATGGGGATACGCAGTTTATCTGTATAGTTTGAAATTTTTTAGAATCAAATTTTTATCGGAATTTTTATCTTCTTTATTGATTGGCATAGCTGCTATCTACAGTGTTCGTTTTGGCTTAGGAAGCAATCAGGATTTAATTATTATCGGATGTGTGATGCCTTTGGTTCCTGGGGTTCAAATTACGAATGCTATCCGTGATTTGCTAGCTGGTCATTATGTGTCAGGGGTTTCTCGCGGAACAGAAGCGATGATGACTGCTACGATGATTGGTTTTGCGATTGCTTTTATTTTCCAGCTTTTTTATTAAGAAAGGAGCACGAGTATGGGCACGATATTTATTCAATTTTCTTTTAGTTTTTTAGCGACTGCGGCATTTGCCATTGTTACAAATGTCCCTAGGCGTTCATTGATTTGTTGTGGTCTTTCTGGTGCTTTCGGCTGGATGATCTACTGGATCTGTGTTCAAATGGGCGGATCTGCTGCTTTCGGGTCATTGCTTGGCTCTTTAGGAGTCGCATTCATCAGTGATCTTTTCTCTAAGCGTTTGAGAATGCCTGTAACGATTTTCAATATTCCTGGGATGGTTCCTTTAGTTCCGGGTGGTTTGGCTTATCAAGCGGTTCGGAATCTCGTTACTGAATCCTATCAAGAAGCAGCTCACTATGCGGTCCAAGCAATCATGATAGCTGGAGCAATTGCTTTAGGTCTCGTATTATCGGAAGTCTTTAACCATAACATCCGCAACTTCAAAGTAAAGCGTGATGCCATCATGTTGAAACGAAAAAAACGGCTTTTTAAATAAACGAAGTGTAACAAAGAAAAGGTTGTGACAGAAGTGATTAGCTTCACGAAATAAGACAGGATTCACGAAAATGGTTTCTTAAATTTTTGTGAATCCTATCTTATTTTTCGAAGAAACTACTTCTGGAACACTGTTTAGTAGAAGGGGTGAGATCAGCATCTTGGTCCGAGTATTAGAGAAACAAAATGGAAGAAGGAACTTGCATGATTAACTTAAGTCTGTTTACTAAAAAGTGAGATATGATCCTTTATTTTTAATTTTTTAAAATGATTCATTCCTTATCTTTTCTTGAATAAATTTCTTTAGTTTATCAATACTTCTCTTACCCATCTCTAGTTGTTCTCCATTCGTAAACGTTACTACTTCATTTACTCGGCTAATAGATGTAATGTTTTCAGTATTAATGATGTAGACTTTTAAATCTTTACATAAATACTCATATTCCAGTGTTTTTTTATATTTTTTTATTGTGCCGTTTATGAGTGTCTCTTCGTCTTTCAATACCAAGCCTATCTTATCTTTATAGCCTGGCATGCTCATTAGATAAAGAATCTCATCGTAATGGATATAATGATCGCTATTGCCATAACGAACAGACGTCCACTTTTTTTTGTTCGCTTGTTGAACAGGCTCGTTCTCTTTTTCTTTCAATAAGTAACTTTGGATGTTTTTTTTATTTTTTTCATAAGTGAATTCTTTTATCAAATACCCGCTAGGCGTAATATTTCGGTTAATAACAGCTATTGCTTTATTCGGATGAGAGGTCAAATAAACAATTTTACACTTCGCGTTCTTTTCTCTAAGCATTTCTCCTAGTTCAATCCCGCTGTAATAAGCGTTCAAATCGATATCAAGAAAAAAATATCCGATGAACGAATATCATTGTTTTTGACAAATTCAACAAACTGCATGACGTTCAATTCCTTGATTATCTCGAAATTCCAAGGAATCAGTAAATTTCTGGATTCTTCCAAAATATCTTCTATCATTTTTTCAAAAACCAAACTGTCATCCAAAATAAATATACGTGTTATCATACAAAGTACCTCCACTCGATATTTTACTATCAAAATCATTTCATACAACTTTTCAACATACATGTTAGGAATAAATTGTAATTCTCTTCACAATCTTTTCCAACACCTTTGAAACCGCTGTTAACTACATTCAGCATGCAACTTCTAAAATAAATATCATTTTACAAAACATATCAAATAGCCAAATATCTCATACAAAAAAAGCCAGACAACCGACGTCCTTACACGTCAACTGTCTGAGCTATGTTCATTTATTTTTTTCTTTTAAAAAGAACGATACACATACTGATTTTTCGGAGCAGCGACTTTCTCTGCGTTTGTCACAACTACAGATGGAATTTCACGCTTGAATGGTTGATAATAGTCCGATTGGATGGTTCCTTCTATTTTATACCACTCATCATTTTTAACCGTTACTCCTTCAGGCATATGTGTTAACAAGCCAAAGACTCCTGAATCTGCCACACAATGGATAATACCGAAGCGGAACAAGAAGACATCTGCATTGCTATCGTTCGGTGTTTGGTAAACAAATCCTTCATAGCTGATTTTTTTGCCAATGAATTCGCTAGGGTAATTATAGATCAGCTCCATGACTTCTAAATAATTTTCATCTGTGATCTCGATAGTCTGCTTATCCCCATACTTCTCTTTCAGTTCACTCATTTGGTCTAAGTAGTCTGACTTGTTGAAATAAATACTTGTATCTGGCTTTAGGTATTGTGTCTGCATTTCCGGATCACCTACCGATTCTTTGCTTACCGGAAAATTAAATCCTTTGGCTTCTACGATTGTAGTGTCCAGACTAACTGTTGGAAACAACGTACCAACGATCACTGGCAAAGCAAGCAGTACATAGGCGATTCCACGTTGATAAGGTTTCGATAACCCATGGTCGTGATCATGATCATGCTCGTGCGTCTCTTCCTCTGCTTTTCCGTTTTTGACCCACAAATACAGCTGAACTAAAGCCAAAAGAGCGGATAAAATCATCGAAAGAATAGCTAAATAACGATAGTGGACATTGATATATTGATCAAGTTTGCCAGAGACTTGCAAATACATCATCAATTCGAAATAGCCAGATAAAATCAAAAACCGCAGCATATTTTTCCTCCTAAATAAATAATGTGAATCCAACAACGCTAAGGGCAATCAGTCCGATCAGCGATAGAATAAAACGTCCTGTAAAATATCGTTTCATCATCAATAGATTTTTGATATCGACCATTGGACCAAAGACCAAAAAGGCAGCTACAGGTGCTGTGCCGAACAGACTTAACAATGAAGACCCGATAAACGCATCTGCTTCTGAACAAAGAGACATCGTAAAAGCTAATAACAGCATGATAATGATGGCTAAAATCTTTGTTGAGCCGAGCGTTAGCATCATTCTAGTTGGTAAATAAGTCTGCATCGCAGCTGCGATTAACCCACCAATAATCAAATAACGACCTGTATCAAAAAATTCATCGATTGAATGTGTCAACACATGCCCCGTTTGATGGAACAGCCGATTTTTTGACTCATTCTTATCACTGTGTTCTTCTTCATGGGCATGATGATGGTGATCTTCGGCTACTTTAGAGGAGATTTTTTCTTTCAATACAGCGTCTTTTTGAAAATAGGCAAGCCAGACACCAATCACAAGTGCAACAAAAAAGCTGCCTATCACTCGCCAGCTTGCCATCTGCCAAGAATTGCCAAATGCGATAAACGTGGAAAAAATCACGATGGGATTAATGATTGGCGCTGTCAGCATAAAAGCAAATGCTGTGTGGACCGGCACGCCTTTTTTTACAAACTGATGAACGATAGGTACGATGCCGCATTCACATGAAGGAAAGAAAAATCCTAAGATCGAACCAGTAAAAATAGAGAATATACGATTTTCAGGAAGCCATCGCTTCACACGTTCTGGGGTCAAAAATACTTGTAAGGCGCCTGAGATAAGACAACCTAATAGTACAAAGGGCAATGCTTCGATAACGATTGATAAGAAAATCGTACTCATCTGCAAAACCGAATTGGGAATAAAAGAAAACATGAGTTTCCTCCTTTTCATTTCTAGTTCATTCGCTTTGCAAATATACGCTTTTATTCAAAAAAAAACAAGTTGCTCTGTCAATTTTTACACAACTCTTATTTTTTATCGAAGCACTTCAATTGACTTTTTCTATTATTCCCATTAAATTAAGGTCTCGTACATATCACTTCTATCACAAAAGGGAGAATCAAAATGAAACAAACCACTAATTTGTCTGAAGTTCAAGACATACTGCAACAATCATCCGTTGCCATCGTTTATCTTTCGATGCCTAATTGCAGTGTTTGTCACGCTGTTCGTCCACGATTGGAGGAGCTGCTCACCCATTATGATATTCCGGCACTTCATTTGGATGCATTCGAAACGCCAGAAGTAGCTAGCAGATTTGAAGTATTGACTGCGCCAGTTGTTCTGATTTTTCATCATGGAAAAGAGATCTCTCGGCAAGCGCGGTTCATCGACTTTAAAAAAATCCGGCATTTACTAGATGAACTGACAGCAGAAGATGATTCTCTTTCTTATGAAGAAATCTTTCGAACAGAATAATCATTATCCAAACAGAAAAAAGCGATTGAACAAGTGAATGTTTTGCCTTCATTTGTTCAATCGCTTTTTATTTTTATTCTGCTGTATTTTCGGAATGCGCATTTGCGTCAGAATGCAAGAAATAGATCAAGGTTTGCAATTCATTCGTCAAATCAACATTTTGGATCAATACATCTGACGGAGCATTCAATCGAGCAGCGGTAAAGTTCAAGATTCCTTTGATTCCTGCTTCCGTTAACTGATTGACTACTTCTTGTGCTCTTTCAGCGGGAATCGTTAAAATCGCTACTTCGATTTGCTGGATCTTGATTTGTTCCGACATATCTTCCATTGGATAAACGGGGATACCGTCTACGATGCGTCCAACGATTTCTTCATTCACATCAAAAGCACAACTGATACGTATGCTATTACTTTGATGGAATTTATATTTTAGTAAAGCACTTCCCAAGTTCCCTACACCAATCAGCGCAACATTTGTCAATTGATCATCATTTAATGTCTTCGCAAAAAAGTGCATAAGATCTTCTACATCATACCCATACCCACGTTTTCCTAATTCGCCAAAATAAGAAAAATCTCGACGGATCGTTGCGCTATCTACTTGAACGGCTTCACTTAATTCAGTTGAAGACACTTTTTTCTTTCCAGCATTATTTAAAATCCTTAAATAACGATAATACAAAGGCAGTCTTTTTGCTGTCGCCTTTGGAATAATATGATCTTTCACGAAATGACCTCCACGTATTGTCTAATTACATCTTTGATTTCTCCATCATAGCAGTATTCATAGGAAAAAATCAATTCCATTGCTCAGATATTGTGAAATTTTATTCTTTATTCATTTATTTATCATTTCTGCAAATCTCGCAGTATAATGGAATATATGGTAGACTACTAATTGAAAAATAGTTTTTTATTTGAGGAGAATTCACAAAGTAGAAAAGAGGATTCCATGATATTATTACAAGCCAATCAGATTGCTCGCCATTTTGGTGCAGAAGTCTTATTTGAAAATATACATTTAGAAATCAGTACAGGCGCTCGTGTCGCTTTAGTTGGCAGAAATGGCGCTGGAAAATCGACTTTATTGAAGATCATTGCTGGAATTGAAGCACCTGATGAAGGAAAGATCGCTAAAAATAAAACAGCGACTCTCGGATACCTCGCTCAGGACACAGGACTTGATTCCAATGAAACAGTTTGGAACGAGATGCTGAAAGCTTTTGAACAAGTTAGACAAATGGAAGAGCGGATGCGCGAGCTAGAGATTTTCATTAGCGAAGGTACGCCAGACACACCTGCATATACTTCTTATTTAAAAGAATACGACCGGCTGCAACACGATTTTTCGGATCGAAACGGCTATGGTTATGAAAATGAAATTCGTTCCGTATTGCATGGTTTTAAATTTGATTCTTCCTTTTATGACCAGAAAATCGATACTTTATCAGGTGGACAGCGTACACGTTTAGCTCTAGCTCGCATGCTTTTGCAACACCCTGACATTTTGATTCTAGACGAACCCACGAACCACTTGGATATCGAGACACTTTCCTGGCTTGAAAATTATCTGCAAAGCTATACCGGTGCATTACTGATTGTTTCACATGACCGTTATTTCTTAGACAAAGTAGTCAATGAAGTTTATGAACTAAGCAGAAGAAAAATGCGCCATTACAAAGGCAACTACTCGAAGTATCTAGACTTGAAAGCAGAACAGCTGACAAGTGAATGGAAGGCTTATGAAAAGCAGCAGACAGAGATCCACAAATTAGAAGACTTCGTTGCTCGGAATCTTGTTCGTGCCTCTACCACTAAACGGGCGCAAAGTCGCAGAAAGACATTAGAAAAAATGGAACGACTGGATCGTCCTCAAGGGGATGAGAAACAAGCAAACTTTCTTTTCAGTATAGAAAAACCTTCTGGAAATGTTGTCTTGCAAATCGAAGATGCCGCTATCGGATATGATGATGTCACCTTATCTGAACCAATCAATTTGGATATCCGCCGACAAGAAGCGATTGCTCTAGTTGGTCCGAATGGTATCGGAAAATCAACGTTGCTGAAATCGATCATCCACCAGATCCCTTTTATCCGTGGCAAAGAAACGCTAGGGACAAATGTCACCATCGGCTATTATGATCAAGGGCAAGCTGATCTGCATACAAACAAGACGATTCTAGCAGAATTGTGGGATGAGCATCCTACCACTCCTGAAAAAGACATTCGAAGTGCTTTAGGTGCTTTCTTATTTTCTGGCGAAGATGTAGAAAAACCAATCCCTCTGTTAAGCGGCGGTGAAAAAGCACGGGTTGCTTTAGCCAAGCTAGCGATGAACAAAGAAAATTTTTTGATCTTGGACGAACCAACAAACCATTTAGATATTGACAACAAAGAAGTATTAGAAAATGCATTGATCGATTACGATGGCACACTGCTTTTTGTTTCCCATGACCGATATTTCATCAATCGGATCGCGACAAAAGTTGTCGAACTCTCTGAAAATGGCAGTAAAGTCTATCTTGGAGACTATGATTATTATTTAGAGAAAAAACAAGAAGAAGAAGAAATCGCCGAATTATTGGCACAAGATGAGCCAGAATCCGCTCCTGCTCCTACGAATAAATCCGATTATTACCAGAGCAAAGAACAGCAAAAGCTTATCCGTAGCCTTCAACGAAAAATCACTCAGGTTGAAGAAGAAATGACGCGGATCGATGAATGGATCGATCGGTTGGAACAAGAAATGGTCGCACCAGAAAATCTGGAAGATCACGTAAAACTCAATGAGCTGAACCAAGCTTTAGAATCAGCTAGACAAGATCAAGAAACAAAATTGTCGGAATGGGAAGAACTAAGCTTGGAATTAGAAGAATACGAGAATTAAAAGCCAATGGAAAGAGGTTGTGACAGCCCTGTTGTCATAGCCTCTTTCTTTTTTATGCAGAAACATAGCGAAACCGTTCTCTTTTTTCTTACTATTTTTCTCTACTGACAAAATAAACAATAATTTTCCGGCACAATTATTTGCTGTTTTTTGCCATAACATAGTACGATCAACATAGAAAAGGAGATGTTTTTATGAAAGTTGTTGTCATTGGCGGTGTAGCTGGCGGTCCTTCATTTGCCACTCGTTTCCGTCGATTGAATGAAGCACATGAAATCATTATCTATGAACGCGGAGAGAATATTTCTTACGCAAGTTGTGCTTTGCCTTATTATTTAGGTGGTGTGATCACGGACCGTGACTCGCTGATCGAACGTACACCAGAAATATTGAAAACAAAAAACAACATCGATGTCTTTACTAAACACGAAGTAACAGCAATCGATCCTTCTACTAAGCGATTAACAGTTAAAGACCTATCCACAAATGAAGAAACAAAAACAGATTACGATAAGTTGATCATCTCTTCTGGTGCTAGACCAGATTATCCGGATATTCCCGGAGTTTTTGAAGCAGAAAACGGCTTTGTCCTCCGTAGTGTGACGGATGCGGATCGAATCAAATCGTTCCTTGAAGAAAAAAATCCACAACATGTCGTCATTCTTGGTGCAGGTGTTATGGGTCTGGAATTAGCTGAGAATTTCAAGCATCGCGGCTTAGACGTGACTTTAATCGATCAATTGCCACAAGTCGCTTTCCCTTATGATCCAGAAATTGCTGATTTAGTTTATGACAAATTGCTGAAAGAAGGATTAGCCGTTCATTTAGAAACAAGAGTTACTGAGATCCGTGATAAAGGTCGAGAAATAGTATTATCAGATGGCTCCGTCCTTTCTGCTGATATGCTAATCTTTGCTGTTGGTGTTTCTCCGAATAATGAAGTGGTGAAAGCAGCCGGCATACAATTATCAGATACAGGCCAGATCATTGTTGATGACCAGTTACAAACTAATCTGCCGGACATCTATGCGAGTGGCGATATTATCGAAACGACTAGTGTAGTGACTGGTCAGCCGATCCAAAGTATGCTTTCCAGTGCGGCCAATCGTCAAGGACATATGTTGGCAGATATTTTAAATGGTACGCCTATGCGCTATCGCGGATATATTGGTGCAGGTGTCGCAAAAATCTTTGATCATACAGCAAGTTATACGGGAATGACAGAACATGCATTAAAAGCATCAGGCATAACAAATTATAAAACTGTTTTTATCACTCCTTTTGACCATGCCTATTTCTATCCAGAAGCTACAAGATTAAATCTAAAGCTGATTTTTGATGCAGATAGCGGTCGTATTTTAGGTGGACAAGCATTTGGAGAAAAAGGTGTCGATAAACGGATGGGAGAACTTTCTGTAGCGATCACCGGAAACTTGACAGTCTTTGATTTGCCTGATTTGGAGTTGCCTTACTCTCCACCGTATTCTACTACCCGTGACCCGTTGAATATAGCTGGTTATGTCGCAATCAATCAAATGACGAATATCGTAGAAACGATCAAAGCAAGTGATATACCCGAAAACGATTTGAAAGAAGCGTTCTTTTTAGATATACGTGAACCTAATAAAGCACCTTCTGGCAGTATCTCGGCAACAAAAAATATTCCAATGAATGAGTTACGAGATCGAATCAATGAAATCCCAAAAGATAAAAAAGTTTACATTACTTTCAGAAGAGGATTGAATACTTATACTTCTGCCCGAATCTTGGCAGGTTTGGGTATCAAAGCGATTTTGATTGAAGAATAAAAAAACGACCGCGGTGGGTAGCCGCGGTCTAGGAGTTATTTTTACTTGAGGAGTAAAAATGAAAAAGTATATAGGGTTGTTGGTTGGTATGTATATAGAATAGAAGATAAATGTGAAGAAATTGTGCATTATTTCTTCACATTTATTAGGTTATAGTTTAAGAAAGTTTAAACATTGCGCAATTTAATTATTTTAGCTGTTTCTTTTCATAAAAAAACATGTTGTGACTCTGAGACAAATCATAGTCCATAGTGATGTCTCTAGAGTAACTACGCCTAATATTACGAGGCATAATATTAATTCATCAGCACTAGTACCTAAACTAGCATCCCTTTCGAATATTTTTTCTTATATAATAAAGTTTGCTTTCACTCCTCTAATCTCACCAAATCGACTGGCTTGCGTTGTGTGATACTAGGAACTGATTTGTTTAGAACGACTTTTCTATTGTAATCATATTTTTCGCCATCCTCGTTGTCTTCTGATCCTTCAATGAATGATCCCTAATGTGTGTATTAAGTAATTTAATTTTTTTGTTCCTATTTATTTAACAAATAAATAATATAAAAGGTAAATAAAAAAGAGTGGATTTCTCCACTCCATGAAAAGCCGACTTTTTGGGACGCTTTTTTTTGCCAAGCCTCACATTTTTATAGCCAAACTTCTTTTGCGACTTGCTGCAATAATTGGATTTTCTTCCATTGTTCTTCTTCTGTTAAATGGTTTCCTTCTTCTGTTGAAGCAAACCCACATTGAGGACTGATACTTAGATTTTCCAATGGTACAAATTGTTGTGCTTCTTTTATTCGTTCTTTTATTTTCTCCGTATCTTCCAAATCTGGAAACTTAGAAGTAACTAATCCTAAAACAACTTTACTTTCTTTGTTACTCCAATGTCTTAAAGGAGTAAAATCTCCTGCTCGGTCAGAATCGTATTCCAAAAAGAAACCATCATAATTTGTTGAAAACAACTCTTCTGCAATGGGTTCATATCCACCGGAAAACAGCCAAGAAGAAGCGTGATTCCCGCGGCAGATATGTGTTGTGATCGTCAAATCTTCTGGTTTGTCTTCCAGTGCGTTATTGATAATCTCTGTACAAATATGGGCCATTTCTTTCGGATCAATTCCTTTTTGAAGAAGTGCTTCTCTTTTAGTTTGATCAGCTAGAAACGCCCAATTTGTATCATCGAATTGCAGGTAACGGCAACCTTTTTCATAAAAAGCATGAATCGCTGCTTTGTAAGTAGAGGACAAGTCCTCATAAAAATCAGCTAGATCAGGATAAATCTCCTTGATTTTTGAAGAACCATCATTAGATAGAATCTCTTGTCGTAAAATCATCGTGGGACTAGGGATCGTTGCTTTTGCAACAAAAGTATCATCTGTTTCCACTACTTCTTTCAGAAAAGCAAAATCTTTTAAAAATGGGTGATTTGGATTGAAAGATAATTTATCTACTACCCGAATATTATAAGCTGGAGCTGCTTTTCCGTGGAATGTTTGATTATATCCAGTTTCTGGAACATAGCCTTCGATACCATTTAGTTCTTCTAAAAAATCAAGATGCCAAAATCCACGCCGAAATTCACCATCTGTAATTCCTTTGATGCCGACTGCTTTTTGGTCTTCCACTAATTTTTTTATTTCCTGGTCTTCGATTGCACGAAGTTCTTCTTTTGAAAGTAAGCCTTCTTGAACTTTTTTTCTTGCTTCTTTGATCGATTGCGGGCGTAAGAAACTTCCGACATGATCTACTGTAAATGGTCTATTTTTGCTCATTTCACTCACTCTTTTCTTTGTTTTTTGTAAAAAAAAATCCTTTTACTAGCAAATACTAGTAAAAGGACGATTATACTCGTGGTACCACCTTTTTTCAGAAAAAACATTCTTTCTCTCAGCCTGACAATAAAATCAGTGGTCTTGGTAACGAAAGACTGTTCGTTTTTGCCTACCTTTCGACAAAAAAATCCTCTAAGGCCATTTTCGACAGTCAACTTCTAGCTTTTTACACCAACCAAAGCCTCTCTTGAACCATTTTCTGTCTACTTTCCTTCTCATCGGATACTATTAGAATAAAATTAGAATAGCATGTTTGAAAGAAAAGTCAATAGGGAATAAGAACAAACAAAAACTAATTTGTTATTCTTAGTAATTTGTTTGTGGAATACAATAAAGCTTTTCTAATATGATAATTATTCAGTCGTCCTTTCATCTTAGATCACTTCCTTAAAATGATCATACCCGTTTCAACCACATAAAAAAGGACTTAATTTTGAAAAATTTCCCATCAAAACTAAGTCCTTTTTATTATAGTTATGCAAATTTGCTTATTTTCTCGCTATTTCCGATACATCTTGAATTCTAAGAATAGGTCATTATAGATGCCTAGGTATTTCGATCCTAGATCTTCGTAGACTTCAAGATGGGAGATCGTGTCATCAGATGGATAGAATTGTTCGTCCGACGAAATGTCTTTTGGCAATAACGCTTTTGCTTTTTCATTTGGTGTAGAATAACCAATATACTCTGCATTTTGTGCCGCATTTTCCGGTTCTAGCATAAAGTTGATGAAATCATAGGCACCTTCTTTATTTTTCACGGTTTTTGGCATAACGATATTATCAAACCAAAGATTGGAACCTTCTGGTGGGATTACGTAATGTAAATGTTCATTTTCCCACATCATATCGGCAGCTTCGCCAGAAAATGTCACTGCCACGGAGGCTTCTTCATTGATCATATACATTTTGATCTCATCTGCCACGATTGCTTTGACATTTGGCGTTAAATGATTCAATTTATTTGCTGCTTCTGTCAGCTGTGCCATATTCTTACTATTCAAAGAATAGCCTAAACTATTCAAAGAAAGCCCCATAACTTCTCGTGCACCGTCAATCAGCATCAAACTGTCTTTTAATTCCGGCTTCCACAAATCATCCCAATGCTTAATTTGATCTGCATCAAAGAATTTATCGTTATATACGATCCCTAAAGTTCCCCAAAAATATGGAATCGAATACTGATTATCTGGATCAAAATCCAAGTCTAAAAATCGTGGATCAATATTATTTAATCCTTTGATCTTCGAATGATCTAATGGAAGTACTAGTTTTTCTTTGATCATTTTTTGGATCATATATTCACTTGGTATAGCGATGTCGTAGTTTGTCCCACCTTGCTGGATTTTTGTGAACATCGCTTCATTAGAATCAAATGTTTCATAATTCACTTTGTATCCATATTCTTTTTCAAATTTCGTGATCAAACTAGGATCGATATAATCTCCCCAGTTATAGATGGTAAGTACCTTTGCTCCACTCATGCCACTTGTTTTTTCAAGTTGACGAACACCAAGCAGCAGCACCGCAATAATGATGAGAATACCTAAAAACAGAGATTGTAATTTTTTCATCGCAGCCGTGCCACCCCCTCGCGTACTCTTCTGTTTTTCTTCAGCCGTTTTGGACGGTTTTCTTTACTAATGAAGTAGTATCCAATGACCAATATCATGGAGAACAAGAAAACTAATGCACTTAGCGCATTGATTTCTAAACTGATTCCTTGTCTTGCACGAGAATAAATCTCTACTGAGAGCGTCGTAAAGCCATTTCCTGTGACGAAAAACGTAACCGCAAAATCATCAAGAGAATAGGTAAATGCCATAAAATATCCAGCTATGATTCCTGGAGAAAGATAAGGCAAAATGATATTTTTGACTACTTGGAAATTATTAGCACCAAGATCTCTAGCCGCATCAACCATTGAATCGTTCATTTCTTGCAATTTTGGCAAGACCATCAAGACGACGATTGGAATGCTGAAAGCAATATGGGAAAGCAATACACTCTGAAAACCTAATCCGAATCCTAGTAGTGTAAAGAAAATCAAGAAACTAGCACCGATAATAACATCAGGAGAGACTAATAAGATGTTATTCATGCTCAACAACGCTGTCCGTGCACGTCGTTTTTTCGTGTAATAGATCCCCATAGCCCCAAATGTCCCGATGATCGTGGCGATCAATGCAGATAAGAAAGCCAGCATGAACGTATTCAATACGATAATGATCAAACGTGTATCTTCAAAAACAGCTTCATAATTTTCCCAAGTAAATCCTGTAAAGCTGTTCATCGTTCCTCCTTCATTGAAGGAATAAAAAATCAGATAGAAGATCGGTGCATATAAGAATAAAAAAACGATCCCTAAATAAAGATACGACCATTTAAATTTTTTCATTTATGAGCGACCTCCTTTTTTCTTCTCGCCTGTCAGGAGCATCACGATAAACATAGCAATGATTAAAATCACACCGATTGTAGAACCCATCCCCCAGTTTTGTGTAACCAAGAAATGCTGTTCGATAGCCGTTCCTAAAGTGATCACCCGATTTCCGCCAATCAGACGAGTCAGCATGAATAAAGAAAGAGAAGGAATAAATACTGCTTGAACACCACTTTTCACACCATTTAATGATAACGGAAAAATCACTCGTCGGAAGGTCTCAAAGCTATTCGCGCCTAAATCTCTGCTAGCACTGATCAAAGAAGGATTCATCTCTTCCAATGCATTGAAAATTGGCATAATCATGAATGGAATCTCGATATACGTTGCCACGAACAGAAAACTGAAGTCTGTGAATAATATCTGTTTCGGCCCGATCCCGATAAAATCAAAGAAATGATTCACGCTGCCGTGCACACTGAAAATCCCAATAAATGCGTAAGCTTTAAGCAGCAGATTCACCCATGTAGGCAAAATAATCAGCATCAGCCATAATTGCTTGTGCTTCAGTTTTGTTAAAAAATAAGCAGTCGGGTAACTGATGATCAGCGTGAAAAACGTGATCAAAAATGCATACCATACAGAATTGATCGTCATAGAAAGCGATGTCCCCGACGTAAAATAAGATAGATAATTATTCAGCGTGAATTGCCCATTCATATCAAAAAAAGATTGATAAATGATCATTAATACAGGCGCGATCACGAATAAACCGAGCCACAAAATATAAGGGACGGAATAGATCCTGCGCATTGTTTTCATTCTTGTCCCCCCCTATTCTTCGTAGCTGTCAAGACGTGCATCGAATTCTTCTTCAGACTCGTTGAAACGCATGACATGGATATCTTCTGGCTCAAAGGCCAATCCTACTTTGCTTCCTTCTTTAGCTTTTTTCGTTGAATGGACCATCCATTCATTTTGCTGTTCATCATAACAGATGATTTCATAATGGACACCACGAAACAGCTGAGTATCGACCGTTACGACTAGTTTTCCTTTATCTGGTGTCGTGATCGTCAAATCCTCTGGGCGTAAAACAACTTCAACTGGTTCATTTAGACGCATCCCGCCATCGACACATTCAAATTGCTTACCAACAAACTCAACTAGATTATCTTCGATCATTACACCGTCCACGATATTGCTCTCCCCAACAAAATCAGCAACGAAATGATTGATTGGCTCATCATAAATATCTACGGGTGTACCACTTTGGACGATTTTCCCTTTATTCATGACAAAAATCTCATCACTCATTGCCAACGCTTCTTCTTGGTCATGAGTAACAAAAATAAACGTGATTCCTAATCGTTGTTGCAGATCCCGCAGTTCATACTGCATATCTGTACGTAGTTTCAAATCAAGCGCCGATAACGGTTCATCTAGTAGCAATACTTTCGGTTCATTTACAATTGCTCGTGCAATCGCTACGCGCTGTCTTTGACCACCAGACATTTCACTGATCTCCCGTTTTTCGTATCCAGGAAGCTGGACCATACGCAAAGCATCTTTTACCTTCTTTTCGATATCTGATTTGGACATTTTCTTGATCTTCAATCCAAAAGCAACGTTATCAAAAACATTCATATGAGGAAAAAGTGCATAATCTTGGAAGACTGTATTTACTTGTCGCTTATTAGCTGGCAAATCATTCAACCGTTTCCCTTCAAAATAGATGTCCCCTTCTGTAGCTTCGGTGAATCCAGCTATAATACGTAGGATCGTTGTTTTGCCACAGCCGGAAGGACCAAGCAGTGTATAAAATTTTCCTTGTTCGATCTCAAAACTTACTTTTTTTAATACTGTTTCATCATCATAGCGTTTCACTACTTGATCAAATGAAATGATTGGTTTCTCCACGTTTTTACCCCCTATATTACAAATATGATTGCGTTGCAACAATCAATACTTTTGTTCGTTTTTTGAGATGATTCCTTAATTGATGTTGTTTTGTCGCTTGATAATAGATCGACTGTCCTGCTTTTGCCACATAGACCGTCTCTCCTAAGCTTAACTCTAATTCCCCTTCTAATACAAAAATAAACGTTTCAGATAATGAAGGTTCAAACGTCTTATATTCTCCTGCACCTTCAAAAGTCAGCAAGACAGGTTCCATTTCTTTTTCATTCGAATCAGCCACGAGCCATTCCAATTCATACCCGTTTTCTTCATCGAAATAAACCGTATGATCTTCTTTTGAATAAACCACTTGCAGATTCGCTGCTTCTTGATGAAAAAATTCTTCTGGAGTCACACCTAAGACTTCAAGAATAGAAAAGAATGTTTCCATTGATGGTGAACTTAAATCTCGTTCCAACTGGGAAATATACCCTTTTGACAAATCTGTGCGTTCGCCTAGTTCTTCTTGTGTCAAATTCTTTTGGATGCGCAAATTTCTTAACTTCTCACCAATTTCCATAATTTCCTCCGAATCGAAGTTTTCTAATAGTAAACTTCCTGTTTACTACCACTCGTATTAGTATACGAAATTTATTGAAAAAGGCAACCCTTTGTAAAATTTTTTTTGCTGAATATTTCTTTATCTTTTGGAATAAATTCTAGTTGTTTGATTCTTTATTTTTCACCTAATTTTTGTCTAAATTTACGGAAGAACAAGAATAAAAGAGTAGGCTTTATGGTATGATAAAAGAAAATTTTAAAAGGAGTGGCTCACGAATGAACGCTTTTCGATCTTTTCAGGTAATAAAGGAACCTGTTTTCCATACAGCAATCAGTGATCTGACATTTACTGAGTTGGCTGAAAATGAAGTCTTGGTAAAAATTGCCTATTCTGATGTCAATTACAAAGATGCATTGGCAATGAGCGAATCTGGTCAGGTGATACGAACCTATCCGATGACTCCAGGGATTGATTTATCCGGAACTGTCGTCCAAAGTAACAATCCACGTTTTTCAAAAGAAGATCTTGTACTTGCTACTGGTTTTGGGCTTGGCGTCACCCATCCAGGCGGTTATAGCCAATATCAAAAAGTACCAGGAGACTGGTTAGTTCCTCTACCAAAAAATATGACGCTGCGTCAAGCGATGATCCTTGGTACAGCAGGCTTTACTGCTATGTTATGTGTGAACGCTTTAATCCGTCAAGGTATGACCTCCGATAAAAAAGTTGTCGTTACTGGTGCTTCTGGCGGTGTAGGCAGTACAGCGATAGCTCTGTTACATACACTTGGATTCCAGTCAATCATTGCCTTTTCCAGAAAAGAAGAGTCTGTCACATGGCTAAAAAGTCTAGGTGCTTCTCAAGTCGTACGACCTGATGAATTTCTGCCAGAGACAACAAAAGCTTTAGGAAAACAGCAAATCGACTATGTCATCGACACAGTAGGTGGCGAGCAGCTAAGTAGTCTTCTTCCATTGATCTCTTATAACGGTGCAGTAGCTTTATGTGGCAATGCTGGGGGAATCAAACTAAACGCGACTGTCTTGCCTTTTATTCTGCGAAACATCCAGTTGATTGGAATTGATTCTGTCAATGTACCAATAGATCAACGTCTTTCTTTATGGCAACAGATGGCGGATTTGCAGATTGCAGATGAACTGGTCGTTCAAGAGATTACTCTGGATCAATTGCCTGAAACAGCATCTAAACTACTTGCTGGAACACACCAAGGAAGAACACTAGTAAATGTAGGTGACCATAAATGAAGATTCTAATCACAGCTGGAGGAACGACTGAAAAAATCGATCAAGTACGTGCTATTACAAATCATTCGACAGGACGATTAGGGCAAGCATTAGCTGATTATTTAGCTGCCAATCCGGATACCACAATCGATTACGTGACTACGAAACAAGCACTGAAACCGAAAAGACACTCCAATATAACGATTTATACGATCGAATCTGCACTGGACTTATTTTTACAATTAGAAGCACTAACGAAAAAAGAACACTACGATGCGATTATCCACAGTATGGCAGTCAGTGATTTTACTCCTGCTTTTAGTTTTTCAGAAGAACAGCTGGCAAAAAACCTACCCACTTCTTCAACGCAAGAAGAACTGGACAATTGGTTTGCGGAAAATGAACAGACAGATACCACTGTTTCAAAGATCTCTTCTGACACCGAGCATCTTGTGCTCGTTTTGAAGAAAACACCAAAAATCATTTCTTATCTACGTGAATGGCAGCCAAAAGCAAAAATCATTGGTTTCAAACTATTAGTAGATGTACCAAAGGAATCTCTTCTGGCAGTCGCAAAAAATAGTCTGATAAATAACAAAACTGATTTTATTTTCGCAAATGATTTGACGGAAATCCATGGCGAGACACACCACGGCTATCTCTTATCTAAAGATGGAACAGTGGAAGAAGCTCAAAGTAAATCTGAGATTGCTGCATTGATTACTGAGAAAATTAGATTGGAGGAATCAAAATGAAAAAGATCTTACTAGGCGTTACTGGAAGTATTTCTGCTTACAAAAGCGCTGATCTTACAAGTCAATTCGTCAAATTAGGTGCCCAGGTAGATGTGATTATGTCTAAAAGCAGCACACATTTTATCACGCCATTAACCTTGCAATCTCTGTCGAAGCGCGCAGTCCATACAGACGTCATGCAAGAATCAAATCCGCAGGTAATCAATCATATCGAACTAGCAAAACAAGCTGACTTGTTTCTCATCGCGCCTGCTACAGCAAACATTATCGGTAAGCTAGCAAATGGCATTGCAGACGATCTTCTTTCAACAGTCGCAATGGCGCTTCCAGTGGGAACACCAAAATTGATTGCCCCTGCCATGAACACGAATATGTATCAAAACCCGATCACTCAGCGTAATCTGGAAACATTGAGATCTGTCGGCTATCAGGAAATTGAACCAAGAGAATCTCTTTTAGCTTGTGGAGATTTTGGAAAAGGTGCCTTAGCTGATATTCAGACGATCATCGAACAGGTCATGCTGACTCTTAATGAAAGAAATGCTTAGAAAAAAGGAGTACTTATGAAAAATACAAAAAACTTTACATTAACTGCGATGTTTTTAGCTATTTTGATTTTATTAGCTGTTACGCCTTTAGGTTTTATCCCTATCGGTCCAATCAATGCAACAACCATGCATATTCCTGTAATCATTGCTTCGATCGTTTTAGGACCAAGACTAGGTGCTTTTCTTGGCGGTACATTTGGACTGATCAGCATGATCCGTAGCACAGTTATCCAAACACCTTTGTCTTTTGTCTTTTCTCCGTTTATCCCAGTCATCGGAACAGAACATGGAAGCTGGAAAGCCTTGCTGATCGCGTTTATTCCTCGCATCTTGATTGGGGTGGTTCCTTATTTCGTTTATAAAGGTCTGCGCAAACTAATGAAACAAAAAGCAGATTCCGTTTCTTTATTCTTAGCTGGACTTTCCGGTTCATTGACCAATACGATTTTAGTGATGAATATGATCTACTTTTTATTCCAGCAAGATTATGCCAAAGTCATCGGAACAAATTTAAATGCTGTTTATTCAGCTATTCTAGCGGTTATTTTTACAAGTGGTATACCTGAAGGAATCGTCGCAGGTCTTGCGACTGCAGCAGTATGCAATGTCTTGTTAAGATACTTCAAGCACCCTTCTCTTACTAACTGATAGTCATCGTAGCCGATCTCTGATTTTTTTCTCTTTTGGTGTTACTATTGAATGGAAAGATTTGACGTCGAAAGGATGATCCAAATGAAAATTTTTGTTGTAGGTGCAAACGGACAAATTGGCCGATACCTGATAAAAGATTTAGCTCCAAGTTCCCATGAAATTTTTGCAGGGGTAAGAGATGTCGCTTCCCAAACATTAGTAAAAAAAGAGAATGTTTCGTATGTCTCTTTTGATTTAACTTGGTCCGTGGAAAAAATGACCGAAGCATTCAAAGGCATCGATGTATTGATTTTTGCTGCCGGCTCTCAAGGAAAGAATCTTCTGCAAGTAGACTTGGATGGCGCAATCAAAACAGTGATCGCAGCTGAAAATGCGCATGTCTCTCGCTATCTGATGGTCAGTGCTGTTTATGCAGATGAACCAGCAAAATGGCCTGAGTCCATGACAGATTATTATATTACTAAACATTATGCAGATGAATGGCTGAAACGAACTAACTTAGATTTTGTCATTCTTCAACCAGTCACATTGACTAACGATGAAGAAGTTACTTCCATTCAATTAACTAAGCCTAATGAGAAGGCATCAAAAACGATCACTCGCTCTACAGTTGCTGCTGTACTTGCCGCTCTAGTGGAAGAAACGGATATTTCCCGTACGACTCTTGTACTTTCCGAAGGCAGCAAAGAATTGGATGCAGCATTCCAAGAATGGGCAAAGGAGGAATAGATCCATGCGTGCCATTTCAATCAAGCATCCTGGTTCTGTAGATGTATTAGAACAAATTGAAGTGCCTGTTCCTAAACCAAAACAAGGCGAATTACTGATCAAAGTCCATACAGCAGCTGTCAATCGAACAGATATTATGAAAAGAGAATCAGTCTCTTTGAAACCTCCCTACCCTATTTTGGGAGTCGAAGTAGCTGGAGAGGTAGTTGAGAATAAAAGTGATATCTCCACTTTTACTCCTGGGACAAAAGTATACGGATTAGTCAATCTAGGTGGTTATGCCGAATATGCTGTGATGCCTGCCGATCGTGCAATCCTTCTCCCTGATACGCTAGACTATGTTTCTGCTGCTGGAATCTCAGAAGTTTTTTTGACTGCTTATCAAACACTTTACTGGCTTGGAAAATTACAAGAAGGCGAAACTGTCTTGATCCATGCAGGAGCAAGTGGTGTGGGAACAGCAGCGATCCAATTAGCTAGACAGCTTTCTCACGCGAAAATCATCGTTACTGCAGGATCAGAAGAAAAACTCGCCTTTTGTAAAGAACTTGGTGCAGATGAATTGATCAACTATAAAAAACAAGACTTTCAAGAAGAGGTACGAAAAATCACTGAAGGTCGGGGAGTCGATGTTATTTTGGATTTCATCGGCGCTTCTTACTGGGAAAAGAATTTAGCTTCTATAGCCGTTGATGGACGTTGGGTCTTGATTGGTATGCTAGGTGGGACCATCGTGCCTGAGATAGACCTTGGTGTATTGATTGGGAAACGTGTCCAACTGCTTGGTACATTATTGACACCTAGAAGTGATCAGTATAAAGCAGAGCTCGCACAAACTTTTATGCAAAAAGCTGGGCCTTTTCTAGAAAATGGCAAAATTCGGCCAATCATTGACCGTACATTCCAATTCAGCGCAGTCAAACAAGCGCATGAATATATGGAAGCAAACAAAAACATCGGAAAAATCATTTTGAAGATAACTGAATAAAATCATGCTGATCAAAAAAGAGGCTGGGACAGAAGCGTTTAACTCCAAGAAATAAGAAGAAATTCACG